>WNFC01005035.1_pt1 | contig 14443 bp, 12 predicted proteins | sample 5400541 | NCBI WGS metagenome assembly WNFC01 (sample SAMN13153342, study PRJNA577476) | soil metagenome | isolation source: 120 cm saprolite under Douglas fir tree site 2 hole 2 replicate 1 | place: USA:California | collected 2015-04-18
CGCGTACTGCAGTATGTACGACTTGCGCACTCCGCTGGTGACGTTGGGCCCGGTCCGATGCGGCATCAGCGAGGAAAAGACGACGATACTTCCTGCGCGGACTGGAACCGCCAGCGCCTCACCGCCGTCGTGCTCGCGGCAGACGTAGCCGAGCTTGGACTCGCGGTGCGCCAAGGTTCCGCGCAGGTGGCCTCCAGGAATTACCCACGGACATCCGTTGTCAACAGTCGCGTCGTTCAGCGCGAGCCAGCAGGTCAGGTATGCCTGCGGTTCGATGTAGGTGTAGCCGTTGTCCTGATGCCACGGGAACGGTTTTGGATATTCCGGTTTTTTGTAGACCGCCTGATCCCAGTAAAGACGCGCGTCGGGTCCGATCAGATCGTGGCAGAGATTCTGAAAGAGCGCGCTCGCGGAAAAATCGCGAACGAGCTTTGAGCGCTTGACCAGAAATGTCGTAAAGCTGATTCCATCCGCCTCCGCGATGAACATCCTCCGATCCGGCCTCGAGCGAAGGAACTCCTCAGTCTGTGCCTCGAAGGGATCGATCGCATCGCGAAGCTGCTCGATAGCGCCGCCATCGATCGCATCTTCAAGCACGAAAAATCCACGCTCGTTGAACGATCGCGCCTGCCCGTTGCTAACTAGACGAAGCGGCCCACGCACCTGCGTCCATAAGAATCTCCGATTCAGCGGATGCAGCGCAGGAATTGCGTCGTTAGTAGACGGGACCGTGCTCAAGGTTCTGGAACCTCCAAGTCCCGGCAGATTTTCCGAGCGAGATATTCTTTGATTTCACGATGCCGCGGCACGGTAGATGACTTTGCAGCTCGCCGATTGACGTAGACTGAATGCGCGCCGCCTTCTCTAAGAAATTCACATCCAAATTTTTCCAAATGCCGCACCAAATCCCTACGCTTCATGAAACGTCGAGTTCGAACGGCTCCCGGATGACCTTTTCTTTTCCTACGGATTCCTCTGCTAGCGTACGATTTGCAGCGAGCACGAGACCGACGGCTTCCCTCAGATTGGTCCGAGTTTCACCCAGCGTGCGCCCCTGAGTATTTGCGCCCGGTAGTTCTTCAACAAATCCGACGTACCCGCCGCGCACCTTCTTGAATACCGCAGTCAGTTTCATTGTTGCCTCGTCGGCATCATATCACGGCTCAATCACTTCGTGTTTGCGCCGGTGGATTCGGCTACCAGCTCTGCGAGATCGCGGACGCGCATGGTTTCCTCGAGGGAGCGGGACTTCACTGCGTCTTCCATCATCGTCATGCAGAAGGGGCATCCGACTGCGACGCACTTGGGCTTGGCTTCGTTCAGTTGATCGAAGCGCTTTTGATTGATTCGGGTGCCTTCGTGCTCTTCCTTCCAGAAGCATCCGCCGCCGGCGCCGCAGCAGAAGGTGCGATTCTTCGATTGTTCGACGTCCGCGATCTCGGCGCCGGGAATCGCGCCGAGCGCGCTGCGCGCGCTGTCCCATTTGCGATTGTGCCGCGCCATATAGCACGGGTCGTGATAGGTAATTCGCTCGCTTATCTCACCGCGAGGCTTCAGGCGTCCGGCCTGGATCAGCTCGTCGATAAACTCCGCTTCGTGCAGGACAGTATAGTTTCCGCCGAAGTCCGGGTACTCATTCTTCAGATTGTGAAAGCAATGTGGGCATTGAGTGACTATTCGGCGCGGCTTGTAGCGATTGAGAGTCTCGACATTTTGCGCCGCTACCGTCGCATACAGGTATTCGTTGCCGAGCCGTCGCGCGGGATCGCCTGTGCAGGTTTCCTCGCGCCCGAGGATCGCAAATTTGACTCCGGCCTGTTTCATCAAGCCCGCGAATGACTTGCTGACGCGCTGATTGCGTTCATCGTACGAGCCGGCGCATCCGACCCAGTAGAGCACGTCGATATCCGACGGATCTTCGAGCTCCGCGATCTCGGCGATCCCCATGCCGTTGGCCCAATCGGCGCGCTTCTCCTGCGCGAGACCCCATGGATTTCCCTGGTTCTCGATTCCTTTGAATGCGCCGGTTAGCTCGGTCGGAAATCGCGACTCCATCAGGACGTCGTAGCGCCGCATGTCGACGATTCGCTGGATGTGTTCGATGCTCACCGGGCACCCTTCTTCGCACCATCCGCACGACGTGCATCCCCAAACCGCTTCCTCGGTCGCGACCTGGGTGATCATGTCGGGGCCGTCCCAAGCCGGCGTCTCGTCACCTTGCCGGTTCTTGCCATTTGCTTGAGTCTCGTCACCTTGACGACTCTTGCCATTTGCTTTTGCCGCGAGCAGGAAAGGAGCCTTGTCCAACAAATGCTCGCGCTGTTCGATCACGAGATATTTTGGATTGAGCGTTTTGCCGGTCGCGACAGTAGGACAATTGATCGTGCAGCGGCCGCATTCGAGGCACGAGCCCATGTCGAGAAGTTGCTTCCACGTGTATTGCTCGATTTGCGAGACGCCGAAGGTCTCCGCGTTTTCGAAGTCCTTGATCGGCGCGAGGCGGCCGCGTGGACCCATGTTCCGAAAAAACAAATTCAGAGGGCCAAAGATCAGATGGCGCAGCTTGGTGAAGGGGAAACAGAAGAGCAGCACGAACACCAACAACACGTGCACCAGCCAGAGCCATCGATGATACGTAGCGCCGGCACCGAACCCGCCTTCGATACGACCCATCACCCGTCCGACGTAAGCCCATTCGGTGAACGCGGGATGCGCCGCGTTGATACGCGCACCCTCGAGCATCAACCCGGTGACCGCGGCCAGCACCATCATCGACATCGGAAACCAGTAGCCGAGCCGGTTCTCGAGATTGTCCTGCACCTTCTCGCGCGGCGGTTCGCTCAACAGGTTGGGCTTGCGCAATGCGCGCCGCGCACCTTCCATCAGCACGCCAAGGATCAAGAGCAGGAAGAAGGTGTCCATCGCGGCTTTGAAGTAGAGATAGAAATCGCCGTAGTAGAAGTAGAAATCGAGTCCGAACAGCGCGAATAGCTCGCGCAAGTCGCTGTTGATCAGAACGATCGTCGTACCGATGAACAGTCCGACGAACGCGACGTAGAATGCGTAATGCATCCATCCCCAGGTCTCGCGAATCACGGCGCCCTGCCCGAACGCATCGCGGAGCGCGAGGATCAGGCGCTCGACGGGATGGTCGAGGCGATTTTCCGCGGCGCCGAGGCTCACCAGCCGGTACCATTTGAGGAACGCGTAGACGCATCCGACGATCAGCAGCGCGAGCAGGCCGTACATCAGAACGATAAAGGGAACCGGGATGTTCCAGAGGATCTGGCGGGTAACTTGCTCGTTCATTTAGCGCTCCATCAGGACGGCGCAGCCGGCAGTGGCCGGCGAACCGGCTGCGAAGGCGCCTGTGCAGACTCTTAAATCAGACCATTGCGTAGGAATTCAATCCACCTGCGGGGGCGGGCGGGCAATGCTCATGGCGATACTTCATCAGAGGTAGGATTCCACGAACTTTTGCTTTGCGTAAGGCTGAACAGTTCATCCCTGAACTTTCGTGGCAGTCGGGCAAAATTGGATGCGGCGACTCGGAACCGGTACCGGCTTCGCTGGCGCGAAGCTGTCCGAGGTCCTTCCGCTCCGGTCGCGTCGCTCCCTTCGGTCAGGATGACAGAGTTAGGCGGTCGCTTCGCTCCCTTCGGTCAGGATGACAAATCGGCGTTGCTCGCTTCGGTGAGGATGACAGACTTGGTGCCAGTTAGTCGGGGCCTAGTCGCTTGCGTGCGGTGAGAAGCCGGAAAAATTTAATCGGTCGCCGGGCTTGATTCCGTTTTTTGCGCAGAAACCGCCGTTCACTTCGAGTACGTACTCCGACGCGCCCTCTGCGACGACTTCTTTGTCGGAAAATGGTTCCGCGTTCGCGACGATCCCGATCACGCGGCCGCCGGAATCCGCGAAAAGCATGTCGAGCGGAATCGCGGTGTTGTGCATCCAGAAGTTGCGATGCGCCGCATCCTTGAAGACGAAGAGCATCCCCGCTCCATCGTCAAGATGCTTGCGGAACATCAGGCCGACTTCGCGTTGCGACTCGGTGTCCGCAACTTCGACCGCGACGGTTGCGCGCGGCTTGCCGTCGGGCGCGACGATCGCGACGCACGGACCGCGCATGCATCCGAGCAGCGCGGGCATCAGGATCAACAGCGCGAACGGGATTATGCGGGGGCGGGAAATCAAATCACATTCGCTTCAGGCGATATCTCTTCCAACTCGCGGCCCGAGGTCTCCGGAAGGAACCACATGATCGCTGGCGTGAGCATCCAGAATATTGTCAGGTAGCAAACGGACTTAGTATGCGAGCCCGTGAAGTTATAGAGCACGCTCTCCAGTAACAATCCAATCGCGCCGCCGGTAGTGCCTGCAACTGTCAGCGCGCTGCCCGCGGTTGAGCGATAGGATGTTGGGAACAGCTCCGCACTGTACGCGTTCAGGATCGTACCAGCCGCGATGTCAAAAAATACTTGCAGGATCCACGCGGGCACGATCGAAGCCCCGGGCGCCGTGTACATCCAGATTGTCATCAACGGCGAGAGGAGCGAACACGTCACGACCATCATGCGCCGCCCGTAACGGTCGCTTAGCCGTCCCGCTACGATCGATCCCAAGATGCCCAATGCGCCGCCGAAGAATACAAGTTCCGACACATTGGCCGGCGACCAGTGATGCGCCTCCTGCAGAAATTTCGGAAATAGAAAACCGGCCGGATTGCCGCCCATCGAGCCCAGGAACGCAACGGAGACCAACATTAGAAGGCGGCCCGGATAGGCGCTGTACAACTGCACCAGCGGTTCCCAAACCTTAAGCGGCTGCACGCCTTCGAGTTGCTCCTTCTCAAACCGCGCGCTCTCGGGCAGCACCCGGCGCAGCGGAATAATCAACACCAGCGGCAACAGCGCGATCGCGTAGAGCCCGCGCCAGCCAAAAGGAATCACGTTGACCATCGCGAAGACGATCGCGGCGAGACCGTATCCCACTGAGGAAACACCGCCGAGCAGTCCGATCGCCCATCCGCGATGCGCCGCGTCAACTTCCTCCGCAACTATCACCATCGCAACCGCCGCTTCCGCGCCCGCGAAAGCTCGCGCGATAATCTGGAACGCGACGAACGTTCTCTCCCCCGGTGCGATCGCGCTCAGTCCCGTGAAGACCGTGTAGCCCATCACCGTGTAGAGCAGCAGCCGGCGCCGCCCAAACACGTCAGCAAAGGGCGTCAGGATCAACGACAACAGATAGCCGAGCCGGATGATCGAGAGCATCGTCCCCAGATGCGACTCCGCTATTTTGAGACCGGCCTGGATCTGCTTCAGCGCGAGACTCAACAGCGCCCGATCGTACTGATCGAAAAATCCCGCGGTAGACGCAATCAGAAAAACCCGCCGCTGACGCTGAGTGAAGGGCGGCGTCCGTCCAAGGATCAAAAAGTGGAGACTCTTGCGTTCGGCGTCGTCCGGCGCGGCTTCTGTTTCGAGCTCCGGTGCGGTTGCAGGATCCATCGTGGTCCTCTAGTCGATTGCGAGCGGCAGCGTCTCGAGACCGCGCAGAAAGTACGAGCCTTTGTAGACCGGCTTGGTCTCGGGATCTTTCAGACGGAGCCGCGGAAAGCGCGTCAGCATCGCCTCGAACGCGACCGTCGCCTCCATCCGCGCCAGCGCCGCGCCGATACAGAAATGAATTCCCTCGCCGAACGCGACGTGATCGTTGGGCTCGCGCGTGATGTCGAATTTTTCGGGATTCTTGAATTGCACCGGGTCGCGATTCGCAGCCGCGACGATCATCAGCGCAAATGCTTTCGCCGGCAGCTCCGTCCCGCCAAGATGCACCGGTTGATTGGTGAACCGCACGGTCGCTTGCACCGGACCGTCGTAGCGCAGCATCTCTTCGATCGCGCGCGGGAGCGTCGCGGGGTTGCGCTTGAGCGCGTCGAATTGTTCGGGATTTCGCCCGAGCGCGAGCGTGCCGTTGCCAATCAGATTCGTCGTCGTTTCGTTGCCCGCGATCAGCAACAGCGTGACAAAGCTCAGCAGGTCCGCCGCCGACATCGCATCACCTTCGTCGTGCGCCGCGACCAGCGCGCTCACCAAATCGGGGCCGGGATTGACGCGCCGCTTTTCGATCTCGGCGGTGAAGTAGTCGCCGAGTTCATCGACCACGTGCACAACTTTGGGCGGCGGAGGCGCGCCGGGAACATTATTGTCGCCGCCGACCAGTGTGTCCGACCAATGCTTGAACGTTGCGTGCAACTCCGCCGGCACGCCGAGCATCTCCGCGATCACCGTGACCGGCAGCACGTTGGCGAGGTCCGCCATCAGGTCGAAATCGCCCTTGGCCTCGACCTTGTCGAGCAGTTCTTTTGCAATCGTCCGGATTCGCGGCTCCATCTCGCGGATTCGCCGCGGCGTAAAATCGCGCGAGACCATCTTACGCAGCCGTGAATGTTGCGGTGGATCGGAACCGAGCATGTTGCGCGCGCCACTAAAGCGGCCTTGGTACGCTTGCGGCGGCGGCGGTGGCCCGACGCTCGACATGTGCTCATGATCGCGCAGCCCCGCAGTCACATCCGCATAGCGCGCGACCAGCGCGAAGGTCATCGGGCCAACTGTGATTACCGGCGGTGGACCCGCGAGCAGCGCGCCGTAGTGCGGATACGGATTCGCTCTGAATTCAGGATCCCAAATGTTGAAAGAAACTGCCGCGGCCATGGCGCCTCCCGAGGCTCAATCAATCGACATGCTAAGAGAGTTCAACCCGCGAAGGAAATAAGATCCCTTGTAAGTGACTTCGGCGTTCGGATTTTTCAGTCGCAAACGCGGGAACCGCTCGAGCATCGCGCCAATCGCGATTGCGCCTTCCATCCGCGCGAGCGGGGCACCGATACAAAAGTGAAGACCCTCGCCGAGCGCAACGTGGTCGCGCGGTTCGCGTGAGATATCGAATCGATCGGGATCGACGAATTGCGCGGGATCGCGATTTGCCGCGGCGACTATAATGAAGCATCCGAGATTTACCGGGAGCGCGGTTCCGCCGAGATTTACATCTTCCGTGGTGAAGCGAATCGTCGACTGCACCGGTCCGTCGTAGCGCAGGATCTCCTCGATAGCGCGCGGCATCAACTCCGGATGTCGCCGTAGCAGATCCATCTGCGCCGGATTGCGCCCGAGCGCGAGCATCCCGTTGCCGATCAAATTGGTCGTAGTCTCATTGCCGGCGAGCAGCAGCAGCAACACGAATGCGAGCAGTTCGTCGGCGGTCATTACTTCAGTGTTGGCTTCAGTGTCGTCATGCGCGGCGACCAGCGCGCTCACGAGATCGGTGCCCGGCTGTTTGCGGCGCCGCTCGATTTCCTCCGCAAAATAATCGCGCAGCGCTTTGGTCGCGGCATGAAACTCGTCGGGCAGCGGCGTCCCCGGCAGAGTGTTGTCGCCGGAGACCACCGTGTCGGACCAATGTTTGAACTGTTCGTAATGGTCCGGCGGCACCCCGAGCATCTCCGCGATAACCATCACTGGCAGCGCGTTCGCGATCCCGCTCATCACTTCGATTTCGCCTTGGTCGGACTCGCCCTTGCGCGACGCGGCGTCGATCAGATTTTTCGCGATCTCGCGGATGCGCGGCTCCATCTCACGGATTCGCCGCGGCGTGAAGTCGCGCGAGACCAGGCGGCGCAAACGGGTATGCATCGGCGGATCGGAAAAGAGCATTGTCCGCGCGCCGGCAAACGGTCCCTCGTTCGGAGGTTCGGACGGGTCGCGCGGCCGCACGCTCGAGAAATGCGTATGGTCGCGCAGCACCGCCGTCACGTCGGCGAAGCGAGTGACCATCGCGGTCGGCCCGAACAAATCGAGAATCCGCGGCGGCCCCGCCAGCAAAGGCTTGTAGTGAGGATACGGATTGGCGCGGAACGCGGGATCCCAGGGGTTGAAATAAATGTTCTCTGCGGCTTGGTTCATTAGATTTCCTCTTCGATTTCAGTTTGCCCGCGCCGCATCATTCGTACTGCGCACATCTCGCGCCGCAGCGTAGAGAGCAATCGCAATGCCACCGCGCGAACCCATATGCGTGCGACGTTTTCCTCCGCCGAACCTGCATCGCCGCGACTGCATGCAGTCCCGCGACGTCACTAAAGTGCCATTTCGAGACTGCTCAGCCCGCGCAGGAAATATGAGCCCTTGTAGTCAAGCGCGGCGCCGGGATTCTTAAGCCTGAGTTCAGGAAAACGCGCGAGCGCGCTTGCGATTGCGATCGATCCCTCCATCCGCGCAAGCGGCGCTCCGATACAGAAATGGATCCCGTCGCCAAATGCGACGTGGTCATTGGGTTCGCGCGTGATATCGAATCGCTCCGGATCCTTGAACTGCGCCGGGTCTCGATTCGCCGCCGCAATAATCACGAACACGCCCATCCCCGTCGAGATTGGCGTTCCGCCGACAACGGTGTCCCGCGTCGCGGTGCGAAACGTCGATTGCACCGGCCCGTCGTAGCGCAGCATCTCTTCGATCGCCGGACGAAGCAGCTCGGCGCGCGAGCGTAACGCCGCCGTCGCGTCGGGATGCCTCCCAAGCGCGAGCATCCCATTGCCGATCAGATTCGTTGTCGTCTCATTGCCCGCGAGCAGCAGTAGCACGACGAATTGCAGCAACTCGTCCGCGCTGAGCGCTTCTGCTTCCTGGTGCGCGACCAATGCGCTGACCAGATCGCTACCGGGATCTTTCCGTCGCCGAGCAATCTCTCTGGTGAAGTATTCTTTCAATTCGCCGAAGGCGATTTTGATATCGTCCGGTATCGGCATCCCGGGAAGCGTGTTGTCCGATTCGATAATCTTGTCCGACCATCGCTTGAATTGCAGGTATTCCGCCGGCGGCACGCCTAGCAGCTCGCTGATAACCATCACCGGCAAAGGATTAGCGAGGTCCGCCATCACGTCGAATTCGCCCCTGGACGCAACCTTGTCGAGCAGCGCATTCGCGATTTCGCTGATTCGCGGGCCTAGCTCGCGGATTCGCCGCGGCGTGAAATCGCGCGAGACCAGCCGGCGCAATCGAGTCTGCGTCGGAGGATCAGAACCGAGCATCGTCGGTGCGTCGCCGAATAGTTTCTGCTGCTCATCGAATCCCATCCCAGTCGGCTGCACACTCGAAAACGCCGCGTGATCCATCAGGATCGCCCTGACATCCGCGTAACGCGCCGCGAGCGCAAATTTGAACCCCATATTCAAAATCCGCGGCGGACCCACAAGCAGCGCTTTGTAATGCGGATACGGATTGGCCCGAAAGCCCTCGTCCCACGGATTGAAATAAAACTCCTGCGCAGTTTCAGCCGCGATTGCCTCACTCATAATCAGCTCCTATAACCTCGCCCGACAGGACACACCTCTATTCCTTGCTCTCGCCTCTCCCTCCGGGAGAGGTCGACGCGTTCCACGCATCGGGTGAGGGCGCCCGCATACAGCTCGAGTCCACATCCCCGCTCCCCGCAGAAACGCGATTGTTCCCCTTCCCTCGAGGGAAAGGGCTAGGGTTAGGTTGCTGGCGTGCCATTCGAGACCGTTGCTCACGTACACGCCCGCTTCTCCATCCCATCCGACGCCTCCAGGTCACGCAGCATCGCAACGCTGACTCGTTTCGCGGTTTCCAATCCGCGCGCGAACTCCGGCGGATCGATTTCGCCCGGTCCAAACAGCACGCGCTCAAGCGCCAGCGCCTCGAGTTGCCCAAACACGATACTGATCAAGTCTCCAAGTTTGTCCTGATGCTCGGCGGGCCAATCGAGCAGCGCACCGAGTCCCACGCGAAATCCCTCACCGAAGCGCACGCTCGCCGCGCGAACCGCGTCATTGAGCCCAGGATCGGTGCGGCTTGCGACCACCAGCTCCAGCCACGCACAAAATGTCGGCCCCTTGAACATCGGCCACATCGCGTCGATCAACATCGCAATCCGATACTCGCGGCTGCCCGACGGCCGCTCTGCAACCGCCGCGCTCATTTCGCTGAGGCGAAGCTCGAACACATGCTCGAGCGCGCTCACGACCAACTCGTCTTTCTTCGGAAAATGATGCAACTGCGCGCCGCGCGAAACTCCCGCCCGATTCGCTATCTCCGTGGTAGTGGTGCCCGCATACCCGCGCTCGAAAAGACACGCGACCGTAGCATCAAGCAACCGCCGCCGCGTCTCCGCACTCCGCTCATCCTGCAAGGATGACATCGCTCTGCCTCCGAACTCCGGACAATCTTGAATTGAAGGAACTACCGCGATAACATACAGGAGTGATTGTTGCAAACAGGCATGACTGTATCTGACGACCTCACGTGAATTCCCCGACTTTTCTCGCAAGAATCGCAGATCAGCTGGAATGCTCAAGCCCTCGCGCCGAGCAGATCCTTCGGGCGGTCATGCACGCCCTGCGCGACGGCCTCAACGATAGCGAGGCAGTCACAATCGAATCCTCGCTGCCCGCAGACTTCCGCGCACTATGGCCAAAGGGCGCTGGCTCACACCCCGGACTCGCCGATCTCGGCGACGTCGGCTTCCTCGGCCGCGTTCAGGAACTCGCGGCAAGCCCAAGCGAGGCCGAAACAAAACGAATCGTCCGCGTCGTGATGTCACTTCTAATGAACGCGATGGCTATCCCCGGTGACGATCGCGCGGCAACATGGTCAGCCCTGACCCATCTCCCGCGGGAACAGAAGGCAGTCTGGATGAAGCTATTTCGCAGTGCGTGCTTTCCGGTCGAACTCCTCGTTCAACGACCGCGAAAGACTGGACGGCGCTTCTCTAAAAACGCTCGCACGCCTTCGTGATAGTCCTCACTATCGAAGCATCGCACGACCATCGCGGAAACCGTTTTCACATCGCGCTCTTCGCGATCCTGCAAGCTCTCACGAATCGCAACTTTTGCCGCCGCCATCGTGAGCGGCGCGTTAGTCGCCATCTTGAGCGCGTAGTCGCGAACGTTCTCTTCGAGTTTTTCCGAATCAACGACGCGATTCACCAGGCCCATGTGCAGTCCTTCCTCCGCGTCGAAAAGCCGCGCCGACAGCAGGATATCCCGCGCGTTGGCGGGTCCCACCGTTTGCGTGAGCATGTTAACGCCGTCGAGCGGATAGGCGAGTCCTAGCCGCGCGGCGGGAACTCCGAGCCGGGTCCCGCGCGCTGCGATACGAATATCGCACGCCAGCGCGACCTGCACTCCGCCGCCGATACAGACGCCGGAGATCATCGCGATAATCGGCTTGTGGGATTCGACCAGCGCCGCGACTGCGCGATTCGGCGCCTCGCGATACGCACGCGCCTGCTCCGCATCGGCGCGCATCGCGGGAAACTCCGAAATATCGGCGCCCGCAATAAATGCCTCCGGCGTGGCGCCGCGCATGATGATCACGCGAATCGCGTCGTCGCTCGCGAGCTCCGCGACCCCTTCCGCGATACGCTGCCAGGTCCGAAGATTCAGCGCGTTGCGAACTTGCGGCCGATTCAGCAACAGCCAGCCGAGTGGAGCCTCGTGACGAACAATCAGCGGATCGACGGAAGCTTCTTCCTTCACGCGATACTCTCCTACAACTTCGCGATCACTTCGTTCTGCAGCTTTTCGAGTCCGCGCGTAAGCCCGTCGGCGTCGAACGCAGGCGGCGCGATCACGACTCGCGATATTCCGATATCCTCGAACGCCTTCAATTCGTCCACTCGCGCGCGCCCCATGCACGAGAGCTCAATCTTCTTCGGATCGCGCCCGGCCTTCTCAGCCTCAGAGTTCATCAGCGCGAACAGTTCCTTCAACTTGGGAATCTCGGCGATCGCCGGGAAGAATCCATCTCCGTACCGTCCCGCGCGCTTCGCCGCCGCCGGCGAATGACCACCAATATGAATCGGCACTCCGCTCTTCTGCACCGGCTTCGGAAAACATTTCACCGGCCCGAAATTGAAATGCTTCCCATGAAACGTTGCGGCATTCTCGCTCCACAAAACACGCAGCGACTTGATCGCCTCGTCAGTGCGCGCGCCGCGCGTGTGAAAATCGAGTCCTAGCGAAGTGAACTCCTCCTCGAGCCATCCGCTTCCGATCCCGAGGATCGCGCGCCCGTTCGACAACTGGTCGAGCGTCGCGACCTCCTTGGCGACGTACAGCGGATGCCGCTGCGGAAGAATCAGCACCCCGGTCGCGAGCTTGATCGTCTTGGTCACCGCCGCCGCAAACGCCAGCGGCAGAAGCGGATCGGGTATCGAGACATCTTCGCCGCCGGGAATTTTGCCGCTCGACGAGTACGGGTACGGCGACTTGTAGTCCTGCGGGATTACGACGTGTTCGACCGTCCACATCGACTCAATTCCGCACTTTTCCGCAGTAGTCGCGAGATGAGCCAGCAGCGCCGGATTGGTGAAGGGTCCCGAATTAACGAACATCAGTCCGAGTTTCATCATCGTCGTATTACCTCGTCGATATAAAGTTCGCGCTTACTCTACCGCCGCAAGATTGCGGATTAAAAGAAGACAAAGGTTGAAAAGTAGGCTCAATTCTTTTTCCTGACTCAGGTGCAGGGGCTGGCCCCTGCCTTGTTCAAATTTCTTAACAGCGTTACTTAATTAAACATGGATATTGGAAAAATCGGAATCTGGTTCTTCCTCGACGCGATGCCCGCTGCGGACACCGCCGAGTTCGCCAAGAAAATTGAAAACCTCGGCTACCGCGCGCTGTGGATTCCCGAGGCCGTCGGCCGCGAGCCCTTCGCCCACGCCGGATACTTGCTGAGCCACACCGATCGCCTCACCATCGCGACCGGCATCGCAAATATCTGGGCGCGCGACGCGATGACGATGAGCGCGGCGTCGAAAACTGTCGCCGAACAATCCGGCGGCCGCTTCATCCTCGGTATCGGCGTCAGCCATCAGCCGCTGGTGGCCGGGCTGCGCGGCCACAACTACGACAAGCCGTACACCTACATGAAGGAGTACCTGGCGAAAACGAAAGGCGCGCTTTACCGCGCGCCGGCGCCCAAAGAGCCAGTGCCAATAGTGCTCGCCGCGCTGCATCCGAAGATGCTCGCGCTCTCGGCGACCGAGGCCAACGGCACGCACACTTATTTCGTTCCGCCGGAACATACCGCCAAAGCCCGCGCGCAAATCGGACCGACGGCGATGATCTGCGTCGCGCAAGCGGTGATCCTCGAAAGCGATCCGACCAAGGCTCGCACCGCTGCGCGCGAGTACATGAAGACCTACGTCCCGCGCCTGCCCAACTACACCAACAATCTGAAAGCGCTCGGATGGGCCGACAAGGAATTCGAAAATGGATGCTCGGATCGGCTCGTCGATGCGATCGTGGCTTGGGGCAGCGAGGACAAGATTCGCGACCGTATCGATGCGCATCTGAAGGCCGGCGCGACTCACGTATGCATCCTGCCGATCCGTGCCGACAATGCTCTGCTGCCCGATCCTCGCGCGATCGAGGCGTTCGCTCCGAGTAAGTAATGTCGATGTCGCTTCGCTTGAGGAGAGTCTTTTTCGTAGCGCCCGCACTCGCGCTCGCGCTCGCGGGATGCGCATCGAAGGCTGAGCAGCAAGCCGCACAGGCCGAAGCCGCCGCCGCACGATCAGAGCAGGCCGCCGCGCGCGCAGAACAAGCCGCGACGCTGGCGCTCGACGCTGCGAACAAAGCGACCGAGGCCGCCGATCGCGCAACCGCGGCGGTCAACGATGCCACCAAGGAAATCAATCGCGTCGCCGACCACATCGATCAAATGGCCCGTGATCGCGAAGCCGCCACTCCCGGACGCCGCCTCTCGCACGTGACCAAGTCGGCGAGAAGTTCAGCCTCCGCATCGTCATCGTCTGATCGCGCTCCGTCAGCGGAAGCCTCGGCGTCACCCGGTGCCTCAGCGGCCGCATCCGCGACATCTGACGGCGTCACATCATCGGCTGAAGCGCCCGCACCGTCGCCGAAGAAGTAGCGCGCCACGATCAAACACAGTGGCCGAACCAATCAAAACTGAAGCTGCGCGGAAGCCGAGCGAAGCCGACATCCGCGCCGAGAATCTGACTCCGCAGGTTCGCCGCCACACCTGGATCAATATCGCCGGCCCGCTCGCCGCCGTCTTTCTCGGAATCTTCGCGGCTGCGATGTATCTGCGTCCGCTCGACGTCCTCAGGTTCATTCAGACGAAGCGGCTCGGATGGTCCGGCGTCGCGCAAAACGATCTCGCGCTGAAGGACGGCCTCATCACCTATCTGATCACCGGCGGCTATTCGGGTAATGAACCGGTGGTGATGGTTCACGGACTCGGCCCGAACGCGGCGCTGGTCTGGCGCGACATCATGCCTCCGGTCGCCGACGCACATTATAAAGCGATCGCGCCGAATCTGCCCGGCTTCGCATCGTCGGAGCACAAGCAGGTCCAGTACACGATCGCATACCAGGCGGAAGCACTCGCGCAAATGA
>WNFC01008873.1_pt1 | contig 14442 bp, 12 predicted proteins | sample 5400541 | NCBI WGS metagenome assembly WNFC01 (sample SAMN13153342, study PRJNA577476) | soil metagenome | isolation source: 120 cm saprolite under Douglas fir tree site 2 hole 2 replicate 1 | place: USA:California | collected 2015-04-18
TACGGAACTCGATGAGACGTGGATACTTGTAGTCGGCCATGTTCTGTTTCGACCAGGCCACCAGTTCAACTTCCGTGATGGTCGCACCACTCTTGACAATAACGAACGCTTTCACCTCTTCCCCGTGGCGCTCGTGCGGCACGCCGATGACGGCTGCCAGGCTCACTGCCGGATGGGTCATCAGCACCTCCTCGATCTCGCGTGGGTAGACGTTGAAGCCACCGCGAATAATCATATCCTTCACGCGGTCGACGATGTAGAGATAGCCATCTTCATCGCGCCGCGCGATGTCGCCGGTGTGGAACCAGCCATTGCGGATCGCTTCGGCGGTTGCTTCTGGGCGTTTGTAATAGCCCTTCATCACGTTGTGCCCCCGGATAGCGATCTCCCCCACTTCGCCGGCATCCACGTCCTGGTCGTTCGCATCGACCAGGCGGACCTGGACGCCCCACACGGGAAAACCGATCGATCCGGGCCTGGCTTCGCGGTCCAGGCGATTGAAAACGGCAACGGGGCTGGTTTCAGAGAGGCCATACCCTTCCAGGATTTTGACGTTGTACTTCTCGTTAAAGGCCCTCATCACCTCCACCGGCATAGCCGCTCCGCCCGAGATAGTAATGCGCAGGTTGCGAGCGATTTTCTGTAAGTCGTATTGGTCGGCCCTGGGGTAGTGGAGCATAGCCCAGTACATCGTCGGCACGCCTGCGAAAATAGTGATGTTCTCTTCATCCATCAGGTGCAAAGCAGCATCAGGACTAAAGCGAGGCAGCAACACCAGGGTGGCCCGGTTGTAGATGCCCGCGTTCATCTGCACAGTCTGCCCAAAGGAGTGGAACAGCGGCAAGGTGATCAGATGCACATCGTGCTCCACTCTGGGGTACATCATATCGGACAGGCGGGCATTGAGGAGCATATTCAGGTGAGTCAGTTCTGCCCCCTTGGGCTTGCCCGTCGTCCCACTGGTATAGAGAATGACGGCGGTATCATCAGGACTCGTCGCGACCGTCTCGAATGTCGTTGGCTGGTCACCCATCAGCATGCCGAGTGTTGTTGCGCCTGGGATGGAGGATGGAGCGCCGGGCTTATTCGTTATCAAGAAGAAGTGCTGGCAGCTCTCCACCTCCTGAAAGGCGGTGTAGCCCATCTGACCGGTGGGAAGCTCAGGCGTGCCTTCCTGGCAGAAATAGGCCTTCGCGTCTCCATCGGTCAGGTGGTAGGCGATTTCACGCGTCTTGAGCAGGACATTGAGCGGCATGACCACGCCTCCTACTTTGAGGATGCCGTAGTACGCAATCACGAAGGATGGCACGTCCTGGCAACTGAGGGCGACCTTGTCCCCTTTCGAGATGCCTGCCCGAATCAAGCCATTGGCGACCTGATTAGCGGCTGCCTGCAACTCTGCATACGATAGCCGAGTTCCCTCGCAGACGATAGCGGTGCGCTCGGGCACTTCCCGCACGCTGTCTTCGAGGAGCATGGCAAGGTTTAACATGTGCTTTCTCCCTTTCCTTCTGGAAACACACGATATATACACCAAAGTATTATAGCCGTCCCCTGCACGAGCCACGTTGCAGAGGCTCGTGAGGCGATACTCCCGGCTTCCGGATCAACCCCCCGTCAATAAGAGCGCCAACGTCTCGGCGATCATGGCTGGCTTTTTCTCGTCTTCAATCTCGACCGTGTTCTGGAATGTGAGTAGAAAACGCCCCTTGTCCTGCGGTTCCACTGCCAGCAACACCACTCGATTGCGGATGCGCGCCCCTGCTTTCACTGGCGCGATAAAACGCACACGGTTGAGACCGTAGTTCAGTGCTTGAGAAACGCCCTCAGGGACGATACCAAGCTCCATCTGCATTGCGGCTAGTAACGAAAGCGTGAGGTAGCCATGCGCAATCGTTGATCCCAGCGGACTTTCCCGCTGGGCTCGCTCTACATCGACGTGAATCCATTGATGATCGCCCGTACAGTCGGCAAACTGATTGATCCGCTCCTGGTCAATCGTGAGCCAGTCAGAGACTCCCATTTCCTGCCCCACGAATTGCTCGAGCGTGTTGACATCGTATCGCTCGCGGCTCATGTATATCCTCCCTGTCTGCTCTGCTACACAAATGCGCTGAAACCGGTGATGGCCCGGCCCACAATGAGTGTGTTCATTTCGCGTGTGCCTTCGTAGGAGTAAATCGCTTCGGCATCGGCCACAAAGCGCCCCACCTGGTGGTCGAGCAAAATGCCGTTGCCTCCCAGTAGTTAAGGCCTTGGCCAGCGAAGCGTGTTCGTCACCCATCATCCCCGCGTCCTGCATGTGCGACAGGCGCAGGACCATGCATTGGCAGGCCGTGATGTTGCCGAGCATGCGCACCAGCAAATCCTGCACGAGTTGGAAGCGACCGATCGGGCGCCCGAACTGCTCCCGCTCCTGGGCATACGTGAGCGCCAACTCATAGGCCCCCCGCGCGCAGCCCACTGCTTCCCAGGCCACACCCGCCCGCGTCATGCGCAAGACGGCAGCCACATCCTTAAAGGAGTGTGCCTGTTGCAGCCGGTTGGCTTCCGGCACGCGACAGTCTTCCAGCGTGATGAGCGCATTCTGCACCACACGCAAAGCGATTTTGTTTTTCAGCTTCTCTGGCCTGAATCCCGGCGTGCCTTTCTCGACCAGAAAGCCTTTCACCTGGTCGTCTGCCACGTCACGTGCCCAGATGACAGTCACATCCGCGAATGTGGCGTTGCCAATCCAATTCTTCTGGCCGTTCAGCACCCAGGTGTCCCCTTCGCGCCGGGCGGTGGTGGTTAAGCCGCGGGAGGCCCCAGAACCGACCTCTGGCTCGGTCAGTCCGAAGGCACCGATCTTCTCGAGGCGGGCCATTGGCGGCAACCAGTGCTGTTTCTGTTCTTCCGAGCCGCACAGGTAAATAGACCCCATCGCCAGGCCGCTGTGGACCCCCCGAAAGGTCGCGATGGAACTGTCCACCCGCGCCAGTTCCATCATCATCATCCCGTCCAGCACCGTACTCTTGCCGGGACAGCCATACCCATGATAACCCAGCCCCATGATGTGAAGCTCTGCCATCTGAGGGAGGATGTGATGCGGGAATTCCTCACGAATCCAATATTGGTTGATAATAGGGGTGACCTCCGCCTCCAGGAAATCCCTCACCTGGCGTAACAGAGCCTGATCTTCCTCGTCCAGGGTCGAACTAATAGCGTAGAAATCGCCATTGGCCTGCGGAAGTGCCTTCTGGGTAGTAACGCTCATGATCATTACCTCCTCATTGATGATCCTCTAACGATGACATACGAGTGTGAGCGAGCCAGGAGATAAACCCGCGCCCCTACTATACATGGGCCTGGGAAGGCGATTCGTCGTGTAGGGGCGACCCTTGCGGTCGCCCTGACTCTGGAAGGGCCATAATACAAAACGAAATAGCGTACAATCATCATACACTATGCAGAGGCAAACCTGCGCAGCGCCTCTACCGATGGGACGAAGTAATAGGCCCCGCTGACCACCGTCGTATACCTGGTCAAGGCATCACGTATGCCGTCCTCGGCTCCCGCCATACGAGCGAGCATGCGGGCCAGGCGATGCTGGTCGCTGCTGAAGCCGATGAACATCGTCCCATGCTCAGTCGCCGTCCCGAAAGGGGTATTGCGGCGGAAGATATGTTGCTCTACCCCATTCTCTTCGATCACCGTGCGGGAGACATGAGACTCTGCACCGCGTACCTCCTCGGCCAGCTCTGTACTCGTCACTTTGGTCCGCCCAATAACCTTCTCTTGCTCCTCAACCGGAAGCGCTTCGAAAGCGGCGGCATCGTGCATCCACTGCTGCACCAGGACCACGCTGCCACCTGCCCCTGGAGATCCGTCGGGAACGAGCGCCACCTCGGGCGCATCGGAGAGAGGAGGATTTTCGGTTCCGTCGATGAAGCCGGTTAAGTCCCGGCTCTCCTTGTAGGTCCACCCGGCGACTTCAGCGGCGAGGCGCGCAACAGGGGCGAGGGTGACAATCGCTTCGCGCGCGACATCGAAGACCTTATGGTAGGCATGGCCCGCCACCCACAGCCACAGGTCATGCTGGGTGGCGGGCATCGTGTACCCATCGATGCCACGCAGCTCCTGCTCGAAGTCCGTTACCCCTGCTGGCATCTCCTCGGGTGCAACACGCGCCCACAGTGATGGCCTGAAGCCGACCACCAGGTTTACGCCTCCGGTCGTCATGCGTGGTTCCTCCAGACTGGCCATCAGCTGAACCAGCGTGAGTGAATCGCCGCGCGCATGCAGATCGAACTCCAGATAGGAGTGCGAGCCGGTCCCCAGGGCAAAGATCCCACTTTGTGCGACTTGCATTGTCCTTCCTCCCGTGAATGAAAGCATTATACACTACTCTGAGCAGTATTCCTCCTTGCTCATCCGTAATTTTATACCACCGAAAGGTAAGATCTGGCTATCCTCTGGCAAACGCTTTTGCTAAAGCTCGTCCACTATACTTGATTTGTCGCATGAAACTGTGGCTTAATGACAAATGTTTGATCCTGCGACGCATACCGTGCGTCATCATCGCAGGGCATTGAGAGACACTTCCCGAGCGATGTTGACAGACGAAAATGACTATCTCTGTATTTCGTACACGCGACCTGAAAGGAAGGAGAACGAATCAATGAGTGATAAAAAGACAGATGAAGGCCTGTTGAAGACCTGGGCGGAGTCGCAGCGGAAGCTGCTGACAGACTGGCTCGAGACCTTGCGGAGGGTCGGTGGTACGCCGACGCTTGAGCTCTGGACGAAAACGGTAGATGCCTGGCAGTCCTCGGTGAAAGAGACCATGGATGCGCGAGCCGAGTGGGCCCGGCAGTGGACCGAGACCCTGGCCAACGCCAAGGGAACCCCCGAGGAGCTGCGCGATCTGGCTAGTAAGGGGCGGGAACAGTTGCAGCATTGGGCGGAAGCTGAGCGTGACCTCTGGCAGGGCTGGTTCAACATAGTGAGAGAGATCAATTTCAGGCCGGAGCCCGGAGCGGGAGCGCAAGCAGCCAGGGACCTGGTACAACTCTGGCAAGACAGCGCGCACAAGATGATCGATGCGCAGGCGGCGCTGGTCCGGCGCTGGACGGGGGGTATCTCCGGGACGAAGAAACAGGAGTAGTCTGGCCTGGTCCTGGAATTGTACGCAGCAGGGTCAGACTCATAGCTAGTCGGTAGCTGAGCGAAAGCCAGGAAGGTCGGCACCGGTGGCAACGAGGCTTGATGTGCCGACTCTGCACGGACTATAGAGGATTAGAGTCGAATGAAGGAGGTCAACTTTGGAGACCGATTCACAGCCTTTGCCTCACACAAAGGTGGGCAGAAAGAAAACAGCCTCCGCGGGCAGCGCTTCCAAACGGAAGAGTGCTAGCAAGGGGACGGAGCACGCTGCACTCGAGGAGGAACAACGCAAAGCTGCCGCCGCACAAGCAGCTGTAGAGGACTTGCAGCAGCGACTGGCTGCCGTCGAAGCAGCTCTCGCTGAAGAACGACAGAAGGCCGCTGCCGCCGATCAGGTGCTCGCTGAACAGCGGTCCACCGCTGCAACGCATCCTGAGACCTCCGAGCGAATAGCAGAGCAGGTGCCGGGTGGGGAGGCTGCCTTTGGCCTCTTACCCCTCACTGGCTTTAGTGGCGCGGATATGTTCAACGTCAGTCGCCAGGTGATCGAGCAAGCGGTCAAGCAACCGCCGTTAGTGTTGAAGCACTACACGAATTTCCTGCTGGAGATGGGCCGCGTGATGACCGGTCAGTCCACCGTCGAGCCAGGTGCGAAAGACAAACGCTTCACCGACGAGGTGTGGAAAACGAATCCCTTCTACCGGGCCCTCCTGCAAACCTATTTGACCTGGCAGCAGAGCCTGGGCGCCTTTATCGATGATGCCGATCTAGGCAAGAAGGACGCTGAGCGGGCACGTTTCGTACTCTCGCTGTATGTAGATGCCGTGGCTCCGAGCAACACCCTGTTGGGCAATCCGGCGGCGATGAAGAAGATGTACGAAACGGGCGGGACCAGCCTGGTACGGGGTCTCACGCATATGCTCGAAGACCTGGCCAATAACGGCGGCCTGCCCTCGCAGGTCGACATGAAAGCCTTCCAGGTAGGCAAGGACCTGGCTACCTCACCGGGAGTCGTGGTTTTCAGGAATGATGTGCTCGAGCTGATCCAGTATCAGCCCACGACGCCCCAGGTGTATCATCGCCCGCTGCTCTTTGTCCCACCCCAGGTAAATAAGTATTATGTGATGGACCTGTCACCCAACAAGAGCATGGTGCGCTACCTGGTTGCCAATGGACTGCAGGTCTTCACCATCAGCTGGCGCAATCCGACCCCCGAACACCGCGAGTGGGGGTTCGACACCTACGACCACGCCATCCTGGAGGCCAGCGACGTTGTCCGCGCGATTACCGGGAGCCTGGACATCAATATCCTGGGAGCGTGCCTGGGCGGCATGACCCTCGCCACGCTGCTGGGGCACCTGGCAGCGCGAGGAGACCGGCGCATTCACGCCGTGACTTTCCTGGTCACAGTGCTAGATTCCAACGTCGAGTCGACGATGGGGCTGTTCGCCACGAAGGAAACGATCGAGGCTGCCAGGCAGGTCTCTCGCTTGCGGGGAGTGATCGAGGGTCAGGAAATGGCGCGCGCTTTCGCCTGGCTGCGCCCCAACGATCTGATCTGGAACTACTGGGTCAACAACTACCTGGTCGGCAATGACCCGGCTGCCTTCGATGTGCTCTACTGGAATAACGACACGACGCGCCTGCCCGCCAGGCTGCATGAGGACTTGCTCGGCGTCCTCGAGACCAATGCGTTCGCCCATCCGGGTACGCTCACGGTGCTTGAAACGCCCATCGATCTCTCACGGGTGACCAACGATGCCTATATCATTGCAGGTATCACCGATCACATCACGCCGTGGCAGGGCTGCTATGCGACCACTCAACTGCTGGGAGGCGAGGTCAAGTTTATCCTGAGTAACAGCGGCCACATCCAGGCCATCCTGAACCCACCAGGGAACCCGAAGGCATCGTACTTCGTCAACGAGCGCTACCCGGCTGATCCCGAGCATTGGCTTGCGAGGGCGCAGAAACGTGCAGGCTCCTGGTGGGAGGATTGGCGAGACTGGCTGGGCCAGCGCTCCGGTGAGCAGAAGGCCGCACCACAAGAACTGGGCAATGAGCAGTATGAACCGGGAACACCCGCACCCGGTTCCTACGTGTTCGAGCCTTAATTCGGCTTGCTTCGCGTAACATATTGAGAAGGATGATTCATGCCATCAGAAACCACCAGGCCACAGGCCGAGACACGGACCATCACCGTCAGCGGGCAGGGCCTGCGGGTCGCCACCCGTTCGGGGAACGGCACCCGCACGCCGCTGCTGCTGATGAACGGGATCGGGGTCAACCTCGAAGTGCTCCAGCCCTTCGTCGACGCCCTGGACCCGGCCATCGAAGTCATTCGCTTTGATGTACCGGGCACCGGCGGCTCACCGCCCCCGCTCATCCCTTACCGTTTTTCGGTACTCGCCCGGTTGGTGACGAAGATGCTCGATCAGTTGGGCTACCAGCAGGTCGATGTACTGGGCATCTCCTGGGGTGGTGCGCTCGCCCAGCAGTTTGCGTTTCAATACCCCAGGCGCTGCCGGCGGCTGATCCTGGTCAGCACGGGCACCGGTGCGCTTATGGTTCCTGGCCGTCCCTCGGTCCTGGCGAAGATCGCCACACCACGACGCTACCAGGACCCGGCCTACATGGCACAGATCGCCGGAGAGATCTACGGGGGGAAGGTGCGCACACAGCCCGAGCTAGCGCACGACTTCGCACAAACCGCACGCCTTGGCAGCGTGCTCGGCTACTTCTATCAACTGCTGGGAGGAGTGGGTTGGACCAGTATCCCCTGGCTCCGCACACTCCGGCAGCCGACACTGATTCTGCATGGGGATGACGACCCGCTTGTCCCACTGGTCAACGCGAAGATCATGCATCGGCTGATCCCGCATGCGAAGCTCTACATCTTCCACGATGGACACCTGGGACTGGGGACGAGTGCGCAGGAACTCGCGCAGGTCGTCGACCAGTTTCTCACAGCTCCCGTCGCTACCTCAACAAATGGCCTATAATAATGCGGACCTACTCATGGATGCCCGGTCCGCTCACGAGGCAGTCCTTGCCCTGCGCGCGCAATCGCCGGATGTGCTTGTCATTGTCTGTGCCACCTTTAGCGATGCGAGCATGGACACACGGGAACAGGTATTGTCGAAGCCGAGTCCAACCGGGCTGCCAGTGCGAGCTTTACGTATTCGTAAATATCACAAAAGTTAGGGGTTCCATCCTTGCGGGTTAAGCGTAGGGGTCGATGATGAATTTTAACAAGCAAGATCGGGAATGTATTGTCACCCTGAGCGTAGTGAGCCGAAGCCCTGAGCGAAGCGAAGGGGAAGGGTCTCTCTCGATGGGCCGACAGATGCTTCGCTTCGCTCAGCATGACAACTCCGGTTTTGGTCGTTAAAGTTCATTATCGGCCCGCTCTCGTCAATTACCCGCAAAGACGTAGACCCAAAGGTAACCAGATAGCAAAGGAGGACACATGAGTCAGAACGAGGCACAAGCAGGAGAGCAGATCCGGGCGACAGCATCCGCTCCGCAATTCCTTATCCATCAAGAGGGCGACGATGTGGCCGTCGCCGTTCAAGATGTCGAACCGGGCGAGGGCGAAGCGGTCTATATGGATAGCGACCGTGCCGTGACCGTGCGGGCGACAGAAGCGATTCCACTCGGTCACAAGGTGGCGCTGGTCGATCTTGGGGAGGGGGACGAAGTGATCGAATACGGTGTGCGTATTGGTGTGACGCGGCAGCCGATTCGGACTGGCCAACACGTTCACGTTCACAATATCAGGAGTGCAAGATGGCAGAACAGTATGTAACCGGATATCGTCGCCCCGATGGCCGGGCTGGCATTCGCAATCATGTGGTCATCCTTCCCGTTGATGACCTCTCCAATGCCGTTTGTGAGGCGGTTGCCAGGACCATTCCAGGAACGCTGGCACTCCCACACAGCTACGGTCGCCTCCAGTACGGTGATGACCTCGAACTCACCTTTCGCACCCTGGCTGGCATAGGCGCGAATCCGAATGTGGCGGCGGCAGTGGTCATCGGGATCGAACCGAATTGGACCAATCGCATCGTCGAGGGCATTGCCAGGACGGGTAAGCCGGTAGAGGGGTTCTCCATCGAGCGTTTCGGCGACCTCAAGATACTCTCCGCAGCAGCGCGTGTGGCCCAGCAGATGCTCCAGGACGCCAGCGAACTCGAGCGGGAGCCGATAGAGAGGCAGGAATTGGCCATCAGCATCAAGTGCGGCGAGTCCGATACTACGACCGGGCTTGGATCCTGCCCGACCGTATCCCAGGTGGTGGATCGCCAGGTCAATTCGGGAGGGACAGTCATTTTTGGCGAAACCTCCGAACTGACAGGGGGTGAGCACCTGATCGCAGCCCGTTGCGCTGATGAGCAGGTGCGTGGACGCTTCCTGGCCATGTATGACGCCTATATCGAAGAGATCGAATCCAGCGGTGCCAACCTGCTGGGGTCCCAGCCGACCCAGGGCAACATCCGGGGCGGGCTGAGCACGATTGAGGAGAAGGCGCTGGGTAACATTGCCAAGACAGGAACGGTGCCAGTTGTCGATGCCCTCGAACCAGCGATTGCACCAACCCGCAAAGGACTCAACTTTATGGACTCCTCTTCGGCAGCAGGTGAGTTCATAACCCTCATGGCAGCCGCTGGGGCAGTAATCCATCTCTTCCCAACCGGGCAAGGAAACATCGTGGGCAATCCTATTGTGCCAGTGATCAAGCTCACGGCCAATCCGCTGACAGCAAGCACGATGGCAGAGCATATCGACCTGGACGTTTCAGGGCTGCTCTGGCGCGAGTATACCCTGCGCGAGGCGGGCGATCGCCTGATGGCGCTGATCGACCGCACCATGAACGGACGACTCACTTGTGCCGAGTCGCTTGGACATCGCGAGTTCATCATCACCAAGCTGTATCGCAGCGCCTAATGATTGCATGGTCAGAGAGGAGCAGGTATGACAATCAACGCGACTACAGCAGCTTCCCTGTTTATAGACGGGCTGTGGGTGGCACCTGAAGATGGTTGCTCGCTGGAAATTCGCAATCCGGCAGATGGCTCCGTGATGAGGACCATTGGCTATGGGAGCAAAGGCGAGGCACTGGCCGCTGTTGATGCGGCACAGAAAGCTTTCGCGTCCTGGGCGGGCATGCCTGCCCGTTGCGCTCGTGCGAGGCGGTCATCCTGACGCCGCATGTCGCGGGGCTGACCGAGGAAGCCCAGGAGCGCACCTCGCGCCTGGTCATCACCGACGTTCTGCGGGTGCTGGCTGGAGAACGAGCGATCGGAGCAGTGTAAACGGAGGTGTAGAGCATTATGTCGGATGACTTTGAGAAGGAAACGTATATAGCAGCTCCGCTCCTGAAGGACTTTGTCACCACTATTCTTCAGGCTGTAGACTTGAGCAGGGCCGATGCCCAGACGGTCGCATGGGCACTCGTCGAGGCGAATCTGGAAGGCATCGACACACACGGCGTTTCGCGCCTGGCCATCTACGCGCGGCGTGTGCGCGCGGGGTTGGCCACCGCACACCCTGCATTCCGCTGGACCCATCCAGCCCCAGCTGTTGCCTTGCTCGACGCAGACAACGCCCTCGGCCCGGTCGCAGCAACGGCAGCCATAGATGAGGCCGTAAGGCTGGCAAAGTCGCAGGGGATAGGGATGGTTGCCGTTGCGCACACCAATCACGCGGCTGCGCTTTCGGCCTATACCGAGCGAGCGGCTGCGGCAGGCTGTATAGCGCTCATGGTATGCAATACGCCACCTGGAATACCACCATGGGGAGGGCGAGTCGCGTTTTTCGGCACCAACCCGTTGGCATTTGCGGCACCGGGTCCGACGCCCAATGAGCCGCCGGTGGTGGTAGACATGGCTACGAGCATAGTGGCACGCGGCAACATTATCATGGCTGCGCGCCAGGACAAACCAATCCCAGAAGGGTGGGCCATTGACGCGGAAGGCCGTCCCACGACGGACCCCAAGGCAGCCCTGGCAGGAGCTGTACTACCCATGGCCGGTGCGAAGGGATACGCGCTGGCACTGATGATTGAGATTCTCTCGGCTATCATACCGGGATCAAGTTGGGGACCGCATGTACGTTCTCCTTACGACGACTGGACAGCTCCAACCGACGCCGGGTTGTGGTGCCTGGCGATCCATCTCGGGCCGCTGATGTCGACAGAAGAATACACCTCGCGTTTAGGTGGCATGCTGGCTGCCATTCGCGAGACAGAAACCGCAACTGGACAGCACATTCGCATCCCTGGCGAGCGGCGTGCAGAGCTGCGCGCAAAGCGGACGAGAGAAGGCATACCTGTAGATGCCACCACACGTGCTGAACTGGTAGCGCTGAGTGCAGAGGTGGGAATAGAACCGTTATTCTCAAGACCTCAGACTCAATCTTTCTGAACACCGCTCGGCAAATCGCTGACGAAAGCGGTGCCAACACTTTGTTTCCATCAGTCACGCGTGGTATCCTTTAAGGAAAGCTGATTACCAGCCTTTAGCAGAACTGCGACTAAACTGCACTCAACATAATTTGCTAGCATTGGCACTACATGGAGGACAGTAATAATGAGCGAATACCAGCGTTACGAATTCATGACCAGCGATCGACCTCTGACCCGGGTGCAACTCGATGCTGTCAATGCCCTTTCCAGTCACATCGAAGCATCTTCCACCCACGCCCTCATTGAATATCACTGGGGTAACTTCAAACACAATCCCATCGACGTGCTCCACAAGTTCTTCGATGGCTTCCTCTATTGGGCCAACTGGGGCTCGCCCGAACTGGCATTGCGCTTCCCGCACGGAATCTTGCCAGGCGATCTCATCGATGGCTATGATCTCGATGATTTCGTCACGTTTACCCGGTACGCGGATTATGATATCCTCGATATCCACTTTGGCGAGATGGAAGCGCCCGACGAATGGATTAACTATGAACTGGGATCGCTCATCGCCATGCGCGATGAATTGATGGAAGGCGATCTGCGGGCGCTGTATATCGTCTGGTTGGCCGGTCAGATCATGATGGAGGGCTATGACGAAGAAGACGAGGACGAAGAAGACGAGGACGAGGACGAGGACTGGGAAATCAGTGTGCCACCAGTTCCGCCCGGTTTTGGCACGCTGACAGCGGCACAGCAGGCGCTGGCGGAATTGTTGCGGGTGCCGCAAGAACTGCTCGTCGCGACAGCTCGACATAGCAAAGCGGCCGCGTCATCGACCGGCGATGATGTTGCCGCATGGGTCAAGTTGCTGTCACCAGAGCGCCAAAACGAGTATCTGGTGCGGCTAGCACACAATGAGCCAGGGCTGAGCCGCCTCCTCGTCAAGGAACTGCGCGAACTGGGCCAGGATAAGACCAGGGTGAGGCCGTCAACTGGTGAGCATGTCACCTACGCCAAGCTGCTCGCCGAAAGCAAGGCTATTAAAGCCCAATTGGAACGCGAGAAGCGCGAGCAGGAGCAAATGGCCCGTCAGCGTCACCTGCAAGATATCCACGATCACCAGGACGATTACTGGCGTCAAGTCGATCAGGCAGTAACGCGCGGTACGGGCTCAGGCTACGACGAAGCTGTTCGATTATTAGTCGAGCTGCGTGAAGCCGCCGGTCAATTCAAAGAGACCCAGGAGTTTCAAGGGCGTTTCCGCGCCTGGGTCCGGTCTCACCTGCGCCGTCCGGCTTTCATCAAGCGCTTGCAGGATCGCAAGTTCACATTGCCAGAAGCCTAAGAGGTATTGTCACCAGGCACTAACCTACCTGTCAAGCACCCATCCCCTAAACGGGATGGGCTTGTGAGCGAACCCACCTTGCCAGTGGGAGACTCACGGGGGTAACTGCGAGACTAGCCTGCTCAAGGTCTGGTATCTTCGGATACGGGGCCGTTTGAAGGGAACTGAACTGCGAGTGGTCGAATGGCAATCCACCAGACATTGCGGACGCCTCCCTAATCCGCTTTCCCTCTGGCAGTCAGTGGCGAAGGGAATATGGGCAGCAATGCCCGATACTGGCGCGGGCAGCGTTCACACCTGTCGCCCCATGAATGGAGGCGGGTATCCAGAACGGAGGTTCTATGAAGGTTTGCCCCCTTTCTGTGACGCGAGAAAGGATGCATACCAGCGGCCGCTCTCTTTAATGATGCGGCGCTGGGTTGGATAGTCCACATAAACGATGCCGAAGCGCTTGGAGTAGCCCTCGCCCCACTCAAAATTGTCCATCAGCGACCAGACAAAGTAGCCGCGCAGGGGCGCCCCCTGTTCAATGGCCTCAGCGCAAGCCGTAATATACGAGCGCAGATAGGAGACGCGCTGGGGATCGCTGACCGTGTCACCGCCATCCCAGTCATCTGGGAAGGCTGCGCCGTTCTCGGTTACGTAGAGATTACCCACCGGATAGTCGCGCCCCACACTGACTAGCAGATCGCGCAGGCCGCGCGGATAGATCTCCCAGCCCATGTCGGTATAGCAGGCATTGGGGATGGGCGAGACACTTTCACAGCGATCCGCCAGTGGCTGCGTCTTCGCGCCACGAATCAGGTTACGAAAATAGTTATTCACCCCCAGAAAATCCAACGGGGCCGCGATAATCGCCAAGTCGCCATCATGGACCGGTGGCGGATTGAGTCCCATGTGCTCAAAGAACCGCTCGGGATAGGCGCCGCGGTAGATCGGATCAATGAACCAGCCATTGCTAAACTCCCTGGCAAGTTCCATATCGCGCGCCGTCTCGGCCCGCTCGTCGGCGCCATAGATCTGGTTCAGGTTAAGGGTAATCCCCACCTGAGTGCCGGTCGCCAGGTGCGCACGCATCCGTGGCACAGCCAGGCCATGTCCTAACAGGAGATGATGAGCCGCGTCGATCGCCGCCTGGCGATCGCGCAGGCCAGGAGCGTGTACGCCGATTCCGTAGCCCAGATAGGCGCTACACCAGGGCTCGTTGAGCGTAATCCACCCCGCGACGCGGTCTCCCAGGCGCCGGGTTACAATCTCGGCATAATCGGCGAAGGCATGGGCCGTTGCGCGATTGAGCCAGCCGCCGACCTGCTCCAGCTGCGAGGGGAGATCCCAGTGATAGAGCGTCGCGAAGGGCTGAATATCTTTCGCCAACAGCGTATCCACCAGGCGATCATAAAAATCCAGGCCTGCCGGATTGATGATGCCACGCCCCTCGGGCAGGATACGCGGCCAGGCAATCGAGAAACGATACGCGCCCAGGCCAAGCTGTACCATCAGGTCGGTATCTTCCTCGACCCGGTGGTAGTGGTCGGCTGCCACC
>WNFC01018737.1_pt1 | contig 14441 bp, 12 predicted proteins | sample 5400541 | NCBI WGS metagenome assembly WNFC01 (sample SAMN13153342, study PRJNA577476) | soil metagenome | isolation source: 120 cm saprolite under Douglas fir tree site 2 hole 2 replicate 1 | place: USA:California | collected 2015-04-18
AGTGGAGATGAGAACAACTTACGTCAAACCTAGAACAAACATTCCCTCTTGACAGGAGTATAGCAATATGCTATAATGAATATAGCAAATAGTAATAAGTATATTCACCTCGTAGCGAAGGATGAGCCACATTCAGACATCGAGCCATAAGGTTCGAGAAAGACAGGGTCGCAACTATGACCACAGTTAACTTTCTTCAAAAAGCGAGACACGCACTCGTTCCGATGCGCAAGGCCATGATGGATGCTCTCCTCTTGACGGCGTTCATCCTCATAGGGCTCCTCGTCTTCACGGGTATCCTTTTCACCTCCCCCTGGTTGATCCTCCCCATCTATGCGCTTGCGTATCTCCTCACGGTGGTACTCGGGCTGCGTCAAGCTGCCCGTGACACCACCGCAGCAGCTAACCAGGAGCAGTCGTTAGAGGGAGCTCTTCAGGAACTGTCTTCAACAAGAACTCTCATTGGGTTCGGGCTCTATTGGGGTAACCATCCTTACTAAGTGCTACTGAAGTAGATGAGGCACTTTGCAAACGAACGAAGAGCAAGTCAACGGGTTAACAATTGCCCGTTGACTTGCTCTTGTTTCTCTTTTGCGGTCTAACAACGACCTGATATGAACGAGCAGTTTGCACCGACTTTATGTGCAGAAATGCCACTTGCACACAAAGTCCCCAGCTAGCCGGACTTTATGTGCAAAGCCGGTAAGAGCAATGTATGTTCCTGGTATTCCCTCGGTTTAGGGTCTTCTGATAAGATTTTCGTCTAAGAGAGAGGAAAAGGAGAGCTAAGGCGTGACTAGAGTGCTCCAGTGCGTAGTGTGAACGGCTTAGCTAATTTAGCAAAACTGCTCAAATCCGCTCAAGATTACGCCTTACACCTCAATATGGGCGATAGACTCGCGTATCCAGGTAGGGCGATAGGGGAAACGATCTACCATCTCGCGCGAGGTGACTCCGGTGAGCACCAGAATTGTTCGCAGGCCGCTCTCCATTCCAGAGATGATATCGGTGTCCATACGATCACCGATCATCACGGAAACTTCGGAATGTGCGTTGATTGTGCGTAAGGCCGAGCGCATCATCAGTGGATTTGGTTTACCGATGTAATAGGGCTTAACACCTGTGGCTGCACTGACCAATGCTGCTACAGCGCCGGTCGCTGGAACGATTCCTCCTTCACCTGGGCCCATTACATCGGGATTGGTGGCGATGAAACGCGCGCCACTCATCACGAGTCGAATTGCGCGTGTAATGCGCTCAATGCTATACGTGGTTGTCTCTCCAAGCACAACATAGTCTGGCTCCTGGTCGGTCAGCGCATAGCCAATGTCATGTAATGCTGTCGTCAGCCCGGCCTCCCCGATGACGAATGCACTGCCTCTCGGATGCTGATCATGAAGGAATTGTGCGGTTGCCAGCGCTGACGTGAAGATTGCCTCTGGTGGCACCTCCAGACCCATGAAAGACAACCGCACCTGAAGGTCGCGTTGTGTGTACTTCGAGTCGTTGGTCAGAATCAAGAACGGTATACCTTGAGCCAGCAGGCGATGAATGAACTCTGCTGCTCCAGGAATAAGTGTTGTGCCTTTCAGGATGACTCCATCCATATCTGACAGGTAATTCTTGATGCCTTCCATATACGTTCCTCCATGACATGTTGCTTGCCTGTTTTCTTCTTAAGATTACCCCATGTTTTCGTTAATTGCCAATTTATGAAAAAGACGCGAGGGCAATGGCAAACCAGACAGGGCAGCCGCAAGGGCACGCTACTATACATCGGATCGGCCCGCAAAGCCCGTATATAGTAGGGGCGTGCCCTTGCGGCCGCCCTGGGAGCGGGGGCAAACCCCCACCCTGGTAAGGATTCACTATTTGGCAAAGCGCAGGAATTTGATGGCGCCACCTTGCAAGTGATCAAAGTACACTGCCATAATAATGAGCAAGCCAATGGCTATTTGCAGGTAGAATGGGTCGATGCCAAGCAGGTTGCCTCCGTTGGCAAGCAGAGCCATGATGACTGCTCCCAGAACGGCACCAATGGCACGGCCCTTTGCTCCAGACAGGCTGGCCCCGCCGATGACTGCACCGGCAATGGCCTGCAACTCGTACCCGGTGCCTGCCGTGGGTATACCTGCACCAAGTCGCGAAGCAGTTAAGATACCCGCGAAGCCAGCAAGCAAACCACTGATGCAATACACGCCAAGCAGAACGAAGTTCACTGGCACGCCTGAAAGGCGCGAAGATTCAGCATTAGAACCGACGGCATAGACGTAGCGACCAAAGATCGTCCGCCCCAGTACAAAGGCCGCTATGATTGTGACTATGATCAAAATCCAGAACAGACTCGGCAGGCCGAGAATGAACCCGTTGGCAATGGCGCTGAAGGCATCTGGGAGCGGCGCGATGGTTTTGGCGCCCGTCAGTAGGAGCACCACCCCACGCGCGATCCCAAGCATGCCTAACGTAGCGATGAATGGAGGCAGCTTGAGACGCGATACGAGCAGCCCGTTGATCAGGCCAACGCCCAACCCGACGAGAAGGCCAACCAGGATGGCCAGAGGAATTGGAGCACCGCTCGTCAAAATTAGTGCTGTCACCCCTCCACTCAAGCCCAGAACGGAGCCAACTGATAGATCGATCCCGCCGGTCAGGATTACGAATAACTCTCCGACCGAGAGGATCGCGAACACCGCTACTTGCCGGACGAGGTTGTCTAGATTCGTAACGGTGAGAAAATCGTTGGTCGTCAGAATGAGCACTACAACAAAGATCAGTAGTACCAGCACGCTGCCGCTCTCACGCCCCAGGCTGATTGGTGTCCGTTGCTCTTCTACCGCCGCCTGCGTTGTTGCCGATGGTTGTGGGCTACTGGAAGTAGTTGCCATAAGAAATCTCCTCTCTGCTATGCATTCATAGAAACGGGGGCGCTGCTTGCCAGGCGCAGTACCTCTTCTTCGGTCGCTTCTTCAACCGGAAGTTCACCGGTGACGCCGAAGTCGTGCAGGACGATCACACGGTCGCAAATGCCGAGTAACTCCGGTAGGTACGATGATACGACGACGATGCCCAGTCCTTGGGCTGCCAGATCGCCAATGATCGTATAGATGTCTGCCTTGGCTCCGACATCGACACCCTTGGTCGGCTCATCCAGCAAAAGAACCTTCGCCTTCGTGGCCAACCAACGACTCAATAAGACTTTCTGCTGGTTCCCACCGGAGAGCGATGAGATGGGCTGCTCAATTGAGTGATACTTTAAGCGCAGGCGAGGTACCAGATTATTGACCAGGGAGGCCTCCTGTTTTCTGGAGATGACGCCAAGTCGAGTAACGGCAGACAAATCTGCAATGGTTACATTCTCCCTGATCGTGAGGGCTGCCAGCAGCCCTAACTCTTTGCGGTCTTCGGTGAGTAGTCCCAGACCAGCTTTCACGGCTTGCTCTGGAGAACCCGGATGCAGATGTTTGCCATCGACAAGCACGGTTCCTGCCACCATTGGATCGGCCCCGAAAATGGCACGCACCGTTTCCGTACGACCTGCTCCCACCAATCCCCCTAGTCCTAGTATCTCTCCTGCATGGACCTCCAGGTTGATGCTAAAGGGACTTCCCGGCAGTCGAAGCCCCTGAACCGACAGCAAGCTTTTCCCGAACTGCTTGTGTTCTCTTTTCGGGTAGAGCGCCTCGATCTGCCTTCCAACCATTGAGCGGATCAAGGTATCGTGCGTGAATTGTTCAGTGGGTGCTGTCGTAATAAATTGACCATCACGTAACACCGTGATGCGATCGCCGATTTCGAAGATCTCTTCGAGACGATGCGTCACATACAGGACAGCAACTCCCTCCTCCTTCTTGAGTCGATTGATGAGTTGTAGAAGGTGATGTGCATCCTTTTCAGAGAGAGCCGTTGTCGGCTCATCAAAAATCACGATACGGGCGTCAGCTCCTAGCACCTTGGCAATCTCAACCATCTGACGGGTGGCGACGGGCAGGTCTGAGATAAGCGCGCCGGGATCGACATTGTTCAAACCAACACGCTCAAGCATCTTCGTCGCACGGGCGCGTAATTCGTGTTTGTTGACGATCCCCCTGGCGTTTGGTAGTCGCCCCATGAGCAGGTTTTCCTCGACGGAGACCTCGCGCAAGAGGCTCAACTCCTGGTAGACGACACCAACGCCGAGTTCTCGTGCCTGGGCAGGGCTTGGAGAGCCCACATCCTGTCCGTCAATGTGGTACTTGCCGCTATCACGGGGAATGGCTCCCGTCAGGATCTTGATGAGTGTGGACTTACCCGCACCGTTTTCCCCCGCCAGACAGAGAACCTCACCTTGAATCATCTCAAGTGAAACGTCTTTGAGCACCTGAACCGGGCCAAATGACTTCGATACGTGGCTCAATTGGACGAGCGGTGTGGCAGGCGTTGGAGTGACCATGTTATGCCCCTCCCTTCGTCGTTGGTGGATTCAACAACTTCTGAACAGCAGGGGTGTTCATATTACTGAGGTCTACGAGAACCGCTCCTGGATCCAGGCTTGGCGGAGCAAATCGTCCCTGAGCGCTCATCGCGGCTGCAACCACACCCTGGTAGCCAAAGTAGTAAGGATTCTGAACCACGATGGCTTGCAACGTGCCATTCTTCAATGCGCCGATTTCCTGGGGATCGGAATCGAACCCTACCGCGACAATGCGACTTTGAGCTTTGTTCTCCTGAATGGACTGAGCTACACCGTCAGCCGACACGTTATTATCGGCATAAATTCCAACAAGGCCGGGATTGGCGGAGATTGCATCATTCGCCTGTGAGAGAGCGGTTGGTGTATCATTGTTGTTGTAACGGTGAGCAACAATCTGCAGGTTCGGAAAGCTCGTTTTCAACTCATTGATAAACCCTGTGTCCCGGTCGACAATCGTCTGGACACCGGCGACGGAAGATTCAATGAGTATCTGCCCGGACGTGACGCCCTTCTTTTGCAGGAGTGCACCTAGCCGGTCGGCAGCTTGTGCGCCTGCTTTGCTGTTGTCGGTTCCGATAAAGCCGTCGCTGGTGGTGGTGACCTTTGTATCGACGGTGATCACCTTGATGCCCTGACTGCGAGCCCGATCGATCACGCTATTGAGCGCCTGCGAGGAAGAGGCAGCAAGGACAATAGCCTTGACATTGCGAGACATCGAATTCTCAACCAGGCCCAACTGGGCAGAGACATCCGCCTCTGAGGTGGCCCCAAACAGGCCAACCTGGATGCCCCAGTCTTTTCCTGCAGCCTGGGACCCTGCGAGCATAGCCTGCCAGAACTGCGAGTCAGTCGCCTTGACGATGACATCGACCCGGTTGCTGGAGGCAGGGGCGTTCGCATTAGCACTCGTCGAGGTCGGGGCAAACAGGCGACCGGCCAGGACTCCAATGATAATAGCGACTAGGGCGATCGCTGCGACAGTAGAAAGTGTGAACGGTGTTTTGAAGAATCGAGACATACCTGTCTTACTCCTTTTCGTTGTAGGCAATGTGCATGCATCAACTGCGGTACATGCAAAAGAAAGAGGAGACACACGAGTCTTCACCAGGAGAGAGACTCGTAAATAAAGGGAGACTCTACGGAAACGAACTAAGAGAAATTAAGATCCGGTGATTCCCTGAGATTCACAATGGGAGTTCTGCCAACCATAGGGGATGCTATCCTTGCATATCGCCTGCTTGCTCCTTACTTCGTTCTTGATTGATTGAGAAATCTTTGATTTCGTAGATGAAGGGGAACGATGAAATGCCTCCATAACTGGTAACGCTAAGCCCAGCCACAAAAGCTGCAAAATTGCCAAGGTTGCTCAGGTCGTTTTCTAAGAGAGCTAAAAGATCAGAGGGTGTAGTGCACCCTTGCTGCACTAACTTATATAAGGCAGCCCCCATAAAAGCATCACCCGCTCCCGTCGTGTCAATGGGGCGAACAGGTCGCGCAGGTACTTCGACCCGGTGGTTGGCTGTTAACAAAAGCGCTCCCTCGGCGCCTAAGGTAATGATCACCAGGCGTGGCCCTTTCTCTAGAAGAGCTTCTCCCAACGTGTTGAGCCAACTCCTTTCGTGAGGATCCCTTGGTAGACTGCTCTGTTCGCTTACGAACACTGCCTCTTCGGCGCTCAACTTGAGAATGTCTGTGCGCTCTACTGCTTTAGCCAGCGTGTCACGAATATCAGCGTGGGATGCCCATAATGCCGGGCGAACGTTCACGTCCAACGATACTATGGATCCGACACGGCGGGTATAGTCCATCGCTGCAAGTGTTGCTGTTCGGGCAGGCTCGGTGGAGAGCAAGACACCTCCCACATGACAGACTGCGGCATCGTGCCAGGCACTCCAATGTAAGTCACCAGCTTGTAATTGGCTATCAGCAGTCTCTTGACGAAAAAAGGTAAAGCGTCTTTGCCCTTCTGCGTGCAATGTTACAAGTGCTATCGCAGTAGGGGCTTTCTTGATGACACAAATGTACTGGGTATCAACATCATTATCAGTGAGGACCTGCACCAGAAGTTGCCCAAACTCGTCATCTGATACTCCACCAATAAATCTAGAAGAACCTCCAAGCCGTGCAATAGCCACTGAAACATTCGCTATCGCTCCACCTGGAAACGGGGTGTAACAAGTCTCTCCCAGATGTACCTGTGTACTCGGGATGAGATCGATGAGTACTTCACCAAGGCTAATAATGTGCTTCATTGTATTACCTCACCAATTCTGGGTGATTGTGTTGCCTCTTTGTCAACTGTTCGCCAGAACTTTTCGACTACTGCGATGAAAGGAACGTCTTTGATGTTACAATTGTAAACGATTACAAAGAAATTGTCAAGGGTTTTTGACATGAAATATTTTCATTTCTAAAATCACATGAAAGGAAAGGAGCAGGGTGTCCCCCCACCCCAGGGCGACCACAAGGGTCCCATCCACTCATCCTCACCGCTCCCGCCCTTACAAAGATGACGATGAGCCTATCAACTACTACGTGTCTTTGTAAGGGCGGGAGCGGCGTGGTGTGGTGTGGGGACCCTTGTGGTCGCCCTGGGGTGGGGGCTGGCCTCGCAACGTACGTTAATTTGACGTCTATGAGGAACACCCCGCATCCCTAAAGTCCATGCTTATGGGGCTGAGACATTGTACTCTACCCTGGTTATGAAAGGAAGTTATTAAAATCGTTTGCAATAACCCTAGCATTTTTAGCGTATGTATGCTATAATCTTAGTAAATCGTTTACAATAATTTGCTCTAATAGGAGGTGAGCGTTCGAATGGTTGGTATCAAAGATGTCGCAATAGCTGCTGGGGTATCAACTGCCACAGTATCGCGTGTGCTCTCCAATGGTCTGCATGTCCGTCCTGAGGTGCGCGAGCGTGTGATGGCAACAGTGGAACGATTAGGGTACCGGCCGAATCTGGTGGCGCGGAACTTGCGTTCCCAGCAGTCCAGCACGATTGGCCTGATTGTCTCCGACATTAGCAACCCATTCTTTACCGCGATCAGCCGTGCAGTGGAGGATACTGCATATGAACAGGGATTCAGCGTACTTCTATGCAACACGGATGAGAATCCTGAGAAAGAGGCGATCTACCTCAATCTGATGCGTGATACCGCTGTAGCTGGAGCAATTATGTCGCCAACGCGACAAACAATCGCCAACTTCGCTGACTCGAACCTCCCTTTTCCCATAGTTGTCGTTGATCGTTCCATTTCGAATGGCGATATCGATGCCGTGCTACTCGATAACGTCGATGCAGCATATCGCCTCATCACGCATCTTGTCGAGCAAGGCTATAAAAGGATCGGTGCACTTTGTAGTGAGATGAGCACCGGTTTAGAACGGCAGGTAGGCTATGAAAAGGCGTTGCGTGCTCATGGTCTCGCTCCAAAATCGGAATACATGAAGTATGATACTCCGAAGGCAGAGGCGGGATACACAGCGACATTGAAAATGCTCGATTTGGCCGAACCACCCGATGCACTTTTCACCGTGAACAGTTTGATCGCAGAGGGTGCCTTGCAAGCTATTCGAGAGCGCAACCTTACCATACCTGATGATATCGCTCTGGTTTCCTTTGACGAAACCACCTGGTCCTCTCTAGTCCAACCGGCCATTACCCTGATTGCCCAGCCAACCTACGAAATTGGTAAAACAGCAGCGGAACTCCTCATGCAGCGCATTGCTGATCCCGGTCGTCCCACTCGTCAGGTAATCTTGAAGGGACAGTTGCTGGTTAGAGGATCAAGCGCTCCTCGACTGGGAAAAACGTGATGCCAGCAATCATCGAGGAGTAGAGCTACCACAGCGGAAGAAGTTTCTTCATAAATCGCGCCGTTGGAAACGTATGGCACCAATAATCGGCAGCACGATACAGTAGAGTAAAGCCCAGGCAAAGAGCGCCGGAGATAGAGGCTGGATCGAGGTAAAGGGCGTATTCAAATCGTGTAGTATGCCTCGTTGCTCGAGTATAGAGTATAAGAAAGACGGAATCAGGTAGTACGAAGCCCCGTGCCAGAGGGCATCGGTTGGTATCACCAGGTTGACGATCGTGCTGACATTTTGCACTGTTGCGCCCGGTGATGTCGAAATCAACTGTACGAAGCTTGCGAGCGGTGCGCCGATAAATAGCATAATGACAATGGCGCCATTGACGAGAGTGGGAAACAGAGTACTGCCCAGTGTCGTGAGGGCCAGCAATACAAGCGTGCTGAGTTCAATCATACCTAGCGCTGAAAGCGCATTATCCGGGAAGTATCCTGTTCTCCAGTAAATAAGACCCAGAAATGTGAAAAACAGCATGGCGGTGTAGATGCACAAGATCAGCGCAAAGCCCAGCCATTTGCCGAAGATAATTTCCGACCTGTGCAGTGGCTTTGAAACAATCACAGAAAAAGTACCGGCTTCAATCTCCCCGGAGGTCATGTTTATGCTCAAAACGATAGCCAATGCTCCACTGAGCAAGTAGGCAGCCCATACCGATAAAATACTAATGATCAGATCAAATTCCAGCAAAAATAGTTGTGGATTACTCTGAGACGGGGCATGCACAAGTTCATTCGAATAGGCAGCGTTGAGCATGAGCGCGAAAACTGCCAGTAGCAATATATTGAGTAGCAGCATCGCCAGCAAGAGCCAGCGATGAAAGGCTTCTTGAATAGTAAAGCGTGTTATTAACAATAACCCCATAATATGCTCCTCGGTGGGTGCTAGTTCTCTTGATGTAAGGCATCAATCGTTTGGAAAAAGATTTGTTCTAGTGAGAGGTGACGTGGCGCCAGCGTATAGAGACGCGCTCCACATGCATGTACGATATCTGCGATATCTGCCGCCTGCTCATCACGTTCTATCTCGATCATGAAGCAGCATGGGTCATCTTCCTCGTGTTGTATATCGAGCGCAATTGTATGAAGTCGCTGGAGCAATTCTTCGCTTACATGATCGACGCGCACTTCGAACACTTTTTTCTTGTCGAATAGCTCAGCAGGCGCACCTACTTTCAAGATTCGTCCCTGATTGATAATAGCTACACGATCACAAATGGCTTCTACATCGGCCAGTAAGTGCGAATTAAGGAAGATGCTGGTGCCTTCAGCCTTCAGTTCGCGCAGGAGTTCGCGCATATCACGCTGACCGACAGGATCGAGACCCGACACGAGTTCGTCTAGAATAACTAAATCTGGTTTGTTGAGGATGGCCTGGGCCAGCCCGATACGTTGCAACATGCCTTTGGAAAATGTGCCTAGTTTCTGGTTCTCTCTTCCGGCCAGTCCGACCCTTGCCAGCACTTCTCCTATACGCTTTTCAAGCATGGTACTTTTCAAGCCATAGAGCCGACCATGAAATTCAAGAAAGTCTCGTGCCTTGAACCAGCGATGGAAGGAGGGGAACTCAGGTAAATAGCCAACTTGCCTGCGTATCTGAACATGGTTAACTGGCTGTCCTAGTACACGCACTGTGCCTTTCGTGGGAGTGACCAGCCCGGTGAGTATCTTCACTACTGTACTCTTACCTGCGCCGTTTGGTCCAAGAAAGCCGAAAGCCTCGCCCCGATAAGCGACAAGGCTTATATCATCTACTGCGATGATCTGCCGGTAAACTTTACGTAATCCCTGTATCTCTACGGCAGGTAATCGGGAGTCTTCGCTCATAGACGAAGATCGCTTCTGCTGCGGTCGGGAATTACCCGACCGCGTATCAAGGATTGAATCGCTGCTCATTCGTAAGTATCCATCCCTCTACCCTTTTGTTAACCTAATGAGTTCGCCGAGTTTAACAACTGGTTGGTGTCCGATATAGTGCCACCTAATGCATAGATGATACCATGCGTTTGCCAGACCACTGCACTGCCAGCGGGAAACTTTTTCAGTTGCTCAATAGTGGTAGAGATGTTGCTGGTGAGCAGCAATCCTGTTGTTCCATGAACTGTGATGGATTGTGAGTTTACTCCTGTAGGAATGGGTAGCGGGACTACACCGCTATTCAGATCGATCTGCTTGAGTTGTGCGACAAGCTGTGCAGGCAGACCTGGAAGCGAGAGCGCAACATCGCGTAACTCTTGAAGTGAAGCGTTACCCGTGGCACGTACAACAGGGCTGGGAAATTCTACCACCATAAATTGAGTTGTAGCCTGGTTGCCGTACGCAATCAGAACGCCGGCGGTGGTAGTGATATCAAAAGTCGCACCGTCTAAATTAGCCGGAATATTCACATTGCCATAGCCATTTTTCACAAAGAAAGCGTGTGCCTTGCTCGCATTAAAAGTAAATGTAGCATGGCCTGCATCTATTACACTGAAATCTGGAGTACCGGAGATACCTCGAGGCAGAGCATTTGGTACCAGGATTGGGAAGTTGACCATTTGCGCTGCCTGCGCTTCCGTCAAGTTTTCATGAGTTTGCAGGCTATTAGCCTGGATCTGTAGAGTGCCAAGATCCTCAAACGTTGGAATTGGACGCGTGGATAACGTCTGCACTTCTTGCTTTGTCACCTGTACTGGCTGGAATTGCTGCACACGGAATAAGGAAAGAATTTGATTGGCTAATGCACCACTGTTTGGCAATAACAGCACTGCAACCAGTACTGCTGCTATAGCTGCTAACATCCAGTTGCGGCGAGTTTGATACCATTTCCGCGGCGCAATCTTCTTTGATGGTAATACCTGAGTCGGTGCTTTCCTGGCCTGTAATCTTTTGCTCGTCTGTTGATGTATAGTATCTTGTGTCTTCTCTGGCTCAGAAACTGTTTCCAGCATAACACGGGATTGCGCGTAAACCGGGCTAACTTTACTATCCGAAGATTGAGTAGATATCCCCACAGTTTCTTTTTCCCTCATCGCAGGTATAGTGTCGAGGAGAAGTTGCTGAACCAGAGCTACATCAGCAGGCTCTGCGAGCGTATGGTCTTCTTGCTGGTAAAAGTCGTTCACTTCCAGGATCATACGCTCTAACGCGCGATCCTGCTCAGCCTCACGCAGCACAGTGGCCATGGAATTGGTATCTCCACTCTCCATTGCAAGCATATAGCGCTGCAAAACCTGGACATACCGCTGTCCATCAGGTGTTAGCTGTTCGTTCATTGCTTTCTCCTTCCTGAAATTGCAAGTGTTGCTCGCTCCATGCCAAACGCAGCCGCTTCAATGCGCGGTGTAGCCTCACGCGTGTCGCGCCAGGTGAAATACCGAGCTTCTCAGCCAGAGCTTCTCTCTCGAAGCCTTGGAGGAACGCAAGCATTAAGATCTGCTGATCCTCCGGAGAGACAAGCGAGAGCAGCAACTCAGCCTGCTCATTAGCTGCAATTTCTTGATCTGGTCCGGCAGATGAGTCTGCCATGATCTGATCAAACAGTTCATCCTCGCTCAAATGTTCTTCTTGCCCTGAAGAGATCTCACCTATAGAAAGTTCCCGCTGAGAATGCTTTGCAAGCTCAGCCTTTTTGCGTTTGATAACATTTATCGCTATGCCTAAAAGCCATGCCATTGGCTGGCCGGTGGGATTGAAACGGTCAGCGTGATCAAGTGCTTCAATAACCACATCCTGTAACACCTCAACTGCCACTGCTGATACTTCTTCACCCCTGGCAAGGCCCATACGCTGTACATAGGAGCGTAAAATTCCAAGGAGCGAAGCTACATTGTCAGTAATAAAGTCAACAAGCCACATATTGTCGGAAGCAGTAACAGTAGGCGTTTTAAAGGTCACGCTACGCGCTTTATCTGGGTTCATCTACGCAAATCCTTATGCCTCCATTGAGACGTTTCTTTCTGTCCCTACTAGTATATTCAATCTTATGCGAGAAAGTGTTACAGAGCAATCTAAAAGGTCTGTCTTCTTGCCAGAGATCGAGCTGCAATTAGCACAGCCGCATACGAAAAAATAAGTTCGCTTACCGCTTTTGATCATTGTAATATGTGCATTAATATGATATATTTAATTGAACATATGTTCCATCTATGGGACAAATTGGCAACGTAAAACGTTCTTTCATAAAGGCACAATTACGAGACAGTATTAATTACGTGTAAAGTTTTATTGTATGTAAGAGGCATGTAGAGGGCGAAGAAATAAGATCCATGTGTTTCAAGTTGTGCCAGGCAGAACGATGCAATATAATACACCTTGACTCTTATATGCTATATGGTACACTAATACACTAAGAGGAAGGCAAATCCGCCTTTGAATTCATACTAGTCAAATGATAGTTCCTCAAGAGGAGTGTGTCCCAGGAATCATTGAAGATATTTTACTTTGAAAGGCGGGCGTACATGGTAAAAGATAGTACTGAAAAAAAGCTGTATCGTAAAAGCCCAGGTAGACAGTACGGGTACGACTACGATCCATTACATAACCAGAGCCTGACTGGGAATGGTCAACAAGGGCGTTCCAGTGCCTCGTTTCAAAGTGATTCATTGAGCGTCCGCGAGGAATCTGGCACCAGCACTGGTCGTCAAACGAGTGGACTGCTAGGGCCGCGTCCTGATCCCAGGCGCACTCGCCAGCTAATCCGCCAGAACATCATTGCCAGCAAATCAAAATCTGCACTTGAGGAAGACACTGGTCAGCTTGATCCTGAACTACGCGGTGGTTATGCGTCTCAGGATGAAGATCAAAGGATGTATGAAGACCAGGCCGATGCCTCTCTCAATCCCTATCGTCGTAGCCGATCCACTCAACTATCACCTGCGCCAAGGGAATACTATACTGAATTAGACGAGGGGTATGAAGAGAGACCTTTTGTAGATGAAAGGTTGGACTATTTAGACCCAGACCTGGGATATGACTACTTCGACGAGGAAGAAGATCCTCTTGCACATCGATTACCCTATAATGAAGCTCCCCGTTCGATGCGCATGCAACCTGAAACAACCGAGCGTGGCAGGCGTCGAAGCGAACCCCTGGAATACGATGAAGACGAACAAGATGAAGTCGTCAAGACAAGCAAAAAAAAGAAGAAAGGCATATCCCGGCGGAAAATGCTCCTGGTTGCCGCTGCCGCAGGCGGTACAGCTATCGCCGGCTATGAGCTACTTCCAAAGTTACCCCATGCGCTGGAGCAAGCCGGAACAAATATCGAACACCAGCTCCAGGACGCCTTCAATAAAGGTGTAAGCGCAGGTGAGGAAGCTGTGCGCAAAGAGTTTATTAACGCGTTGGATACACTGGAAGGCGTCTCCCTCGAAGGTGCAATTGGCGCAGCCAGACTTACTCGTGTGGCCTATGATGTATTCGTTTCTCCACTTGTCACCCTTGCCGCTACGGTCGCGGACGATTTCCTATCTATAACTCTTGCCGCTCTCACCAAGGCCCGGAGCTGGCTTCAACAAATTAACGCGGATAATGCTACACTGGCTGCGCTTCAAACGGTGCTTAAAAACTGGGTGGACCAGGTTCACACTATGCCAAAGAAATTGCAGACCATTACCGAGACCGACCTGGATGGAGCACAATCTTACCTGCGAGCTTTGCAAAGGAAGATTCAGGAAGAACAGGCTAAGCTCAATGGGCAAGGTGCGCCTCCAACACCTGGGCCAACATCAACACCCAAACATTGATATGATAAATCTCCTAACTTCTCAATATTGAACATCAAGCTGACATCCGCTCATAAATCAGAGGTGCAGGGGACGAAGTCCCTTGCTGGGAGCGCGAGGGTGCCTCGCATCCATTTTTTAATCAGGGGTGCAGGGGACGAAGTCTCTTGCCGGGAGCGCGAGGGTGTCCCTCGCATCCATTTTTTCTCGCGGGCCGCAGGCCCGCACAGAGAATTATGAGTGGATGTCAGATTCAAGAGCTTGACTTATCAAACCAAGCAATCTATCATTACATACAAGTACCTCACCAGAATTGTAACCAATCGTAAAAGTGTCGGTTTGTAATAGGGCCTTTTCAAGCAGAAAGGAGGTGACCTTTCTCCTTGCCTGGATTGGAAGCAAGGGCTTTCTAGCACT
>WNFC01005039.1_pt1 | contig 14438 bp, 7 predicted proteins | sample 5400541 | NCBI WGS metagenome assembly WNFC01 (sample SAMN13153342, study PRJNA577476) | soil metagenome | isolation source: 120 cm saprolite under Douglas fir tree site 2 hole 2 replicate 1 | place: USA:California | collected 2015-04-18
CTACGCCGGACTGCAAGTCTGGCCGAATAACGGCCAGCCCGCTGGGCTGCATATCTAGTCGCGCGATCATCCAGATGAGGGTCGCGATCGAGCTGTTCCGAGCGTCAGCGGCGCGTCCGAGACGGGGCCCGGAACCCATTAATTTGGCCGCTTCCGACGCCCTGATGTTTGACAACAGTTTTGACGTTTGACAACAGTTTTGACAACAACGCCGGTGGACGTCCGTGGCTCCGGCGACACGCAGCGGACGATTCGGCGAATACAATTACCGGTACGCCTGCATAGCTCAGTTGGTAGAGCAGCTGACTCTTAAACGGCCTTACGTGACGGGCGCCCGGGGACGTGTTCGGACGAACTCCCAACTGACTCAAAACAGCTGGCCATGGCCGCGACACATATATAAGGATGTGTCCGTGCTGCCCAAAACCTCCAGCAACCGGCCTACACAGCAAACATCGACAGACCCGAGCGGGCGGGCAAATCCGCCATGACAGTGCAATCTTCTCGCTATGGCCTGGACCTGGATGTCGATGCCAAGCATGTTGATCACGTAGCGGTTGTTCATCACCTCATTGAGGTCGATGTTGCGAAGTCCAAGAAGATCGACCTTGGCACCATTCTTGATCAGCTCCAGCTGGCCGGCTGCGTTGGTGCCCTTAAGGCAGAAGACGTTGATCGGCTGGCCGTGATGTCCGGACTCGAGAAGGTCTATTGAGCTGGCTCTGGCGTCGTCTTCTTCAGATCGAGGTTGTCGATCGTCCCGACACCTGCACGTAGTTCGGGTCCATTCCGTGCACCTTCTAGAAGATCGCCGTATCGCTGTCCTGATCATACGTCACCTTGATGGCCGCATTCTGGGTGTTCACCGCCGGCCGCTAGACCCGGATCGCCTGCGGATCCGGCCGGGCGACGTCGAAGGTCAGGGTTCCGCTTGCAAGCTGCATGGCTCGCACCGGGTGGACCCCGCAGATATGCGCGTCGACGTCGGCGGCGAAGCCCGCATGTTCGAAGAGGCATCGGAAGAAGCCGCTCACCACCATTTGCTGGCCGATCATCCCGTTGATCCTGGCCCGAAGGTCATGACCGTGCTGAATCTCACACGAACATGGGGCGCATTGTCCTTAGTGCCCGGCGAAATGTGGACGTCGCCGTCGGCCTCAATGCCATAGGCGGTGCCCAGCGTGTAGGTGCGTCCGTGCTGCCGAAGCCGACCCCACGGGTTCTAGGATTCCTGGACAAGCGCTGGACCGCCGTGCGGACTTCGAGTGCTCCCGGCATCGACAACGACCGTTTCCGGGCCGAGGACGTCACGGCTCTGGTTCGCGTCGACGGGCGCTAACGTGTGTCGCCGATCCACCGGCTAACCCAAGGAAGGGTCCATGAAGCCTTTTACGGGCCCTGCAGGTAACGCCAGACTCGTGCCGCGACATAACGGTTTCGAACGCCGAGTTTGTAGAAGACATTATCCATGTGCGTTCGAACCGTGCGCCTCGACACAGCCAGCCTGGCTGCGATTGCTTTATCGCTGAGCCCGTCGTAAACGAGGCGAAGGATATCGTCCTCGCGACGGCTTAGGACAATGGAGCGCTGAGTGGCTCGTGCCCTGAAAATGGCGGCCGGATCGAGAGGCGCGTCAGCCTCTCTTGCAGGTCGCACGGCTGCGCTTCGATTCACTGAAGCCCCCGAAGCCCCCGGGCGTGATAGTAGCGCCCTTGCACTCGCATGACAAGCACGACTGCGATCTTGCTCACAAGCTGGTGCATTGATTTAGTGCACCCGTGGTGGCAATCTCTAACGAGGGATTACCAGCGTGTAACCAGCCCAGTTCAAGCAAGGCCCAGCCCAGCTCATCAATCCGTACAAAGCATGTAACACAAATCGCAACGACGGTTTCTATCGGCAACTTTGCGGAATTGACCGGATTCGGCCGTTGGCTTAGGTTCTGGCGGTACGCACCGCGAGTGGTGCAAAGGGGTCGACCATTCCGTGAGGGGCACCACCATGCAGCGTCGATCCTTTGCCATCCTTTTTGTGTTCTTCCTCTTGACATCACTGACGACCGTTTCGGCTTACGGCGCACTACCCCCTTTTGCAGCACCGACGCACCCGGCGGTCCAGCCAAAGTTCGCGACCGGCGAATTGGCCGACCATCGTACTCGCACATCGAAGACCTACCGGAACAGCAACGGTAGCTACACGACGACGATCGCGAGCGGCCCCATCAATTATCGAGACAGCCATGGCCACTGGCAGCCGATCGACACCGCCGTTGTCGCCGCGAGTCACTTGGGCTACGCATGGCAAAACAAGGCCAACGACTTCACGACTTCCTTCAAGAGCACGCTGGCCCGGGACTTCCTCAGCGTCAATGCCCGCGGTGCCCGATTTTCGATCAGCCTCGAGGGCGCCAGCCCTGCGTCAGGGCGGGCGAGCGGATCTCAGGTGCTTTACGCGAACGCCCTTCCCAGCGTCGACGTTCGTTATGACTCGGTAGCGACCGGGACGGAGGAAGCGTTGATCCTTCGTACGCCAACCGCGCCCACCAGCTACCACTTCACCCTTACGCCCGAGGTGCGAGGCGACATCCAGGCGCGTGGACGACCGGATGGCTCGTGGGCGTTCTATCTGCCGCTTCAGGGGACTCCCTGGTTCGTGTTGGCCGCTCCCCGCGCGGTTGAGTGGTCCGGACCGCGCCAGTCCCGTGCCGAGGCAAGCAGCAACGCGCACCTCATTGTGACGAAGGCGGGCAGCGTCTTCAATGTTGAGCTGAAGGTCGATGCCAGCTGGTTGCGCGATCCCAAGCGGCAGTTCCCGGTGCTCGTCGATCCGACCATCACGCTTCAACCCGATACGCACGACGCCTCGTTTGCGGCAACGACGTCTTCGACCAATTACCTGCCTTATGTCGGCGACCGAGTCTACGCCGGCACCGACAACACTTACATCTGGCGGGCCGCGATGCAATTCGATCTCAGCCCGCTTCCCGCCGGGATCAGCATTTCGAGCGCGCAGCTGGCCCTCTTCTATGACGGCTATACGATTGGCGGTGCATCGAACCCGGCAAGCAGCCATCAACTCGACCTGCACCGGATGACGGTTCCCTGGTCGAGTTCGAGTACGACCGCACAGGTCGGGTTCGATCCGACGGTGCTCTCGAGCTACGCGCTCAACCCGGGCGGCGGCCAGACCTCGATGACCTGGGCCGTGACCGCCACCGTCCAGAACTGGTATTCGGGGGCGCAGCCGAATTACGGCCTGTACCTCATACGCAACACGGAACCGCTGGGCGTCAGCGGCATGGCCGCTCCCTCGCGCAGCTTCGCGGAACCGACCCTTGGGCCGCAGATCAACGTCACCTGGGGAGGGGATGGCGTCACCCTCTATCCGATCATGTCGTCGCACGCCAACGGTGCCGACCTGAGCTGGTCGACCTTCAGCAGCACAATCGGCTCGACCTTCCAGAAATACGAGGTGCACCGATCCCTGGCGCCCAATTTCACGCCGTCCGCCAGCACCCTGCTGACAACCATTACCGACCAGTCGGTGACGACCTTCCGGGACACGACGGCGGCGCCCAGCACGACGTTCTTCTACGCCATCGTCGCCAATACATCGAAGTCAAATGAGGTGTCGGTCACGTTGCCCGCCGACGGGCAGGCAAGCACCATCCTGCAGCCCGGGCCCGGATCCAGCAGGGACACTTATCTCTATTACTCCACCACCGTGGTGAACTGCGTGAATTACGGCGCCAGTCCAAATCTCTGGATCGGCACCGGGCCGACGGCGATCTGGCGCCCGCTGATTCGGTTCAACCTCAACGGCATCCCAACCGGCTCCACGATCAAGCAAGCAACGGTCTCCATGTGGCATCCGTACAATGCCGATCTTGCCGAGACGATCCACGCCTACCGCGTGACCCGCGATTGGAGCGAGGGAAGCGGGACTGACAATCCGCCGCAATGCACCGGCGACGGCGCCACTTGGTACGAGACGACCGGTGGCGTGCCCTGGACTAGCGCAGGGGGCGATTTCGATGCCGGCAATCCCTCGGGCGGATACACGACGACGGCCAACGAAACCGACCGGTGGAACACATACGACGTCAGCGCCATGACGCAGCTATGGGCGAATGGTACGCCCAATTATGGGCTGTTGCTGAAGTTCGACAACGAAAGCCTGGTCAGCAACGCGGGCTTTAGCTACAACTCGAACGACTACGGCGTCGCTCAGGTGCTTCGACCGAAGTTGACGGTCACTTATACAGATGGGAGCCACGCAATTCCTCCCAGCGTCTCCGTGTCGTCACCCGCCGCTGGCGCGAATGTGCTCGGAGGCGCCGTGAACATTACGGCGGCGGCTTCCGACGATCGCTACGTGAGTAAGGTCGATTTCTATGTGGATGGTAGCTGGATCGGATCGTCCAGCGCAGCGCCTTTCGGGGTCACCTGGAACTCCACCACGGTGGCGAATGGCAGCCACAACTTGACCGCCGTTGCGACTGACGATGCAGGCAGTACCACCACATCGAGCGCCGTATCTGTGACGGTCGCCAACTTCGCCCCGCCGACGGTGAGCCTCGCTGTCTGTGGTTATGGCTGCAGCACCTTGGTGATCGGAAGCGCAACCATCACGGTAAGTCCGAGCGCGCCGGGAGGGCTGGCCAAGACCGAAATCTACGTCGATAACACCCGGCTCGCAACGCTCGCGCCGGGAACAACCAGCTATACCTGGACCACACCCTACGACTCGACCGCCAAGCTCTGGACGTACGACGGAAACCGCTCGATCACCGCGAAGGCCTACGACGTGTACGGCCAGGTCGGGACATCGAGCGGCGTCTCCGCGCTCGTGGACAACACCCTCAACACGGAATACATGGCGACCCTTGCGCCCTCTACGAACGTGCCGCAGGCGGTGGTATACGACCCGTCGCTAGGCAGCAATCAGACCACGTACCCCGTCAAGGTCAACGTGACCAACAACAGCATATTCGTCTTGTCCAATACCAATACCTTTCTGCGCTACCGCTGGTTCAGTCCGGACTCGCCCTCTTCCGTTGCGGACGGCCCTAGCGTCTCCTTGCCCTCAAATGTCAAAAAGGGGGGGACCGTCTCCAACATTGCCGTCACGGTGCTGCCACCGACGCTGCCTGACGGGACGAACTCCGCTCTTTACACACTGCGGATCGACCTCTTTGACAGCTCCACTGGCTCGTGGTTCGCCGACAATGGCAACCAGCCTTCCGATAACCCCGTTATCGAAAGCAAGGCCCTGCGTACGGCGCTTGGACTCGAGAAGTACTACCAGTACGTCGGCCAGGATGTAGGGGGCGGAATGCAATCGCTCCTCAACGTTGCCAATGGCAATTCGATCCTGCACTGGACGCCGTTTAACTCGCCCGGCCGGGGCCTGGCCACGGTAGTCGGCCTCACCTACAACAGCCTGGAGAACCACTCGGAATCGCCGGCGGGAAACAACTGGTCGCTCTCGATCTCGAGCCTCAGCCGCTTCGGCGACCCGATCGACATCCACCCCAACAACGCGGACACGATCGCGGGGCGCTCGAACCGATGGATCCAGTTCATCGACGGCGACGGCACCCCCCATCGTTTCGCCGGCTTTCAGGATTCGAACGGGGTCGTCTATTGGCTCGAGCCGCCGGGGGTCCATCTCTACTTGCGCCAGTACTCAACGACCGATACCACCAGGTGGTGGGCCTTTACCCGACCGGATCGGGTGACGTTTTTCTACAACCAGTCGGGATACCCGACCTACGTGACCGATCGCTACGGAAACACCATCTCCTTCACATTGACGGCGGTCCAGCCTGGCGACGACCCGAGCGGGCCGAAGTTCCACATCACGTCGGTCACCGACGCGGCCGGCCAGGGCTCGGCGCCTGCTCCCCGTCGCTCCTACACGATCACCTACTTCGTCAAGGCAGACTCGGTCAAGCCACAGGTGCGCGGCAAGGTCAAGTCGATCACAGACCACGGCGGCCACGAGCTCGACTTCTCCTACTACGACGATGGCAACCTCCTGCGCTTCGTTGAGCGCGGAGGAACGAATGCTGATGGTACCTTCCTGCCCGACCGTAGCTGGGTGTTGACCTACACCACCTCGAGCGGCGGCGCGCCAAGTTGCACGACCGCTATCTGCGATGCCCCGGCGATTCCAGCTGTTGCCGACCGGATTAATCCCGATCCTAAGACATCGAATGAATCGACCCGTATCTATAGCGTGCGCGATCCGAACGGGGTGGCAGACACAACGCGCAATGAGACGAGATTCGACTATTACGGTCCGACGAGCAGCAACCTCGACCGGTGGAAGTTGGGCACGCTGATCGACCGGGCGGGCAATACCGCCTCGTTTGCCTGGGACAACACGGCCCAAATCGCCACCGTCACGCCGCCGGCGCCGGGTGGCCAATCCCGGGTCACCAAATACGCGTATGACACAGACGGCAAGGTGACGACAATCACGAATGCCCTGAACCAGAACACAGGGCTCACCTGGAACGGTGATTTCGCCGTGACCCAGGTTCAGGAGACCGGCGGTACCAGTTATGTGACGAAATACGCTAACAACGAGAACGGTTATCTGACGGATAAAACCGATCAGCTGCTCAACACGACACACCTCGGCTACAACAACTTCGCCATCGATGGTAACGATGTTACGAGTCACTGGTGCACGAGTGCGATCGCGGCGAGTACGCCCTGCTTCCCACGCTCGACTGGACACGCAAGCTTGCTGACAACGAAGACGGACCCGCTTGGCATGCCCACGGCAACCACCTACACCTGGCAATTCATCTACGACCCGACCAATACCTTTCTCAACCAGGTAAAGGATCCGCTGAGCGATCCGACTTCATATACCTACAACTCCGACGGTACGGTTGCTACCGTCACCGATGCTCGGAATGACCCGCCGTCCAGATACAGCTATGACGCGAATGGGCTGGTCACGCAAGTCATCGATGCGTTAGGCGGCATCACGAAGCGTGCATTCGATGACGGCGGGCGAATCCAATGGATCCAGGATCCGAATCATGCGAGTTCCACGGGGCCAACCGATAGCCAGTATAGGACCAAGTTCGTCTACGATAGCTTCCACCGGCTTGGTCGAGTCACGCAACCGAAGTTCCCAAGTTTCAAAGTGCCCGGCGCCGTGGTGGCCACGGGGACCCTGATCACCACTGATACCGGATACGACGCCAATAACAACGTAACGTCTCAAACGACTCCGTACTACACCAGTGCGGACCGCGTCGCAGCGACGACGACTTACGATGTTATGGACCGGCAATCACTGGTTACTAACCCGGACAGGGTGGCGGATACCTCCGGCGAGAGAACCAAGTTTCAGTACGATATCGCCGGGCGGCTCACCCAGGTAACGTTGCCTATCGGCGTGCAGAATCCCGACGCCAACAATACTCACAACATCTTCTACGGCTATGACGCGCTAGATCGCGTGGCCAGCCAGACCCGCTACCATCTGCAGAATGGCTCGGTCCAGACTCTGGTGACCGTGGGCTGCTACAACACTGCGGGCGATATGACCTCCGTGACTCCGCCGCTTGCCGGTCTGACCGCTGCCACCATCAATTGTGCATCCAGCACGCTTACCTACACAACGTATTACCAGTACGATCTCGACCACCGTCTGACGACTACCACCGATCCAGAGGGGCGCCAGCGATCGCTGATCTACGACGCAGATGGCAATGTAACCAAGGCAAAGGATGCGAACACGAATCCAACCAACTACTCGTACGACCAGTTAAATCGGGTGACGCGCACCGATGAGCCATTCGTTGCGACTATTCCGGGCAGCCCGACCCGCTTCGTAACCACGCAGATTACCTATGACGCGGTGGGGAATCGCACACAATTGATTTCGCCTCGCGCGTTTGACACGGCGGGTGGAACGGCTCCTTTTAGCAATTTCGTGACCTCCTATCAATACGACCAGGACAACCGGCTGATTCGGACTGATCTACCCGTTGATAGCACGAGCACCAACCCGAACTTCAATACTCATTACTACGTCCATCAGCAGTACGACCCCAATGGCAACATCCTCTGGACCGCGCTTCCGGATACCAATACCGACCCCAACCTCGTACCGGCGACCAAGAAGACCACGATGCAGTATTACGACACCGGTGACATCTACTCAAGCCAGGATGGAACTGGCCCCAAGACCTATTTCGACTTCACGGCCGCCGGTCAGCAGGATCTAAAACTACCATCCGATTCCGCGGGCAACCTAGATACGGCTCACCGCATGCAGTGGGTTTACCTGCCTGACGGCCAATTGCAGCAACGGCTGGATCGCGGCAATCAATCCATTACGTACACCTACGACGCCGACAACGTGCTCAAGACGGCTAAGAATGCCGCCGGAGCCAGCGACGCGAGCGAGCTGGACACGACGGCGACCGCCGATGACATGGACCGGACGGCTCAGGTCCAAAATCAGACGCCGAGCAAAACCACAAACAGCACCTACAGCTACGACCTGAACGGCAACATCACGGACAGCGTGCAGGATGGTGTCACAGCACCGGTTGCCAAGGCTGGCCGTAACCTCCATTACGACTACGACCGTGCCAACTGGCTGAAAGACCAGTGCGCCCTAGCAACTCCCCCCACCCCTGCGAGCTGCGCCAGCCCAACGGCGGCCGGCGACCAGCGGGCCGTGAACATCTTCACGGCTACCGGACTGACCCAGTCGCGGGAGCTCGACCAGGGTAGCTCCCCAACCTGGACCACCAAGCAGACTACGACGTGGGACTATTTCGCGAACGGAAAGCTCAACCATCTGAACACTTACAACGGCAATACGTCGGCGACGAAGGTTGAATCGCACACCGTGAACTACACGCTGGACCCCACCAACACCGCCAGCGCATACCTCGACGGCAATCGCACACAGGACAGCTTCTTCGTCCTTGGTGCCGGCACCACGCTCTGCCGCACAGCGTCACCCATCTGCAACGACAACTACACGTACGATCCGCGGGACCGCCTGGTGCAGGAGTCCAAGGGCGATGGCACCAACACGAGCTACTACAACCCGGCGGGCTCCGGCAACCTCGGCCTCGACCCGGCTGGGAACATCACCCAAGAACAGGTCGTAGCGGGAGGTGTCACTACGACCAGGAACTACACATACAGCGGCAGTCAGCTCCAGAAGGTCACCACGAATGGGGTCGATTCGCTGTATTGGTACAACGACGACAGCGATCTCTGGTGCGTGACCAACAGTTCCGGGACGAGGGCTAACTGCCCCATCTCCGCCCAGACGACGCCGCCGTCTACGGTTCAGCAGGCGTATGCCTATGACTTTCTGTTCCGCCTGCAGAACTACCGCGCCTTCAGTAACGGCCAGTTAACCGATTGCGCGAACTACAAGTATGACCCGCTGGACCGGTTGGTCTCGGAAGGAGAGACCCACGGCTCCGGAATCAGCTGCAGCGACTCAAAGACAACGCAGTTCAGCTTCGGCGGGCTGACCAACCAGATGATCGAGGAGCAGCAGAGCACCAGCGGTAGCGTGCAGACCACGAAGGACTACACCTACGATATCTACGGCCATCGCACGACCGAGTCGGTCACTCCGGCCGGACAGGCCAGCACGACGTACACCTACGCCTACAACGTGCATGACAGCGTCTCCTTACTGCTGGATTCGACCGGTACGGCAAAAACTTCCTACGGCTACCGGCCGTACGGCGACCCGGATAACGCCTTGACCGGTGGTGATCCTGATAAGAATAATCCGTTTAATCCGTATCGGTATGCCGCAAAGCGCTTCGACAGCGGCAGCCAGACGATCGATATGGGCGCCAGGCGCTTCGCCACCAACTCGTCGCAGTTTCTTCAGCCGGATCAGTTCAACGGGGCCCTGGCCAGCCTTCTACTAAGTAGTGATCCCCTGACTCAGAATCGGTACAGCCTCGCTGGAGGCAATCCGCTGAGTTCCATTGAGTCAGATGGTCACTGGCCCACTCCTGACGGCGGCGGCTACAGCGATCCAGGGCCGAGTCCTGGCGACACTTCGGGGGTCGGTGGCCTCACCCATCGCGATGCCGGCATTGGGGATCCATGCCTGAACTGCTCGAATCTAGAGGATCTCTTGCCGGATGTGGCCCTGCGGAATGTGCAACAAGGCGTAGTCAATACGATCATCGATACAGGCAAAGGTCTGTGGCAATTAGCCACCAACGGGGACGCTCGGTGGCAATTTCTCTGGAATCTTGACAAGGAGCTCGTGGGCGACCCAGAAACCGGTAGGACTTCGCAGCAAGTAATCGCCGATCAAGCGAAAGCAGCCTACCGTAGCGTCACCACCGGGACAGCGCGGGAACGCGAGACGGCAGCCGGTGGCATCCTAGCGAACGTCTTCCTTCTCTTAGCCGGCACCAAGGGCGTTGGCATGATAGCCGACGGTGGCAAGGCCGCCACAGTGGCCGCTATTACGGAGGATGCTGGTGCTGGCGCCAGTTCCCAATTGGCATTCCCTGGAGGGTTGGCAGCGAATGATGCCCTTAGCAATGGAGGCCACGTTCTTACGCATGTCGGCCTAAGTGACGCAGATCTCGCTGCCCGAGGACTGCCGGCAGCGTCAACCTTCTTCGATCGCGGTACGGCGGAAAGCGCCCTCGCCGTTCTTCAAGCCGAGAACAGTACAGGCATCCAGGCTTGGCTTCAATCAGCAAACCCTGGTGCCTTTAAGGCATTCAGGTACGCTCTCGGGTATCCCGTCGGCCGCATCTTCTACGGAGGAAGCGCCCAGTCTGTTGAAGGCAGCACCGCCGTTGCAGTTCTCAAGGCTGATGCTTCATCACCTCTGGGTTACTATCTCTGGACAGGCTACGTCGAGCCGTGACAACTCCACAGTATTCAGCTCTTGATGACTTCATCGGATCGTACTTCCATCAAGATTGGCGTTTGGACCACGCTTCCCGCGCCGACGTTGCTAACCTTTTGGTCCGGACCCGACCCGAGTTGGCCCGTAGCGTTACCCAGGATCTTCAGGCCTTGCTTGCCGAAAACAGGACGGATGAACAACTCCGCGATGTCTTGCTGCGGCAATACCATCTTTACTATGACCCTTGGCGTGATGAAATCTCCATGCGTGAATGGTTGAGTGGATTATTTAAGGAGATTGAGGAGGCCCTTGAGCGCGATGATGAGGCCTCTGTAGACCAACGTACTTTATGAACGCAGGCAATGCATAGACGACTCCTGACTTGTCAAGGTCAAGCTGGGTCCGGTTGTTGGTTGGACCCTTCCGAACTCGAGACAGTGGACGATCCATCGCGACCCGTTCTGCGCGAAGTTGTCTGAAAACCGGCGTGCGGTTCCGCGGGGATTATGCAGTCTGTGGCTCGAGCAGCGCTTGCACCAGCTCGTCGGGAGTAGGCTCCAGCTGAAGGGCGGCAAAAGTCGCGCTGGTCACGCCGCCCACTCGTAGCTATGGTGGAGACCGCCTAGGATCGAGTGGCGTCGGAGGGCACCAGCGCCCGACGGCCTAAACCGGCCCAGTGGTCATGACAGCGCGTGAGATCGGCTGCGACGGTGGGTGACAAAGGAGCTGCCAATCGTCGGGGCGCCGACGGCCGGTTGACAATGTAAGCGAGGAGCCTATAGTCGAAAGGCGAAGAGGCTTACATAGCCTGGAGGAGCGACTCGGTGGGGGCTTCGGTGCCGGCCGGCGGTGGGGTGGTCGTAAAAGCGGGAAGAACGACGTCGGTCTGCCACGGCTGCTCCCCAAGACGTCGATTCCTGCTCGCGAACACGGAAGCCTACCGACGCCAACGTCTTCCGGTTCGGTCGGAGGGTTCGTGTCTCGCTGTCGGACCGCCTACCAGCTTTGATGCGCTGACTCATCGTCACAACGCTTCAAACGGAAGCAGCGATTGCTTCCATTTCTCGCAGAGCTCTTGGCCGCACCAGGGTGGATCACATAGGAGGTAAGTGGATGAGCAGATTAAACGATGCGGAGCGGGAGATCGTAAGCACACTACTCGAGAGTCGTGCCGTCAATTTCGAGGCGGTGGCGTCAGCTCTCGCGAAGTATGGCCCGTCCGCGGTTCTCAACTTGGACTACGAGGACGTATTTTGCGGCACTATGCGAGGGTTTGTTCATGTGTATCGCATCGGGGGCGCGCATGGGCAGACCGTGCTTGAAAACGTTGCTGCATTGCGCAGTGAAATCGCAGGGGAGTTGCGCCGGTAAGGTCGCAGAGCTGCTGGTAGTCAGGCGAAACACGCTGCTTCGCTTCCAGTCACACTGCGGGATGTGAAGGCGTCCTAAGGTGGCTGAGCAGACTCACCCGTCTACCTGGGACGAGCACGATCTCGAGCGGCGCCTTTTGGGGACGCTCGACATAGCAGCGCGGGCCGTCTCCGTGCTCGCGCCTGACGGCTACGTGGATGTCGATCGGCCAGAGCAACGTCTGACGTCGGAGAAGGTCGTGTCTGAGACAGCGGTGCTCCTTCTGGCCGCGGCACGTGTCCTGCGGCCTGTTATCAAAGAGCGCCTTGACACCATCGCTCGGCTTCTTATTCCTCACGCTCAGGGTGATCGTGTGCGTGCTCTGATCTGTATGGAGCCCTCGCTCGCGCTAGACCACGGCCTAGCACATGCATGCCTCAGCCGCCTCGGCTATCGGGATGCCGAGCTGGACCGGCTGCTGGGGAAGATTCTCTCGTCTCAGCATGCCGTTGGGCATGAGCGACTCCCGAATCGAGAGCTCGAGCAGGTCTGGGCTCGGAGCCTTTGCGATTTCGTAACTCCTGCCGACCGTGGTGGGCCGGCAATACTGCGGCGGTCGATGCCCTGCATCGGCATCGATGCACTTTCATCGAGTCGAGACGACGTCTATTCATTCACTCATGCCCTGATGTATGCGACGGATCTCGGATCGCGAGTTCCGAAGCTGCCGCGCGCTCGACGGGACATTCTGGCCGATGCTGAGGCTGCGCTAGCGCGATGCCTGGATGAGGACGATTACGATCTTGGCGCTGAGGTGCTTTGGGCTTGGCCGATGCTGCATAGTGGCTGGACTGCCTCCGCGATTTTTGGCTTCACAGTCCTTACGGCGGTCGAAGATGCCGCTGGTTTTCTGCCGAACGCTTCCGTACGCCTCGATCGATATCGTGAACTCAGTGGCGAGGCGCGGTCCCGTTATGCGCTGGCCACCGCCTATCACACCGCGTATGCGATGGGTGTGCTTTGCGCTACGGCGTTGGGCTCCGGCTGCCTCCCGGCCAGAGATGTACCGACCAGCCGGCATGAACGGGGTAGTGCGGCTGCGATCCTTGGACTGATCGCTGGAGCGGACGCTCGATCCCACTGGAGGCGATGCCTAGACGAGCTAAAACCGGCTCAACAGGATGCACTTGCCCCACTTCTGATGGCTATGAGCCTTCGACATGCCGCTGTTTGTCGCGACTTCCCGCTCCTCAAGGCGTCACTCGAGATGGCGGTCAGGTACCGAGTTCTCGTGGGCCCTTCACCACGGCAGGCTGCCGACCTCCTCGGACGTGCCGCAACCCTAAGCCTGAGCGTCAGATTGGGGTGAGGCGTAACCAGGTGACTCGTCGAGCTGCTGCCTTGAGGCAAGATACGCCGGTGCCGAAGACAGCTGGGAATTCCGGCGCCGATGCCGGTGCTTGAAAGCGCGTAAGTGAAGGCGGTGAAGGAGGGCAAAAGTCATGCTGGATACGCTCGAAATGCACGCCGTCTATGCTTCGGCACGCACCGTCGAGCAATAGATATATCGCTCCTGCCACGTCGGAGGGGCTGATCGAGGTATCGGGAACTGATGACGATCTCCGCTCGCTGGCCGGCGTCATCGCGGACGAGGTCGCCGATGAGGCGAGAGCGCCCGGCGCCGCGCCGACCTCAAGGCTACCTTCGACCGCATCGGAGCTACGATGGGCGATCGATGAGCTCCAGGGCGATCTCCGGCGGAGTGGTACATACAGTCCCGGTGGATTTGAGACGCGTCCTGATCGCCAACCCAAAGGTTCTCGCTGCGTGGGAAGAACTCACCCCTCTTGCCCGCAATGAATGGATCTGCTGGGTGCTCTGGCCGAAGAAAGTAGAAACGAGGAGCCAGCACATCCAGCGATTGCAATCCGAGCTGCTGGAAGGGAAGCGGCGGCCATGTTGTTGGCTTGGCTGCATCCACCGCAAGGACAAGGAACTGAGCCCTTCGGTCCGCTGGGTGCTCAGCAGCCGCAGCAAAGCATCGGCGTGAATGATGCATCCGCGTCTCAGCAGATCGATGCCATTGTCCGGAAGACCACCGGCTGGAGGGGTGAGAGGCTGAGCCAACTGCGGGCTCTGATCAGGGGTGCCGACCCCGGCCTAATCGAAGAGGTGAAGTGGAAGAAGCCCTCCCGCCCCGA
>WNFC01010421.1_pt1 | contig 14436 bp, 12 predicted proteins | sample 5400541 | NCBI WGS metagenome assembly WNFC01 (sample SAMN13153342, study PRJNA577476) | soil metagenome | isolation source: 120 cm saprolite under Douglas fir tree site 2 hole 2 replicate 1 | place: USA:California | collected 2015-04-18
GACGCCCCGATTCCTTCTCCGCTTCTCATTTGTCGTGTGTGCCACCGGGCTCGCAGCACAGCAACCCACCGGCGCCTGGGACGCCATCGCTCGCGTGTTGGGCAAACCCATTCCCAGCACGGCCGAGGCCTACCGCGCGACGTTCCCTCGCTCCGACCTCCACGTGCGCGTCGGGACAGTGACCGTCGAGCCAGCGCTCGCGCTCACCTCATGGGCAGGGTTCGCCGGTCCGCCGGATTCAAGCGACGTGATGGGAGACCTTGTTCTCGGCGAGCGGGAGGTGCCATTGGTCGTTGCTGCACTGCTCGATCGCGGCATCGAGGTGACCGCCGTACATCATCACCTCCTCGCCGAGACTCCTCGGGTCTTCTACGTCCACTTTCACGGCCGGGGAGACGGCGTCGCCCTCGCGACTAAACTGAAGGAAGTGCTCGCTCTCACGGCGACGCCGCTCGGCACCATGCCTCCCACGCCCACCACACGCAACGGGGCGAGCTTCGATACGGCCGCGGTGTTCGCCGCGCTCGGTGCGCACGGTCGCCTCGCAGGGGACGTCGCCCAGGTCAGCGTTCCGACTTCCGGGAGCCTGGCCACGCTCGACGGGCGGCCGATCCCCGCCGCGCTCGGCATGAATACGGCGATCAATCTCGAGCCGTTCGCCCCGGGCCGATCGGCGGCCGCGGGCGACTTCGTACTCACGGGTGATCGGCTCCGCGGCGTCCTGAGGGCGCTCACCACCGCCTCGATCCGCGTCACCGCCGTGCACAACCATATGGTAGGCGAATCCCCGCGCGTCTTCTTCGTGCATTTCTGGGGTGAGGGAGACCCGGTGGTACTCGCGCAGGAATTGAGAAAGGCCCTGGACGCCGCTCGGTAGCAATCGGCAAACGGGAAATGGGAAACGGGGGACGCTGAGGCAACCCGTTTCCCGTTTCCCGTTTCCCGAGTATCGTTATCGCCGCCTTCTACCGGGAAGCGGCATGCTCACCGTCCTCGCCCTCGTCACCGTTGTGTCGTTCCAGGCTCCCATTCGCGGTTTCCCGACGTCACAAACCGCCGACCAGGTGCGCCGCGAGCAGCTCGCCCGCGCCGTGCCCTCGCGCGACACGCTGCGCGCGCAGATGCGGCTGTTGGCCGCGGTGCCCCACGAAGCCGGCACCGAGCGCTCGCGCCACGTTGCCGAGCTGATTCTCGCGCGGTTCCGGTCCTTCGGGCTGGACGCGAAAATCGAGCAGTTCGAGGCGCTGATGCCGCGGCCGGTGAGCCGCACCCTCGAGCTACTGGCTCCGGAGCGCTTCACCGCGACCCTCGAGGAGCCGACGGTGGCCGAGGATCCCACCTCCGGCCAGAAAGCCCAGCAGCTCCCGACCTTTAACGCTTATTCTCCCGACGGCGACGTCAGTGGCGAGCTGGTCTACGTGAATTACGGCGTGCCAGCAGACTACCGGGTGCTGGACAGTCTGGGGATCAGCGTGCGGGGCAAGATCGTCATCGCGCGCTACGGGCAGTCCTGGCGGGGGATCAAGCCGAAAGTGGCGGCGGAGCATGGCGCGCTCGGTTGCCTGATCTACTCGGACCCGCGCGACGACGGGTATTTCGTTGGCGATGTCTATCCCAAGGGGTCAATGCGGCCCTGGCAGGGCGTGCAGCGAGGCAGCGTGATGGACATGCCCACCTATCCCGGTGACCCACTTTCTCCGGGCTGGGGGGCCGTGCCCGGAGCCAGGCGGCTCACCCTCAGCGAGGCGAAGACGATCGAGCCGATCCCCGTGCTGCCGCTCTCTTACAGCGACGCGCTGCCGCTGCTGCGGAACCTGGGCGGGCCGGTCGCCCCCGAAGCATGGCGCGGCGCGCTGGGGATCACCTACCACGTGGGCGGCGGGCCGGCGAGAGTGCGCCTCGCGGTGAAGTTCGACTGGCAGACGCGGCCGCTGTACGACGTGATCGCGACGATCCGCGGGAGCGTCGACCCCGACCAGTGGGTGATCTACGGCAACCACCACGACGCGTGGGTGAACGGGGCGAACGACCCGATCTCCGGTCAGGTGGCCCTCGACGAAACGGCGCGCGCGCTCGGGGTCCTGCTCAAGACTGGATGGCGGCCGGCGCGCACCATCGTCCTCGCCGCCTGGGACGGTGAGGAGTGGGGACTGCTCGGCTCGACGGAATGGGGGGAGACGCACGCCGACGAGCTGCGCACCAAGGCGGCCATCTACTACAACTCCGACACCAACAACAGCGGCTGGCTCGACTTGGCGGGGTCGCATTCCTTAGAGCTGTTTCTCTCCCAGGTCGCCCGGGACGTCACCGACCCCAGGACCGGCACGAGCGTGCTCGACGCGCTCCTCGCCCATCAGCGGGAGCGGCACGCCCGAGATACGACGGTCGACAGCGTCTTCGCCATCGCCGCGCTCGGCTCGGGCTCCGACTACACCGTGTTTCTCGACCACCTGGGTGTGCCCTCGGCCGCCGTCTCCTATGGCGGCGCCACGCCAGATGGGATCTACCACTCCATTTACGACAGCTACACCTTCTACGAGCGCTTCCTAGACACGGCCTTTACCTACGAGGTCGCGGAAGCCCAGACGATGGCGACGGCCGTGCTGCGGATGGCGGACGCGCCGCTGCTGCCCTTTGAGTTCGGGGCCGTGACGCGCACGTATCGCCGCTACGCCGACGATATCGAGAGACTAGCCAGGAAGAGCGACACGACCAAGGCGCTCGATCTGTCGGCCGTACGGGCGGCGCTCGAGCGGCTCGACAACGCCGCGCACGCCTACGAGGCTGCGGCCGGCCGGCTGGAGGGCGCGTCCATCACCCCGGCGCGGCGGCGCGCCTTGCGCGAGGTCAATGCGCTGCTGGCCAAGAGCGAGCAGACGTTGGCCGACACCGCTGGATTGCCACGCCGGCCGTGGTTCGCGCACTTGATCTACGCGCCCGGCTTCTACACCGGGTACGGGGTCAAGACGATGCCCGGAATCCGGGAGGCGGTGGAAGAGCGCCGACCCTCGGAAGCCCAGGCGCAGACGGCGCGGGTCGCCCGCGCGCTCGACCGGCTCGGCGATCTGGTCCGACGCGCAACGACGGGGCTGGAGGCAGCGCTGCGCTAGCCGGACCGGGAGCATACCGGGGCTCCCGCCGCATTGACACGCCCCCGGGCGGCGGATACGCTGTGGCACCCTATCCCGGAAGGCCTGCGCCCCATGACCACCCCGCCGATGCCGCCGCGGCCATCCGCTGGCCGCTCCTCGTTCGCCATGGCGATGAAGGATTACACCTTCATCCGGCCGGGCATCGCGGTATCGATCAGCGCCCTGACGCTCATCGCCGCGCTTGTCATCGGGATCGGGCTGATCCGCTCCCTGCGCCAGGCGTCCACCACCGTTGCGCAGGGCGCCCGCACGGTGCAGGCGCTGCACCGTTATAACGCGGGCCTCGAGGTGTGGCGCCAGATGGCGACCAGCACCGACCCGGCGTACAAACGCCCCGCGGTGGTCGCGCAACGCGACAGCATTCGCCTCGCACTGCAAGGCCAACTGTCCCGCCTCGCCGCCACTATGACTGACCCGGCGGAGCAGGAGCAGGTCCAGACGGTGCTGGGCGGGCTAGCCACCACAGATGTCGGCGTCGGCACTCAGGCGCGGCAGGCGATGATCGTACTCCTGGCGCGCCAGGACAACCGGATGTTCGACGCCGCACAAGCGTCTGAGCGGGCGGTGCTGCTATCGGCGGTGCTGCTCGCCCTCACCGTGCTGGCGGCGGGCATGCTGGTAGTGCCGATGGCCTGGCTCTACCTCCGCTACAAGCGCGGAGCGACGATCGAGGTGAAGCTGTAAGCCTCGACGGTTGACTCGACGTCTTTCCTCGACACCTGCCCTCGACGTATTTTGGCTACGTCGTCGTGATTCTCCGAGGATGCCAGTGACACAGCCGAAAGCGGCCGCACCCCCCACACCCCCCCCCTCCGCTCCCGGAGTCCGTCCGGGGGTCGTCACAACGCTTGAAGGTCCCCGCGAGCGCGAGCGGATCCGCACGGTCATCGTGCCGGACCACGACGACCTCGCGCTGCTGCTTGCTGATCGCCTCGTGGAGGTCATCCGCCGCGAGACGGCCGCGAAGGGACGGTGCGTCCTCGGGCTGGCCACGGGAAGCACACCGATCGGCATTTATCGCGAGCTGATCCGGCGGCAGCAGGCGGGCGAGGTGGACTGTTCGCGGGTCGTGACGTTCAACCTCGACGAGTACTACCCGATGGCGCCGGACAACCCGCACAGCTACCGGCGCTACATGTGGGAGAACCTGTTCGCCCACGTCAACATCGCGCCGGCCAACGTCCACATCCCGGACGGCAGCATCGCCCGGGAGCGCCTGGCGGAGTACTGCGCGGCCTTTGAGCGGGCGATCGCCGACGCGGGGGGCATCGACTTCCAGATCCTCGGGATCGGCAAGAGCGGGCACGTCGGCTTCAACGAGCCGGGCTCGTCGCCGGACTCCCGCACCAGCCTGGTCACGCTCGACACCATCACGCGCAAGGACGCGGCAGCGGACTTCTTCGGCGAAGACAACGTGCCGAGAGAAGCGATCACGATGGGCGTGGCGACGATCCTTGAGGCCCGGGAGATCGCGCTGATCGCCACCGGCGAGCACAAGGCCGCGATCGTGCAGCGGGCCGTCGAGGGCGACATCACTCCGGACGTTGCAGCCACCTTCCTGCAGCGCCACGGCCGGACCACCGTCTACTTGGACCTCGCCGCCGCGGCGGAGCTCACGCGGATCAAGACGCCGTGGATCTTGGAGAGCGTGAACTGGACGCCCGACCTCACCGAGCGCGCCGTCGTCTGGCTGGCGGAGCAGGCGGGCAAGGCGATCCTGAAGCTCACGGCGCGGGACTACAGCGAGCACCACCTGAGTCCCTTGCTCGCCAAGCACGGGGCGCCGGGACCAAGCAACGGCTTCGTGTTCAACCGTCTGCGCGACAAGATCCGCGGGCGCCACAAATTGCCGACGCGGACGCCGATCCTGGTCTTCTCCCCGCATCCCGACGACGACGTGATCTCCATGGGAGGAATCCTCCACAAGCTGTGGGAGAATGAGAACACCATCGTCGTCGCCTACATGACGAGCGGCAACATCGCCGTCTTCGACCACGACGTGGAGCGGCACCTCGACTTCGTCGAGCGCGCAGCCGGAGCCCTGGGCCTCGACCCCGCAGCCGCCCGGCGTGCACGGGAAACGGTCGCCACAAGCTTCGAGCGCAAGGTGCCGGGCACCGCCGACCTGCCGGTGGTGCAGGACCTGAAGCGCTACATCCGCGAATCCGAAGCGATTGCCGCGCTGGAGGCTGTAGGCCTGCCGCGAACGGCGGCGCGGTTTCTCGACCTGCCGTTCTATCGCACGGGGGAGGTCCATAAGCACCCCATCGGCGAGGCGGATGTGGCCATCGTGCGCCGGCTGCTCGAAGAGGTACGGCCCGACACCGTGTTCGTCGCCGGCGATCTCTCCGACCCCCACGGGACGCACCGGATGTGCAAACAGGCGATCGACCGCGCCCTCGCCACCCTCCCGGCGAGCGTCTCACAGCCCGAAGTGTGGCTGTATCGCGGGGCGTGGCAGGAGTGGTCGGTCACAGAAGCCCACGTCCTCGTGCCGCTGTCGCAGGACGAGCTGCGGGGCAAGGTTCTGGCCATCTTCAAGCACCAATCGCAGAAGGACAGAGCGCAGTTTCCCGGCGCGCACGACGACCGCGAATTCTGGCAGCGTGTAGAGGCGCGCAACCTCGAGACCGCCGCGCAGGCGGATCGGCTGGGGCTGCCGGAGTACTACGCGATGGAAGCCTATCGCATACTCTCACCAAAGGAGTCAGAGCGATGAACGCGATGACCGCCCGAGGACTGAGTCTGGCATTGGTGGTGGCCGTGTGGACATTGATCTCGGAGATGGCGAAGGTGAACCTGTCGCTCTGGGCCGTGGTCGTCGCCCTGGGATGTTTCCTGGCGGCAGGCGGCGGGCTCCAAGGGCTACAAAAGACCGTGGCAGGCACGGTCTCGGGCGTCGTCTGGGCACTGATCGCGTACACCGTGATCACGTCCCTCGGCCGCCAGCCCGTTTTTCAGGCACTCGTTTACGGCGCCGCAGTCTTCATGATGGTGGTCCAGGCACAGCTGCCGATCCTGTCCTACACCGCAGGGGCTGTGGGCGGGGCGGGAGTTGCCATCGGCCTACGGGTTGTGAACCTGCAGGGAGGGATCCGCGTCGCCATCGCGCTGGCGCTCGGGGCCGTGCTCGGCTTCGGCGCGGAATACCTCACCGGGCTGCTCAAGCCGAAACGGGTCTAGGAGACTCGATGGCCGATTCCGCCGCCGCGCTCGTGCCCACCCCGCTCGAGCGCGCGCGCGCGGACGCGCTCTCCCCCCCTTGGCACGTCTGGGCGGTGTTGGTCGCGGCGACGAGCGCGGTGGTCGGCGTCATCTGGGACATTTCGTGGCACCGCACCATCGGACGGGACACCTTCTGGACCCCGGCGCACATGGCGATCTACGCGAGCGGCATCATCGCCGGGGTGAGCTGCGGGTGGCTGGTCCTCAGGACCACATTCGCGGGCGAGGAATCGGACCGCGCCACCAGCGTCCACTTTTGGGGCTTCCGTGGCCCGCTCGGCGCCTGGCTGTGCATCTGGGGGGCGCTCGCCATGATCGTCTCCGCCCCGTTCGACAACTGGTGGCACAACGCCTACGGGCTCGACGTGAAGGTGCTGTCGCCGCCGCACGTCATCTTGGCGCTCGGCTTTACCGGTATCGAGCTGGGTGCGGTGCTGATGGTCGTAGCGCTGCAAAACCGCGCGATGGGAGAGGGGCCGGGCCGGGCGAAGCCCTACAGCCTGCTGCTGGCCTACGGGTTCGGCATTCTCCTGCTGAACAAGGCGATCATGGGATTCGAGCAGATCGGCTTCCCGCAGAACGCCCACAACGGTCTGTATTACGAGGTGTGCGCTGCCGTCTTCCCCTTCCTGCTCGTGGCGGGGGCGCGGGCCTCGACGCTGCGCTGGCCCGCCACCACGGCCGCGGCGGTCTACCTGGGCATCTCTCTGATCATGCTGTGGGTCCTGCCGCTCTTCCCCGCGACCCCGAAGCTCGCGCCAGTGTATCGACCGCTCACGCACATGGTGCCCCCGCCGTTCCCACTGCTCCTGGTTGTGCCCGCGCTCGGCATGGACCTCCTGATGCGGCGGCTCGGCACAGGCCGGGACTGGCTGCTCGCGCCGCTCGCCGGGGTGACCTTCCTTGCTATTCTGTTCGTGACGCAGTGGTTCGCGACGGAGTTCCTGATCTCCCCCGCCTCGGAGACCTTCCTGTTCGGCGCCCAACGTTGGAATTACAACAGCTACCCGGGAGGTTGGGAGCATCGGTTCTGGAGAATCGATATCGATCCCGCGACGCCGACCAAGCTCGCCGTGGCGGCCGTCCTGGCGATGGTATCTACGCGGGTCGGGCTGTGGTTCGGCAACGGGCTCGCCCGCGTACGACGTTGAGCCGCGTCGCACACGTGGCCGCGGTGGCGGCGGCCACGCTCGCCCTCTCCGCGCACGTCGGCAGTCCCGATACCTACTACGAGGGCTCCGCCGGCCCCTACCGCGTTCGCGTTATCGTCCGCTCGGCTGGCGTCGTGCCGGGCCTGGCGCAGATCACGGTCCGGCTCCTGGACGGCGCCCGCGCGCGGACGGTGACGGTGCTGCCCGTCTACTGGGACCCGCGCACCGCGGCACCCCCGCCCCCGGACACGGCGCGGGTCGTCTCGGGGGACTCCTCGGTGTACGACGCCGCGCTGTGGCTCATGACCGGTGGGTCCTACGGGGTACAGGTCGCGATCGCCGGGCCCCTGGGCACCGGTGCCACCATCGTTCCGGTGCTGGCCTTAGCAACCCGTCGGCTCGAGCTGCAAAAGCCGCTCGCCCTCGGGCTCGCGGCGTTCGGTGCGTTCCTGTTCATCGGCGCGCTCACCATCATCGGAGCGGCGGTGCGCGAGTCGGTGCTGCCACCCGGCGCCGAGCCCGACCGCCGGCGGGTGTGGTCAGGCCGGATCGCGGCGGGCGCGGGCGGCGTGATGCTCGTCGGGGCGGTGCTCGGCGGACGCTCCTGGTGGAACGCGGTGGACCAGGGCTTCTCGCGACAACTCTACCGGCCGCTCGCGTCGACGGCGGCGGTGCGGCGCGAGGGCGGGCGTGCCGTGCTACGGCTCAGCATTGTCGACTCGGCGTGGCGCCAGCATTGGGTCGCACCACTCATCCCCGACCACGGCCACCTCGTCCACGTGTTCATGGTCCGCGCGGGTGCGCTCGACCCGTTCGCTCACCTGCACCCGGTCTTCGTCGACTCGAGCGATTTCGACGCCGCGCTGCCACCGCTGCCCGCTGGCCGATACCGCGTCTATGCCGACATCACGCGTGAGAGCGGGTTCGCCGAGACGCTCACCGACACGCTGACCCTCCAGGGGTCTACGACTCAATGGCACCCCACCGACCCGGACGATGCGTGGATCGAGACGGGGAATGGGGACAGGGGCATGCGGAATGGGGACACGGCGACGCTCGGCGACGGCTCACGCATGATCTGGAACCGCGGCTCCGCCCCGCTCGTCGCCGGTCAGGATGCGCCGCTCGCGTTCACCGTCGTGACGCGGGACGGGCGACCGGTAACGCTCGAGCCGTACATGGGCATTTCTGCGCACCTCATGCTCAGCCGGGACGACGGCACCGTGTTCGTGCATCTCCACCCGCAGGGCACAATCTCCTGGGCCGCGCAGCAGACGTTCCTGCTCCGCGGGCCTGCGGACACGATCAGAGGGGTCGTGGGGCGGCGTCTGACGCAGGCAGAGGCGGGAATGCTTTCCATGGCCGCGCCGCCACCCGCGAGCGGGGAGGTGTCGTTCCCGTATGCGTTCCCGCGTGCCGGCCACTACCGACTGTGGTTGCAAGTCAAGCATAGCGGGAAGATCCTTACCGGCGTCTTCGACACAGAGGTCCGCTGATGCGCCATTTCGGGTTGTCACTCGCGTTGCTCCTCGCGGCCGCTTCATCGGCAGCGGCGCAGGTGAACTACGACACCGTCCAGATCCGGACCATCAAAGTCAGCGACGGCGTCTACATGCTGATGGGCGTGGGGGGAAACATCGGAGTTTCTGTTGGAACCGACGGCGTGCTCATGGTGGACGACCAATACGCACCCTTGTCCGACAAGATCAAGGTGGCGGTCGCCGCGCTCGGCGGGCCAGTCCGCTTCGTGGTGAACACCCACTGGCATTGGGACCACGTCGGCGGCAACGAGAGCCTCCTCCGCAGCGGGGTCGTGACCGTGGCTCACGAGAACGTCCGGCGCCGCATGAGCGTCGAGCAGTTCGTCCCACCGCTCAACCGTCACGTGCCCGCCTCGCCGGCGGGTGCGCTGCCACTCGTCACCTTCGCCGACTCCGTGACCTTCTACCTCGGCGGCGATTCGATCCACGTCTTCCATGCGGCCGCTGCGCATACCGATGGTGACGCCATCATCTGGTTCCGCCGCGCCAACGTCATCCAGATGGGTGACATCTTCTTCAACGGGCGTTATCCATTCGTCGACTTGTCGAGTGGCGGGTCGCTCGATGGCGTGGTCGCGGCGGTGGACCGTGTGCTCGCCCTTGCGGACGCGAACACGAAGATCATCCCGGGGCACGGCTCCCTGGCGGATCGGGCCACCCTCCAGGCCTACCGCGACATGCTGGTTACCGTGCGGGACCGCATCAAGCGAGCGGTGACGGCCGGCCAAACCCTCGAGCAGGTACAGGCCGCCAAGCCGACGGCGGAATTCGACGCGGTCTTGGGCAAGGGGACGATCACCCCGACTCTGTTCGTGCAGATCCTCTATACCGACTTGGCGGCGCGGAGATAACGCCTTTCGCGGAGCTTCCATGTTCCCAACGCTTCTCATCCTGGTCAGCCTCTTCCCAGACCCCCACCCCCGACCCCCGATGACCGGCCGCGACGTGCTGCGCGCGATGCACGATCGCTATGCGGGCAGGTGGTACCATACGCTCACGTTCACGCAGCGGAACACGGCCACGCGCCCCGACGGCACGCAGGAGCACTCGACGTGGCTCGAGTCCGCTGGGCTGCCCGGCCGCTTGCGCATCGAGTTCCTGCCGGCCGACTCGGGCCAGGGCCTGCTGTTCGTGAACGACTCCCAGTACGTGTTCCGCGGCGACACGCTCGTCAGCGCGACGGCCTTCGTGCATCCGCTCATGGTGCTGGGTTTCGACATCTACTTCGATCCGGTGGAACAGACGGCCAGTCCCGTGCGCGAAGACTCGTGGGATGGCCGCCCCGTCTACGTCGTGGGGGCGCACGCAGGGGACCTGCGCACGCGTCAGTTCTGGGTGGACAAAGAGCGCCTCGTCTTCGTGCGGCTCCTCGAGCCCGGCCGGCGCGACACGACGCGGATCAGCGACACTCGGTTCAACCAGTACCAACCTGTCGGGCCCGCCTGGGTGTCGGCGGAGGTCGCCTTCCTGGTGGACAGCCGAGGAGTCTGGCTCGAGGAATACACCGAGATCAAGACCGACGTCCCGCTCGCGCCGCAGCTCTTCGATCCCAGCAAATGGAAGCAGACGCGAGTGCACTGAAGTTCGGCCACCACAGCCGACGGCTCTTCGTCACCGCAGCCGCAGCTCAACGTGCAGGTGGTCCGCCGTGCCGACGTGCCGCACGGTGTCGAATCCCATGATCCAGAAGTAGGCCTGCACTGCGCGGTTCTTGAGCTCGCTCCGACGCCGGGTGCGCAGGTCAACGGCGTGGACCCAGCCGTCCCGCTGTCGGTAATGCAGCGTACCGTCATTCGGGCGTAGGCCCATGCGGGCGTAGGCCTCCGGCACTCGGCCCAAGTCCGTCACGACCAGACGTCCGTCGGCCAGAATCACGGTCGACAGCGCCACGCGGAGGATGGGGTGCAGCGCGCCGTAGTAGCCACGCACCTCGTCCGTCTTGGCGTTCACGCTCGCCAGGAAGAGGAGCGTGTACGCGCACCAGCCCGCAACGAGGGGAACGGCCACCCACTTCGTCATCGCCGTGAAGCGCGCTCGCCCGGTGAGGCGACGCGACAGCCAGGCAGCGTAGGCCGCGACGACCAGCAGGGTGAGCAGGGCGCCGCCCGCGAGCGCAGGCCATGTGGGCAGGAGATGCAGGTACCCGTAGACCGAGGCGCGCACCAAAACAACGAACGGCAGCGTCACGATGGCGGCGACCTTGAGGAGGGTGAGGGCAACCTCGCGCGCGAGGCCGGTGACGTTGTCACGCGACAGAGTCGAGCGGATCGCGGTGGCGCGCCGTCCCCACTCCCGACGGACTTCCCGCTTCAGCCTGGCGAGCTTCGCTTCCACCGCAGTCGCGGTCATGCGTGGCACTACGCTCGCCGGGGAGTCCCGTTTCGAGCGGTCGGCAACGAGCGGCTGACCACGCCGCGGAGGCGGCGGTAATCGTTTCCTCACGCGGAAATCATACGCGGTTCATGGGGATGCTGTGCGGGAAGCCAGGCTGTCGGCGTCTCTAAGAGGAAGCCCTAGTCCAGGCACCCCCCCCCCCCGAGGAGGCTCCATGAAACGGTGGACGATACTCTCGCTAAGCGGCCTGCTACTCGCCTGCGGCGTCGAAGGACGAAACCTCGTAGTGCGGCAAAGACAGCCATCCTCCGCGGTCGCTGTTGTGGCAAGGGAAGAAAACACCTCCGGTCTGATGCAGATACGCGCCGACGAGCGCCCGTCAGGCCTCACGGGACGAGGGGCGGCCCTCCGATTCGCCACGCCGGAGCTGCCCGCGCTCCTGGTGATACGGGCTGGGACTGCCTCCATCACGGTTGACTCGCTCGAGCCAGCCCTCGCTGCCGTGCGCCAGCTCGCCGTTCGCGTGGGCGGCTACATCGCGAATACCACGCTTCAGAGCGGACAAGGACAACTCCGATCGGCGACGCTGGACGTGAAGGTGCCCGCGGCGCGCTTCGATGATGCGTTGAGCGGACTGCAGCCGATCGGGAAGGTGGAGGCGGTGAACGTGACGGCGGAGGATGTCGGCGAGGAGTACGTGGACGTCACAGCGCGGGTAGAGAACGCCCGCCGTCTAGAGCATCGCCTATTGGGGATCCTGGCGACGCGCACCGGGAAGCTGCACGACGTGATCGAGGTCGAGCAGGAGCTGGCGCGGGTGCGGGAAGACATCGAGCGCCAGGAGGGTCGACTCCGCTACCTCCGGGCACACGCTGCCACCAGCAGCCTAGCGATCACCGTGCACGAGCCGATCCCGGTGGTCGGTGTCGCGGGCACGAGTCCGCTAGGCGAAGCGGCGCGGCAGGCGTGGCGAAACTTCGTCGGCCTCCTGGCCTTGCTCATTCAGTCGCTGGGCGTCCTCGTGCCGCTCGGCCTGCTCGCCCTCGGCTCGTGGCCCCTCATCCGGCGGGCCCGCCGGGTGGCGGCCGCCTGACGCCCTCTTGCGCCGAATCGCCCCGGATGCACTATACCGGTCCACACCGCCGCCCAGGAGGCGACCATGGCCGACACGGTCCGCAGGGTGGACTACTTCTACACGATCACGCCGCACAAGCCGGGCGAGGGCGCCCGCGTGCTCGGGCTGCTCAGGAGTCGCGGAGTGAATCTGCTCGCCTTCTCCGCTTTCCCGGCGGCCCGCCGGGCGCAGCTCGACTTCGTGCCCGTCGATTCCGCGAACTTCGTCGCCGTGACGAAGGAACTCAAAATCAAGCTCTCGCCGCGGAAGACCGTCTTCCTGCTCGAAGGCGACGACCGCGTCGGCGCCATCGCGGAGATCACCGGGAAGCTGGGGGCGGCCAAGATCAACATCACCGCGGTGGACGCGGTGTGTACCGGTGGTGGCATGAGCGGCATGAGTGGTGGAGGCCGTCGGTTCGCAGCGCTCCTGTGGGTGAAGCCGCGCGACGTGCAGAAGGCAGCCGCCGTGCTGGGCGCGACGGGCTGAGACTGTTGCCTGTCACGCCATCCAGACGCTCTTGACGTTCACGAACTCGCGGATGCCGTACTCGGAGAGCTCGCGGCCGTACCCCGACCGCTTGACGCCGCCGAACGGCAGCCGCGGGTCCGACTTCACGAGCCCGTTCACGAACACCGCCCCCGCTTCGATCTCATCGACCAACCGCTCGGCGCGAGCGCGGTCCTGGGTCCAGAGGGACGCGCCCAGCCCGAACGTCGAAGCGTTGGCGAGCCGGATGCTCTCGCCTTCGTCCCGCGCCCGGATCACCGCCGCCGCCGGGCCGAAGACCTCCTCGTCGAACGCCGGCATCCCTGCCTCAACCGCCGCCAGTACCGTCGGCGGATAGAAGGCGCCCGGCCCGGGCGGCACCTGCCCGCCAAGCAACACGCTCGCGCCGCGGCGGCGCGATTCCTCCACTTGACGATGCAGAGTGTCCCGGAGATCGGCACGGGCCTGGGGCCCGACCTGCGTTCCGGACGCGAGCGGATCCCCCAGGCGGCGTGCGCCCATTTCGGCGACGAACCGCTCGAGAAAGCGTTCGAACACTCGCTCGACCACAATGAACCGCTTGGCCGCGATGCAACTCTGTCCGCTGTTGATGAGCCGCGCATCGGCCGCCGTTCGCGCCGCCAGATCGATGTCCGCGTCCTCGAGCACGATGAAGGGGTCGCTGCCGCCGAGCTCGAGAACGCTCTTCTTGAGGTGACGCCCGGCCTGCGCGGCCACCGCGGTCCCCGCTCGCTCGCTTCCGGTGAGGGTCACGGCCCGCACGCGCGGGTCCGCGATCAGGCGCGCGACGGCCTCGGCACCGATCAGCAGGGTGCGGAACACGCCGTCGGGGAATCCGGCATCGCGGAATACTTCCTCGATCTCCAGTGCGCAGCGCGGCACGTTGGAGGCATGCTTCAGCAGACCGGTGTTCCCGGCCATCAGAGTCGGCGCGGCGAAGCGGAACACCTGCCAGAACGGGAAGTTCCAGGGCATTACGGCGAGGACCGGTCCGAGCGGATCGAACCGGACGAAGCTGCGTGTCGCGTCGCTCTCGTGAGGCTGATCAGCGAGAAAGCCGGCGGCGCGCTCGGCGTAATACTCGCAGGCCCACGCACACTTCTCCGCTTCCGCTTCGCCCTGCGCGAGCGGCTTCCCCATCTCCAGTGCCATCGTGCGGCCGTACGCGGTCTTGCGCTCGCGCAGCAACCGCGCCGCGCCACGCATCAGCCGCGCCCGCTCAGCGAAATCGCGGCGGCGCCAGCCGGCGAACGCCCGCTCGGCTTCGACTAAGGCGCGCTCGACCTCGGGAAGCGAAGTTTCGGCGAACGTTTCCAGACGCTCGCCAGTCGCGGGATTGATCGACTCGATGGTCATCGTTCGGGTTCCTCCGAGTGGGATGTCTCTCCCGAAACGCCGCGACCGCTCGC
>WNFC01013643.1_pt1 | contig 14436 bp, 9 predicted proteins | sample 5400541 | NCBI WGS metagenome assembly WNFC01 (sample SAMN13153342, study PRJNA577476) | soil metagenome | isolation source: 120 cm saprolite under Douglas fir tree site 2 hole 2 replicate 1 | place: USA:California | collected 2015-04-18
CATCACCATCAACATGTCCGAGTATCAGGAAGCCCACACCGTCTCCAGCCTCAAAGGCTCGCCCCCAGGCTATGTCGGCTACGGCGAAGGCGGCGTCCTCACCGAAGCCGTTCGCCGCCGTCCCTACTCCGTTGTTCTTCTCGACGAATGCGAGAAGGCTCATCCCGACGTTCTCGAGCTTTTCTATCAGGTCTTTGACAAAGGCATGATGGAAGACGGCGAAGGCCGCGAAATCGATTTCAAGAACACCATCATCATCCTAACCTCCAACGCTTGCACGGATCTGCTGATGAAACTCACCGCCGACCCGGAGACCACGCCCAGCGCAGAAGGCTTGGCCAAAGCTATGAAGCCCGAGCTCAACAAAATCTTCAAGCCCGCCTTCATGGGCCGCCTCGTCACTGTTCCTTTCTTCCCGCTTCGCGATGAAGCCATGAAGACCATCGTCACTCTCAAGCTCGCCAAGATTCAACGCCGCATCCGCGAGAATCACAAGATCGAGCTGACCTACGCCCCCGAGGTCGTCGCCGAAGTCGCCAAGCGCTGCACTGAAGTCGAGTCCGGCGCCCGCAACGTCGACAACATCCTCACCAACACCATGCTCCCCGACATTTCCCGCTATCTCCTGTCGCGCATGGCCGACCGCCAGAAGCCCTCGGCCATCCACGTCTCCGTCGCACCCAACGGCTCGTTCGCCTACGCATAACTCACATGAATTTGCTCGGCGTCAATTCGACTATTCAAGCTAACTGCTTTCATAGAACTTGTTGTTCACATTTTTCTGAAGCATATCGTAGTGCAGGAACTGAGGAGTAACTTAGTTATGGGGAAGAATTGCGTGCCGGGGTCTTTCCCTCTTCAACCTTTTTGTGCAGACGACGCGGCGGATGATGCTCCTGACGATCCCACGAAGCCCACACGCTTCTCCGTGCCCGGTCCGACCAGCGGCATCCAGCTTGCTGGCACCTCCGGGGGCGGAACCACAGAGATTGTCGTTATCACTAGGTTTCCCAAGCCATGGGCGAGCGACGCTGCAGAAGTCCAGGCGTTGAACGGCAAGATCTGGAATCCCAGCGACACCGATTTTCTGGCGCTTGCCAACAAGGACGCTTCCGGAGCAAAAATCTTCACCGTGAAAAGTTTTGGCGAATTCCTTGGGGCCATTCAGAGTGTCTCCGCGAAGCAACTGGGAAGGGTGAATCTCATCACGCATGGTATTGCCACTCTGGTTTCCATGTCCGGATCGATCAACTCCTCAAATGGAGTCGTTACTCTGAACAACAACCAATCGAACAGCCCGCTTGACGGTGGCATGGACGTCGCCGCTCTTCAGGCCGTGCGCGGAGATGCCCAACTCACGCGTGATCTTAGAGGCAGATTTTCAGGTAAACAGGCCCAGATATTCGTTTATGCTTGCCATGCGGGCATTGGTGTGGGCCTGCTGCTGCTTCAGGAAATGGCGGATACGTTTCAGGCGACAGTGAAGGGTTTTCGGGATTCGATCTTCTATTGTCCGACCTTTACCCAGGCTGCTGTCGCCGACCGCACTATTACGGGCTTAGGTTCCTGTGCCAACGCTCAGTCTGGTTTTCGTCATTTGGCGCCGCAGCAGACTGCCGTCCCATGATCGATGAGTTCCCGTGGATCCTTTCGGTGTTCGACCGTTGGTTTTCGAAGCTCTGTTGTAAAGGAAGGCCTGTGCCATGCCCGACGAACCGAAAAATACATTTCTTTTCATCGAGACGCCGCTCGGACCGAATAAACTGCTCCTTCGCTCGTTTACCGGCCAAGAAGCCATCTCTCGCCTCTTCAGCTTCCAGTTGGATCTGGTGTCCCTCGATCAGAACATCAAGTTTGATGATATCGTCGGCAAGTCCGTCACTATTGGTGTCAATACGGCGGACGGAAAATCCACGCGCTTTTGGAACGGTGTCATCAGTAGTTTTTCTCAATTGCCGAACGAGGACCGCCTTGCCGTTTACCGTGCTGACTTGGTGCCCTGGTTCTGGTTTCTCACTCGTCAGTCGGATTGCCGCATCTTCGAGGACGTCGCAGTTCCGGACATCATCCAGGATGTATTCCACATCGTTCAGCAGGACAAATACCTGGACATGAAAGTCGTCAACTCCAACTTCCGCGTTTGGGAATACTGCGTCCAGTATCGCGAGACGACCTGCAACTTTCTCATGCGTCTTATGGAGCAAGAGGGCATCTTCTTCTATTTCACACACGAGAAGGGACGGCATAGGCTCGTCGTCGCTGACGGCAAGGCCAAAATCGATGCGTGCCAGAAGGATGCCATCAAGTTCGCCCCGAGGACCGCTTCCGGTTCCGCTCATAGCTTCGAAGCTATCACGAATTGGCAGCTTCGCCAGGAAGTGCGCACCGGCAAGTTTACCCTCAACGATTTCAACTTCCAGGACTCAAGTAGCACTCTCCTCAAGGTCGAATCCGACGCCAAGCATGGCGGTGATTCGCGCTGGGAGATCTATGACTATCCCGGAGAATTCGATACGCACGACGAAGGCGTTACTCTCACGGATATCTATATGGAGGCTGAGGAGGTTCCTCATTTGGTGATGAGCGGCGGAAGTATCTGCCGATCCTTGATGCCGGGCTTCAGCTTCCAACTGCAGGAGCACCCCCGTTCCGATCAGAATGGTGCCTATCTGCTTACTTCCGTCTTTCATGTTGCTTCAGAGGCATCTTTCTTCTCGGGCAGTGCCAGCGCCGCTGCCGACAACTACTCCAACAGCTTCAGCTGCATACCAATCGCTGTTCCCTTCTCGCCGCCTCGCGTCACTCCTAAGCCATTGATGCAGGGCTCTCAGACAGCTACGGTTGTAGGTCCGACAGGGGAGGAAATTTTCTGCGACAAATTTGCCCGGGTGAAAGTTCGCTTTCATTGGGACCGGCTTCAAAATCGCACGCGTGGCGGGAACGAAGTCGAAATCAAAGACGAACAGCGCTCTGCCTTTATCCGCGTTTCACAAGCTTGGGCTGGCAACAACTGGGGATCGATATTCATTCCCCGTATTGGCCAGGAGGTTATCGTTGATTTTCTCGAGGGCGACCCCGACCAGCCAATCATAACTGGCCGCGTGTACAACGACAAGAATATGCCCCCGTGTAAGCTACCCGACCATCAAACAAGAAGTGGCATCATCACCCGGAGTACTCCCAAGGGCTCTTCCTCGACTTTCAACTCCATCATTTTCGAGGATAAGAAAGGGAGCGAGCTGCTCCGACTTCATGCTGAACTCAATAAAACCGAAAGCGTCGAGGCCGACTCTCGCGAGTACGTTGGCCATGATCGGCTAAGGAAGATCGGCAATGATCGCAAATCTCACATCAAGCAGCATGACAATCTGCATGTAGAGGGCAATTCGCGCCTGCTCATCGATGGAGATTGCTCTATTCACGTCAAAGGTGGTTGCTCGGAACAAATAGAGGGGCAATATAGCCTGGAAGCGACCGGCGGCCTGGCCTTGCACTCCGCCAAGATCTCCATCAATGTGGACGAGTTTATTTCCATTAATGGCCCAGGCGGCTTCGTCAAAATCGACGCCTCCGGCGTTACCATCATGGGTACCATGGTCATGATCAACAGCGGCGGCGCGCCTTCTGTCAACATGCCCACCCCGCCCAAGGATCCCGACGAACCGGACGAGCAGCATGGTGGAGCCAAGAACACATGAGATTCATTCCCTCACAGGAGAAGTGATCCATGCCTCCGGCGGCTCGCGTTTCCGACATGCATGTCTGCCCGATGGTCACCGTGTTAGTTCCGCACGTGGGCGGCCCCATCCTCCCGCCCTGCTGCCCTACCGTTCTTATCGGTTTTCTCCCCGCCGCTCGCGTCACGGACATGGCCCTCTGCGTCGGTCCCCCCGACGTCATCGTAAAAGGCTCTCCCACCGTTCTCATTTCTTCTTTGCCCGCCGCCAGAGTTACCGACCAGACCGCTCACGGTGGCCTAATCGTCCTCGGATGCTTTACCGTGATGATCGGCGATGCGGGATCTCCCGGAACCCCGGGTGTCACTCCCCTCCTCGGGCAGGAAACTTCCATGTCATGCGGCATGGCCACCACTCGTATGATCATCGCTACCGTGCAAGGCATCACTGTCCCAGAGAATGCTCTTCAGAATGAGTCTCAAGCCTTTCCGGGCAGCTACAATCCTGTGAACGGCACGGATATGAGCAACTTAACGGATCTCCTGCACTTGAACGGAGTCAAAAATGCTTCTGATCCAAAGCAGCTATCCATTGATGACCTTCAAAAAGCAACTGCGGGCGGCCATCCCGCCATCGTTCACTTCAACAACCCTGGCGGTGGCGGCCATTTTATGGTTGTCGACGGCGTTACAACTAACAAAGACGGATCCAAGACCGTTGACGTCCGTGACCCTTGGCCACCGGCTGGGGCAGATGGCAAGGGCGGCAATGACACTGATATGTCCCAGAAGCAATTCAAAGACCGCGGCTACAGCGGTTGGGCTGTCACCACAAATCCTTGAGATAGGAGTGTCCACCACCGCCGTGCCACCTGAAGAAACCACCAACTCACATGAGCAATCCGCCAAACGCGCCGCCGCGGCCATCTGGCAATGCAAACCCGAACAAACCTTTGCTCAGGACCTGTCCGTCAGTTTCCCCTGGATTCATAAAAGTTCTGTCTTGCTCCTCAAGAGCATCGACCACAAAAAGATGCTGGTCGTGGTTTCCTCGGATGGCGTTGCTACGCCGTTTCCCGTTGCCAAAACCGTCGTCGCGCTCAATCGCTTGTTCGAATCGGAAAACGTCGAGCTTCCGAAGTCCATGCCGCCCGACAAACTGGCTGCCGCCATTCACTCCTTCACACTGGGTCCGGGCGGTTTCGTTGGCTCTCCTGCCTTTTGGGAAGCCCAACAGCGCTCCCTCAAAATGTGGACTACGCACTCTCCGAAGGACGGACCCTTACTCTTCCAAAAATACTGCGAGAGTCCCGTCCTTTCACAGGAAGGTGTGGTTTGGAAAATGCGGTTCTATTATTTCAATGACCGAGGTGGCGTGGAAAAGTGGTCGGTGTCCGGAGATAACAAGAAAATTCGCGAAGTGAATTCTTCTCCGGCTTTACCAGACGGTACCTTTGTCTTTCCCTATGGATGATACTATCCGCGTGATCCTATTTTCGCCCAGATTTCTCAGCCTTTGCTTTTTTCCGCAATTTGCTGCTTTATGCTATCCGCTTGCTAGACTGAATTGGTCGAGACACTGGGGTCCACAATGGCTGTCCTTTTACAAATTAAGACGGGGCCGCTTGCTGGCAAACAAACTTCGCTGGCAACCGGCCAATCTATCCTCGTCGGCCGCGCCCCCGACCGCGCCCAGTTCGCCATTCCTCACGACAATCACATGTCCGGCGTGCACTTCGCCGTGGAATGCGGCCCCAACGGCTGCCGCGTCATCGATAAAGGAAGCACCAACGGCACCCATCTGAATGGCGCAAAGATTCAGGAGGCCATGCTCGCTTCCGGCGACGAAATCAAGTCCGGCCAAACCGTTTTCGTCGTCCGCATCGTTCGCGACGACCAGTTACCCTCAACTTCCCCCAGCCCGCAGGCCGTCGGCCAATCGCCAGCCTCCGCCCCAAGAGAAATCCCCGGCCCAGCTCCCGCTCCCATTCGCCCGCCCGCTGTTCCAGCTTTAGCTCCCGCGCTCACGCCGGACCGCGGTTACAAGACGCCCGAAGCGCCCGCACCATCGCCGGGGATCCAAGATCGCCCCTCCCCGCGCCCTGCCATCCCAGCTCCAAGACCGTCAGCACCCGTGCCGCTTCCACCGCCGCGCCCCGGTCGGCCTCCCGCCCTAGCCATCGGCAGTTGGGCCTTTCACAACATTCCCGACGGTTGGCAAATCCAGGAAGGCCTTGGCATTCAACAAGATGTGAAAGACGCCTTCCCCGCCAGCGTTGGTGCCATGGAGGAGCCTCTCGGCCCCGGCATCACTCTCCCGCAGTACGTCGAGGCGCAAACCAAAATGTTCCGCGAATACCTACGCGAACCTAAAATCGACGCCGCCCTTCCCCCGGCAATCCCCGGCTCCTCCGAAACCGTCGCCCTCGAAGTCCGCTACAGCACCAAGGACGGCCAGTCCATTTACTATCATCGCGTCTACGCCCGCAGCGGCTCCACCATCGGCGTCCTCACCCTCACCACCCTCGAAAACGATCTCCCCTCCCTCCGCCCCGTCTACGACTCCGTCCTCTCCGCCATCTCCTTCTCCCGCAAGGACTAATCCCAAAGCTTCTGCCCCATTTCCATCCTTCTGCCCCAAAAGCTTTCCATGACCTATAATCCGAAACTCACTTTTTAATTGAAATTCGGGTTACGACCCTGGTATACTTTCTTTGTTTAGTAGTGCGACTCGCCCACCGCGAGACCCTCTTACAACTCAAATATTTCTTTTCTGGAGACTTCTATGTCCACCAATCGCTCCGTTGGCCACTCTGCGGCCACACAGGAAAAAGGCCGCTTTGCGGTTACGCATAAGAAGGACCGTTCCGGCTTGTGTTCTTTCACCTTTGGCGATGGCCGCCAGTGCCGCACTCCAACACTTACCAAAAGCAGGGGAAAAGGGGCCATTTTGCACAATTTCAGTGCAACGTTAAGTCCCTTTAGAATCAACACTTATAGAGATCCCCGCAAGTGTTGATTCTAAACCACTTACACGAACCTCAAGTCCTTTAGATGCAACACTTATGAAAAACAGGGGGGTAGGGGGTACGATTTGCGCGGACCAAGAAAACAAGCCAATGCAAAGCTATCGCTGGAAGGTGATCGCCAGAGGAAAGCTTACGCTGACAGGCTTGCCGCCGGCCTTGGGAACCGTGGCTTTCCAGATTTTTGAGGCGTCCTTGGCCTTTTTGAGAAAGTCCTTGTCGACGTTTCCGTCCTTATCGACTTTCACTTTGCCGTTCGCTTCGACGGTCACGCGCAACCGAAGCGTGTACGGCAGCTTCCCGGCCTGATTTGCGGAGGCTGGGAATTCCACGGTCGGCGTGCCGAGCCACTGCAGTGATACGTCGGCGTCCAATTGACCGCAAGTCAGGCTTTGGGCATCGGCATTGGCGGCAGCGGGGGCCCCCGCTCCATTACAAACGATCGCAGGCACGAATATTTTTCCAGGCCCTAGCGTCTTGGCCAGTTCCTGCATTGCCGCAGGAATTGTTTTGTCGACATACTCCTGTGCTTGTTCGCGAAATGCCCCCGAACCCTTGGCAATTTTCTGAAACTTCCGCTTGACCTCTTGGTCCAACCGGACCGCGTCCCCTTTTCCTTTCGCCTCTTTAAATTCCGCCACCGCGGCGTCAAAAACAGTCTTGTCGCCCTGGTTTTCTCGCAATCTCTTCTGGGCCTCCACGAACCAATTTTCAAACGTCACCTTGGCCCACTGGACGAGACTTGGATCCTCAGCGCGTCCCGCAAAACTGCGCAGCTCCTCCTGGAGACGCACGAGACCATCCAGGTCGCCGCTGGCTCGCAGGCTCTCCGCGCGGCCCTGGATATTATTCGCCTCCGTCCGCTCGGCGGTCTGCAACTCCTGCTGGAGTTTTACTTTTGTTTTCGGCCACTGCATAGCCTCAAGGTGATTCTTTGCGTCGTGATACGCGCCTGCTTTCAGAGACTGATTAAAGGTTTCCACGGCCTTCTGCGCCGCCGTAACGTCGCTCAACCGCTGCTTCGCCTCCGTACTCATCGGCCCTTTGCGGTCCACCACGTCCTGCAACTCCTGCCGCGCGTCCGCCCAGCTTTCGTTTTTGATGTCTCCGAGCGCCGTATCATAAAGCTTCTTGGAGTCGGCGGTCTGCCGCATTCTCTTGAGATAGTTGTCGGCCGGTACGCGGATCGTCGAGTCCGGAATTTTCAGGTCTATTGCTATTTGAAACTCTTTGCGCGCCTTCTCAAAATCATTGGCACGGAAGAACGTCTCGCCCTGGTCAAAGTGCATTTTTTCCTGGGCATGAAGGTCCTGTGTGCCGCCCAATGCCTTCGCGACTTCTGCTTCGCTTCGCGCTTCATCAACTCGCCAAAGGTTCATAGTTATTACGTCATCGAACGCCTGTGATGCCAAAACAAAGTTCTTCTCTTCTTTCAGGAGTCTCTCTCCCTCATCAAAGCGCCGTTTTTCAGCGTCGCGCTTCTGTTCCATCTCGCTGAGCTGGCGGGTGGCCTCCTTCCCGTAGAAACCTCGCAGCTGTTCGAGCTGCCGCCAGGATTGCTCGGACTGGTCCAGCTGGTGGTTTTTCCAGAGTTGTTCAGCCTGGTCGTGAATGTTTCTCTCTTTGTCGCTGGGTCCCTTGTAGCGTCCCACGGCAACGACAACGATCAGCATGACAATCAGCGCACTGCCTATCCCGGCCAGCACGGCTGGCTTTTTGATGATGGTTTGAATCTGCGCCAATACTTCTGGCGGAAGCAGTGGCCGCTTCGCCACGCGTTCGGTCGGCTGCCCGGTTGCCGCTGGGGTTGCGCCAAATAAATTGTCGGCTGGCTTACCGGAGGCAACTCCCTCGGACGCCTTTGCGCCTGCTCTCTTTTCGGTAACTGCGGTGCGCGGAGCAGGCAAGGAATCTCTGGAAAGACCGTCATCCTTTCCTGAGCGATCTGACTGCGGCGGTGGTGGCGCCTTCGCAGGTGTTCCCATGGACTGGGATCCACCCACCATGGTGGCGGAAAACATAGCCGTGGAATGTTCGGGAGGAGGCGCATTGCGGCGAGAAGCAATTTCTGGATTCTTGCCGTCTCCGGCCGGGATGCTGCTGGGAGTTGGCGGGGTTGGTTGAGTCTGCGGTTGAGCCGCCGGCCGCGGCTTGGAAGCGTTCGAGAGCTGCTCGATCGTGCGCAGTTGTCGTTGCACCCGCGGATCGGAACGCTCAAAAATCCGAGTCGCCATCGCCTGGCTTAGCACCTGCGTAGCGTCCGCGAAGTTGCCCGCATCGACGAGCGTCTGGGCTACCGCGAGCTGCCGGTCTTGATCTTCTTTTTTCTTGCGTTCGGCTTGCTTGGAAGAGGCCGTTTGCAACAACAGAGTTTGATGTTGCCCTGGATTTCGTCGATGCGCCGTTGCATTTCCTGGCGCGCGCATTCACGTTGTTCTTGTGCTAGCCTCTTTTGACCGGCCTCTTCGGCAAGCTTGCGAAAGAGCTCCAGTTTAGGAAACTCCCGTGTCGCGCGCTTTGCCGCAGCCTCAGCCTCTTGGAATCGTTCCCGCGCGATGAAGTTGAGTATCTCTTTCTCCCGGTCCTTTTCTTTCTGCCGCTGTTCTTGTTGAACGAGCTCGCTTCGCGCGTACCCGACCAGTTCCTTCAATTCGAACTCTTCCGGATACTCGGAGAGAAGCGCGTTGCCCTTGGTCACGGCTTCGCTAAACTTACTGTTGCTCAGAAGAGCGCGCAGGTCGGACAGCTCTTTGGTATACCGAACGGCCCTTTGTTCTTCTTTTTCGCCATCGAGCACCAACGTCTGCAAATTAATCACAGCAGAGTCTTTTGGATATGTCGTTGCCAGGGCGTCAATGATTTTCCTTGCCTTTGCAAAGTCCTGCTGTCCGAGAAGCTTCCGGACTTCGCCAAGCTGGCGTTGCTTTTGCAAATCCTCAAGATCGTGACGGGCCATTTCCTGCAGCTTGAGCAATTCCGGTTCACGCGGGAATTCGCGGAGCGCATCGGAAAGAGCCTTCAGGCACTCCTCGTAGTTCAATGCCGTCCACAGGGTCCTTGCCTGGTGCAGTATTTCACCCAGCTTTTTGCGCTTCTCCCGGCGGTTCCGCTCTTCTTCGATCTGCCGCCGCAATTCTTGTCCCTGCGCGTTTGCGCTGTCCAAATCAAGCGCCTGTCCGAGGGCCGTGGCTGCTTCCGTGAGCGCTCCTTCCGCCAATCGCTGTTTTGTAAGCCTTAGTTTCTGTTCCACCTCCAGGGCTCGGGTAGCAGCGGCCTCCACTTCTGCGAACAAACGCTGCGCCGGCTCATGCCGCGAGTCAAGTCCGAGCGCCGCGTCCACTTCTGCGCGAGCCTCCCGCAATTTTCCCGTGCGCAACAAGCTGCGGCAGCGCTCCAAATGTTCGTTCAATTTGGGCAGTAGCTGGCTGCGGCGGAGTTCCGAAGAAACCTTTTCCAACAAACTCCTTGCCTGGGTATTTCCCGTGTCAATCTGCAGCGCCTTGCGCAGCAGCCCTTGCGCTCTTTGCAGGTCGTTCGCGGCCAGCAATTGCTGGCAATCCGAAAGCAATCCCGCCACGGCTGCCTGCTGGGCGCACTTCCACAGGGGCTCGAGGTCGCGCAGGATATCGTCCATCGACTGGTAGCGATCGTCCGCTTTCTTCGCCAGCATTTTCCCCACGATGTTCGACAACTCCTCTGTGCAATCCGCGGTGACCGACTGCAGCACCGGGGGATTGTCGGACATGATGTGAAACATCAATTCCGCTTCGCTGTCGCCGACGAATGGCCGTTGATAGGCCATCAATTCGTAGAGCGTGATCCCAACCGCCCAAATATCCGCGCGCCCGTCCGCGCGCTCGCCCTTGTAGAGCTGCGGAGACATATAGGCGCGGGAACCGATCATCATGTTCGGCTGCGTCAGGGACATGTCCGTCAGTCGCGCGATGCCAAAATCCACGACTTTGACCACGCCTTCTTTGGTGACCATGATGTTTGCCGGCTTAATGTCCCGGTGCACGACATTGTGCCGGTGCGCGTAGGAGAGCGCCTCACAGACGCGTACGATGTATTCGAGTTTCACGGAGAGAGGAAGGACTTGTCGTTGTTCGATGAACTGGTCGAGGCTTCCTCCCTCGATGAACTCCATGGCAATAAAGGGAGTGTTACGTTCGTGGCCAAGCTCATAGATGGTTACGATATTGGGATGTTGGAGAGCGCCGGCGGAGCGCGCTTCCTGATAAAAGCGCTCCAGCGAATTGGCCTGCGCGCTCATGCCCGTCGTAATGGTCTTGAGGGCGACGAGCCGGCCGATAAGGGGGTCGCGGGCCTTATAGACAGCGCCCATCGCCCCGCGGCCAATCTCCGAGATGATTTCGTATTTGCCTAACCGCTCCACTAAGGGGCCCCGTGAGCGAGGATTCTAGCAGAATTGACGCCTAAGAGTCGCCGCAGTTGCAAACCCAGTCTGCCCATTAACTATAGTGTTGGCAACGGGCTAAAGGTTTCACCGCTGGGCAATATTTTTTTGGGATTGCCCCCGGGGGAAATCCCGTGGCCCAGCGCACGCAATACTTCTGTCGTTGCAGGGATATTCGAATATTCTGGACGTGGCCAAGGGTAAGCCGCTGGGTACGTATGGACAGACGTTGAAGGCGATGGATGCGTCCATCGAGTCCGCTGCTAAGCAAGTAAGCGACGGTAATAACACCCATGTATTCGTAAACACCACGATAAATCCTAAAGTGTCGAAGATGCTGGTTTTCTAGGAAGCTGGCGCCAATGCCAACGTAGTGTCCATAGTTTTCACTGAGTTAGGCCAGACTCGAAGAGCGGCCCGCCTCTTCGACAGGAGGCGCGATAACTCCAAGCGGCGCGACGGGGCATTCGTTGCCGCCTTAATCCTTGTGAACTACCCCAGCAGGGTTCGGTCAAGAATTCAGAGGCCGCCAAAAGAAAACGGGCGCTCCAGGGGGTTAGCCGGAGCGCCCGCTTATCTCGCTAGCTCTTTCCTCGAGGGGTCAGAACTTATACTTCAGCGAGATTTCGGCAACGCGGCGTCCGTATTGATTTTGCGCGACGCCGAAAATGGGATTGGTCTGGGCGTACGAGCCATTCCCGTTGAGGCAGAAGCCACCTACTGTGCCTTTGGCGTTTGTTACCGATGAGAAGGTGGTGCAAGAGTATTTATAGTTCAGCGACAGATCACCATGCTGGTTCGGATTGAACGACCATAGCGGGTGATTCAGGAAGTTGAAGGCGGAAAGGCGAAGCTCAAAGCTCTGCGCTTCCGTGATCTTAAACGACTTGAACACGGCTAAGTCGCTATTGAAATAGGCTGGGCATTTGGGATCCCAAAGCAGCTCCCGTTGACGTATTGGTGCGGACCGAGGTTTGAGGTCGGGTCGCAGGTCAGGGTTGGCTGCAGGTTGATGTTCAGCGTGCCGATGTAATTGGCATTGCTGATCCCGATGCCATGGCCGGGGCTGGGCAAACCGTTTTTATCCACGGCCGTTGGATCGTCGGGGCCAGTGCCGCCGATGTTGAAGTTCGTGGTGACGATACTGTTCAGATTCGGCCCACTTTGCCAGGTTGAAATGCCGGAAATGTTCCAGCCGTTGGCTACACCACGTAGAAACGCATTACCCCTGACTGGATTGCCGGATTGGAAAGTATAGGAGAAATTGAATACATGCGACCGGTCAATGGACAGGACGCCGTAGTCGTTGTTTATGTTAGTAGCATCCGGCGTCAGGCCGTTCAACTGCCCAGTGCCCAAAGTACCGAGCGCCTTCGACCAAGTGTAGTTCAGATTGTAATTAATCCGTCCGGTCTGCTTTAGCCAGCTTAGCTGCAAGCCGTTGTAGTTGGACTTGCCGCGATGCTGCAGGACGTTGACGGCATTGATCCCGTATTGAGCGCCTAAAGGATACACGGACGCGGGAATGGTCCCCACATTACAGGGCGGATTCGCGCACTTGCCTCCTGCAAAGGCTCCGCCCAAAGGAATCACGTTCAAATCCTGAAGGGAAACAGGAGCGTTACCTTCCAGCGGTTGATTGATGGTCCGACTGCCCACATAGCCGACGTCCAACCGAGTCTTCCAGGGAAGTTCTTGGTCAATGGTGAAGTTGTAGTCGCGCGTAAGCGGCTGACTAGTGTCGGACGCGAGAACACCGGAACCCGTACTAGTTGTGGTTCCTGTCGCGCCACCGGCCTTGCCGACTGCATCCACGGCAGCGGGCGTGATTGGGTTAGGTGAGTTGTAGGTCCGAACACCGTTGGCTGTGCGCGACCTGATGATGTTAAGCATCACGTTGGATCCTGTTCATGATGGGCGGGAAGCCCTGGCGGAATATGGACGAATCTGGAAAGTCGATCCGAAAGGCTGGCGCCTGTTGACGGGACCTCCCGCCGAAATCCAGAAATTCTGCTCACGATTCGGAGTGAGTTTTTTCCCGGATGAAGGCCAGTTAATCCACTCCTTTCATACCCTCGTGGTCGATCGGCAGGGAAATCTCGCAGCAAACCTTGAGGGAAACGAGTTCACCGCCGAGCAACTCGGTGACCTGGTCCAGTCTGTGATGATCCGCGGCACACCCTCTCCTTCAGATCCGTAATTGTGCTTGATCAAAACGTTTGAGAAACAAGCCGGCGTCGTACGTACGTCCCCGCGGTGGATGAAACACTGAAGCTCTCGGATGGTGGGCACTGTCCGATTTGAACGGACGACCTTTCGGGTGTAAACCGAACGCTCTAACCGCTGAGCTAAGCGCCCTTACACAATTCATCGTACAGGAAGCGGCAAGAGGCGTCAACGCAAGGCGAATCTTGGTAGTGCTCTAATTCCCATTTAGAGCATCACCCGAATCTTTGGTAGTGCTCCAATTCCACATTTAGAGCACACTCGAATCTTCCTGTTCTCGTTTTAGGAACTCCCTCCCATGTTGCATGGATTGCCGAGGCGTACCGCACATTTCTACAGTTACGCCCGGGATAAAGTTGGGCGCCTGCGACGGAGGATTGTCGCGCGATTTCGCGCGCTTCCTTGCACTTTATTGGCGCTGCCAGTAAACTCACTCTCTTGCATTCGCGTAAAGGAAACGCACTTAGATGCTTCTCTTACGGGACTATGTAGCGCACATGGCCACTGAAGTTGTGAAACGCCTGGTCGAAGGCGGGCACATCGAAACCAAGGCTGCCACTGCCGTGGCCAACCGCGTCCGCCTGCGGATGCTCGAAGAGCTGACGGTCGAGGACCGGCTCAATGAAGAAGTACGCCAGATCCTGATCGACCATCAAGACGAGATGCGACGGACCAGCGTCTCTTATCAGGAGATGTATAAAAAAGTGAAGCAGCAACTGGCGAGGGACCGCAAGCTGATCCTTCGCTAGCTAGTTTCGCACTAGCCGTTTCTCGGCTACTTGTAATTGGGGCTTTGGCCTGCGCCGTACTTGCAACGGTGGCCCTACGCTATCAATTTCGAGATCATACGAGGACTTCCAGAAACGATGCGCCTGACCCGCGAGAAAATCGTACGACTGTCGCACCAAATCACGGACGTGCTCGTCGAGAGCCAAGAGGTGGAATTCGTCGACGACCGCGACACCATTCGGCAGCAGGTGGTGCAGATTCTGACGGCTAAGCTGAAAGACGAAGAGAAAATCGAACTGGAAGTGCGCAAGCGAATAACTTCGCAGAAAAAGGAAATCCTGGAAGGCAGCGAGGAGTGGGAC
>WNFC01006697.1_pt1 | contig 14432 bp, 10 predicted proteins | sample 5400541 | NCBI WGS metagenome assembly WNFC01 (sample SAMN13153342, study PRJNA577476) | soil metagenome | isolation source: 120 cm saprolite under Douglas fir tree site 2 hole 2 replicate 1 | place: USA:California | collected 2015-04-18
AGACGGAGCAGGGCATCTTCAAAGATGGCCTGTATAATTTGCCAGCGGCGCAGGCCATCTTCGATCGTAGTCTCCCGCAATTCGAGCACACGACGATAGATGTCTTTTTGCGGCTCGCGAACATCGATGAAATGAGCAGAAGAAGCGCGCAGTTCGTCCAGGTTGAGCTTCGAGCTGGTTTCCTCGGTTATTTGCCTGGAGACTGGAAATGCAAGTCCGCGCGCAAGACGCTGCCTGGGCAATTGTACGCCGGAAATGTCCTTCTTTTTCTGCTTGCCGGGAGGGCGTCCGCGACGCCTGTTTCCCGTGCTTGAGTTGCGTTCGGTCTCCATGATAACATACCCTCTCTTTAGATGTGGGCCAGGGCAATGTTTATGCTTGCATTTCTTGTCAAACACTGGCTGGCTTAAATTATAACATAGTGACAGGCGCTTTAGTAGCGCTTTCACACGTTGTCCAGATCGCCATGCGCGAGAACAGGACAGCCACCCGTATAATACCGAATCCCCCTCTTCTGTAGAAAATACGTACCGAGGATACACTTTAACGCATTTCTTTACAAAGTATTATCATTGTTACACATAGATTCCAAATTTGTGTCATCACTTGCTTTATACAATGTTACACCAAAGTACTACAAATGTTTGCCTTTTGTTATTTTGGCATGTTATACTCCTCGCATATTTAAAATCACCTCTGGTAAGAAAAAAGCATGAAGGATGAAGATTAAGTATGGCAGTGAACAAGGTGGTTTACGTGAACGAGTGTGGTTTACCACTCAATGCAGTTGACTGGCTGGTAACACACCACCGCAGCAAAGCACCCGAGCGAGAGCAGATGATTCGTGATTTACAGATCGTACCCGGCAGCCTGATAATAGACGCCGGCTGTGGTCCAGGACTCTGGATACCCCTGCTGGCGCATGCCATCGGTTCCGCAGGACGTATCTTAGGCATAGACATCTCTACCGAAGCATTAGTAACGGCGCAACAGCGTGGCGCGGGCAAGTGGTATCAAAGCCAGGTGCAGTATAAACAGGCGACGTTAGAGCAACTACCCGTACAGCCCGGTACCGCAGACCTGATATTCAGCGCGAATGTCAGCCAGTATCTGCCTGACCCGGTGCACACATTTGCTGCTATGGGCCAGTACCTGGCGCCAGGTGGGCATCTGGCCATCAAGGACATAGATTTTGGCACCATGCGCTTCTACAATATTGATCCAGGCTTGCAGGCGCGCGTTTTGCAGGCACGCGAAAGCTGGGAGCAGGTGCGCATTGAGCATGGTTACAGCTTCGAAGATAGCTGGGTTGGCTCGAAGCTCGCAGGATACCTTCGTGCAGCCGGTTACGAGGATGTGGAGGAGAAAAGCTATCTTATTCGACGCCAGTACCCGCTCTCACAAGATTTTCGTTTCTATTTACAAGGTATTGCCGAGTGGTTTGTGTGCGAGGGCGCTTCGCTGCTCGCTGGCGAAGATCTCAAGAGTTGGCTCCAGTGCTTCCTTGATGATGTGCATAGTGTGCTGGATCAAGAGAGCTTTGTGAGCGAGGAAACCGAATTTGTGGTCACTGGAGTGTGGAGGAAAAAGAGGCACCAGTCTTTTTGCTTGCCCAGGAAAAAACGGTCTATATAGACCGTTCGCGTCCAGTATTCCGTTGTTGTATGATGCGTCTCTATCCCTGGTGTAAGGAGTCCATTTTTTAGAGCAGTGAGTTTAGTTGATCAGCAATCAAGGCAATAGCCTTATCTCCTACGATTGAGTGTAACTGATTATGCAGCTGGCCCATATGCTCCATACGCGCCGTGATGAATTCATGCTGGGATACGCCGTAAGCCAGACCGGTCAGGCCGAGCCTGGCAGCTTCATATTCTGCACTAATCTGCGACAGTAACCTGGCTACTTCACTCCTGTTCACGATTGCAACTGTGTAAATGCACTTGTAAATACAATGTACATTACTTGTTAGCAACATCGAAAAATACACATCTATAGTATGCATGAAAATATATCTACTTGTCCAGGGGTTAGAAGCCTTTTTGGTATGTTTTTTATTATCTTCACAATAATTGCACAATGTATAACCTTTGTAATCACAATGTAACGCAGTGTCAAGCTTCTTGATGAGAAGAGCAAGGGACAGAACAGGTTCCTTGTCCTGAAAACATGTATATTTCCCACAGGACTTTTTGGAGTGTGAGCAACATGCAAACAGCACACAAAAAAGGCTGTATTTTCTCTAACTTTATGGTATACTCGTAATAGCGCCTGATAGTTGGCTAGTCAACTACTAGCATAGCTATACCTGGGCGTGAAGAGGCCCTGTTGACTCCCTTCTGCTTTCAGCAGTTGCAGCGTGGGCATCAAGCGAAGCTCTTTATTGATAGTGATGTAGCATGACTTGCTACAAGAGCGAAAAGGAGTGTCTTTAATGGCGCGTGTCCAATTTGAACACGTTTACAAGCGGTTCAACAAAGTCGAGGTTGTCCACGACATTAACCTTGATGTCAAGGACAAAGAGTTCCTTGTACTGGTCGGTCCTTCCGGCTGCGGCAAGAGCACTGTCCTGCGCATGGTAGCAGGCCTGGAAGATGCTAGCGAGGGCGAGATTTATATAGGCGACAAGATGGTCAACAATGTCGCCCCAAAAGATCGCGATATCGCTATGGTTTTCCAGAACTACGCTCTCTATCCTCACATGTCTGTCTTCGATAATATGGCCTTTGGCCTCAAGCTGAGGCACTTCCCCAAGGATCAAATCAATCAGCGTGTCGACGAGGCCGCCGACATCCTGGGCCTGCAGCAGTTTCTCAAGCGTAAGCCCAAGGAGCTCTCGGGCGGGCAACGCCAGCGCGTGGCGCTTGGCAGAGCTATCGTACGCGAGCCACAGGTCTTCCTGATGGACGAACCGCTCTCAAACCTCGACGCGAAGCTGCGTGTGCAGACGCGGGCAGAGATTACGCGCCTGCACCAGCGCCTCCAGACGACGATCATTTACGTGACCCATGACCAGACCGAGGCGATGACGATGGGCAGCCGCATCGCGGTGCTCAATGCAGGCATCATCCAGCAGCTCGGCGCCCCCCAGGAACTATACGATCATCCCTCCAACCTCTTCGTGGCGGGCTTCATTGGCTCCCCGGCCATGAATTTCTTCCAAAACGCGAAAGTGGTGACGGAGGGCGATGCTGTTAAAATTGTGCTCGATGGCATAGGGCAGGTACAGGTGCCGCCGCTCTTCGAGGGACCATCACGAGAAGCGACAGGCAAAAACCTGACTTTCGGCATACGGCCTGAACACCTGAGCGATGCATCGCTGTTGGATGGCGCGAATACAGGTTCTGTGATCGATGGCACCGTAGACGTTGTCGAGCACCTGGGCAGTGAGTTGCAGGTTTATGTGAGCACGGCTGACAAGACAACTATCGCTCGACTCGACCCGCGTTCACTAGCGCACGTTGGCGGCAGCATACCACTGCACGTCGACACAGACCAGATTCACCTCTTCAGTACCGACACGGGCGAGGCAATTTTCTAAAGAACACCAAAATGGAGGTATCTCCTAGATACCTGAAATATCGGCAGCGTTCCCCTCGGAAATCGTCCAAACGCTGCCGATAAAGTGTTGACAGTTCCTGCCGTTCTGAAGAAGTGGGTAGCGATGCAGCGACACCAGGGAGAGGCGATCCCTCAACATCACCTCCAGGCAGGGACTTCAAACTCAACGCTGGCACGACCTCCGCTCATTGGCCGTAACGCTGAGATGGACCAGCTGGCCGCACGGCTTTCGCGCGCTGCTGGTGGGCAGGGCTGTGCCATGTTCCTTGCTGGTGAGGCCGGCATCGGGAAGACCCGTCTGGCACACGAGGCGCTCATCCTGGCTCGTGAACAGGGCTTCCTCGTGCTGGAGGGTCCCGCCTACGCGCTGGAAGGTCGCCTGGCCTACGCTCCCATCCTCGCTGCCTTTGGGCCATTCCTGCGCCGCCTCGACTCCCCTCGCCAGGCACGGTTGGTGAGCGGCCTGCCGGATCTGGGCCAGCTGTTCACCGACCTCTGTTTGCCTGCGCCTTTGCCACTGGGCGACCCCGCCCTGGAGAAGACTCGCCTCTTTGAGGCTGTCGCGCGTTTGCTCGAGCGACTCACTCGGGAGGCTCCGGTGCTCCTCTTCCTGGATGACCTTCACTGGGCCGACCCTGCTTCCATCGAGCTTCTGCACTATCTCGCCAAGGGCTTAGCCGACCAATCGGTGCTTGTGCTGGCTACGTACCGGGCTGAAGAGATCGACACTGCCCGTGGCCTGCGCTCGCTCCTGACGTCACTGCGCCGGGCTGGACAGGCTTCGGAGGTTGTCCTCGCACGCCTTGAGCCCGAGGCCGTCGCCGAGCTGGCAGCCGGTATGCTGGGCAACGAAGCCCCTGGCGAACTCCTCACGCTCCTCAACGCCCGCGCTGGCGGCACACCGCTCTTCGTCGAAGCGCTCATCCGCACCCTCATTGATGCTGACCAACTCCGCCAGCATGGCGAGAGCTGGACGCTTGGCACCGACCTGGCGCCCGTCCTGCCTCCGGATATCCGAGACCTCATCCTGGGACGCCTGCGGCATCTGGATGCGACCGAACGTCGCGTCCTCGATCTGATCGCGGTCAGCGGTGGAGCTGTATCGCATGCAGTCCTGCAGGCGGCAGGCGAGTGGCCCGACGAAGTCCTCCTGCAAGCCGTGCAACGCCTCTGTATGACCGGGCTCGTGGTCGAGGACGTGGGCGGCGCGGAGGTGACCTATACCCTCACGCACCCGCTGATCCAGGAGGTTGCCTACGCTGAACTGCCAGAGATGACGCGCCGGCGCGCTCATGCTGCTTTCGCAACGGTGCTCGAACGGGTGCGGCCTGATGACCTTGACCGTCTCGCTCGCCATTATCACGCCGCCGGCTCGCAGGCCGATACCAATCGCACCCTCGAGGTGCTGCTCGCGGCCGGAGAGCGAGCATATGGCCTGTATGCCAACGACCAGGCGGCACACCACTTCGGTGCTGCCCTGGCGCTCATGCGCGAAGGCCACCGCACAGAGTTGGTGCCATCCGTGCTCGAGCTGCTCGGCGAGGCGTGGGAGAGACCGCCGCTGCTATTGCCGTGTGGAGCGAGGCGCGAACCTTGCACGAACGAGCAAGGAACGTTTCCTTGCTTGTGCGTCTGCACCGTCGCCTGGCCCTGGCAGAGTGGGACCGTGGCCACTTCGACATCGCGCAGGCGCACCTGGAGGCCGGGTTCCAGGCCCTGGCCGGGAGTGAGCCATCAGCAGAGCTGGCGGAGTTGCTCCATGTGCAGGTGATTCTGCTAAGGCGTCGTGGCGATTTCAACGGTATGAGCGCCGCGGCACAGAATCTCGCCGCACTGGCCCAACGGTTGGGATCACGGCGGGTGCTGGCGGAAGCGTACCTCGCGGGCGGCGACAACGACCTGGACGTTGTCGCCGCCCGCGAGGTGGCTCAGCGCGGGCTCACTGAGGCCGAGTTAGCCGATGAACCCTTGCTCGTTCAGCGAGCACACGACATCCTGGCCCTCTTTGCTTATGGCCTGGGCGAACATCCTGTGGCCCGCCACCACGCGATGCTCAGCCTGGCGTTGGCCCGGCAGCTTGGCGCACCAACACTCGAAGTGTACCCCCGCAACCGCCTGGTCTCGGTCGACCTGATGGCTGGCAAGTGGGACGAGGCGCTGCGCGAGAGCGCCGAGGTCGTCGCTACGGCCCGCCGCCTCGGATTTGCTCGAGGCATCGCAGGCGCACTAGGCATGCAGGCGTTGGTCCAGGTCTATCGCGGCGACCTGGATGAGGCAGCCGCGTCTCTTGCCGAGGCGCACGAGGTTTTTGGTGGTGGTGCCATGCCCGATCGCAACATCTTCAACCAGGTCGCCATCGCCGAAATGATGCTGGCCCTCGAACGAGGAGAGGCGGCTGGCACCCTGGCCGCGGTGAAAAGGCTGGACCAGATGCTTACGGCGGCCGATGTTCCACTCCTGGCGCAGGCGCTGCTCGCCGAGGCCCAGGTGATGGTCGGCGAACCCGAACGAGCGCTAACGCTCGTACAGGATTTCATGACGCACATTCCCCTTGATAATGGGTTTGCGGCCGCTCTTGGGAGCCGTGTCAAAGGTCTTGCCCACCAGGCGCTCGGTCAACCCGGCGAAGCCCTCGCATGCCTGGAGGAGGCATACCGTGTGTTTGAAGCCGCAGCAATGCCGTTCGATGCTGCTCGTGCTCACCTGGAGTGGGCGACGCTCGTTGCCGCCACTGATGCGACGCTCGTCGTGCCTGCTGTGCAGGAAAGCCTGGCCGTCTTCGAGCGGCTCGGCGCACGACGCTACGTCCGGCGCGCCCGGAGCATCCTCTACAAGTTTGGTGCCCGTCCACGGAGTACGCCCCACAGGCCAAGAGGCACGACGTCGTTCAGCCCTCGCGAACTCGAAATCGTCCATCTGGTCGCAGACGATATGACCAACGCCGAAATCGCCGAGCGGCTGATCATCAGCCCGCGCACCGTGACAACCCACCTTGACCGCATCTACACCCGGCTCGGCATCAACTCGCGCACCGCCCTGGTACGCTATGCCATCGAAGCCGGGCTGCTCCCACCAAAACACTGATTACGTAATCTGGGCCTTTTCCATCGTCTCGTCACATACATTACGTAGTCCAATAGGCTCACGTTACGTATTGCACTGGACACTCGTGAGGGTCATTCCCCCTTATACTGAGAACATCTCACAAGGTGGAGGGATATTCTAGAAATTCTCAGGAGGATACTGATGGATACATCGATTCGATCTGGACGTGTCCAGGCGCTCGTGTCCTGGGCCGCGGCAGTCCTACTCCTCTCACTGATCCTGTGGCTTTCCGGTGCCCTCCCGTTAGGTGCATTCGACGACATACTGAGTGTCGGGGCAGCGGCCTCTGTGCTCGTGGTGTTTGTCCTCATCTCTAGCGAGGTACGGAAGCGTGAGCCGTGGGCCAGCGTCACGCTCGTCCTGGGAATCACAGGCATGACACTCGTACTCGCTGGCGATGCCTTGCAGCACGTCTTCTTCCACTCACTGCCCGCCGCTGATCCCAACAAGGGGGCGATCTGGGCCGTGGCGTTCGCGCTCCGCGATTGGCTGGGCAACGGACTCTTCTGCGCCAGCCTCATACTGCTCGGTGGGTTGCTCGTGGGCCAGGGGAGGCGGTGGGTAGGTGTCCTGGCGATTGTCAACGGGGTACTCGGCTACCTCGACCTGGCCTTCGCGTCGGCGCTTGGCCTGCCCCCGCACACGAATTTCTTGCTGCTCGTCGTCTGGGAGGTCGTTCTCGGCTTCACTTGGTGGCGAAAGGCGAGCCGTGTAGACGTGGCCCGGTCAGGTCTCACAGTTGACCGTGAGCAGATGGCGGATGGTCGCGGAATGCAGGCTGGGGAGTCGGCGGCTCGGAGCTAAAGCACTGAGATAATCACCCTGGTTTTTACACGCAAACGCATAGTATTCGCTCATTCATCTCTCAAAGGAGGAAAACCATGAACATGACTCTTCAGAACGCCATTAATCGCGGCTACAACCTGCTCGCCTGCACAGCTCTGGCTCTTGCCGGGCTGGCCTTCGGCACCGTCGTCTTCGAGGAGGCCGATCTGCTCGACAAGGTCGACGACATCGGCTTCCTGGTCATTGGTGCCGTGGCTGTCATCTGGTACCTGTTCGGCCACAACCGCTTCAAGCGGTCGGTGGTGCCGATCGTCCTCTCCGGCATTGCCATCATCGTCCAGGTCGTGGGATTGGTGTTGGAGAAGGACGACCCCGCGTCCTTCGGCGACAACATCGGCGGGATATGGCTCTTCGTGCCACTCTTCGTCGTCCTGATCGCGCAGTTCTTCTTGAATCGGCGGCACCTGGCGGCGTCTGCAGAGGTGGCGCCTGCCCCTTGGCCTTCAGCCATATCCGCCGAGAGCCACCACTAGACTTCGCTCTCCTCAGCCTGTTGAATACCTCTCGAACAGTGAGTGGAGAGAAAGCAGCTCTTGCAGCGCAAGACCAGCAATTCATAACGCTTTCGTTCCGGCGGTAGAGTAATATGGTATCGTGCCAGGGGAGGGCTTCTCCTCACAGAAGTTGCGTTGTCGCCTGAAAGGAGTACCCGATGCATGCTCCATCTCCGTTGGCGGAGACAGCCATGAGCCCTGGCTCGCATGGCACAAATGGTACGCGCTTGCATGGACGCTGGCTCGTCCTTGCCAGAGTGGTGTGGGTGGCAGTGGTGATCTTCACCCTGAGCATCTTCATTGCGAGTCTTCCCGCGTATGTTGCGCAACTTCAGACTGTCTGTGCCGGCGATACGTGCGTCTACGCGTATGGACAGCTCACTCCTGGCACCGCCCAGGCGCTCCAGAACCTGGGCTTTTCCATCGGTGGTTACGCAGTATCCATCCTTGCCCTCGCCATCGCCTCGACATTGGTCTCTTTCGGAGTCGCTTACGTGCTCTTCTGGCGCAGGTCTGATGATTGGATGGCCATGTTTGTCTCGCTTTTCCTCGTGATCATAGGGGTAAACTTTAGCGTCCAGGCCCAGGCAATCCTGGTGACGAACCTGCAAACGGCCTGGTACTGGTCACACACGGTGTTGATCGGCCTTGGGTGGGTCTCGCTCAGCCTGCTCTTGTATCTCTTTCCCGACGGACGGTTTATTCCCCGCTGGACGCGCCTGTTGGCAGTTTTCGTGGTCGCTAGCAACCTTTTTTTGGATGCCTCCCCTGTTCCAATCTCCACGTTCCCTCCCTGGATGCTCAGTGCCATCTTCCTGATCAATGGCGGTTCCGGCGTTGTCGCGCAAATCTACCGCTATATTCGCGTTTCCGGCCAGGTGCAACGACAGCAAACCAAGTGGGTGGTGTTCGGCTTAGCAGCAACAATGCTGGTGATTCTTGGCAGATACGTGCCGATACTGATCTTCCCCTCACTCAGCACCTCGAGCTCACCCTATTTCTTGCTCTCAACGTATGTCTACCCGCTTGGCTTCCTACTCATTCCGCTGACGCTTGGCATCGCCATCCTGCGCTACCGCTTGTGGGACATCGACATCTTGATCAATCGTACGCTCGTCTATGGTACCCTAACGGGTCTTCTCGCCCTGCTCTACGTTGGCCTGGTCATCTCGCTGCAAGCACTCTTCAAAGGGGTCACTGGACAGGTGGGAGCGTCCCCGGTGGTAATTGTCATCTCTACACTGGCCATTGCGGCCTTGTTCCAACCACTACGGCGTCGCATCCAGCGAATCATTGATCGTCGTTTCTACCGGCGCAAGTATGACGTTGCCAAAACCTTGGAAGCGTTTAGTGCAGCCTTGCGGAATGAAGTGGACTTGAGCCAACTGAGTGAGCAGTTAGTCGCAGTCGTTCAGGAGACCATGCAGCCAGCTTCTGTCTCCCTGTGGTTATGCACACCCAGCCAGGAGAGAAAACCCGGCACCAACCAGCTATCTCAGATGAACAGAGTACCTGGAAGAGATGAAACTTGAGGAGGTGACAACTATGGCTGGCCTGCTACCAAATGGCGCGCACAGCAACTATATTCTGAACCTGACGGATATCCCACAAGGCGATGTCGAACGCGCCGGTGCGAAGGCTGCGAAACTGGGTGAGCTGGCGCGAGTTGGCTTCCCTGTGCCGGACGGCTTTGTCCTGACCACCAGTACGTTCGACCGCTTCCTGGCCGCCAACCACCTTGGCCAGGGCAGTTCCCCGGAAGCAATGGCCGCTTCATCCCTGCCAACCGATATTGCCGCTGCTCTGCTTTCGGCAGCCGCTGTGCTCGGCGATGTTCCCCTGGCAGTCCGCTCCTCCGGGGTCGCCGAAGACCTGCCTGATGCTTCGTTCGCCGGGCAGTACGAGACGGTCCTCGACGTGCGTGGGGCGGAAGCCCTGATGACTGCCGTGCAACAAGTCTTTGCTTCTGCCTTCAGTCATCGTGTCACTGCCTACCGTGCTACCCAGGCGCCGCAGGCTACAGTTCTTATGGCCATCCTCGTCCAACGGCAGGTCACGGCAGACGCGGCTGGGGTGGCCTTCACTGCCAACCCGGTGACTGGTGATCGCTCCGAGATGGTCATCAGCGCTGTCCAGGGTTCCGGCGAGCGGCTGGTTTCCGGCCAGGCGACGCCGGACGAATGGATCGTCCGTGACCAGGAAGCAGTTTGCCAGGCTGCACGGGAAGGAGCCATCGATGCAGCCCAGGCGCTGGCTGTAGCGGCGCTCGCTCGACGCGTCGAAGCACATTTCGGCGGGACACCCCAGGACATTGAGTGGGCGCTGGTCGGGGATGACCTGTTTCTCCTCCAGGCTCGTCCGATCACTGCTCTGCCGGAGCCTGTCATATGGAAAGCCCCGCTGCCTGGCGCCTGGGCACGCCACATCCGGCTCGGTGAGTGGCTGGGCGATCCGGTGACGCCGCTCTTCGAAAGTTGGGGGCTTTCGCGGATAGAGGAACGGTTCGGCGCCAACACCCGGCGGCTCGCCGGCGTCCCGGCCCCGCAGCCGATGCACATCGTCGTCAACGGCTGGTACTTCTGCTCGCTCAGCTTTCTCCCGTCGAGTCCCGCCAGCATGCTCTGGAGGCTCCTGCGCTATGCATTGCCGAAGGCGCTGGGCCAGCCGCGCCGGGTGGCCATGACGATGCCCTTTACAGCACGGTTCGGTGTCGAGCTGTTCGTGCGTGAGTGGCGCGCGGGGCTCCTGCCACACTATCAGGCACTCGTCCAGCAGAACGCCTCGCGCGTGGATCAACTCGATGCACCCGGCCTCATTCGCCTCGTCGATGAACTGGTGGGCGTTGCTGGCGACTACTTTACCTCGATCACGGCCGTGGCCGGATTTGCCTGGAAAGCAGAAATGCCCCTGGCTGCTTTCTATCACAAGTATCTTTTCTCGCGCGTCGGCGGGAGCCATCAGCGGCTCCTCTGCGGGCTCTCAACTGTTTCGCCTGTCCCGGCCAGCCACGCCGTCGCATGCCTCGATTGGTTCCATCCTACCCTGGGCGAACTAGGGACCCAGTCCGCCACCGGCTCTGATCTCTCAGCCGAGGCGAAACTCGGTGGCGCCCAGAAGGAACGCTTGCAGGCCGAGGCCCAGGCTCGCTCGGCGTTGGCACACGAACCGAAGCGGTTGGCACGCTTCGAGCAGCTCCTGGTCACCGCACAGCGCTTCGGCCGGATTCGAGAGGAGCAGGTCGCCTCCTTCACGCTCGGCTGGCCGCTGATGCGGCGTGCTCTGCTGCGCCTGGGTGAGATACTGGTGGAACGAGATGCCCTGCTCACCGCGGACGACGTGTTCTTCCTGAGGCGCGCCGAACTCCTGGCGGCCCTGACGGAAAACGAACCCGCCGGGAGCCTGGCACCAGGAGTGATGGAGCGACGGAAGCTCTGGCAGCGCCAGTGTCGCCTGACACCTCCACTCGTCCTTGGCGAGATGACCCCGATGATGAAGCGGATCTTCGAAAGGACTATGAACATGCTCAGGCTGGAAGAGAGGCCGTCAGGCGGAAATGGACTGGCCGGACTCCCTGCCAGCCCAGGACGCGCAAGCGGACCGGCCCGTGTGATCCGTACCCCTGAAGAGTTCGACCGCCTGCAGCCGGGAGATGTGCTCATCACACCAGTGACGACACCGGCCTGGACGCTACTCTTTGCCCGTGCGGCGGCCGTGGTGACCGATACCGGCAGTCCCCTGGCTCATGCCTCACTGGCCGCTCGCGAGTACGGCATTCCGGCGGTCGTCGGCACTGGCAACGCCACGGCACGTCTCCAGGATGGACAGATAGTAACGGTAGACGGGAATACCGGACTGGTGGAGGTGCAAGGATGAGCGCTTCTCCAAGCCCGCAGCAACGGCTCACGCCCGAACAATGGAGCTTTCTCCAGGAGGCTCTCGCTACCTCTTCGGCGCTCATCGCTGCTGACCACCTGGGTGTTCTGGCACGGCTCGCCGCTGGCCCAGCCGATCCGATAACCATCGCACGCGACTGCGCCATCAGCTTGCGCGGTGCCCGCCTCCTGCTGGCCGCGCTCCACAGCCTGGGATTGATTGAGGAGGACGCGGACGGTTCGTATCACACTGCTCTCTCTGATCTGGCCCAGGTGACCGCATGGATCACGCCCTGGGGCCAGCTCACCCAGGCGATCCGTGACGACCAGCCAGCCAGAGCTGGCAATACCCCTGGCGGGGCTGAAATCCTGTATCCTGAGGTGGTTGCTCATCTCGGTGCCTGGTTTGCCCCCGCGGCAGAGCGGGCTGCCGATCACCTGGTTGGAAGGAGACTCCGCGTTCTGGACCTCGGTGCCGGGGCTGCACCCTGGAGTCTTGCCCTCGCCGCCCGCAACCCGGACATGCGCGTGACGGCCGTGGATGTGCCGGCAGTCCTGGCAGTGACCCGGCAAGTGGTAGCGGCCAGCGGCTACGACACCCAGTTCGACTACCTGAGCGGCGACCTGTTCACCATCGACCTGGGCCGCTCCGCGTACGACCTGGCCATTGCGGGCAGCCTCTGCCACCTGTTCGATGAAGCGACCAATCGTCGCCTGCTCGGGCAACTCTTCGCCGCCCTGCGTCCCGGTGGCACGCTGGCGATTCTGGACGCCCTGCCCAACGAGCGGCTCGATGGCCCACGCCCGATTGTCCTCTACGCGCTCGGCCTTCTGCTGCGCACGAACCGCGGTCAGGTCTACCCGTTCTCGACGTACGTGGGCTGGCTACGAGAGGTTGGCTACGAGGCGGTCGAGCGCATTGATCTGTCCCCAACACCGCCGATCAGTCTGATTACGGCCCGCCGACCAGGAGCGGAAGAGAGATAGGAGTGGTAACCAGCAGCAGTGTCGATCTTTTATAGAATGATGTGCTTTGTGCTAGATTATCTCTACGCTCTTCTTGCGATGACCAGAACGTATACGACGTATGTCTCTATCCCTCCTCACGAATTTCGCTAGTTGCGCAATGGTTTGCCCGTCGTCAAAAAGGCTTGCATACGGTCCTGGGTTTTTTCCATACTGCACAGGCTGAGGAATGCTTCGCGCTCCAGGTCAAGCACTTGCTGCTCGGTAAGTGGGATTGTAGGCGAACACTCGCCGCCCGTGAGGACACGCGCAAGGTGACGGCCGATGACCGCATCGTGTTCGCTCACCTTGTCCAGCAGTAACAGGTTGTCGATTTGCTGCTCGAGCACCATGCGAGCACCCGGACCCGGCAGCAGCAACAATGGCGCCTGGACAGGCTGCCACTTACCAGCGGATTGGGCCTCGGCAAGCCGTATGGCATCGGCCTTTGCATCGCGCAGCAGCAGGTCGCGATTGACGCTGATTGCATCGCTTTTACGCAGGAAACGCAGTTCTTGCGCTTCCACGGCACTGGTAGAGACGGTTGCGAAGGCGATGATTTCGAAGGCGCGGCGCGCTGGTGTAAACGGGCCGCCCGTCTTCCTGGCCTTCTGGTCTTCCACGCTGGCTCCATGGCGCAGCAGCAGTTCTTTACAGCCGCCACCACCCGGCACCAGACCCAGACCGACCTCCACCTGGCCAATATACGTCTCCGCCGCGGCGCGGGCGTGTGCGCTGTGCATTACCACCTCGCAGCCGCCACCCAATGCCCGCCCGGCGGGAGCCGCCACAACGGGAATAGGAGCATATTTAAGCAACTGGTTGACCTGCTGGAAAGCGTTGATCGCCCCTTCCAGCATCTTCCATTCGCCCTGCTTAGCTCCCATCAGCATCAGGAGGATATTCGCGCCCGCCGAGAAGTCGGCCGCTTCATTACCGATGATCAGCGCGCGAAACTGCTTTTTGCCTTCCTCGACGACATAGCGCAGCATCTCAATGATACTCTCGTCGATGGCGTTCATCTTCGTATGAAACTCGACACAGGCTATATCGTCGCCCAGATCGATCAGCGAGGCCGAGCCATTATCGCGCAGGACGTTTCCCGTGGCCTGTGCCGCCTCCAGCGAGATGGCACCCCCAGGTATGGGAACAGGCCGGTACGTGCCCGTGTTGAAATCGAAGTATGCACGCTGCCCAGGCGCGCCGGTATAAAACGTGCCCTGGCCCCCGGTTGTAACACGCCGTACCAGCTCTGGTAAATGAGCGACATCGGCCCTGTCCTGCAAGACTTTCTGCAAGATGGCCGGGTGCTGTAAAAGCGCATCCCACACCTCGAAGCTCCCCATGTCGAAATTGAAGCCCCAACGCATTGCCTGATCCACGCCGGTGATACTATCAGCGATCTGTGGCGCGAGGCTGGCAGCGTAGATAAGCGCATCGGCGGTTGTCTCACGCGCCAGTTGAGCCGCCCGGTCATCTGCGTCAAGCACGGTGAGCAAGCGCTGCACAGGATTGTTGATGTTACGAGATGCGCCAAGCGATGGGAAGCGCA
>WNFC01005046.1_pt1 | contig 14430 bp, 7 predicted proteins | sample 5400541 | NCBI WGS metagenome assembly WNFC01 (sample SAMN13153342, study PRJNA577476) | soil metagenome | isolation source: 120 cm saprolite under Douglas fir tree site 2 hole 2 replicate 1 | place: USA:California | collected 2015-04-18
TCACATAATTTTGCAACTGTTGGCTGGTAAACACCTGACCCTTCGCATCGGTGGTGGTAAATCCATTGGCCCAGTCAGGTCCCCAGAAAATCAAGTACGTCGCCGGTTTGTTCTCCACACCAATCGCGCCTTGGCCTGCGTTGCCGCCGTGATAGATCAGGTCGTTTGCCAGTGAAGAGGGGTTAGGCGTGTTGGGCTGCCCCGGCGCCCAGAAAAAGTGTTTTGGATTCGTCTGGGCCTGCGCGACGCTCGCAATCATCAAGACTGACAACATAAATAACGATTGGATTGCGACGCTCGGCAGTCCCCACTTTGCTGTTCTCCAGTTCGCGGAGTTCAAGAATCCCAATTCGCAGCGAGAGCATTGCTGATGCATATGGACACCTCAAATCTTGAATGGCACCGATCTGTTTCCAACCGCCGAATAGAAACGGGTACTATGCCGCGCTAAAGATGCCGGGATTCGCTTTCTGCGTTGCATGTACCGTTTCCAGCGGTGTCGCTGTAGTTCCTACTCGGTAATCTCCGCCGCCACCCTCCCGTTACCAACCATCAACCCCTGCCGTATAATTTAAGAATCCCCCACATCTCATGGTCGGTGCGGGCGGAAGGTTGTTGGGCGTTTGCCCAAACGTTATGGCAGGAAGGATTCGCTAGTTAATGGCTACGACTGATGTAGGGCTGCACGAGTCCGCCGGGCGGGCGGGGGTGGTGCCGGTTGTCAACAACATGAGCATCCAGGTCGCTACGGTGAACGGCAGCGGCTCGCAAAGTTCCAACACCGTACTGCTGAGAAGCATTTTTCAGATGGGCGTGCCTGTTTCGGGGAAGAACCTTTTCCCTTCGAATATCGCTGGGCTGCCGACGTGGTACACCATTCGCGCCAACAAGGACGGCTACGTCGCCCGCAAGAAGGAAATTGATTTTCTGGTCGCGATGAACTTGGAAACCGCGCGCGCCGACGTGATGTCGCTGGCTCCCGGCGCGGCCGTGCTCTACGACGAACCGCTGAACCTGAGTTCGCTGCGGGATGATCTGGTGTTCTACTCCGTGCCGTTTGACAAGCTGGTGGCGCCGGTTTGCCCTGAGGCCAAGCTCCGCAAGCTGGTCAAGAACATGATTTATGTCGGCGTGGTGGCGAAGCTGCTCGACATCGAAATGGCGGAGATCGAAATCGCCATCCGCCGGCAGTTCGCGAAGAAAGTGAAAGCGGCGAATTTGAACCTGGCCGCGGTACAGGCGGGATTCGATTATGCGACCGCAAGCCTGACCAAACAGGATCCCTATCGCATCCAGCGGATGAATAAGAACCAGGGGAAGATCATCATTGATGGCAACGCCGCGTCGGCGCTGGGCTGCGTGTTCGCCGGATGCACGGTACTGAGCTGGTATCCGATCACGCCGTCGTCGTCGCTGGCGGAGAGCATGATCGAGTATTTGAAACGCTTCCGCATTGGCTCTGACGGCAAAGCGACGTTTGCGGTGGTGCAGGCCGAAGACGAACTGGCCGCGATTGGCATGGTAATCGGCGCCGGATGGGCGGGCGCTCGGGCCATGACGACGACTTCTGGTCCGGGAATCTCCTTGATGTCGGAGTTCGCGGGCCTGTCATACTACGGAGAAATACCGGCCGTGGTGTGGGATATTCAACGCGTCGGGCCATCCACTGGCTTGCCTACCCGTACTTCGCAAGGCGACATTCTTTCGACGGCGTTTCTCTCGCACGGCGATACCAAGCACATCATGCTCTTCCCTTCGTCGCCGCACGAGTGTTTTGAGATGGCGATGGACGCGTTCAACTTGGCAGAGAAATTTCAGACGCTGGTGTTTGTTCTGTCCGACCTCGATTTGGGAATGAACAACTGGATGTCCGATCCGTTTCCGTATCCAGAAAAGCCGATTGAGCGTGGCAAGGTTCTAACCAAAGAAGACCTCGACCGGCTCGGCAAATTCAGCCGCTACAAAGATGTGGAAGGCGACGGCGTGGGCTATCGCACGCTGCCCGGCACGCCGCATCCGGCGGCGGCGTACTTCACGCGGGGCAGCGGACACAATGCCGAAGCCCAATACAGCGAGCATCCGGAAGATTACGAAGGCAACATGGACCGCTTGCGCCGAAAGTTTGAGCACGCCCGGTCGTTTGTTCCGGCACCTGTCGTCGAGAAAATGCCGAAGGCCGAAGTTGGGGTCATCGCTTTCGGGAGTTCCCATTGGGCGATTACCGAATCACGAGACCAACTGCTTGACGAGCACAAACTGCCAACTGATTATCTGCGGATCAGAGCGTTTCCGTTTTCTCCAGAGATCGCTGATTTCATGCGCGAGCACAAACGGGTTTACGTGGTCGAACAGAACCGCGACGCCCAGATGCTCAGCCTGCTCAAGCTGGATCTGGAACCGGAACTGGTGCTGAAGCTCCGCAGCATTGCGCACCTGGACGGCCTGCCGCTGGACGCGCGGTCGGTTACCGAAGAAATTGCTGCCATGGAGGTAAAGTAATGGCCACCACCCCTAGCTCGACACCAAGCGCGGCCCCAAAAACCAATCGCCTCGGACTTGCCGTGCTGGACTACCGCGGCGGAAGAACTACGCTGTGCGCCGGCTGCGGCCACAACGCGATTTCCGAGCGCATCATTGACGCCATGTACGAAATGGGCGTGCAACCGGAGCGAGTGGCCAAACTGAGCGGCATAGGATGCTCGTCAAAGACCCCGGCATACTTCATGGCGCGAGCGCATAGCTTCAACTCTGTGCACGGCCGTATGCCCTCGGTGGCGACCGGCGCAGTGCTGGCGAATCGCACTTTGCTGGCTCTGGGCGTCAGCGGCGACGGCGACACGGCGTCCATCGGCATAGGACAATTCGTGCACCTCATGCGGCGCAATCTGCCAATTATCTACATCATCGAAGACAACGGCGTGTACGGTCTGACCAAAGGACAATTTTCCGCCACCGCCGATCTCGGTTCGACGCTGAAGACGGGAACAATCAACGAACTTCCTCCGATCGACACCTGCGAACTGGCGATTTCACTGGGCGCAACGTTCGTAGGACGTTCGTTCTCCGGCGACAAGCGGCAACTGCACGCCATGTTGAAGGCGGCCATCGCCCACGAGGGCACCGTGCTGCTGGATGTGATTTCGCCCTGCGTCACCTTCAACGATCATGAAGGCTCGACCAAGTCCTACAAGTATGCGAAAGATCACGACGAGCCGCTACAGGAGATCAACTTCATCCCGGTGTTCGAAGACATCGCAGTCGAGTACGATCCCGGAACGACCGTCGAGGTAACCATGCATGACGGTTCTCGGCTTCGCCTCCGTAAGCTGGAAGAAGACTACGATCCCACCAACAAGATTCGCGCGATAACGCGGTTGAATGAGGCGAAAGAAAAGGACGAGATGCTGACCGGCGTTCTTTACGTCAACACCAAGGCGCCGACTTTTCTCGACATGCTGAACACTACGGATCAGCCGCTGGCCACGCTTCCGGCATCAGTCGTGCGCCCGGGACGCGAAGTGCTGGAGCAGGTGATGGAAGAGCTGCGGTAAGGCTTCCCCTCCTTCATCTATAATCGGCTCGCCGCTTGAAAAAACTTCTCCTCATGATGGTTGTCCTGCCGATCCTGGCAGGGCTTGGCTGGTGGTACTTTCGCCAGCGCGAGCTCACCAGCTTCGACCCGGCTTATCGCGAGTATGCCTACATCACCAACGGCAAGAGCAATTCCGTTTCCGTAATTGATCTGCGAACGTTCCTGCCGGTGAAGACCCTACGCGTCGGCATGGACCCTACCGGGGTTGCCGCCAACAGTAAGAAGAACGAAGTCTATGTCGTCAATAGCGGCTCGGCCAACGTGAGCGTGATTGACGCGGAGCACAATTCAGTCGTGGCGACGATCGGCGTGCATGAGAGACCATATTTCATTTACGTTTCCTCTGAGGGAAAGCGCGCGTATGTGGCCAATTCCGGCTCAGCCAATGTTTCGGTGATTGATTTGGAACAACGCAAGGTGGTCGCGACCATCGGGGTGGGAAACTCGCCGGGACTGGCTCGGGTTACACCCGACGGCAATACGGTTGTGGTCAGCAATCGCGGCGGCGATTCGGTTTCGTTGATCGATGTTCACAGCCTGACAGTGCGCAGCACTATCTCCATCTGCCATCAGCCGGAAGATATCGCCATCCTGCCAGATAGCAGCAAGGCATTTGTCGCCTGTTCGGGCTCGGCGCAGGTAGCTTCAATTGATCTGAAAAACGCCAAGCTGCTGGCCTCGCTCGATGTCGGAAAGACCCCGGTAAACCTGGCTCTGAAACCCGACGGGGGCGAGCTCATCGTGTGCAACTTCGATTCCGACAGCATTTCCATCATTGAGACCGGTACAGACGAAGTCAGCGGCAGCTATCTGATCGGCACCCATCCTGCGCGTGGCATTGTTTCGGATGACAACTCGCGCCTGTACGTGAGCAATCTTGGCTCGAACGCAGTAGCGGTTTACGACATTGATATGGGAAAGATCGTCGCGTCGCTCATGGCAGGGACCCAACCGGATGGACTTGCGCTCTCCGCCAGCCAGAATTATCTGATGGTACTGGGCTCGGCCTCAGGAGACGTGACCGTGATCCAAAAGCGCAAACCGCGAAAGCTGGAGCCGGGAGAGTACGGGCTGCTGACCATGATTCCGGCAGGAGTGCAGCCGAATAACATTGTAGTGAAGTCATTCATGGCCACGAAAGCGCAGCAGTGAGAACTCCATCAAGAGAATGCCCCTCTGCGTGAGGTCAGTTTTCCAGGTCCGCCAAACGGCAAATGAATCCCCACCCGCCGCCCAGTTCGCTGACCGCCAGCACAGTTCATTGCTGCCCTTCTTCAAGGGAAGATAGGCCGCGTCGTTTTCCGGGTTCACGATGCCAAGGAACCCGGGGTCGCGAAAACCCTGAGCGCTTCGGCCGCGATAGAGAATCTTGCCGTTCAGGAACACGCTCACGTCGTCGCTATACCCCAGGTAAAGCTTTTTTACCTGGTCGCGGTCGGAATCGATGCTCGTCCGCGCGTATATGACTTTCATTCCGGGCTGGGGTTCCAAGCGCTTTGAAAAGTCACCCTGAAACGTGACCGTCGGATGCGGGGCCTCGCGATAACGATACAGAATCACAAAGCCGGGCGGCTCCGCTTCAACGTCCTGCCAATGTATGGCACGGCTCTCAGAGGGCGCGAGCGGACGTTCCAGATTTCGTGCGAGGGCATCGTACGAGGGCGACAAGCTCCAATTGGTCAAAGTGCCTGGCGGCATCGGCGGCAGGTGTCGCTCCCAGGGAGCGTCCGGCGTTGTCCGTATCTCGAAATTCGAGAAATAGGTCGCGCCCGCGAGGTCATACAGGGCCACTTGGCCTTTCTGGACGCCGCTCTTCAAATCGGTCATCACGAGCGCTGGCGAGTCCATATCTTTCACATACAACTTAGCCTGCGCGCCGGCGACCTCCAGGCGCAGGTGGAACCAAACATCCTTTGGGATATCGACGGCGCCGGTGAAACCCGGGCCGTTGTAAATCTGCCAGTTGCGCCCCGTGTTCAGAACCGGAGTATATTGCATGGCGTCGGGAAGACCGGATTTGTGCTGGCGGAGATAAACCTCTTCGTAGTTGGCGCCGTCTATCCGAAAGTCGAACCCGAAGAAACCGCGTTTGGCAGAGGTTGCCACGTCCACATCAATAACTCCGTCGCGCATTTCATAATCCTTTAAGACCGCCACTCCACCATCGAGCAATAAGCACTTGTGGCCTTGATATTCAGTCACCTTGGCTTGTCCCTGGAGGTCCCAGCGTGAGGAGTCTGGGGGAACGGAGAGCGTCTGCGGCGCCTGGGCATGGGCCGCGGACTCGCAAGCGAATAGTAGAGCAAGACCAAAAGCACAAAGACCGGGAAGTCGAAACAAATCTTGCCTCCACACATGTCAAGAAGTGACTCCCGGGGTCGTATCTGGAGAATTTGCCCGAACCGCCGGGAGCCGGCGCTGACAACTTAGACCGAGGTTACGGTACAAAGTGAGCGGACCGGGGAAAGTATTGGATCAGTCGCCAACGCGCCATATTAGATACCAGCGGATGCCGGCTGGAAGTTTGGTCGAACAACACCGTTGTGAATCCTCGGGAGTCAGGCCCAATCAGTAAAGCCGCTGAATTCCGTTATGGGTTCAGTGCCATCAGGCACAACTGGTATTGCTTGCGCAATTGATCGATGCCGAGGTGCACCCGCTGATAATTCGCCGTCGCGGAAGAGCACTCCGTGGTCTGCGCCCCGCTCGAACATGCATTCTGCTCGGCGGTCAAAAGAAGCGAAGCGCGCATTTCTTCCTGCTCCAAGCGCCTGCGAATCTCGTCGCAATCAGCGGTATGCGCCCGCGCCAGGTGGGCGTAACAAGCTCCCTGGCGGTCGTCACAGCGCTCGATATAGCCCCACGGCATGCACCCCGCGCCGGGCGAGCCGTCGACAGTAAGGCAGGTTCCGGGCGGCGGCAGACAATTTTTCGTTTTTTGGCACGGCGGCGGCACGGGCCGACAGGATTTCCCCTGGCATGGTTTGGGTGCGGGTTTGCAGTTCTCGCCAACACAGGGCTTTGTAGCCGCGGCTTGCAGACTAGATTTCTTCTCCTGTTTACCCAGGAAAACCTTAGAAAACCAGTTCGGCTTTTTCCCCTGGCTCTGCTTCTCGGCGGCCTGCAAGGCTGCCACCTTCTGCTCGTAAGCCTTTTTTGTGGGTTCTAGTCCGAGCTTTAACAGCTCGGCATTCATTTGCCCCGCGTGCAAGGCTTGATTGAGGGTGGTGCCGGCTCCGTGCTCGAGGCGGAATTGCGGGACCTGCTGGGCCCGGGAGTCGTTGGGGTTGCCAAGAGCCAACGGAGAACCTGTTCTCGACTCAGAACCTGTGTCGCCTACATTGGCACGTGAAACATCAGAGTTGCCGGTTCTCATGTTCGATCTTGAAGCATTATTTCCCGCAACGGAGTGGGATCCACTACTGCCTGTTCCCGAGTGGAATGATGAAGGAGATCCGCCGCCAGAACTCGAGCGCGAGCCTCCAGAACTTCCGCTAGGGGTGCCCGAGCTGGAACCACCAGAGCTTCCTGAGCTCGAGTGACTGCCTCCCGAACTGCTGCTGCTTGAACTACCGCCGCTGGAACTGCTACTAGAGCTCGACGAATGGTAGGCCTCAGAGCTGCCGCTGTAGCCACCCGAGCTGGATGAAGCGGTAGGTGGGGCTGAGCCGCCCTCGCTGGCATGATGTTGTCCGAAAAGCAGCAGGGGAACGCAGAGTGTAAGGAGAAGAGCAAGCGCCGCACGTCGCATCACACACCCCCGATGACAACGCCACACTGCCAGTCCATGGTCGGCCGCGAGCCAGCCTACAATGAAGGTCTATCAATGGCATTCTTGCCCCGCCCCAGCGGGATAGTCAAGTAACGGTTGGAAAAGCCAGGTAAAGGTTTGTATCTGGATTACAGCAAATTCCAGCGCTTGCACTTACTTGTTTGAATTTAGTCGTCTATAATCTCGCCACTACTATGCCACTTCTAAACGGGGCTCGCATTGGGCCTTACGAAATCCTTGCGCCTGCCGGTTCTGGGGGTATGGGCGAAGTTTATCGCGCCCGTGACACTCGTCTCGACCGAACGGTCGCCATCAAGATTCTCCCCGGCTATCTCTCGGAAAAGCCCGACGCGAAGCAGCGTTTCGAGCGCGAGGCACGGGCGATTTCGTCATTGCAGCACCCCAACATCTGCACGCTCTTTGATATAGGCAGCCAGAACGGTACGGACTACTTGGTGATGGAGTATCTGGAGGGCGAAACTCTTGCCGACCGCTTGACCAAGGGACCGCTGCCTCCGGAGCAAGTGCTGAAGTATGGGATCGAGATCGCTGAGGGCCTGGAGAAAGCGCACCGCAGCGGCATTATTCATCGCGATCTGAAGCCGGGGAACATCATGCTGACCAAGTCTGGCGCCAAGCTGATGGACTTCGGATTGGCGAAGGCTTCGGCGGTCGCTCCCATCTCAGGAATGACCGCAACCTTCGCGACTCCAGAGGCTAGTCATCCCCTCACCGCAGCCGGAATGATGGTGGGGACGTTTCAATACATGGCGCCGGAGCAGGTCGAAGGTAAAGAAGCCGATTCCCGCAGCGATATCTTCGCGCTGGGCGCGGTGCTTTACGAAACGGCAACTGGCCGACGGGCGTTCAGCGGCAAGAGTCATGCCAGCATTGTGGCCGCGATCCTGGCGTCGGAGCCACAATCGATATCGTCGGTGCAGCCGATGTCGCCACCGGCACTCGACCGCGTAGTCCAAGGCTGCTTATCGAAAGATCCGGACGAACGCTGGCAGACCGCGCATGATGTCAAGCTGCAACTGCAATGGATCGCCGAAGGCGGCTCGCAAGCGGGCATTCCGGCTCCAGTCAGCAAGCGGCGCAGGTTGTCGCACAATCTAGCTTGGGCCGTTGCGACGGTTTGCGCACTTGCCGCCATTGGCATGGCTGTCCCTTGGATATTCAGGAGTTCGCCTCGGGTGCGCCCCACACGAGTCAGCATTCTCGCGCCCGAGGGCGGATCGTTCAAGCCTTTCGATATCGCTATTTCCCCCGATGGCAGCAAGTTCGCTTTCGCTGCAGTGGACGCAGCTGGAAAGACCCAACTGTGGGTGCGGCCGCTAGAATCCGAGTCCGCCCAGCCTCTCGCTGGGACAGACGGTGCGCAGTTTCCTTTCTGGTCGCCCGACAGCCAGACCATCGGATTCTTCGCTGACGGAAAAATGAAGAGGCTGGAGGCATCGGGCGGAGGCCTGCAGGTTCTTGCGGACGCGCCGGTTCCTCGTGGCGGCACCTGGAACCAGGACGGACTGATCCTGTTTGCCCCGGGAGCGGCCGGCGGTCTCTACCGCGTTTCCGCTTCGGGCGGAACGGTTGAACAAGTGACGACACTAGATCCGAAGAAGAACGAGGATTCCCACCGCTGGCCCTGTTTTCTTCCGGACGGAAAACATTTTGTTTTCCTGGTTCGCAGCGGTTTGACCACCGGCGCAGCTCAAATTTACGGATCCTCTCTGGGCGCGAAGGACAAAAGCCTTATTGCGGACAGCGGCGGACGGCCCGGCTGCGCTCAGCCGGGATACCTTCAGTTCGTGCGCGGCAGCAACCTGATGGCGCAGAAATTTGATCAGAAGAGCCTGCAACTGAGCGGCGATCCCACCCCGGTGGTCGAGCAACTGGGCCGCGACTACACTTTCTCTGCCGCCTACACCGTCTCACGCAACGGAATCATGGTTGCCCACAATGGCGGCGTCTCGACTTCCGTGCTCACCTGGTACGACCGCACCGGCAAGGCTGGGGCTGTTCTGGGCACGGATAACTACAACGTGATCCGGTTCTCCCCCGACGGCAAGACCCTTTCAGCCAGCATCTACGATAATTCCGGCGGCGAGGATATCTGGTTGCTGGACTTGGCGCGCGGCGTCCGCACCCGGTTTACTTTCGGTCCAGCTTTATCCGACGATCCGGTTTGGTCGCCTGATGGCAAGATGATCGTCTTCGACTCCAACCGCACCGGTTCCTACGCGATCTATCAGAAACCTTCGAACGGCACGCAGAAGGAAGAGCTTGTCTATGCCGATCCCGCCATTAAATTCACAACAAGCTGGTCTCCGAATGGAAAATTTGTGCTGATGGACCACATTGGTGTGGACGCACAGGGGAGAACTTCTATTTGGGTGTTGCCCATGTTCGGAGATCGCAAGGCGTACCCGCTTATCTCCAACGACTTCAACAACACGTTCTCACAGTTTTCGCCGGACGGCCATTGGGTGGCATACGACTCCAACGAATCGGGCAGGGACGAAATTTACGCGGTTGCGTTCCCCAATCCAACGGCGCGCTTTCAAATTTCCACGAGCGGCGGAGCCAACGCGCAGTGGCGGCCGGACGGCAAGGAATTGTTCTACACTGACGCCGATAACAAGATCATGGCGGTGGACATTGCGTCCCACGGCGACGCGTTGCAAATCGGGACGCCTCACGCGCTCTGGCAGCCTCGCCTTCAGGCGGTCAACCCGCCTTATGCCACGCCTGATGGTAAGAGATTCCTGGCCAATGAATTGCCCCTGCAGAGCACTTCGCACTTGAGCCTGACTTTGAATTGGGATGCGGAGTTGAAAAAATAGCTGTCAGCCATCAGGAAAATCCCCACCCATCAACCGATGTCATTCCGAGCAACAGACCCGCTTAGGAGACGGGTTAAAAGGAGAATGACATAAGCTTTGTTCAGGCAGCCATTTTTTGCGATCCTTCAAGACTGCCCCATTGATTCTATTGGACTTACGATCTATGCAAAGCCGCAGAGGAACCTGCTTTCGCCGGCGGTGCCTCACTGTCGGCAGACAACAGGTTCCTCTCCCAATTGCGCGGGTTCAGAATGACAGCGGTTATGAAAAGTGGAGTTTTACCTCGGGACTGAAGGCTGACAGCTACCCGTTCGCTCCGCAGCATTTTTTGTGTTTCTTCCCTGACCCGCAGGGACAGGGATCATTGCGTCCGACTTTTGCGCTGCCACGGACGACTTGCTGTACGGGCTGGCGTTCCCCAGCTCCAGCCATGCGGGCTTGCTCAAGTTCTCGACGCTTGCGGCGCTGGAAAGCTTCTTCGAGATCATCCATCGAGGTCGCGACGGCCGGAGGCCGCTTGCCGTTGCCATCAACACCGTGCCCTTGAACTGACGGGCTCTCACCGCTCACAGGAGCAGCCGCAGCGGCCTCGCCGCGTCCGATCACTTGCATCAGGTATAGGTATCGGGTCGCGTCTTCCTGGAAGCGCAGCAGCATGGCTTCGAACATGTCGTAAGACTCGCGCTTGTATTCGACCAGGGGATCTTTCTGCCCGTATCCGCGCAGATTGATTCCTTCTTTCAGGTGGTCCATGTTGAGCAGGTGGTCTTTCCACTGTTGATCAAGGACGCTCAACATGATCATGCGCTCGTGGTAGCGCATCGCCTCCGGCCCGATCAGTTTTTCCTTGGCGTCGTAGCGCGCTTTCAGCTGGTCGAAGATGGCGTCGCCCAGTTCCTGCCGGTTCAGTGTTTCGGGCTTCAAACCTTCGGCAAGAATATCCACGCCGAAGCGGGTAAAGATGGCTTCCTTCAGACCCTTGGTATCCCAGTCTGCGGGGTGCACCTTGATCGGGCAATGCTCTTCCAACAAAGTTCCCAGGATTCCGGCAACGTAGTCTTCGAGGATAAGATCTTTCTGATCCACGCCTTCGAGCAATTGACGGCGCAATCCGTACACCGCCTCGCGCTGCTTGTTCATCACGTCGTCGTATTCGAGCAGATGTTTGCGGGCTTCGAAGTGTTGGCCTTCGACTGCTTGCTGCGCCTTCTCGATTCGGCGGCTAATCATGCGCGACTCAATCGGCACACCCTCTTCCATTCCCAGCCGCTGGAGCAGGTTTGAGACCCACTCTTTGGCGAAGATGCGCATCAGGTCATCTTCGAGCGAAAGATAAAAGCGGGAAGCGCCGGGATCTCCCTGACGGCCGGCGCGCCCACGGAGCTGATTGTCAATGCGGCGGGCTTCGTGGCGTTCGGTGCCGAGAATAAATAAGCCACCGGCGGCTGTGACCTCATCGTGCTCTTTATCGGTTTGCTGTTTGTAGCGGGCGAGGGCTTCGTTCCACTGCTCCGTGGGTACCGCATACTCGTTGCCGGCGTAGTACCAGACCGTACTCTTCAATTCGTCCACTTCAATCTGAATCTTGCCTTGGGCTACACGGAGTTGCTGGGCGATGCCCTTCTTCACGCACTCTTGCTTGGCCATGAATTCGGGATTGCCGCCCAGCAGGATGTCGGTTCCGCGGCCCGCCATGTTGGTGGCGATGGTGACCATGCCTTTGCGGCCGGCCTGGGCGACGATTTCCGCTTCCTTCTCGTGATACTTGGCGTTGAGCACAACGTGCTTAATGCCTTTTTTCTTCAGCAGATCAGACAGGCGCTCGGACTTTTCGATTGAAGTGGTGCCCACCAACACTGGCTGGCCAGCGTCATTCAGCTTTTGAATCTCGTCTGCGGACGCAAAGTATTTCTCTTTCTCAGTCCGATACACCAGGTCAGGATTCTCAATTCGCAACATCTGTTTATTGGTGGGAATGACGATCACGTCGAGCTTGTAGATCTTCCCGAATTCGGTCGCTTCGGTGTCCGCGGTGCCTGTCATGCCAGCCAGCTTCTTGTACATGCGGAAATAATTCTGGAAGGTGATGGTAGCGAGGGTCTGGTTCTCGCGCTCAATCTTCACCCCTTCCTTGGCTTCGACTGCCTGGTGAAGGCCGTCGGACCAGCGACGTCCTGGCATCATGCGCCCGGTGAATTCGTCCACGATAATGACTTCGCCATCTTTGATTACGTAGTCCACGTCGCGGCGGTAAATTGCGTGCGCCTTTACCGCCGTCTCGACGTGATGCTTAAGGTCCCAGTTTTCCGGGTCAGCAATGTTGCCGATCCCCAGAAGCTGCTCGACTTTTTCCCAGCCCTCGTCGGTGACGGTAGCGTTGCGATGCTTTTCGTCCACCACATAGTCGCCGGTCATGGTCTCCGGCTCGCCCGGAGCACCGGGGATTGACTCACCCTTTTCGAGCTTCGGGATGATACGATTCACGCGCGCGTATTTGTCAGTAGATTCTTCGCTGGCGCCGGAAATGATCAGCGGGGTGCGGGCTTCATCAATCAGGATGGAATCCACTTCGTCAACGATGGCGAAGTTGTGCCCGCGCTGCACGCAATCCTTGAGATCAAACTTCATGTTGTCGCGCAGGTAGTCAAAGCCGAACTCGTTGTTGGTACCGTAAGTCACGTCGGCGGCGTAGGCTTCGCGCCGCTCCCGGTCGTCGAGGTCGTGAACGATCACGCCGACAGTGAGTCCGAGGAAGCGGTAGAGTTGGCCCATCCATTCCGAATCGCGTTTGGCGAGATAATCATTGACGGTGACCACATGCACCCCGCGCCCGGCAAGCGCGTTCAGATAAACTGGGAGCGTCGCAACCAGCGTCTTGCCTTCGCCGGTTTTCATTTCAGAAATCGTGCCGTTGTGCAGGACCATGCCGCCGATCAACTGCACATCAAAATGGCGCATATTGAGGACGCGGCGTCCGGCCTCGCGCACCACTGCGAAAGCTTCGTCGAGAATTTCATCGAGCACTTCGCTGGTGGCTCGGAGGCGTTCGTTTTCAAGCTGCTTGATGCGATCAGGATCGGCGTCGGGCTCGTCGACAATCCGCGAGAGCCGACCTTGGATTCGCTTGCGGAAGTCTTCGGTCTTGGCGCGCAGTTGTTCATCCGAGAGCTTCCTCATCTCGGGTTCAAGCGCGTTGATCGCCGTCACGCGCGGCATCAGGCGCTTAACTTCGCGCTCGTTCTTGGTCCCAAAGACCTTGCCTAGCAAAACATTAATCAAATCGGATTTCCTTCAGCGGGCACACGTTAGCCAGTATTTAGAAGCCTAGCATATTAGATGCGCGGCCGAGGGTTAGGTCGCTGATGACAGGGTTATTGGAGTGCGCGAACAAATGATATGGCCGCGGCCCGGCTTGCGGTCGCGGGCGCAGGGACCTGTACTGAGTAAAGTCAAATAGCACCGCACCCCATGGACAGTTTTCAGGTATATTTCCTCAACTGATGCCCACTTTCTACGACCGCTTTGTCGAGTGCTCCGAGCGCTGGCCTCAGAACATCGCCGTTGAAATTCAAGGGCCGGATGGCATCGAGGGCCATAGCTACGGCGAACTGCGCCGCATGGCGGAGTCCATCGCCGCCTGGCTCATAGCACAGGGAGTTCAGCCCGGGGCGCGGGTTGCGATTCTGGCCGATAACCATCCGCGCTGGGTTGCGGCGTACCTGGGAATCATCGCTGCCGGAGGCGCGGCGGTCCCGCTGGACACCGCGTATCATGCCGACCAAGTTGCAAAGCTGCTGCGCGACAGTGGTAGCTGGCTGATTGTCTGTGATGCAAAGCATTTGGAAATTGCGCAGGAAGCTGTGGCTGCATCAGACATTGCCATTGTGCTGACGGAATCTGGGCTTCGCCCAGAAGGACAGCCGGGGACGGCTGTCCCCACACTGGCGGAGGCGGACTTCGACAGCATCTTCGCGCAAGCCTCCGGAGGCTTCCATCCAATACCTCGTCAACCAGATGACCTTGCTTCCCTTCTCTATACTTCCGGCACGACGGCCGATCCGAAAGGAGTAATGCTTACCCACGCCAACCTACTAGGCGAGGCTGAGGCGGTGTTCGCGTGGGCGCAAATTGGTCCAGCGGACGCCGTTCTTGGAGTGCTGCCGCTCTTCCACGTTCTTTCGCAGATGGCAAATTTGCTGCTGCCGCTGGTCGCGGGAACCCGC
>WNFC01005047.1_pt1 | contig 14429 bp, 7 predicted proteins | sample 5400541 | NCBI WGS metagenome assembly WNFC01 (sample SAMN13153342, study PRJNA577476) | soil metagenome | isolation source: 120 cm saprolite under Douglas fir tree site 2 hole 2 replicate 1 | place: USA:California | collected 2015-04-18
TCCTACGGAAAGATGCTTCCTGGACGACCGACGGTGAATGATCGGCTAATGGAAGCTCCGATACTGGCCAGTGCGGGCTACCAATATGCGGCTCCCTCTTTTGAACGACCGGCCGGATACGATTCAGAATGGAGCTCCCATTTCGAGCGGCTGGCGTCTCGGAATGCCTTTCCGATTGATCGCGAGTCCTATTTTTATCGCCCCCTAGAGCTAATTGGGCTCTGCCTCGGTGCGAGGCATTGTCCTACTGTCGACCCATCCCATCGAGAATGGCTGAGGAAGATCTTGGATCAGGGGCGGGACAGGTTGCAACCTGGAACACCAACACTGCTTCTGGCGGCCTACGCCGCCAGTCAATTGGATGTACGGTGGGAAATTCAAATGCCCCTGAGCAATGACCTCCCTTTGCCAACTCTTTGTCTCATGCACTGGCTTTACAAGGAGGCGGAATTCTCTTCGTCGCTCGGGTTGAGTCTCAAGTACAGCGACCTTGAGCAGCGCCTGCTCAATCTTGCGCTTACCGCAGAGAGCCAGATCAATGACGTTGCAGAGGGAGCCCTTGTCTTGTCAGCGACATCTTCCGTACTCGATGCGCGTATCCAATTACAGGTGGAACAAAGTTGGGCAAAGCCGGTTAATGGCCGCGATGCACTTCGCATCGTTGAGAACATAGGCGCCCGCTTCCCGGTGATCGTTAACGCCCTTAAGAAGAGGCATAATAATCGCTCAACCGTCACGATGACAGATGAGTACGACGTGCAAGATCTACTCGGTGCGTTATTGAAAGTGCATTTCGAAGACGTTAGACCGGAGGAGTGGACTCCCGGTTATGCGGGCAACTCCAGCCGCGTTGATTTCTTGCTAAAGGCCTTCGGCTTGGTGGTGGAAGTAAAGATGACCCGCAAGAACCTGGATCAAAAAGAAATTGTCAATCAACTCGCCACCGATATCCTGCGTTATCAGGCACATGCTGATTGCAAAACGCTCTTCTGCTTCGTCTATGACCCTGAAGGTAGATGCGGAAATCCAGCAGCCCTGCAGAACGACCTGACAAAGCGACACGGTCCCTTGGATGTTGTCGTTATGGTCCGTCCGATACTGCTTTAGCGCATTGCTAAACCTCCATCGAATCCCATCTTCGTCGTACTCCCCTTACCTTACTCGCCGGCTCTGTATTCGCTGCGCGGCGGATTGGAGCCCATCCGAGTACAGACACCGCCAAGAGGCTAAATGGACTGATCTTCATATGTGATTCCAAATACCGTATCGGTAAGCCAATGACGGAATGACTCGTTATCTTGGAATTGCTTGAACAATTGCGCATCATCCGTGAAAAACGCCGTGATCACACGTTTCAAGGCTTTGTCGTGTTCGATGCGGGCGTTTTGACGGTCAGAGTTCTGCCGAGCATTCTGATAAGCGCGGTCCGCGGACACCTTTGTCGGTATCTCGTCCGTAATCCGTTGCTCCATCCGCTTCGGATCAGAAAATAATCCACCAAACTGATCATTGAAGGCCTTCACTATATTGGAGAGCTTGTCCAACTCAGGCTCAGCCTTTTTCCCGCCTGCCGACGTGGGCACCGGCTCAATCTCTACGTCTTCGTCAGGTAGGGCAATCGCCATAATTGCCTTCTTCTCGGCCCGGTAGCTGTCCATATCGATAGCCTCAAGGATGCCTCTTGCAAGATCCTCCTCAATCGGCGCTGGGAGCTTAGAGATCAGAAAGTTCAGCGCAATGGAAAGCTTCTCCCACTCCTGAATGCCGTAAGGAAGGATCGAGGCGAGAAAGTCATAGGTCCGCGTGAACGCTTTGGCCTTGCTCTTGAAGTCGACTTGTCCATCCTCGTCCAGATCGCGCAGATATACCGCAACGCAGGCGTCAAGGATGGGATCGAGCTTGTCGCGATCGGCTCCGTTCAGGTAAAGATCCACCAACGAGCTGATCTGGTCTAGAGTGTAGACCTGATAACCATCCAGGTCGGCTTTCAGGGTGTGCAGTTTGTTCGGGTCTGTATCTTTGCTGAGGATCGTCGCGCGATAGTACGCTGCAAAGGAGTCTTGGATCATCTCGGTATCGTTCTGGAAATCCAGCACGAAAACGTCGTGTTTTTTTGGATGTGCACGATTGAGCCGAGACAGCGTCTGCACCGCTTTGATGCCAGATAGAACCTTGTCAACATACATCGTATGCAGCAATGGCTCGTCATACCCGGTTTGGAACTTATCTGCGCAAATCAGGAAGCGGTACGGGTCTTCCTGAATTTTGTCTGCAATATCGTTGCTTGGGAAGCCGTTTAGTTTGGCTTCGCTCACCTTTTCGCCTTTGTATTCGGGCTCGCCTGAGAAGGCAACGATGGCTTTGTAAGGGCTCTTCGTTTCGTCAAGGTAATCGCGGAATGCAAAGAAATACTGGATCGCGCGTTGAATACTCCCAGTAACGACCATAGCCCTCGCCTGACCGCCGATCTTGTTTTGGGATATGACCTGCTCTTGGAAGTGGTCAACCATGATCTCGGCCTTGTCACGAATGGCCTTGCTATGGCTCTCAACGTACACACGGAGCTTTTTCCTGGCCTTCTTAACGTCAAACTCAGGGTCGCCTTCGACCGTTTTTGCCAGACGGTAGTAGCTCTCAACCGGCGTGTACTGCTTCAGCACATCAAGAATGAACCCTTCCTGGATCGCTTGTTTCATCGTGTAGCTGTGGAACGGGCGATGCTTAATCTCATCACCAACTCTGTACGGAACGCCAAAGATCTGCAATGTCTTATTCTTTGGTGTAGCTGTAAACGCGAAATAGCTGGCGTTCGGTACGAGCTTTCGGGATTCGATGATCCGATTGATCTTGTCTTCTGTGGTCTCGTCTTCTTCTTCGGCTCCCGCCACAGATAGCGCCATACTCATGGCAGCGGTTGTGCGCCCTCCCTGGCTCGAATGCGCCTCGTCGATGATGATGGCGAACTTTCTGCCACGATGCTCTTCACCGATCCGGTCCAATACGAACGGGAATGTCTGAACGGTGGAAATGATGATTTTCTTGCCCTGCTTTAGGTAATCCGTAAGCTGCTGAGTCTTCGACTGGCCATCGCCTTCCCGCACAGCGCCGACAATTGAGGAGACTTGAGAAAAGCCCTTGATCGTCTCCCGAATCTGCTTGTCAAGAATCCGCCTGTCAGTGATGACAATGATTGAGTCGAAGACATCGGCTGCATCTTTTCGAAGACTGATCAACTGGTGCGCTAGCCACGCGATGGAGTTCGACTTGCCGCTGCCGGCAGAGTGCTGAATGAGGTAACGCTTCCCGGCACCGAACCAAGCTGCGTCGGCTAGCAGCTTCCTAACCACGTCGAGCTGGTGATAGCGGGGGAAGATCTGAACTCGCTTCTTCTTGCCGGTCTTTTCGTTTTTCTCCTCGACGATCTGAGCGTAGTTCTCAAGAATGTCGGTCAGACCGCCAGGTGTAAGGACACGTCGCCAGAGGTAGTCAGTCTTGATGCCGTATGGGTTCGGAGGATTGCCAGCTCCGTGATTCCAACCCAAGTTGAATGGAAGGAACCACGAATCCTTCGCCATGCCTTTGGAGCCCTTCAACTCCGTACACATGCGAACTTCCTGATCGTCCATTGCGAAATGGACGATACACCGTCCGAATGCGAAAAGAGTCTCGCGTGGGTCACGGTCACGCTTATACTGCTCCTCCGCGTCTTCGGCGGTTTGCTTGGTCAGACTGTTCTTCAGTTCGAACGTCGCGACGGGAAGGCCATTGATAAATAGGCCAAGATCAAGAGCGCGCCTGGTCTGCTCGCGACTGTATTGAAGCTGTCGGGTGATACTGAAACGGTTCGTTGCGTAGCGAGCGACGGCTTTCTGGTTTTCAGGTGAAGGAGTTCCGTAGAACAGATCGACATGGAACTTCTCATGATCCACACCCTTCCGCAGCACGTCAACCGTTCCACGTCTTGTGATCTCGCCTTGCAGCCTTGAAAGGAATCTACGCCGTGCGGCTCCATCCTCGCGGAGTTGGAGAGCCGCCGCGGTCTCCTTCTGCGTTTGTTCCAGGAAGGTGGCAAGCTGAGGTACATCCACGGCATACTCGCGGTCGTAGTCGGTGTTCTTGCCGGGTAGCCAGCCAAAGTTTGTCATGGAACCGAAGATGAGTGATTCCAGCCCCTCTTCCTTCACGTTCGTCACGGGCGGCTTGTCGGCAGGGGTGGGCCGAGCTGTCTCGATCAGCTTCAACTGCCCCTTTGAGCCGAAGACGGATTCCTCCGGCCTAAACTCGGCAAGCTCACGATTGCTTTCGGGGACAGCCACGATGTCGTCAAGGAAGGAAATAAGAGCCGGGTTCTCAGCTTCGAAGGCAAAGATGAGGCGTTCTGCGGCTGGTCTCGGCAGTTCGATGCGCACCAAAGAGCTGTTGCTAGGTGCAACAGCAACGATACGAGCATCCGAAATGTCAACATCTACGAACGCCGCGAGCATCCGGATGATTCGAAGACGCTGCCTATCATCAAGAGATTCCACGTCCACTTGCAGGATGACGTCTATCATCAACTTTTGTTCAGGTGACATCGGCGGCAGGCGATCCCGCTCCAAGGCGCACGGCTGCTGTTTAAACTTCTTTAGCTGAGATTCCGGCCACTTCTCTGTGTCGCAACGGGTATGGCAGTTCGCACAAAGGACAACAAGGTTTTCAGCGCTGTTGTCTTTGCTTTTGCTCCACGCGCGAATGTGGGCCTTCTCAAGAGAGACCGGTTCACAGTCGCAGGCGCAACGGTAGCGACACTCAAAGAGCAGTTCGCGTTGTACGGCAAGCGGGATGGCGGGGCGTTCATTCATCGCTGTCCTCTATCTCGGGGGCAAGAATCTCTGCGGTCGTTCCGGCGTCGCTAAGTGATCCGATCATTGACGTCGCCAATGGCGCGCTACGGACATCTACTTTTCCGGTCATAACTTCAGCGGTCAGTCTGTGCCGGAACTCTTGCATCAGGGCGATCTCTCGATGTGTTCTGGATACAGCGGCATCCAGCGGCGCACATTCCCGTTCAATGTAATCTACGATCGCTTGCTGTTCCTTAAGAGGGCACCACAACAGCGGCAACGCGGTTACTTGGCCGAGCCTCAGATGCCCAACGGTGCTCCCATTTGAGGCGTACACGATATAGTTCCTGACGAGCGGCCCGTAAATCGAATACAGTAGAAACTTCGAATCCAGCACGGACTGATCGGGACGAAAATACATCATCCGTTGTCCCATGCAGAGATTATCAAGGTCTGGAACGAGGCATGCTTCTCCAACAGGCGCCTCGCGAGTGAAAAACACATCACCCGTTCTTGGTGCCCCGCGTGAAGTCCAGATCTCATAATTTTTGTGATCGGTCGGGTATGAGCCCGTCAAACTGAAGATGGAATTGCGAATGTTCGTCGTCCGTACAACTGTAAATTCTCCATCCGCCACAAACTCCGGTGTTCGATTCTTGCAATCGACGATGCGCGTACAGAGCTGCTTAGCCCTCATTAGCTTCCAGTGTGATGGGATCTGACCAACTTTAGGGCTACCGGAACTTTGAAGAGAAACGTTGTCGTCTAACCCACACGTTACCGCACGGTGAATGATGCTTTTCTTTTGCTCATTGAGCAAAGCAATAAGCTTCTGTTTGGTGCGGATGAACCTGCTCATTATGATGCTGGCATTATCAATGAAGTGCGTGATTGCAGTTTGTTCGTCATCGCTTGGTAAAAGCACTGGGATCAACCGCATTCCTGGGATCGACAGATCCCACTGGCCAACTCTGACACCATCTGAAGCTTGAGCAAAATGAGCGGTGTAAGGTTTGCTCCGTAATAGCTTCTGGGCGAATGATTGATTTCCAATCTGTATATCGAAGACAAAATAAGCAGGGCTAACGATCCCGTCGGAAGGCGCGATGCCCATCGAACCTTGCCACGCCTTCATCTTGTTTATGACAAGATTCCCCGCCCGGGCTACTTTGTAATTGCTCAGGTCCTCCGGGATTACGTTGTGATTCTCAGTTGCGTCCGTCATCGACCGCACGAAGACGCCCTTTTCACGAGCTACGGAGAGCAGCGGAAGATCACTGCGGTTCCGCTCGTTTCGTTTCCGGATAAGTGTTCGAAGATTGCGCACTTCCCAATGTGACGGCACATCACCAAGCCATTTGGAGCCGGAGGGCTTATAAGTGTCATACGGTTTGAGGTGTTCAATCATGCCTCACCCCCGGCCAACAGTGACGCAGGATTCCAGATACGCTTCGCAATCGATCGATAGAGCTCTCCGCGATCGTCAAGGTTGGCTTTCTTAAATTCGGCCAGGGCATCAAATGGCAATCCGCTCTCTTCTTTGAAACGCAGAAAGCCGGGATTGAGTTTGTACGATTGCGAATGTAGCGAGCGGGCGAGCAGATTCTGAGCGTTGTAGTGGGGCAGTTTGTCCGTGTAAGGCAAGTCGCCGTAGCTTGCATTGAAGCTTTTGGGCAAAAGCAGGAGCCCGCCGATTCGATTGCGGTAATCGGCGAAGTCAGTGGGATGGGTAAACTCGTCGCGGTGTTGTTCCGGGTGATTGGCCCAGATATGCTCGACCTCGTACCGTGCCTTGCCCTCTCCAACGTACTCCAGATATCTCGATGGCTGCCCCGACTGGGTTTCGACGTAGTCGGTCAAGCGGGCCAAAATGCGGTGTAGTGCATAGCGGTTTTGCTGGTGAACATACAAACGGTCATTGCTGGCGAACGTCTCCTCCTGTGACACGAGCGAGTCGTACAGCTTTTGCCTGAGCGCCTGTAGGTCAAGTCTACGGATGTCGCGCATGACGACGAAGATGGCATACTGCATCGTCGAGTAAGCGATGCTGCGGAAGTTCCACAAACGCCAGGTCAAAAGAATGTCTAGGTACTGCGCTGCCACCCCCATCTTATGATCAGCCGTCTCCTGATCGTCGCCCGGTTTCAGAGGGGCCAGTAGCAGCATGTACTGGAGCGTGAATCCATGTTGAGCGTTGTAAAGGACGTGCTCAAGGCCAGGCATTGGGGCTGCTGATGCTTCAAGGAGCCGGAGATATTGGCGACTGTAATAGTTGAAGTCGCGGTCGATGAAACGGAAGAAGTCTTCGCTCTGCTTCAACCCAATGGAGCTTGAAGCATCCCTCACCCAACGGTGAAACTCCGTGCCGATGCGGTCGAAGTCCTCTTGTTTCGCGCCCTTCTTGCGTTCGCGGATCTTTGTGGCGTGCTGGCTGCGGAGCCAAGCTTTAAAGCAGTCGGATTCGACTTCTTTGCCGGCATCATTGAGTTCTCGGATGCGATCGCGCCAGAGCACATTCGCTGCGGTCCTTTTAGCTTCGTCGATATTGGCAAGCAGATAGCCCTTGAGCATGTCGGTTGGGCTCAAGGACAAGCCACGGTCGTTCATTGTCTCGAAGATCGTGTACGCATCATCGTCGGAGTAGGCGGTGATCTCTACGAGGTGGACGTTCTCCAAGAGCCAATCGACGAAGTATGGAAGTGCGTCGCCGCCTAGTTCCTCTGGAAACATGGTTTCCAAATTACGGTAACGCTGAACGAGATTCTGAACCGACTCGGGGCGATCGGTAACGTCGAACGGCTGCCCCTCGTAAAGAGCCTCCATTGCGGGAGTCCGTTCGTCCACATGGAGATTGAAAGAACGCTGGGCGTACTTCTCGGAGAAGATCAGCTCATCGACGTTAACCTTGTCGTCCCGGTCCTTTTGCAAGTTGCGCAGCAGAACGAGCAGGAGCGTGAGACTCGTGAGCCGCTGTTGGCCGTCCACGATGTAGCCAACACTTTCCTTCTTGCTGATGATGATTGACCCGAGGAAGTAGTGCGGGTAGTCATCCACTTTCGCGCGTGCGTGGCCCGGCTGGTGTTCCTCCAGGAACTTGTCACTCCGGTCGTCTACGAGCTCTCGAATCTGCTTTTCGTGCCATTTGTATTCGCGCTGGTAGTAGTCAATGGAGTATTTGACCCCTTTGAGCAGTTCGCGAACGGTTTTTGCTTTTCCGAGAATCTCCCTCATTTCTTTGCACCTCCAGTGATCTCACTGAGGAGGCCTTCGGTTTCCTGCTCCAGGGCAAGGATATCGGCACTGATTTCGGCGAGGGTTCGAAGTGGTGGCGGTTTGTAGAAGTGGCGGGTGAAGCTGATCTCATATCCGATCTTGGTGTCGGCTTCCACGATCCAAGCGTCAGGGGTATAGGGAAGAACCTCGCGGCGGATGAACGCCTCAATTCCACCCTCTTCCAGGAGAGGAACCTGTTCGTAATCTCGCAGCTCGCTGTCTGGTTCGTACTCGACGACGCTAGTCACACCGTCCAAATCGGCCTCAAAGAGGCCGCGTAATGGGTCGGCCATCGTCCGGCCAGGCTTGTGGACTTTCTTCAAAACGCGGGGTGCATCCTCTACACGCCAGCTAACCGCATTGAGGATGATCTTCAGCTCTGCAGCACTCAGCTTGAGCTTTCGGGCTTTCAACGCAGCTTCCACCTGAATCAGGAAGATGTTGTGATCCTCAAATAAGCCGTCACCCAACTCGTCACGAAGTTCCGACGCGGTCTTCACGAGCATCAAGTCACGCTTCCACGTACTCTCGTCCAAGAGCTTCCGCTTTTTGCTGTCCGCTAAAGTCTTCTTCGGAACGGTCTCACCCTCTTCGCCTTCTTCGTCGGAGTCCGATTTGCCCCACTCGGTGATAAGTTTCTCTAACTCCTTGCGCACTGATGCCGGCTTCTCAAACAAGGCGTCACCAAGCTTGTCGTACAGCGCATTCCGGATTTCTTCATCGCCTGACGCGAAGCGAAGGCTTTCAATGGCTTTCCGGCTCAACTGGCTGTGCAAGCGTAGAGGGCGTTCGACCTTGACTTTCCAATAACCGAAAGCCTTATTCGCAAAAACCTTCGACTGCTCTGTTTCCTTGAACGCGAGTAATGTATCGCAGATTTTCGTAATGTCGTCGGGGGAGAGTTCGCAATTCTTCTTTCCCATATTCTTACGCAGCGGTCGGAACCACTGCGTGGCGTCGATAAGCTGTACCTGTCCCCGCCGGGCCTCGGGTTTGCGATTAGTCAAAACCCAGATGTAGGTTGCGATTCCCGTGTTGTAGAAGAGATTGAGGGGAAGCGCGACGATTGTCTCCAGCCAATCGTTCTCTATGATCCAACGCCGGATATTACTCTCTCCCTGACCAGCATCGCCAGTAAAAAGCGACGAACCATTGTGGACCTCCGCAATTCGGCTGCCGAGCGGAGTATCGTGCTTCATTTTGCTTAACATATTGGCCAAAAAGAGCATCTGGCCGTCGCTTGTCCGTGTTACGAGCGAATACTCAGGGTCGCCATCGTGCTCAATCAGGAACCGGGGGTCCTTGAGCTCCTTCTTGCCACCCATTCGTTCGAGGTCGCTCTTCCAGCTCTTGCCGTACGGCGGATTGGCGAGCATGAAGTCGAATTCGCGTGAACGGAAGGCATCTGCGGAGAGCGTTGAGTGGTCTGGGCCACCCACGATATTGTCAGCGGCATCTCCGTCGCCTTTGAGGAGCAGGTCGGCCTTGCAAATTGCGTACGTCTCGGCGTTGATCTCCTGCCCGTAGAGGTGGGTGGCAATCTGAATCTGGTGGGCCTTGGCAATCTCTTGGAGAGTCTCCTCAGCCACAGTCAACATGCCACCGGTACCGCAAGCGCAGTCATAGAGGAGATACGTACCTGATCTTAGTCTCTCCGCGACGGGCAAAAAGACGAGATTCGCCATCAGACGGACGGCATCTCGTGGCGTCCAGTGCTCGCCAGCTTCTTCGTTGTTTTCTTCATTGAACCGGCGAACGAGTTCCTCGAACATTGTTCCCATGGAGTGGTTGTCCAAGCCTGGCAAGTTCCCAACGGGCTGCGGGGCGAGATTAACGTCGGGGTCTAAGAAGCGTTCGATCAGTTGCCCCAGCAGGTCCGCTTTCGTAAGGCGCGGAATCTGGTTGCGGAACTCGAAATTAGTGAGGATATCCTGCACATTGGGCGAAAAACCGTCGAGATAGACTTCGAAATCGTCGCGGAGCTTCTGCTGCGTCGCTCTAGACCGGAGGTCGCGAAGCAGGAAAGGAGAGGTGTTGTAGAACGCCTGGCCAGAGGTGGAGCGGAGAGCGTCATCCTGGTTTGCGATTCCAGCCTGATCGAGAGCTGTTTTCATATCAAGAACAGCTTGTTTGGTCGGTTCTAACACCGAATCTAGGCGACGAAGTACCGTCATTGGCAGGATTACGTCGCGATATTTTCCGCGATTGTAAACATCCCGAAGGATGTCATCGGCAATGTTCCATATGAAATTTGTGAGCCAGTTAAGCTGGGATTGATCCATTGCCGATTCTTCCGATCATGAGTCGCCGTGCGCGGTGGCACCGGTGGTTTGGGTTCAGCCGGTTATCTAAGGGGGAGTTTCGTTTGGGGAGTGATCCGCAGGAAGAGGGCACGTCTGCAGGTCAGGCAGAGTCGAAACGCGGCAAAGCGTTAGGGCGCACACGGGTACGGCGGCCGGCTATTGCATCCGAAAAGGCTCTAAGACGAGAGCGGACTTCCCGATGACGCTTGCTTACTTTCGTATATAGGTAACCGGACCAGCTCGTTGGCGGGTGCATTTGAGATTCAGTTTCTCCGTGCACCGATTTTAGAGCATTCGCCCAGCCTTGTTTTAATACTTGCACGGGAGTGGTGCGTCGTTCGGACGTTATCGGCCGATGGATCATCGCTGCCTCACCGTCCCAGGCTGAAACTGTCCACTTCCAAGGCAACTGCCGTCGATTCACTCTCAAGAGTGGCGTTGGCTCCCACAGAAGACTGCTTCTCGACATTGGTAGAGACCGTTTTCGTGATTTTCGTGGAAAGCCGAGCACCTAAGCGGGCGTCATCAGAGGCGCGTGAGATGGATACCGAGCGCGAACAATCTTCGGCTCTTATCTTGAATAGCTGCCATAAATGAACGCTACATCACGCCCATAAGCCGATATGGCATGATTGTTACCCCATCCCTTGTGCAGATCCTTTGATAGAGGATTCAACTCCGATTTGCCATTGAGCCAGCATCTGGGAACCTACCAGGTCAAACTCAGGATGGGTTTTGATGTACTGCCTCATGACTGACGCAACCTCAGACATTGCATCAGCGATGCGTTCGAGGATCGCATTGATTCTGGCAGGTGAGCCGCCCATGCGGGTCTCGCCCAAGCGTTGAAGGTCTTTGGCGCTGGGCCAGCGGGTCGAACCATTCAACGTGAGCGCCATGCTGTCTTTTGGCAGATAGACGGATGTTGTCACCAGATCATAAACGGGAGCGAGTCGTGCCTCGCCTTGAACATCGTCATAGACGATGCCGAAGTTTTTCAGATGCGCATCTCCATTCCGCAAGGCACAGTTGAGCGCGATGAGCGTGAAGAGCCGCTCCGTATCCTCGACGAGATTTGGTGAGTTCGCAAACTGTGTGAAGCGCTTCATGATTGACGTCTCATAGCTGCCGCGATACTTCTCATCGGTACGCTTGGCATTCAATACGCAGAAATCTTCGAAGCCGCGATAGGTGCCATCGGAACGCAGATCGAATCGGTCGATCACCAGCGCGAGCGCATCTTCCGAAAGACGATAGGGCGGCACTTCTAGCCCGCACACTTTGGCGACTTCGAGGCAAAAGTATTCGTTCGCCGCGAGTTGCGGATACTCGTTCTGCTCCCAGAACTTCACGATGTGTGTCGCGCCCCGGTAGCTCTCGGAAAAGCGATGGCCTGAGCCGTGGAGAGCGGAGGACGCTCCTTCATCTCTCACAAGAATTTTGGGCTGCACTCCACTGATGCCGGAGAAGGTGGCGAACTTCTCGATGAGATAACGGAAGAGATCGCCACCCCGCCGATGCTCAAGAATCTCATCGACCGACTGGAACGGAACATCCTCCTGAAGCTGCTCACGTTGTCCGGTGTATCGAATACGCCCGACTTGCGAACGCCCCACAACTCCTAAGAGGTCAAATTCGTCGAAGGTTCCCGTGGCCTTGGCGAAGGCTAAACGCAGGCGTTCCCGAAGTACACCTTCGGGCAGGTTCATCTCGAAGATTGGCAGTAATCCGAAACGGACGTCCCATGAGGGGAGGCGAACTGGCATCGTCACAGAAACCGCACGCGTAAGAGGGGACTCTGGAGTATAGGCAAAGCTGCTGCCACGTTCGCCCGAACGATCCAGCATTCCCGCCTTTTGGGAATCGGTCCAAACCTTAATCATGGCTTTCCTCGCTCATCAGCTCTTCCAGAGTCGGCCTGCGAGAGTTGGCCTCCTGAATTCTCAATTCAAGGCCCAGTGCGGTAAGGATGTTGTTGATTTTGGTGTATCCCAACTCTCCCATGCGGCCATTTTCGAGAGCATCCAGAGTGGAACGACCGACGTGCGCCTTCTTAGCAAGCGCCGTCTGGCTCAAGCCGAGCGCCTTCCGCTTTTGGGCAATCTGTTCGGCAATGAAGGTCAGCGGCAGCATAATTGCCTAATATACAGCGCAACGATGGCAATATCAAGACAATTGACTCGTATACAAGCCATGTCTGCAGAGAGGCATTTGTATTGCATACGTCCGTATGCAGAGGTCGCACCGGATCAAAACGGGCCGTAGCGGCCCTGATCCGGTGCCAAAGCAAACCCGGATGGTTCCATCCGGGCAGGTGCAACGTGAGTACTGGGGCGGGGAGACTGACGCCGCCTCAGAGCTAATCTCCTACATCGCATCAGCCAATGGCTGAGACTCAACTCTACGAGGCCCCTTCTTCGCCGCGTCCTTCTTCGGACGCGGTTTCATCACATTGATCGCAGATGCATCGAGCTGGGTCTTCAGGTGGGCTGCGTAGTATTTCTCAATCATCTCCACACTTGTCCGGCAGTTCTTTGCGATTTGATAGATGTCGGCCCCTTCGAGAAGACGTAAACAAATGTACGTGTGACGAAGGCTATAAGCCGTTCGCGGCCTGCCATCCCGGTCAACCCTAAGCTTCTCTTCCTCAAGAATCGCGTTGAACAAATCACGCGACCACTTCGGAAAAAGAAGATCGGTCGCTCCCGGCTGCTGCCACTCCCCTTTATCCATCGACTCCTTACGGTTTCCCGCCCGTCCCGGCCCGCCATCGGGACGAAGGCGAGCCTTCAACCGCTCGAACGGTCGCACTGCTCCTGCCGTACTCTTGCAGAAACCAACGCCCCTCTTTCCTCGAACTTCGATCTCCAGGATCGTTTGGCCGCTACCCTCGTCTTCGACAATCTTTACATCGCGGAACTGAAGACGCATCGCTTCATCAGGGCGGAGCCCGGTATTAGCAGAAAACAGAACGTAGTCGTGAAGCTGCTCAGCTTCCCAGCGGAAACGCGGCTGCTTGGGATGCTGTGCCCGCTTTCGAGTAGCTTCGTAAAGCTGCTTGTACTCTTCCGGCGAGAACCATGCTCTATGAGAAATCTTGGCCGACGCCCGATAGGGCGCTGACATGTCAGGTAGATGATCGATCCATCCGTGCCGCAGAGCCGTCTTGAAAATCTGGCGCAACGTCACGATCTCCTGGTGCATGGTGTTATGCGCTGGAGGCCTGCGGCGTAGCGCCTTAGATTCCTCAAGGCGATGGATGCGATATTCATTGATCTTGCCAGCAGTGATCTCAGGAAGAACCATGTTGCCGAAGAACGGCATGAGATGACCATCGGTGCGCGCGTGCTGTCCACGCGCATAGGTCGCATTCCGTTGTCCCTGCGTCATGATGTCGAATTCGCGCAGATACAACTTCGCAGCTTCGCGGAACGGCTTGCCGCTCTTCAACTCACCGTCGCGGAGCTTGCCCCGCAACTGCAGATACCAGTCTTCAGCGAACTCCTTCGCTTTCGAGAGGCTGTCTTCTTTGGTAGTTGTGCGCCGGTTCTTTCCGCCAAGATAGGTTGCGCATTGCCAGCTAGAACTGTTCGGACGCTTGTAGACGTGAACCTTGCCACCAAGGATGGTGTGATGTTCGGACATGCGTAAGCACCTCCAGACTCTCCCAAAAACTGCGAAAGTGTGGAAGAGTTGTGTAAGGATATCGCTTGTCTTTTGTTTCAGTCAACTACATGTATTTTCAGTAGCTTATGGAGGTCACTGGAGGAGTCTTTGACGATTTTGAGTCCGCTGCGTCTGCCAGTTCCGCCATCCCGGCTCTGCACTGCAAGTGCAATATATTGGACTACTTAGCTCTTGCTAATTACATCACGATAACGGCTTCGAAAGCTCCGGTGGCAGTTTTTGCTGGCACTTTCGCTCAAAGCCTTCTCAGTATCGCATAGTCGCTGGACTGCTGCTAGGCGATGCTGGGGTCCAAGGTGGGCATAGCAGCAGGTCATCTGGATGGTTTTGTGGCCCCACAGCT
>WNFC01006681.1_pt1 | contig 14429 bp, 14 predicted proteins | sample 5400541 | NCBI WGS metagenome assembly WNFC01 (sample SAMN13153342, study PRJNA577476) | soil metagenome | isolation source: 120 cm saprolite under Douglas fir tree site 2 hole 2 replicate 1 | place: USA:California | collected 2015-04-18
ACTCGCAACGGCCAGCAGGTCGCCCCACCGCGTCGCACCAACGTCGCCGCCGATGGCGATGATGCGCGTCGAGGGAGGCTGGTCGGCCGCCGCGATGATCAGCTTGGGCCGCTCCTGCACCACGATCGCGACGAGGCGCCGGTCGGTCGCGCCGAACACATCGTGCGGCACGCCGCCCAGTGGCTGCGGCCAGGCGAGGCGAGCGCGGCGCGCCACGGAGATCACACGGCCCTTGCCATCCACGGCGTATAGCGTCCCGTCGGGGCCAAGCGTGGCACGCTCGGCGGCGGTGGCGACGGTGTCGACGCGCCCACTCTCGAGGTCGAGGGCGATCAACTCACCCTTGGTGGTGCGGACGTACAGATAGGCGGCCTCGGGGTCGACGCCTACCACCCCCTCCAAGAGCGGCAGGCGCCCTCGGATCGCATCGGGGACCTCTGCGAGGTCGGGGAGACGGTAGAGGCGGGGCGTGCCGCCCCGCGCGGCGAGGCGGATCAGGACACCGTTTTCCCGGCCAGCGGGTTGCGTCCGTCTGCTAACCGATTGGTTGACCGATACTTGTGATGATGAGGGAGGGGAGGACGCCTGGGATCGGCATCCCCAGAGCGCCACGGTTACGAGGAGGAGGGAGCGTCCAGAAGTGAGCAAATGGCCTCGCCGCACAAGATAGGCAACCGGCGAGGCCAATGCAAGATGCAAGTAGAGCAACGACGCGGAGTTAGAACGTCGGACCGAGGCTCACCGTCCAGTAGGCGTGCTTGTTCGGGCGGTCCATGGGCTTGGTAAGGTCAAGACGCAGGATCAAAATCCCGAGCATGTTCACGCGGATCGACCCGCCGTAGCTCTTGAGCGGAGCACGGACACGATCCGGGTTCGCGCTCGGTGAACGCGTCAACTGCACAACGGAGCACTCGGCAGGGCCATTGCCCGAGCACAGGGTATTCCAGGCCAGCCCCGCGTCGAAGAACACCGCTCCCTCGATTGGTGGGAAGCCGATCGGGAGGAAGCCCAGCACGAGGCTGCGGGTGAGTGGGAACCGCAGCTCGATGTTGGCGACCGCGACGCGGGAGCCGATGAGCTGGTCCAGCTCGGCGCAGCCGGTGCGCGAAGTGACGGTGACGGGGGCGACGCACTCGTTGGTGCGGAACGAGCCGGCGGTATAGCCCCGGATCAGCTCGAGGCTGCCGAGGAAGATCGGGAACAGGTCGGCGTCGCGCCCGGAGCGGCCGAAGTACCGCCCGCGCATCGCGAGCGTGAACGGCCGTGCGAAGAGATAGCGCCGGTAGTCGACTGAGGCGGCGGTGAACCGCCAGCTGCCGAAGGTGGGCGCGATCTCGACGCGTGAGCGGCCGCCGGAGAAGGGGCCCACGTAGCCGAACAGCGCGTTGTCATGCACCAGGGCGACGGACGGCTGCGCGTACCCGATGGTCGCGCCGCTGACGGTGTTGAAGGTCGAATAACCAGAGTATTGGCCGGACTGGTAGTAGTAGTCCGACAGCGCGAGGATCGAGCTGCCGATGCTCACGGCATGCAGCGCAAACTCGATCCGGTTGAAGCGGTTGAAGGGGTAGTACGCTTCGCCGAACACGTCGCGGATCACGAGCCGCTCGAGATTGGTGGTGAGCACGATCGCGCTGTCACCCGGGTTGGGCCCGATGAATTGAGTGCTGGCCGAGCTCGGGGCGTAGAAGTACAGCGGCTGTTGCGACACGCCCGTCACCCAGTTGAGCCGGTGGGTCTGGTTGATGTAGGCCGCGAGCACCTGCGCTTCTGACAGACGGCCGTTAACCGCGCCTGAGAAGATCAGGGTATGGTTGCCGAGCATGTCCGACAGGGGTATGGTTGCCGAGCATGTCCGACAGCGAAATAGCCGTCCCACCGAAGAAGCCGCGGCCGAAGTTGTCGCGTTGGTAACCGAGTGTCGGTCGGGCGACGTAATCCGCCGAGAAACGGACCTTGTAAGGCTTGAAGGTGAACTCGGTTGTGTCCGGGAGCGCGGTCGTCGAGTCGACCAGATCGCGCACCGACACCGGGCCGGTGGCGGTCTCGGTGGCTGCCGGGGCCGCCGACGGGCGGAACCCTCCGGGGCCGCGGTACACCGAGGTCGCGTCCGGTGCCCCCTGCACAGGCGGCGTGGCTCCTCCCACCACCCCTGCCGCCGCTCCCGCCCCAGTCCGAATGGTGTCGCGTCGGGCCGCAAGGAGGGACACCACTGGCGGGGCGGGCCCGTCGGGGAACGGCCGCCGCTTCAGGGAGCGTGGGTTGTCCACCGCGTAGACGTTGAAATTGCCGTCCTCGTAGTACACGAAGGCAAGTCGGTCCGCTTGCCGCGCCCATGACAGCAGCGGCGAGAGCTGCATGATGCCAGCAGCGCCCGTGTACAGGTCCGTCAGTTGGTAGACGTTGCCGTCCGTGAAGTCGTACAGGAAGATGTTGTTGATGCCCGTGCGATCCGACACGAACGCGAGGGACCGTCCGTCCGGCGCCCATTCCGGATTGATGTTTTTCCCCTGACTCATGTGCCCCAGCGTTTCGATCACCCCGCTCTCGAGGTGGTAGAGCGCGAGGCGCAGATTCCCGATCTGCAGCGTGCTGAAGTTCGTTTCGGGACCGCGGTCGGTGGCGAAGGCGATCGTTTTGCCGTCGGGCGACCACGTGGGCTGCAAGTCCGCATACTTGTCGTTCGTGAGCCGCCGCAGGCCCGTGCCGTCGGCGTTGATGATGAAGAGGTCCGACAGGCCGCCGTCGTAGCCGGTGAAGACGAGCTGCTGGCCGTCGGGAGACCACGCGGGCGTCGTCAAGCCGTTCAGCGGCACTAGGATGCGCCGCACTTCGCGGTCCCGTTTGACGTCCAGGATCACCAGGTCGTCACGGTCCTTGTGCTTCACCGCGATGGCGAAGTAGCGGCCGTCGGGGGAGAAGCTGCCCGCGGAGGTGATGAACCGCAGGCTCTCGTAGTTGCTCGACAGCGTGGACTGCACGAGCCGCCGCTTGACTCGGCCGGTCTCGGCGTCGGCAAGATAGAGGTCGAAGAAGAAGTTGTTCTTCTCGCTGATGTAGGCGATGTCCCTCCCGTCGGGTGTGAGGGCGGGGGCCACGTGCACCGTGCCCTGGGAGCGCTTCTCCGTCAGCAGGGGCTGCGAGATCCGCCGGGCGCGGTAATGCTCGCCCAGCTGCGGCAGGAAGGTAGTCTGCACCGCGTCCCGCCATTCGTCAGACAGCTGGTCCAACGTCAGGCCGAGGGCTCGTTTGAACGCGCCCTCGACGCCCGCCGTCACCGACGCCTGCAGAATCTCGCCGATCGCCTCGTCACCCCATTTCTCACCGATGTAGGCCCAGAGCGCCTGCCCGAAGCGATAGGGGAAGATGCGCGGGTCGTAGGTGAGCTGCTGAATGGTCGGGAGGTGACCTTCGAGCGAGGCATCGCGCAGCCACATCGCCGTCTCGGGGTCGAGGGCGGGCCGAGAGAAGTAGGCGGCCATGCCCTCCATGAACCAGCCGGGCGGGTTCACCGTCACCAACGTCTGCATGCCGCCCCCGATGCGCCCGCGGCTGAACACGTCGAACTGGAACTGGTGCACCATCTCGTGCTGGATGACCTCTTCCAGGTCGGAATATGCTCCGGTGAAGGGGAGCACCATCCGGTGCTTGAAGAACTCCGTTTCCCCACCAACCGCCTCGCTCAAGTCCTCCGACACGACGTTCGTCTGCTGGAACTCGGACGCGGAGGCATACAGGATGATCGCCTTGCGGCCCTGGAATTGATGGTGCAGCACGCGGGACAGCCGCGCGTAGGAGCGCTCCGCGAGGCGGGCGGCGTCGAGCGCCGCCGCCCGCTCGCGGTCGTAGTAGTAGACCTCGAAGTGCTCGGTTTGGATGATCTTGAAGTCGAAGGTCCGGTACTGGACCTTGTTCTGCCCGAAGTACTGCGCGGCGGCCGGGAGGGGGATCAAACCCCCGGCGAGCAGCGCCAACCACACGAACCCTCGCATCGCGCTCATCCTTTCGGCTCCGCGTCGCCCGCGATGACCACCGGCGCGTCCGCCCAGAGCCGCTCAAGCTGGTAGAACTCCCGCAGCTCCGGATGGAACACGTGCACCACGAAATCCACGTAATCCAACAACACCCACCGTCCCTGCGCCAGGCCCTCGACATGGTGGGGCCGGACGCCTCGGGGATTCAGGGCCTCGAGCAGGTGTTCGGCCATTCCCCGCACGTGCGTGTCCGATGTCCCGGACACGATGATGAAGTAGTCGGTCGCCCCCGACAGACCGCGCAGGTCCAGCACCAGCGCATCGACCGCCTTGCGATCGGCGAGCACCTCAAGCGCGAGTCGCCACGGCGCGGAGTCGGGCGGGGGCGGGGGCCGGCGTCCAACGCGCGTACGTGCCCTGCCGCTATTCATAGGCCCCGCTCACTGCTTTGTTCCGTCAGGGCGGGTTACTCCTTGACGACCGTCACCGTGATTTCGGGGCGCACGTCGGGGTGCAGCTTGATTCCCACGCGAAACTCGCCGAGGGCGCGGATCGGCTCGGGGAGGTCGACCTGACGCTTCTCCACGTGGATCCCGCGCTCCTCAAGCTGGCGCTGGATGTCGCTGGAGGTGACCGAGCCGTACAACTTGTCCTCTTCACCGACTTTCACGAGGAACGTGAGCTGCACAGCGGCGATTTGGCCGGCCTCGCCCTCGGCCGCGGCCTTCTCGGCGGCGCGCTGCTTGGCGATGCGCTCGGCCTCGTAGGTGATTTTCTGCTTGTTGGCCGTGGTGGCGCGGTAGGCGAGCCCCTTCGGCAGCAAGTAGTTGCGCGCGTAGCCGTCCTTCACGTTGACGACCTCGCCAGCCTTGCCGACGTGTTGCACATCCTCCCGCAGAATGATCTCCATCTTCACCCTCTCGTGTGCGGCGACCGGCCAGCGAGCCGGTGCCGGAATTGCAGCCAGGTATCCGTCACCCCCAACGTACATAGCCCGGGGAGCAGGACGAGCAGCGGAACTACCAACGCGACGGCCGCAACGGCGCTGACTACCAACGCTATCGCGGAAACACCCGTCGTCGCGGCGAAGGCGGTCACGACCGCCGCGCCGCGTAACAAGTACAAGGCGGCGAGGACGACGGACACGTTGAGCGCCGCCCCCCTTAACCCCGCCAGCGCGGGCAGCACCCACACCATCAACGCGCCGACGACAGCCCAGATCCAGTGATCGCCGAATCGAAACTCACGAAACGGCCGCAACGGCTCCCCCAACGGCCGCCGCGCCAGCCGGACATGCAGCTGCCAGGCTAGGGCGAGGCCGGCGAGGGTCTCGAGCCACAGCATCGCCGGCAGGGTCGCGCTCTCGACCCGGACGACTGGATCCACTAAAGTCACGGCCTGGTGCAGTCGCTCCACCACCATCCACGCGGCGCGACCCGCTTCCCGAGTGGCTTCCCACTGCAGCACGGCGACCGGCAGGCCTCCCCACACTAACCAGGATAGCCCCACAACCGCGGCCGTCGCCCAGAGCGTTGCGCGCAGCCCCATCCTCAGAAAAGAGGCCGGCTGGAGCAGGGCGATGCTCACAAAGGAAACGCTGACCAGCACGATGTAAGCACTGACGACACCGTCGAGCTGGCTATGTGAGGCGGGGGACAGGATGCCAAGTGCCCCGAGCAGCAATGCGACCACAACGAGCACCCAGTCCCGGGCGCTAGACGGCCCCGCCGCCAGGAGCAGCCCCGCGAACGGGAGTCCCACGAGGGCCACGTTGCCCGACGAGAACACCACGAAGGCGACGACGCCAAGCGCGAGACGCCACACGCCGCCGGGTCGGGCCATGCTAGGCAGTGTGACCCTTGATGTATGGAATAAGCGCCAGTTGGCGCGCCCGCTTGATCGCTGTGGCCAGCTGGCGCTGGTGCCGGGAGCACATGCCCGAGAGCCGGCTCGGCAGGATCTTGCCGCGCTCGGTCAGGAACCGACCCAGGGTGCGGTCATCCTTGTAGTCGAGCACTCGCACGCCCGACTCGCACACCGGGCACGTCTTCGCGGGTCGTCTCACGCTTCGTCCTCCTCGATTTCGTCCACGACTTCAGCGGCGATGACCGCCGCAGCCGGCTCCGGCTTGGCGGGCAAGCCCTCGGAGACGACCACGAGGAACCGCAGCACACCCTCGTCGAGTTTCACGGCGCGCTCGTACTCGGGCAGCAGGTCGCCGGCGGCCTCGAACTGGGCAACGACATAGTAGCCGCTCTCCTTCTTCTTGATGGGGTAAGCCAGGGAGCGCTTGCCCCAATGGGCGACGTTGGTGATCGTGCCCTTGCCGCCCGCCGTTAGGAGAGCGTGGAACTTCTCGAGCTTTTCGGTGATGGCCGGCTCTTCGAGGGCACTGTCAAAAATGTAGACCGTCTCATAGCGACGAGTCATGACACCTCCCTTTGGACATGAGCGACCCGGCACTGGTGCGGCGCCGAGTAGGGGATTTGGGAGGCAGGAAGATAGGCGGTGCGGCGCATGGCCGGTAGGGCAGCGGGATGGGACCCTCCTGCGTACTTACGTCAACATGGGGGGGGTCAACATGCGTCTCGTCATACCTATCATGCTGCTCCTGGTGGCTGCGCCCGTCGCGGCCCAGGATTCAGCCTTTCGCGCTCTGCAGGACCGCGGGAAGATGGCAATGGGCGTAGACCAGTACACCAGCCTGCACCGCTTCGACTCACTGCCGGATGGGGGCCGGATCGTCCTGGTACGAGATTCAACCGACGCCGCCGGCATCGCCGCGATCCGCTCCCATCTGCGGGACATCCGCCGGGCGTTCGCTGGTGGCGAGTTCGCCGTTCCCGGATTCGTGCACGGGCGCGAGGTGCCCGGCACGAGCGTCATGGCGGTCAGGAAGGGCGCGATCCGCTACGTGTTCCACCCGCTGCCCGGCGGGGGCGAAGTGCGCATCGTTACGCGGGACTCGGCAGCGGTGCGCGCCGTGCATGAATTCCTGGCTTTTCAGCGGACCGAGCATCGCGTGGGCGGGAACGCCCCGCATCAGCACTAGCGGTGCAACTGAGGGCTAGCGGCTGATCGCCGACGGCTTGCGCTCAGACGTTGAACCGGAACAGTAGAATGTCTCCGTCTTTCACTACGTAGTCGCGCCCTTCACTCCGGACGAGCCCCTGCTCCCGAGCGGCCTTGTAGGTGCTCGCCTTTACGAAATCGTCGTAACCGACCGTCTCGGCCCGGATGAAGCCACGCTGGAAGTCCGAGTGGATCTCCCCCGCCGCCGCGAAGGCGGTGCCACCCCGGTGCATCGTCCAGGCGCGCACCTCGTTCTCGCCAACCGTGAAGAACGTCTGCAGGCCCAGCAGGCGGTAGCCCGCGTGAATCAGGCGGTCGAGCCCGGGCTCCGTGACCCCTACGCCAGCGAGAAACTCCTGCCGCTCCTCGCCTGAAAGGTCGGCCAGTTCGGCCTCGAGCTTGGCGGAAAACGGCACGATCTCGGCCTCCTCGTGGTGGGTCTGCACGGCCTTCCGGAGGGCCTCCAGCCACTTCCCGCCACCCGTCGCCAGGTCCTCTTCGTTCACGTTCGCCGCGTACAGAATTGGCTTGGCCGTGAGCAGGCCAAGCTGGCGGAGGAACTTGACCGCGCTCTCGCTTTCGCCGGCTTCCCGCGCGCCCCGCCCGGCGTTCAGCTCCGCGAGCACGCGCTCCAGTAATACGAGCTCGGTTTGGGCGTCCTTGTCGCCGGCGCGGGCGGACTTGCGCGTCTTCTCGAGCCGGCGCTCGAGCACCGCGAGGTCGGCCAGGGCAAGCTCGCTTGTGACCACGTCGTGGTCACGCACCGGATCCACTGGGCCCATGACATGCACCACGTCCGGATCCTCGAAGCAGCGGATCACATGGACGACCGCGTCCACCTCACGGATGTGCGACAAGAACTGATTGCCCAACCCCTCGCCCTGGGAAGCGCCTTTCACGAGCCCGGCGATGTCCACGAACTCGACCACGGCGGGGACCTTCGTCTTCGGCTGCACGATTCGGTACAGCCGCTCGAGCCGAGGGTCCGGGACTTCCACGACGCCCACGTTCGGCTCCACAGTGCAGAAGGGATAGTTCTCGGCGGCCGCGGCGTGGGAGGAGGTGAGAGCGTTGAAGAGGGTGGATTTCCCGACGTTGGGGAGGCCGACGATGCCGAGACGGAGCATAGCGGGTGGAATTCTCGCTCGCTCGTCGCACGATGGGAAGGCGCCGCTGGCCCCGTGTGGAGCCCATACGTATGATTCATCCGATGGCTGCCGCGACGCCCCCCTCTCGCCCTTCCGCCCCCCCTCCCCGACAGGAGCGAGAGCAGGCCGTCATCCGGTTCGCCGGCGACTCGGGCGACGGCATGCAGATCACCGGAGCCCAGTTCACCGTCGAGACGGCGCTCGCGGGCAACGACCTCGCCACCTTCCCAGACTTTCCGGCTGAGATCCGGGCCCCCGCCGGCACGACCTTCGGCGTGTCCGCTTTCCAGATCCACTTCGGCTCGACCGACATCCTGACCGCGGGCGACGAGCTCGACGTGTTGGTCGCGATGAACCCGGCGGCGCTGCAGGTGAATCTCAAGGACCTGCGGATGGGCGGGTTGATCGTCGCCGACAAGGCGGCCTTTACCGAGCGCAACCTCCTCAAGGCGGGCTACCCGCAGAATCCCCTCGTCGATGACACGCTCGCGCCCTACCGACTCCTGAAGCTCGACATCACGAAGCTCACCGCGGAAGCCGTCAAGGAGTTCGGGGTCACGGCCAAGGAAGCCCACCGCTGCCGCAACATGTGGGCGCTCGGTCTGCTCCTCTGGATGTACGGTCGCGAGCACCAGGCGACCATCGCCTGGTTGGAGCAGAAATTTGCGGCCAAGCCGGCGATCATGCACGCCAACGTCGCCGCGGTGCGTGCCGGACACGCGTTCGGGGAGACGGCCGAGCTGACCGATCACGTTACGGGCTACACGATCGCCAAGGCCGACGTGCCACCCGGTGTGTATCGCACCGTGAGCGGCACCGAGGCGATCGCCTGGGGTCTGCTCGCGGGTCTGCGGGCGGCGGGGCTGGAGAAGCTGGTGTTTGCCGGCTATCCGATCACGCCGGCTTCGGCGCTGCTGCACACGCTCGCGGCCCTGAAACCCTACGGCGTCATCACGTTCCAGGCCGAGGACGAGATCGCCGCGATCGGCGCGGCCCTGGGGGCATCCTACGCCGGCGCCCTGGGCGTCACCTCGAGCTCCGGACCGGGCGTCGCGTTGAAAACGGAGATGCTGGGCCTCGCGATCGCCACCGAGCTGCCGCTCGTGGTGATCAACTCGCAGCGCGCGGGCCCGTCCACGGGCATGCCGACGAAGGCGGAGCAGTCCGACCTGTTTCAGGCCGTCCACGGCCGCAACGCCGACGCGCCACTGGTGGTGCTAGCAGCCTCGAGCCCGGCCGACTGCTTCGAGGTGGCGATTGAGGCGGTGCGCCTGGCGACCACCTACATGACCCCTGTCATCCTACTGTCGGATGGCTACCTCGCGCACGCCGCCGAGCCGTGGCGCGTGCCGGACCTCTCCAGCCTGCCACGCCATCCGATCCGGTTCCGGACTGACCCGACGGACTTCCAGCCGTTCGTGCGCGATCCCCAGACGCTGGCACGTGCCTGGGCGGTGCCGGGCACGCCGGGCCTGCAGCACCGCATCGGCGGGTTGGAGAAGAGCGCCGACACCGGGCACATTTCCTATGATCCCGAGAACCACCAGCGGATGACGACGCTGCGCGCCGCGAAGATCGCCGGGATCGCGCGCGACATCCCGGAACAGCGGGTGGCGCTAGGCCAGGATCGCGGCGTGCTCGCCGTGGTGGGCTGGGGCTCGACCTTCGGCCCGATCCACCAGGCAGTCCGCCAGGCGCGCGCCGCCGGGCTCGACGTCTCGCACATTCACCTGCGCCACTTGGCGCCGTTCCCTCGCAACCTGGGCGACCTGCTGCGGCGTTTCCAGCGGATCCTGGTGCCCGAGATGAATGCGGGCCAGCTGGTGCAGCTGCTGCGCGCGGCGTATCTCGTGCCGGCCGAGGGGCTGAATCAGGTGACGGGCAAGCCGTTCCGGGTGGCCACGATCTTAGAGGGGATTCGGGCGAGCCTGAACGGGGGAATGGGGAATGGGGAAAGGGGAGGGAGATCGTGACCGCTACCGCCACGCCCCCCCCCCAGCTTGCGCCGAAGGAGTACGCGTCCGATCAGGAAGTCCGCTGGTGTCCCGGGTGCGGTGACTACGCCATTCTCAAGGCGATGCAGCGCGCCCTCGCCGACGTCGGCGCCCGGCCCGACCACACGGTGTTCGTCTCCGGGATCGGCTGCGCCGCGCGCTTCCCGTACTACGTGTCGACCTACGGGTTCCACACGGTCCACGGCCGTGCGCCGGCGATCGCCACGGGGATCAAGCTCGCCAACCCCGAGCTCGACGTGTGGGTAATCAGCGGCGACGGCGACTCGCTCAGCATCGGCGGCAACCACACGCTGCACGTGCTGCGCCGCAACGTGGACCTCCAGCTGATCGTGTTCAACAACGAGATCTACGGGCTCACCAAGGGTCAGTACTCACCCACGTCGCGCCAGGGCACGCGCTCGCCCTCCACTCCTGATGGCTCGGTCGACTTTCCCGTTTCGGCATGCGCTTTCGCCCTGGGGGCGGGGGCGCGGTTCGTGGCGCGCGCCGTCGATACCCAACAGCTCCCGCTCGTCGACGTCCTGAAGCGGGCTCACGCGCACCGTGGGGCGTCGTTCGTCGAAGTGTTCCAGAACTGCGTGGTCTACAACGACGGCGTGTTCGACCATTTCACCGAGAAGACGGTGGCCGCCGACCGCCAGCTACACGTCAGCCACGGCAAGCCGCTGCGGTTCGGTACGGACGAGCAACGGGGCCTGCGGCTCAGGCCCGGCCGCCTGGAGCTTGAGGTCGTGACGGTCGGGGAGGGTGGGGTGACGGAGGCCGACCTGCTGGTGCATGACGAGACGAACCGCGCGCTCGCAGGGATGCTGATCGCCCTAGAGCCACCCCAGTTCCCGGTCGCGCTCGGCGTGCTGTACTGCAAGCCCGGGCCTACTTACGAGCGGGAGGTGTACGCACAGATCGCCGCTGCCGGCAAGCGGCTCGAAGATCTGGACGCTCTCCTGCGCAGCGGGAGAACCTGGAGCGTCTAGCAGTTGGGGTTGTCTGATCGACTGATGGGAAAGACGATCAATCTGTCCGGCCACCCAACCCTCCGAGCGTCCGATCAACCAGCCACTTGTCCACCGCGTCCACCATCTGTGGTAGCAGCCCCTCAAGCTGCTCGGTCTCCTCCGGCGTGAAGCTGTCGAGCACGTAGTCCTCCCACGGCGCCCCTGCGGGGAGCGGCCCGACGCCGATCCGCAGCCGCGCGTACCGCGGCGACTGCAACGCGCCCTCGATGCTCTTGAGGCCGTTATGCCCGCCAGCGGATCCCTCGGCGCGCAGCCGGAAGGTTCCGCCCGGGATGTTGAAGTCGTCGACCAGGATCAACAGGTCGGTGGCAGGCTCGAAGGTGGGGTCGGCGCGTAGCGACGCCAGGGCGGCTCCGCTACGGTTCATCATTGTGGTGGGTTTGAGCACGCGGACGGGGACGCCGGCAACCACCCCCTCGGTGGCGCGTGCGCGCTCCGCCCGGCGGAACGGCGGCAGCCCCCAGCCCGCGGCCACCGCATCGGCCAGCAGGAACCCTGCGTTGTGGCGCGTCGCCGCATACTCGGGACCGGGATTCCCCAGGCCGACGACGGCGCGCAGGACTCAGCTCTCTTTGCCGCCCTTGGGCTTCTCGGGCTTCGCCGGCTTCTCGCTCTTCTCGCCCTTCTCGGCCTTGGGCTTGGCCTCCGTGGCCTTCCGCTCCGTCCCGCCTTCGGCCGCTGCCGCCTCGCCCTCGCCCTCCTCGCCCTCTTCCTCACGAACCTTACGGATGAGCTCGGGCTCGGCCGGCTCGACCGCGGCCTCGGGCGCCGGTGCGATTTCCTCCTCAGCCCGCGGCGGCACCACCGTCGCGATCGTCAGGTCGGCGGAAGTCAGGATCGTAGCGTTCGCGATCGTGAGGTCCCGCACATGACGCGAATGACCGATCGCGAGTGCCGTGACGTCCAATTCGACGCGGTCAGGGATGTGCTCGGGGAGCACCTCGATTTCGACCTCCCGGGTCACTTGGTCCAGCACGCCGCCCGCGTTGCGCACGCCGTCGGGCGTGCCCACGAGGTGCACCGGAATCTTGAGCGTGACTTTCTCGTGCGCGTGGATCTCGTAGAAGTCCACGTGGATGATGTCCGGGCGGATCGGGTGGCGCTGGATCTCGCGGATCAGGGCCCGGGTCTTCTTGCCGTCGACGGTGAGCTCGATGAGCGTGCTCTCGGGTTCCACGCCGCTGAGCGCCAGCTCGAGCGCCGGCCCGTCCACGGTCAGGGGCTGGGCCGCTCGCCCGTGCCCGTAGATCACGGCCGGAATCTTCTTCTGGAAGCGGGCCTGCCTCGCTGCGCCCTTGCCGGTCTGTTCGCGCGGCTGCGCCTCGAGAGAAATGATAGTTGCCATGTGTTAATCCGTTATCCGTCGTCCGTGATTAATCGAACAGCGCGCTGACCGATTGATTGCTGTGCTCGTAGCCGATGGCTTTGGCCATCAGCCCGGCGATCGACAACACTTTCAACCTCTCGAACTGCCGTTCCGGGCTTAGGCGGATCGTATTTGTCACCGTCACTTCTTCGATCGGTGCCCCGCGCAGCCGCTCCACGGCCGGCCCTGAGAGCAGGGCATGGGTCGCGAAGGCGAAGATGCGTCTCGCGCCGAGGCGGTGGAGCGCCGCCCCGGCTTCGGTGATCGTCCCCCCCGTGTCGATCATGTCGTCGGGGATGAGACAGTCTTTGCCCTCGACCTCGCCCACGACGTTCACCACCTCGGCCACGTTGGCCGAAGGCCGTCGCTTGTCGATAATGGCCAGCGACGCGTTCAGCCGCTTGGCGAACCCGCGCGCCATCTTTGCCGAGCCGACGTCGGGCGCGACCACCACCGGGTCACGCAGGTCCTTCTGGCGGTAGTGCGCCACGAACGCCGGGGCGGCATACAGATGGTCCACCGGGATATCGAAGAACCCCTGCACCTGGTGAGAATGGAAATCCATTCCCAGCACGCGATCCGCGCCGGCGTGCGTGATCACATTCGCCATCAGCTTCGCGCTAATCGCCACGCGCGGCTGGTCCTTGCGGTCCTGGCGCGCGTACCCGAAGTAGGGCAGCACCGCCGTGATGCGCGCCGCGCTGGCGCGCCGGGCCGCGTCGATCAGCAGCAGCAGCTCTAGGTAATTCTCCGCCGGCGGATTGGTGGGCTGGATGATGAACACGTCCCGCCCCCGCACATTCTCGTCGATCTTGACGAAAATCTCGCCGTCGGCGAAACGACGGATGGTCACGGCGCACAGCGGCTGCGCTAGATGCTGTGCCATCTCCTCCGCGAGCGGCCGGTTGGCCGTCCCGGCGAGCAGCAGGAGCTGGCTACGCGAGAAGGTTTGGTCCGCCATCGGAGCCCTGCAAAGTAGTTGGTAACCTGCGTCATGTGAAGGGGTTCGGGCTGTGCTGGCCGCGTATCCGCGAGCGGCCTAAGTTACCGCGTGGCCGACCTTCGGGCCCGTCTCCAAGCCGCCTTGGCCGATCGGTACACGATCGAGCGGGAGCTCGGTCGCGGCGGCATGGCCATCGTCTACCTCGCGCGTGACTTGCGCCACGAGCGGCTCGTGGCCCTCAAAGCGCTCCGCCCCGAGCTCGCGGCCTCGCTGGGTCCGGAGCGGTTCCTCCGCGAGATCAGAGTCGTCGCCGGTCTCACCCATCCCCACATCCTGCCGCTGCACGACTCGGGAGAAGCCTCCGGGTGCCTCTACTATGTGATGCCCTACGTCGCGGGAGAATCGCTGCGGGACCGCCTGGACCGCGAGTCTCCGCTGCCAGCCCAGGAGGCGATCGCGCTCGCGCGCCAGGTCGCCAGCGCTCTCGACCACGCCCATCGGGAAGGCATCGTTCACCGCGACATCAAGCCGGAGAACATCCTACTCGAGGCCGGTCACGCGGTCGTGGCCGACTTCGGGATCGCGCGCGCGGTGAGCGCCGCGAGGGGGGGCCGGCTGACCCAGGCCGGGCTCGCGGTCGGTACGCCGGACTACATGAGTCCCGAGCAGGCCACTGGCGAAGAGGAGGTGGATGGCCGCAGCGACATCTACAGCCTGGGGTGCGTCCTGTACGAGATGCTGACGGGACGTGTGCCCGAGCGGGGTCGAGCCCTGTCCCTCACCGGTCTGCGCCCGAGCGTGCCGGTGGGGCTGCGCGAAGCACTGGAGCGAGCCCTCGCGAGCGAGCCGGCAGGGCGGTTCCGCACGGGGGGAGAGTTCGCCGCCGCGCTGAGTG
>WNFC01011480.1_pt1 | contig 14429 bp, 11 predicted proteins | sample 5400541 | NCBI WGS metagenome assembly WNFC01 (sample SAMN13153342, study PRJNA577476) | soil metagenome | isolation source: 120 cm saprolite under Douglas fir tree site 2 hole 2 replicate 1 | place: USA:California | collected 2015-04-18
TAGACTGTCGTCCCGTCGAGCACGATCTCGCTGCCGCGATCCTCGATCTCGATCACCCAAAGATCGGGATCACGGCCGACCTGGCGCGCGACATAGGCATCGGCGGCTGCCTCGTCGACCGGCGTCGCGCCGGTCGCGTGCCGCCAGACGAGTTCGCCCGTCTTATCCTGGACACGATTGAGCACGATGCAGCCGCGCTCGCGCCGATTGACCTTGACGAGAATGGCTCCGGCGTCGGCGTCGCCCTTGCGCACCACGGTCGCTGGAATCGCCTCCCCATCATAGCGGCGGATGAGCGCCTGGACCCACAATCCCGATTTCAGCCGCGGCTGCATGTTCGGCCCTTATAGCCGAACATGCAGTGCTGGACGAGTCGTCTCAGCTTTTCCGAGTTGCGGCGAGCTTCGACGCGATCTCCGTCACGTGCTTGCCTTGGAAGCGCGCGAGATCGAGTTCGTTCGCCGAGGGTTTGCGGCTGCCGTCGGGTGCTGCCAGCGTCGTTGCCCCGTAAGGCGTGCCGCCGGTGATCTCGTTCAGATTCATCAGCCCCGCCGCTGAGTAGGGCACACCGACGATGACCATGCCCTGGTGGAGCAGCGTCGTGTGAAACGAGGTGATGGTCGTTTCTTGTCCGCCGTGCTGAGTCGCCGTCGAGGCGAAGACGCTGCCGACCTTGCCGATCAGTGAACCCTTCATCCACAGACCGCCGGTCTGGTCGAGAAAATTGCGCATCTGGGCCGCCATGTTGCCGAAGCGAGTCGGGGTGCCGAAAATGATCGCATCGTATTCCGGCAGCTCGTCGACAGTGGCGATCGGTGCCGCTTGGTCGAGCTTCATATGGGCGGCGCGCGCCGCAGCCTCGGGGACCAGTTCGGGGACACGTTTCACCGTCACCTCGGCACCCGCCGAGCGAGCGCCCTCCGCGATGGCTCCCGCCATCGTCTCGACATGCCCGTAAGCGGAATAATAGAGCACCAATACCTTGGTCATCGCGCTACTCCTGTTCAACGCGGGAGGGCTGCTTGAATCAGGCGGCGTGGGCGGCCGATTGCGCGCCGAGGAACGATATCCTCAGGGCAAAGGCGCCATCGCCGACAAGGGCTTGGACGATCAGGGCGACGGTCCAGAGGGCGGGAAACTCCCAGCCGCCGCCCGGGTTCGAAAATACCCAACCATTGGCGCCATGATCGAAGATGATCGTGCCGAGCATGAGCGGTACCAGCGCGAGGGCCGCCCAGCGGGTTAGAACGCCGCCGACGAGTAGTGCGCCGCCGACGAGCTCGGCGAGGATCGCGAGATAGGCGAGCGCCGGCGGCAAGCCGAGCGACGCGAAGAAAGCGGCCGTGCCCGCCGGCGTGAAGACGAATAGCTTCATCGCACCGTGGGCGAGGAATAAGACGCCCAGCGACAGGCGCAACAGAAAGACGCCGTAAGAGGCCGTCCGCATCGCGAGCATGAGAGGATTCCTTCGCTATAAGTGGTGTTTCTCGAAGGCTAAAGATGCATGCACGTGGCTGCCTTGATAATCGGCAAATTCTGAAAGATATTGAACACTGGGAGTATTCAATAAGCCCATGGACCGCATTACCAGCCTCTCGGTCTTCGCCAAGGTCGTCGAGGTCAGCAGCTTTGCCGCGGCCGCCCGGCATTTCGGTCTGTCGCCGGCGATGGTCAGCAAACACGTCCTGTCACTCGAGGAGCGGCTCGGTGCGCGCTTGCTCAATCGCACCACCCGCCAAGTCAGCCCGACCGAGGTCGGGCGCCAATTCTACGAGCGGACGATGCGCATCCTCGCCGATCTCGACGAGGCCGAGCAGGCGGCGAGCGCCCTGCAGTCGACGCCCAAGGGTCTTCTCCGCCTCAACGGGCCGCTCTCCTTCGGCGTACGTCAGCTGGCCCCAGCCATCCTCGATTACCTCGCCGCCTGTACTGAGGCTGAGATCGACTTGACGCTCACCGATCGCATCGTCGATCTCGTCGAAGAAGGGTTCGATCTTGCGATCCGCATCGCGCGCCTCGCCGACTCGACCCTGATCGCGCGGCGGATCGCGCCCTGCCGGATCGTTGCCTGTGCCGCGCCGGCCTATTTGAAGAGGCACGGCGCACCGCGTCGTCCGGCCGATCTCGCCGCGCATAACTGCCTCGGCTACAGCTATGCCGCGCTACAGAACGAATGGCGCTTCACCGGTCCTGATGGCGTGGAAGCGGTGCGGGTTTCCGGCAGGCTGAATGCCAATAACGGCGACATCCTGCGTTTGGCGGCACTGCGAGCCGAGGGCATCGTCGGCCAAACGACCTTTCTAATCGGCGACGATCTCGCGAGCGGAGAACTGGTGCCAATCCTGCCCGGGTTCGCTCCCGATGAACTCGTCATCCAGGCAGTCTATCCGCATCGTCGTCATCTCTCGGTCAAGGTGCGCAGCTTCATCGATTTTCTGGTCGGGCGCTTTGGCCAGGAGCCGGAATGGGACCGCTGGCGAGGCGTGATCGGTGAACGCCGGTCATCGCCGGTGCTCGTCGATCAGGCTTAACAATATCGTAATCGATTGCCCCTCTAATAAGGGAGGTCATGAACGACGGCTCTCGCGTTCGGCAGTGATATCGATGCTGGTCAAACACAAATTCTTCGGCAGGCGCCCCGGCGTATCGCCTGCGGTGGTACAGGCGACGGCCCACGACCTGGTCGGCCGCTTCGGCGAGCGCTCGACGGCGGTCGCCAACCATCAAGCTCTGAAGGCGCGTCGTCGGGATGATGGCTTTAGCGTCACGGCGTGGCGCTGGATAGCCCGGTCGACGATCGAAATTCTTCGCTGCGAGCCCGACGAACCTAGCCTCGGCTGACCGCGACAAGCCGCCATCGCGCGGTCATCGTCCCGTCAGCAACCCGCGTCGCGCCAAGTTCTGCATCAGCGCCAGCGCGCCGAAGCGCCAGGGCGGCACCTTGTCCGACGTATTGACGCGATTGGCCAGAGCGCCGAGGCGTGGCGTCGCAATGCTGACGATGTCCCCGATCTTGTGAGTAAAGCCGCTGCCCTTCTCGCCGCGATCCTTGGTCGGCGCGAACATCGTACCGAGAAAGATGACGAAGCCGTCCGGGTACTGATTGTACTTGCCGATGCCCTGGCGGACGATCTCGGCGGGATCGCGGCTGATCATCTTCATCGACGAACTGCCGTTGAGGACGAAGCCGTCGGTGCCGGCGACGCGCAGATCGACCACCGCCTGCCGCACGTCGTCGAGCTCGAATGTGGCATCGAAGAGGCGGATGAACGGGCCGAGCGCGCACGAGCCGGTATTGTCCTTCGCCTTCGAAAGCAGGAGGGCACTGCGCCCCTCGAAATCACGCAGATTGACGTCGTTGCCGAGGGTTGCGCCGAGGATGATGCCGTCGGCGTTGACGACGAGGACGATCTCGGGCTCGGGGTTGTTCCACGTCGAGCCGGGATGGAGGCCGATTTCGGCGCCGGTGCCGACGGCCGCCATCGGCTGCGATTTGGTGAAGATCTCGACGTCGGGGCCGATGCCGACTTCGAGGTATTGCGACCAGAGATTGCGCTTCTGCAGCGCCGCCTTGAGCTTCATCGCGTCGGGCGAGCCCGGCTTGATGGCCGAGAGATCGCTGCCGATCTCGGCGGTCAGGCTGGCGCGCACCTCGTTGGCACGGGCGGGATCGCCGCGCGACTGCTCCTCGACGACGCGTTCCAAGAGGCTCTGCGCGAAGGTCACGCCGGCGGCCTTCAGCGCCTGCAGATCGACCGGCGCAAGGAGATGCGGCTTTTTGGCGTCACGACCGTCCGGCGGCGTGTTGGCGAGGAGCTCGGCGAGGCTGCCGAGCCGGCGATCGCGCGGCGCGGCGCGGAGCGCGGCGAGGGGATCCTTGTCGTTGAGCAGCCCCGACATGGTCGGCGCGCTGCGCGTGATGTCGTAGATACCGTCCTCTCGGACGAGGACCACGGCAGGCCCGTCCTCTTGCGGCAACCAGGCGCGGCCGATGAGGGTGCCGGCAAACCCGTCATCGGGCAGCGTGGTTTTTGGGTCGAGGGTGAAGTTCATAGTGATCCTCCCGCGATGGTCTGCGTCTTCGCAATAATCTGTAGGGCGCTCTTATGGCGGCCCGGGCCACGGCAAACATTTACGTTAGTTATGGTAGCTCGCCGCGCAAGACGACGCTCTTGTTGTGCAGATGCTCTTCGAGCAACCGCGCCAGGCGAGGGCCATCGCGCGCTTGCAACGTCTGCAGGATGACCTCGTGCTCCGCAACGGCGCGTTGCCAGCGCTCATCCGACAGGTTTGCGAAGTAGCGGGCGCGCCGGATACGCGCCGCGAGACTCTGATAGGTCGTCGCGAGGATCGGGTTGCGGGCGGCCGCGACGATCGCGGCGTGGATCGCTTGGTTGAGGCGGAAATACCCCGGCAGGTCGCGGCGCATGTATTGCGCCAGCATTTCGTAATGGAGGGCAGCGATCTCGGCAAGCTCCGCCTCGCTGATATGCGTGCAGGCGAGACTGCCGGCGAGCGCCTCGAGCGCACCCATGACCTGGAACATGTTTTCGATGTCGCTGTCGTCCAGGCGTGCAACGCGCGCGCCGCGATTGGGCAGGAGCTCGACGAGCCCTTCGGAGGCCAGGACCTTGAGCGCCTCGCGCAGCGGCGTGCGCGAGACGCCGAGACTCGCGCAAAGCTGCCGCTCGGCGATCCGTGCGCCCGGCGCCAATGTCCCCTCGACGATGAGGTCACGCAGCTGGCCGACCACGGTGTCGTGCAGGTTGACGCGCCGGCCGCCATTCAGACGATCGCGCGCCGGCGCTCCCAACGTCTCGCTATCACCCACGGTCATGCTGCCACCGCTGAGGCGCGGTCGAGTACGCGCGCGAGGTGCTGCGCCTGGCGTCCGGCGCCGTCGCCGATCTGATGTCGGCATGACGTGCCGCCGGCGACGATGAGCGTGTCCGCGGCGACGCCGCGCACGGCCGGCAGCACGGCAAGCTCGCCGATCTTCATCGACATCTCGTAATGCTCGGCCTCGTAGCCGAAGGCGCCCGCCATGCCGCAGCAGGTCGCATCGAAGCTCTTGACGTCGAGACCGGGAACGAGGCGCAAGGCCGCCTCGACCGCGCCGACCGTGTTGAAGGCCTTCTGATGGCAGTGGCCGTGTACGAGGGCAGCGCGCTCGGGGAGAGCGCCAACCGCTAGGGCAAACCGCCCGGCGGCGATCTCGCTGGCGACAAATTCCTCGAAGAGGAAAGCGCTCCTCGCCAGCGCAGCGCTTTCTTTTCCAGGCAGCAGCACGGTGAACTCGTCGCGCAAAGTCAGCAGGCAGGATGGCTCCAGCCCAACGATCGGTATTCCCTTCTCGACGAATGGCTCGAGCGCCGCGATCGTCCGCCGCGCCTCTGTACGCGCCTGGTCGACGAGGCCAGCGGCGAGGAAAGTGCGGCCGCAGCACAGCGGTCGGCCATCATCGGGTGCCGGGCTGGGCAGCACGTCGTAGCCGGCGCGGCGCAGCACGCGCTCGGCGGCACGCGCATTCTCGGGCTCGAACCAGCGATTGAAGGTGTCGACCAGCAGGATGACGGCGCGGGACTTATCCCCTCTCCCCTCTCGGGAGAGGGAGGGGCCCCGCGAAGCGGGGAGGGTGAGGGGGATGGCGCAGCGTACCTGGACTTCGGGCAGCTCCCTCACCCCGTCCCTCTCCCGCGAGGGGAGAGGGGGATTCTTGGGATCCTGATAGGGCTGCCGATGCCATTCCGGCAGCTTGCGGCGCGCGCTCAGGCCGGTCAGCGCCTCACCGAGCCGCGCAACGAGCGACAGCCGGTTGCGCAGGTTGAGCAGCGGGCCGATGCGCGACGCCCTTGGGGCGTATCGCGGTAGATAGGCGACGAGCCGATCGCGCAGCTTTAGCCCATGCTTTCTCTTGTAGTGATAAAGGAACTCGATCTTCATGCGCGCCATGTCGACGCCGGTCGGGCATTCGCGCTTGCAGCCCTTGCACGAGATGCAGAGCGCCATCGTCTCGCGCATCGCTTCGGACGTCAGCGCATCGGGGCCGAGCTGTCCCGAGAGGGCGAGGCGCAGCGTATTGGCGCGCCCGCGCGTCAGATGCTGCTCGTCGGCCGTCGCTCGGAACGACGGGCACATGACGCCGGGGTCGGATTTACGGCAGGCGCCGTTGTTGTTGCACATCTCGGCAGCGCCGGCGAAGCCGCCCCATTCCGACCAGTCCAGCGCGGTTGGAAACTCCGGCGTCGCATAGCCCGGCTTGAAGCGGAAGAGGGAGCGATCGTCCATCTTGGGCGGATCGACGATTTTGCCGGGGTTGAAGAGGTGAGCGGGGTCGAAGGCGTCCTTGACCTCCTTGAAGACGGCGACGATGCGCCGACCGTACATCTTCTCGTGGAACTCGGAGCGCACCAACCCGTCGCCATGCTCGCCGGAATGCGAGCCCTTGTACTCGCGCACCATGGCGAAGGCTTCTTCGGCGATCGCCCGCATGGTCTTGGCGCCGATGTCTTGCTTGAGATTGATCACCGGGCGGACGTGGAGGCAGCCGACCGATGCATGCGCATAGAACGTGCCGTAGGTACCATGCTTCTTGAAGATGGCTTCGAGCCGGTCGGTGTAGTCCGCGAGATCTTCGAGTGCGACGGCGCAATCCTCGATGAAGGAGATTGGTTTTCCATCGCCTTTCATCGACATCATGATGTTGAGCCCGGCGCGTCGGACATCCCAAATGGCACTTTGAAAACTCGGCTCGATCGCCTCGACGACGGCGCCGGGGAAGCCGAGCTCGCCCATCAGCTCGACGAGCTGCTTGAGGCGGCGCAGGTTGTCGTCGCCGTCATCGCCCGCGAACTCGACGAGCAGCAGCGCCGCCGGCTCGCCCTTGACGAAGCGCTCGACGGTTGGGCGGTACATTGCGATGTCCCGCGACAACCCGATCATCGTGTGGTCGATAAGCTCGACCGCGGTGGGGCCAAGCTTGACGATGTGCTGGGTCGCATCCATCGCCTTGTAGAAGCTCGGGAAGTGGCAGATGCCGAGGACACGGTTGCGCGCGACCGGCTGCAGATCGAGCTCGATCGCGTTGAAGAAGGCAAGGGTGCCCTCGGAGCCCACGAGGAGATGCGCCATGTTGTGGCCGGCATCGGCGATCATGTCGATGTTGTAGCCGCCGACCTTGCGCAGAAGTTTCGGAATACGTGCATCGATCTCGTCGGCCTCGCGGCGGTGCAGCGCCCGCATCCGGCGGACGAGGTCGCTCGCGCGCTCGGGCATCGCCGGGTCGTTGCCAAAATTGCCTGGCGTCTCGCCGAATCGCGCGGCCGTGCCGTCGGCAAGAATTGCGTCGATGGCGCGCACGTTGTGCACCATATTGCCGTAGCGCAGCGAGCGCGAGCCGCAGCTATTATTGGCGGCCATACCGCCGAGCGTCGCGCGGCTGCTCGTGGAGACGTCGACGGGAAAAAACAGGCCGTCCTTGCGCAGCGCCTTGTTCAGCCGGTCGAGCACGAGACCGGGCTGCACCACGGCGCGCCGGCTCGCGGCATCGACGGAAAGAATACCGTTCATGTATTTGCTGCAGTCGAGGACGAGCGAGGGGCCGACGGTCTGACCGCATTGCGAGGTGCCGCCGCCGCGCGGCAATAGGCTGACGCCGGCATCACGAGCAATCTCAAGGGCCGCGGCGACGTCTTCGCCGTCGCGTGGCACGACGACCCCTACCGGCTCGATCTGGTAGATCGAGGCATCGGTGCTGTAGCGGCCGCGGCTGAAGGCATCGAAGAGCACCTCGCCGCGCAGGCTCTTGCGCAAGCGCGCGGCCAAGGCCGGGTCGCCGGCACGGTCGGTCGACAGGATCATGGCGTCAGGATGCAGGCGGTTCCGATTGCATGCAAGGTGTTCATCGGATTGCTCAACCGATTGAATGCAAAACGTTCGTTGATCGCTAGACCGGCCGCTTATCCATCGTACGTCCTTCGATGCGCGTCCGAGATGCTTCTCCTAAAGTTGATAATCGCACTTTATATCAACGTTATATAAGACAACGGTTCAACGAATTATTCATCCTGCGCAGGCGCCCGGTGCCGTCTCGAAGGATGTATTATTTTTAACCAGCCTCTTGCAGCGAATGAAATTTGCATTCAATCTGGGCAAACCATATCGGAGATGGCGAGCGATGAAGCACCGGAGCGGGCGACATTTTCTGCAGATCCCGGGACCGACCAACGTTCCGGACCGCGTGTTGCGCGCTATCGACCATGCGACGATCGATCATCGCGGCCAGGATTTTGGCGAGCTCGGCCGCGCCGTGCTTGCCGGGCTGAAGCCGGTGTTCGGAACCACCGGACCGGTCATCGTGCTGCCATCCTCCGGCACCGGTGCGTGGGAGGCGGCATTCGTCAACACATTGTCACCGGGCGACGCCGTCCTGATGTTCGAGACCGGCCATTTCGCCACGCTATGGCGCGAGATGGCTAAGAAACTCGGTCTTGAGGCGGAGTTCGTCGCCGGCGACTGGCGCCACGGTGTCGCCCCGGCAATGGTCGAGGACCGTCTTGCCGCCGACAAGGCGCATCGCTTCAAGGCCGTGTGCGTCGTCCACAACGAGACGTCGACCGGAGTCACGAGCCGCATCGCCGAGATCCGCGCCGCGATCGATCGCGCCATGCACCCAGCGCTGTTCATGGTCGACACGATCTCCTCGCTGGCCTCGATCGATTATCGGCACGAAGAATGGCGGGTCGATGTCACCGTCGCCGGCTCACAGAAGGGGCTGATGCTGCCGCCCGGACTCGGCTTCAACGCCGTCTCCGAGAAGGCGCTCGCTGCGTCGAAGACGGCGCGCCTGCCGCGCTCTTATTGGGACTGGCAGCCGATGCTGCAGGCGAACGACAAGGGCTACTTTCCCTATACGCCGGCGACCAACCTGCTCTACGGCTTGAAAGAGGCGCTTGCAATGCTGGCCGAGGAGGGGCTGGCCAATGTCTTCGCGCGTCACGACCGGCATGCCGAGGCGACCCGCCGTGCTGTCAAGGCGTGGGGGCTCGAAATCCTGTGTGCGGAGCCGCGTGAATATTCGAGTTCGCTGACCGCCGTGCTGATGCCGCAAGGACATAGCGCCGATGCCCTGCGCCAAACGATCCTCGATCGCTTCGACATGTCGCTCGGCTCCGGGCTCGGTCGTCTCGCGGACAAGGTCTTCCGGATCGGCCATCTCGGCGATTTCAACGATCTTATGCTCGCCGGCACGCTGGGCGGCATCGAGATGGGGCTCGGGGTTGCCGGGGTGCCACACCAGCGTGGCGGGATCACCGCTGCGCTCGACTATCTCGCCGGCAACCGCGCGGCGTGAGGGCCGGAACGGCGGCCGATCGGCGACGACGCTAAGAAGGCGCTGCAACAACAACGTAGGGAGCGGGCGATGCGGAAATCAGGCTATGTCGCGACCAGCACTATTCTCGGCATGCTGTGTCTTATGTACATGATCACTTATATCGATCGTGTAAACATCTCGACGGCAGCCGGCGTATTCCGCGACGAGCTCAAGTTCTCGGCGACGGACTACGGCAAGATTTTCGCTGCGTTCGGCTATACCTATGCGATGTTTCAAATCGTCGGGGGTTGGATCGGCGACCGCTTCGGGCCGCGCCTGACCCTTGGGATTTGTGGCGCGGTCTGGGCGACGGCAACCATCTTGACCGGTCTTGTCGAGGGCTTCTGGTCGTTCATCGCGTTGCGGCTCTTGCTTGGTTTCGGCGAGGGAGCGACCTTTCCGACAGCGACGCGTGCGATGTCGAACTGGACGCGGGCCGGGTGGCGCGGCTTTGCCCAAGGGATCACGCATTCCTTCTCGCGTCTCGCGCCTTGGCAACGCCGCCGCTCCGGCCATCGTCGTTGGACTGATATCGGTGATCTCGTGGCGCGGCTCCTTCGTGGTCGTCGGTCTCATCAGCCTCGCCTGGGTCATCGCCTGGGTCTGGTATTTCCGCGACAATCCGCGCGACCATCCCGGCATCAGCGAGGCCGAGCTCGCGGTACTGCCGGCCTACGGCACCGGCTCGCGCGCGAAGGCGGATGCCGTTCCTTGGCGCCTCCTCGTGCCGCGCATGATGCCGACGGCGATCGTCTATTTCTGCTACGGCTGGACGCTGTGGCTCTATCTGTCGTGGCTGCCGCAATATTTCCTGCACGGCCACGATCTCAACCTCAAGAACGCGGCGTGGTTCACGACGGCGGTGGGCATGGCGGGCGTCATCGGTGATTCGGTCGGCGGCATCGTCAGCGACTATCTCTACAAGAAGACCGGCAGTCTCACGATAGCGCGGCGCAACGTGATCGTTTTCAGCCTGATCTCGTCGCTTCTCTTCCTCGTTCCCGTCTTCATCTTCGAGAATGTTTTTGTCCTCGCCGCCTGCCTCAGCGGGGCGTTCTTCTGCCTCGAGCTGACAATCGGGCCGATCTGGTCGGTGCCGATGGACATCGCGCCCAAATTCGCCGGCACCGCCAGCGGAATCATGAATACGGGATCGGCGATAGCGGCAATCATCTCGCCGATCGTGTTCGGCATGATCATCGATGCGACCGGGAACTGGGAGCTACCGTTCCTCGGATCGATCGGCCTGTTGTTCATCGGCGCCGTTCTCGCCTTCTGGATGCATGCCGACCGAGTGCTCGACACCAAGGCAGCGCCAGCACCGGCGAAGCTTGCCCAGGCGCTTTGACGGGAAGGGTACGTTACCGGTGCGATGGTCGGCTCGGACGGCCATCTGGATAATGATCAACTATAGGAGGGAACGATGTTGCAACGATCCAGAATGCTCGTCGCCGTGACGATTGTCGCCATTGCCGTCGGGTCGGCCGGCGCTGTCCATGCCGGGTCCGGTAAGCTCAAGCAAATCGGCACGATCGCGAACCCGGCTGGTCCGATCGACGAGTTCGACATCGGCTTCGTCGACCAGAAGAGCCAGCGCTACTACCTCGCCGACCGGTCGAACAAATCGGTCGATATCTTTGACGCCAAGACCGACAAGTTCATCGGCAGCGTCGGCGGCTTCGTCGGCGTAGTGATGAAGAATGGCAAGCCGAACAACGACGTCTCGGGACCGGACGGCGTTCTAGTCGTTGGCGGCGAGGCATGGGCGGGCGACGGCGACAGCAGCGTCAAGGTGATCGATCTCAAGACCAACAAGGTTGTCGACACCATCAAGACCGGCGGGGAGAGCCGGGTCGACGAGATGGCCTATGATGCCAAGGACGGTATCTTCATGGGCGTCAACAATGCCGAGGAGCCGCCCTACGCGACGCTGGTGTCGACCAAGCCGGGCCACAAGATCCTCGCCAAGATCACGTTCGAGGATGCAACGGACGGGGCCGAGCAGCCGGCTTACAACCCGGCCGATGGACTGTTCTACGTCGCCATTCCCGAGCTCAAGAAGGACGCCAAGAAGGGCGCCGTCGCGGTGATCGATCCGCGCAAGGGCAAGCTCGTCAAGATGCTGACGGTCGAGAATTGCCATCCCAATGGGCTCGCCTTTGGGGCCGGAAGCAATTTTGTGCTCGGCTGCACCGCCGACGGCAAGGAAATGCCGCCGATCATCACCGTGATGAACGCGAAGACCGGCAAGGTCGTGAAGAACGTCGCCGATATCGGCGGCGCCGACATGGTGGCGTTCAATCCTAAGGCCGACCAGTACTATACCGGATCGCGCAACATGCCGGGCGGGCCGGTGCTCGGAGTGATTGACGCCAAGACCAATGCGCTGGTGCAGAAGATCGCGCTCAACAGCGGCAACACTCACTCGGTCGCGGTGAACTACGCAAACAATCAGGTGTTCGTGCCGCAGAGCAGCAAGGGCGGCGGTTGCGGCTGCGTCCTGGTGTTCGCTCCGGAATAGGCGGCGCCGATTTGCGGAGGAGAGATCGATGATGACGACACGATCATGGGTCCGATGCTCGTCGTCCTCGCTCTCCCCCGCATAACCGCCCCGTCGCGTCGCCCCTCCACTCGAGACCGAGGAGATTCATACGGTGCCAACCCCCCATAATGTCCTGATCATGGGTGCCTCGTACGGGTCGCTCCTCGCCACCAAGCTGCTGTTCGCTGGGCATCGGGTGAAGCTGGTGTGCCTACCCGCCGAGGCGGCGGCGATCAATGAGGAGGGGGCCCGCGTGCGCCTGCCGATCAAGGGCCGCAAGGACCTCATCGAGATAGACACGCGCAAGCTGCCCGGCACGCTCTCCGCCGACGGCCCCGGCGCGGTCAAGCCGGCCGACTACGACCTCGTAGCCCTGGCGATGCAGGAGCCGCAATACGGCGCCCCCGGCGTGCGTGAGCTGCTCGACGCGGTGGCGACATCCAGGGTGCCCTGCATATCGATCATGAACATGCCACCGCTGCCTTATCTGAAGCGCATTCCCGGGCTCGACACGGACGCGCTGAAATCCTGCTGCCCGCCGGGGGAGAAGGTCAACGTGCTCCAAGTCACGCTGCCGACCAACTTCAAGGTAGCGCGGTTCCCCGCCGACGCGCCCACCGCCATGCTGCGCCGCATGCAGACGGATATCGAGGCGGTGCGGTACGATCCCGGCAACGGCAAGATCGAGCTGCCGGTCAAGCTCAAGGTGCACGACTCGATCTTCGTGCCACTGGCCAAGTGGAGCATGCTAGTGACCGGCAATTACCGCTGCATCCTGAAGGACAGCGCGCGCTCTATCAAGGAAGCCGTGCATAGCGATATCGAAACCTCGCGCGCAGTCTACAACTGGGTGCGCGAGCTGTGCCTCTCGCTGGGTGCAGCCCCGGACGATCTTGTACCGTTCGAGAAATACGCCAGCGCCGCGCAAGGCCTCGCCCTCCCATCCTCCGGGGCGCGCGCCCTCTTCGCCGGCGCCAAGAACATCGAGCGGGTGGACCGGCTGGTGCAGGGCATCGCGGCGCAGAAGGGCATGCGCTCCGCCGCCGTCGACGAGATCGTCGCCCTGGTCGACGCGCGGCTGGCGCTCAATCGGCACAAGGTTTCGTAAACGCGTTGTCTCGCGATAATGCGACAACGAAACCGCTATGGCAACGGCTCGGCGATTGCTGTATGTGCTGAAAGAGGTGCTGGCGATGCTGGCGGACACGCGCCGACACGGTTCTGCCGGAGACGGCGCCCGGCTTTTTGCATTCAATCTGCGGCGATTGCGAAGGAGCGAGCGATGACCTATCGGAGCGGCCGCCATTTCCTCCAGATCCCGGGACCGACCAATGTGCCCGACCGCGTGCTGCGCGCCATCGACCATGCAACAATCGATCATCGCAGCCAGGATTTCAGCGAGCTCGGGCGCGCCGTTCTCGCCGGGCTGAAACCGGTCTTCGGGACCACCGGCCCGGTGATCGTGCTGCCCTCCTCGGGCACCGGCGCATGGGAGGCGGCGCTGGTCAACACGCTGTCACCGGGTGACGCTGTTCTCATGTTCGAGACCGGTCATTTCGCGACGCTGTGGCGCGAGATGGCGAAGAAGCTCGGTCTCGAGGCCGAGTTCGTCGCCGGCGATTGGCGGCACGGCGTCGCCCCGGCATCGGTCGAGCAACATCTGGCGGCAGACAAGGCGCATCGCTTCAAGGCAGTGTGCGTCGTTCACAACGAGACCTCGACCGGCGTTGCCAGCCGCATCGCCGAAATCCGCGCCGCGATCGATCGCGCGAAGCATCCCGCGCTCTTCATGGTCGACACCATCTCGTCACTCGCCTCGATCGAATACCGGCATGAAGACTGGCGGGTCGATGTCACCGTCGCGGGTTCGCAGAAGGGGTTGATGCTGCCGCCCGGGCTGGGCTTCAACGCCGTGTCGCAGAAGGCCCTTGCCGCAGCCAAGACGGCGCGCTTGCCGCGCTCCTACTGGGACTGGCAGCCGATGCTGCAGGCCAATGAAAATGGGTTCTTTCCCTACACACCGGCTACCAACCTGCTTTACGGCCTCAAGGAGGCGTTGGCGATGCTGAGCGAGGAGGGGCTCGCCAATGTCTTCGCGCGCCATGACCGCCACGCCGAGGCGACTCGCCGTGCTGTCAACGCCTGGGGGCTCGAGGTGCTGTGCCTGGAGCCGCGTGAGTATTCGAGCTCGCTGACCGCCGTGACGATGCCGGATGGGCATAGCGCCGACGGGCTCCGCCGCGCTATCCTCGAGCGATTCGACATGTCGCTCGGCTCCGGCCTCGGCCGGCTCGCCGACAAGGTCTTCCGCATCGGCCATCTCGGCGACTTCAACGATCTCATGCTTGCCGGCACGCTGAGCGGCATCGAGATGGGGTTGGGCATCGCCGGCGTGCCGCACCGGCGCGGCGGCATCAACGCCGCGCTCGACTATCTCGCCGGCAATCGGGCGGCATGAGCCGCCGGATGGAAGGCTGACCGGCGATGCTGCGAGCGTTCGTTCCCCACAACGGC
>WNFC01018887.1_pt1 | contig 14428 bp, 13 predicted proteins | sample 5400541 | NCBI WGS metagenome assembly WNFC01 (sample SAMN13153342, study PRJNA577476) | soil metagenome | isolation source: 120 cm saprolite under Douglas fir tree site 2 hole 2 replicate 1 | place: USA:California | collected 2015-04-18
GGGTCTGACCGCGCATGCCATGAAGGGCGACCGCGAGCGCTGCTTCGCGGCGGGGATGGATGGATACGTCCCCAAGCCGATCCGGCTCGCGGTGCTGTTTGCCGCCATCGAGCAGGTGATCGCGCAGCGAACCGGGGCGGAGCACCCGGAAACGGCTGACCAGGTCACCGGGGTGCTGGACGAGGAGGGTCTGGTCGGGCTCGCGTCGTCGGACGGGGGGCTCCTCCGGGAACTTGCGCACCTGTTTCTCGAGGACGGTCCGCAGCGGCTGGCAGAAATCGGCGCCGCGCTCGAATCGGGTGATCTCTCTTTGCTTCAGATAGCGGCGCAGACCCTCAATGGGTCGGCGGGAAGCCTCTGCGGAGGGAGCACCGCGGACGCGGCGCTGCGCCTCGAGAGGCTGGCGGAAAAAGGCGATCTCGCCCAGGCGCGCCTCGTCTATCCCGCGTTGAGGGAGGAAGTCTCCAGGCTACAGCAAGCATTGACCCGGCTGGCCGGGAAGTACAACGGGCACGGTCTTCATCCTCGATGACGACAGAGCTCTCCACCTCGTCGACGTGCCGCCTGCTACAGCGCCTGCCCATCCGCTTCGATCTCGATCAGCATCGCCGGGTCGATGAGCGACTTCACCTCGACCATCGTGGTGGCCGGTTTGTCCGGCCCGAAAAACTCGGCGTGGGCGCGCCCGTACTCCGCCCAACGGGAGATGTCGGTCACGAACATACGGGTCCGAACGATGTTCTTTCGGGTAGCGCCGAGTTGAACCAGGGCGCGCTCGATGAGCTCGAGGCATCGCTTCGCCTGGGCATAAGCATCACCGGGCTTGTGGACTCCCTTCCCTGACTCGTCCACCGGCGCGGTGCCGGTCACGTAGATGTTGCTGCCCGCCTTGAGGGCACGGCAGTAACCGACCTTCTCCTCCCACACCGCCTTCGAGAAGACGCGCTGGATCTCCATGACGGGTTTACTTACGCCATCCGCCCAACGGGCGAAAGGGGGGTGCGAGCTTTATGAACCCGCGGTAGCCCGCGCCGGGAACTTTTGCGGGCTGTCAGCGCATCTCCTCACCGGAAGCGCGTCCGGCCCAACCCCCGCACGCAAACTGGAGACTCCCATGCTCAATCGATGCCCGATCGTTGCCGTCCTGCTGCTCAGCTCGTTCGTCGGGCGCGCAAGTGCCGCGCAGCTCACTGTTTTCGAGACACCGCTCGACAATTGGAGACGGGAGGTTTCAGCGAAGTTCGCGGTGAACCGCGACCTCGGCCGGGCGTGGATTGACGTGGCGGTGACGACCGCTGCGGCAGGCGACGAGGCGCCGACATCTGAGGTGACCTCGACGTTGATCGAAGGGCTTTACTACGATCCGGCCCTCAAACAGGTGCTCTACCGGACCGCCACCGAAAACATTGTTTGCGCCGAGGATTCACGTCTCCTCTGGACGACCTATTTGAAGAATACAGGGCGATGCCTGCTGACTCCACTTGTCGAGAAGCGCAAGCTGGACGATGGATTCAACAACCGCGAACAAACTGTGAGCAAGGTCGTTTTTGAGGCTCAGGGAGAACGGAGCGCAGAAGGCGCGTCGGACGTTGCTTCGCTGGCGGAGAAGCTGAAGGGTTCCGAGATCTCGTTGCACCAGGGCTTGGCTGCGAGCACCGCAGAGGGCAGGCCGATCTCGGCGAAGTTCGAGGTCGAGAACGGCAAGCTCCAGCTCTCGGTATACGTCGCGAAGGGCGCGAGCTTCTCGGAGCTGATCATCGATCATCAGACCGGGAAGATCGCCAAGACCGAGCCGATCACTGGCGGCGATGACCTGGCGGCAGCGATACTGCAAGCCGAGGCGATGACCAGGGCCAGGACTTCATTGCAAGGAGCGCTTGCCAAGGCAGCAGCGGCGAACCGGGCGTATCGGCCCGTCAGCGTGACGTCGGCGCTCAAGGATGGCCGGCCGATCGCTTTCATCACGCTGATGAACGGAGAGGACTCGAAGACGATCAGCGAGAGACTCGACTGAGGTCGCTACCCGGTCGGGCCAACCCCGAGCTGAGCGCCAAAGCAGGCACCTGAGAGGCGGGCGTGACGGAGAACGAGTTGCTCACCATAGCGCTGTCGGTCGCGAACCAGTTGAAGCGGTTCGCGCACCATCTCTGCGGCGATGCCGACGACGCCGAGGACCTGGTTCAGGAGGGCTTTTTGCGCGCGCTGGCCAACCGCGGGCAGCTGCGCGATGCAAGCCGGGCCCTTCCCTGGCTTCTGATGATCGTACGAAGAGTGTTCCTGGAAAAGCACCGCCGCTCCGAGCGCCAATCGCGGCTGATCGAGTCGGACGCGACCCTCACCGATCCGCCGATCGGAAACCTGGAGGAGGAAATGCTGCGAGGTGCGCTCAGCGGGGAGATGTCCAATGCCCTGGCGGCGCTTCCGGAAGAATGGCGGAGCTGCTTGCTCCTTCGCGAAGTGCATGGGTTTTCCTATCAGGAGATCGCGCAGATCGCCGAATGCCCGGTGGGCACGGTGCGGTCCCGCCTGGCGCGCGCCCGCGCTCAGCTGCTCGTCTCGCTGCACACTTGCGCGGCCGAGCGCGGCATCGGCCAAGGAGCTCGCAAATGAGTTGCCCCACGTTCGAGTCCTTAAGCGCAGAAGTCGACGGAGAGCTGGCCCAGCTCGAGGCCGAGGCAGTGAGATCGCACCTGGTCGGATGCGACCAGTGCCGCGCCCGGCGGACCGAGCTGCTCTTGCTCCAGGGCGCGGTGCGGAACGCATCGGCCGCTCCCTTGGCATTTGACGGGCTCAAGGCGCGGATGGTGGCAACTGTGCAAAAGCGACGACGCGCGAGAGTCCTAAGGCTCGGGTCGGGGCTTGGGGTTGCGGCCGCGGTGGCCGTGCTGATTCTGCCCTTGGTGCGGGGCAAGGACGTGGTCACCGAGCTCGTCGGTGATCATCTCGGGACCACAGTGACCGGCGAGGAACCGTTCGACGTGATGAGCAGCGACGCAACTGTGCTCGAGCGCTGGTTTGAAGGTAAGCTCGACTACAGATTTCGGATCCCACGCCCGCCCGCCACGCGGCTCCTCGGCGCGCGACTTTGCGACGTCGGCGGCCGCCAGTTTCCCCTCGCTGCGTACGATCGCGAAGGTCGGCGCCTATCGCTCTTTGCCCTGGGTGCCTCAGCCGGAAGCCGGGGAGGGACCTGCCGGGAGGGTGTCGCCGGCTTCACCGTCTGTCGCCAGGTTACGGATGGGATCGACTACATGCTCGTGTCGGACTATCCGGGAGCCGAGGCCAAACGCATCTTGACGGCGATGCTTTCGGAGCGACCCTGAACACGGCTCGCGCTCGCCGCGGTCACAAGTCCAGCGCTTCCCCATTCAGGCGCGCAGTCGTCGTGACCGGGATGGGCTGGCGGATCGTCTGCGCGGCGTGGCATCCGCGCTCGGCGTGGACGACCAGCTTCTTCACCTGCTCGGCGGGCGCAGAGCTCTGGATGCTCACCGCGAATGTCACCTCGTCGAATGCCGCGCCGGGGCCCTCGAGACCGAGCTTGTCGGCGACGTCGAAGCGGCATCGCACGTCCACGTCGGCATCCTCGATGGGCACATCGTACAGAGGCGCGAACCGCGCCAGCTGGGTCAGCAGTCAAAACGCTGCGCCGATGAGGAAATAGTCGAGCGGCGCCGGACCGCGGTTTGTCCCGCCTCGTTCAGGGGGCTCATCGCTTTCGACTTGATGACCGCGGACCCGCCCCTCGAGGTGGACATTCTCGAGGATCCGCGCCACCGCCCGGAAACTGATCTTTCCCCCGGTTGGCTTGCTGGCGACTGAGGCTCGGAACTTCTCGTACTCCAACCGCATGGCCTTCAGATTAACGCGGCTCTTCGGCTTATCTGCCATCGTAGCTGCCCCTGTTCAAATCGGGTGTTGGCGAGGTTGAAGAGGCCATCATCCACATAAATCCGGTGGTGCAGCGCACTGCCTCTGTGTACAGCCGACGGAAGGCGCCCGTTCGCCGGGGCATTCGCAGCTCCAGGAAAGACACTCCTGGGAATAGGTACATGTCGCTCCGGCCGGTTTTCTGGCTTTGCACAATGCATCGCTGTCGCAAAACAAAAGTAACCGAATGTCACAATCAGACTCGGCCATGTTCGGCCTACAGGGTTCACCCGCCACGGCATGTTTTCGGCATGTCGTGTTTGCGTCGCAGCGGAGCCCAGGGGCGCAACGGACTGAGCGACAGGACTCTCCTTCCCGAGCCCGTTCGACGCATCGATGCGAATCCCAAGGACAGGACAGGTCGGGCAGGCAAAATCCCAACGACGAGCACTCCCAACCTGAGCACCCCCGCACCACGATTCACCTACGCGCAGCAATCGTTGCGGCTGTCGGCACTGCCCTCTTGCGCACTCCAAGGCAGACACGCAGGCTCCAGTGCTTTCACAGGCTACGCCCTCTGCTCTCCTGGGCTCGCAGACTGCCGAGGAGTTGCAGTACAAACCCTGCGGGCACCCATAGCGTTGGTTGTGTCGGGAAAAACATCGTTCGCCTTCGTGCCGCGGCGTGTAGCAGCTGTGATCGAAATCAACTAAACCTTCCTCACAACGATCGTAGGGACCCAAGCTGCCTCCCGCTCTGACAGGTCGGGTGCAGGTTCCAAAGCAGTTTTGGGCCGATCCGTAAGATGAACAAAAGGTTCCGGGCTCGCACTCCGATTCTTGGCAGCGCTCTCCTGCCTTAACTGTACCCTTAAAAGTCTCACGGCACTCCTTAAGCTCCAGGCTGGATTGGGCAAAAACATCGAGGGCGGCGCAAGGTTTATTGGGGATTGCGGCGAAACACTGTTGCGCATTTCGCGCGTCGAAAACAATCCTGCGCCCCTGTCGAAAATATATTTGCGCCGTGCCAGTGAAACGCGAACCCGTTTCGAATTGAATATATCTTTCGCAGCTCTCTTGACCAGCTGCCTGGCCACACTCAACCAGACGCTGGCAGACAACCGATCGGTACTGTGCTTCGAGTGCCTGAAGTGTTTCCTGGCTGGGTGGGGGCGCGAGCGGCTCGTGCTTTTGACGACGCGCAGGCGGACAACCGATCTCGGCCAAAATTGGTGCAGGCATGTGCAACCCCTCGGCCCAATCTACGCGAGCTCGACTATCAGAGGTGGAACGACAAAGTCAAAGAGCGTTGACTTCGTCGATCGTCACGCGCTCGATTTCAACGCGGTTGTCGTGATACACGGCGCCTCCGCCCATATCCGAGTCGCGCTCGGCGACGGTCGCATTCGCGGTCGTGCCCCCCCGCGCGTGGTTGGGCCACCGCCCCTTGGAGCTGGCGACGACGCCTGGTCGAACGCGGTCGGTAATCTCGACGTTCGCGAGGAACGAACCCCGTGCATTGAAGACGCGGACTTCGTCGCCGCTCCGAAGGCGGCGGCGATCGGCATCCTGCGGATGGATCTGCACCGTCGGTGGCCCGGCACGCTTCAGCTGGGCGGGGATGTTGGCGAACAGTGAATTGAGAAAATAGTGATTGGCGGGTGTAATCAGCGCCAACGGATATTCGCGCGCGAGCGACGTGTCGCTCTGCACCGTTTCGAAAGGCGGCGTGTATCCCGCCACCGGGTCGAGGCCCGCCGATGCCATCCGTTCGGAGACGAACTCCAGCCGCCCTGACGGCGTTGGGAATCCGTTCGCAAACGGGACGAACGGCTTGGGATAGCTCAGCCGGATCCAGCCGCGATTTTTCAGCTCTTCGAGAGTGATACCGGCCAACGACGGATGTCCGCTGTCGAGCGTCTGCCGGGCGATGTCCTCGTCGCTGTCGTAAAGAGGCGGCGCATCGAGCCCCATCTTTCGCGCGAGACGACGGAAAATCTCGGTTGTGCTCAGGCACTCGCCCGGAGGCGCTACGGCTGGCTCGTTCCAGGAAATGTACAAATGACCGTACGCGATGAGCAGATCCGCATGCTCCAGTTGCATCGTGGTGGGCAGCAGGATGTCGGCGAACTGCGCCGTGTCGGTCAAAAAATGCTCGGCGACGACGGTGAAGAGATCCTCCCGCGCCAGCCCGCGGCGGACCTTCGTCTGGTCAGGTACGCTCGCCGCAGGGTTGCTCCCATAGATGAACAGCGCTTTGACCGGCGGATTGTCGAGCTCGAGAAGGCCTTCGCCGAGCCGAGTCATGCTCAGCGCGCGGCACTCCCGCGGTCGAAGGTCATCACGCCACAACGCCGGGTAGTTGAGGCCGAAGAAGCCGCGCGTGTCGTAGGACACACCGCCGCCCGGATGGCGCCAGTCACCGGTGACGCCGGGGATGCAGGAAATCGTCCGCACCGCCATCCCTCCGCCGCCGTGCCGCTGGAGACCGATGCCGATGCGGATGCCGGTCGGCCTCGCCGAGGCGAGCTGCTTGCCCAGATTGACGATCGCCTCCTCGGGAAGACCGCAGATCTTCGCCACGCGGTCGACGGAGAACTCGAGAATGCGTTCCCGGAAGGCATCCCAACCCAGGGTATGGGCGTCGATGAATTCGCGATCTTCGGCGCCTTCGCCGAGCACGACGTTGAGCAGGCCCAGCGCCAGTGCGGCGTCGGTGCCGGGCACCGGCGCGAGGTGATCGTCCGCCAGGGCGGCGGTGCGGGTGCGCAGCGGATCGATCGCCACGATTCGCGCGCCGTCGCGCCGCGCCGCGAGGATTGACCGCCAGAGGTGCGCGTTGGTCGACACCACGTTCGCGCCCCAGAGAACGACAAGCTTCGACGATCGGAGGTTCTCCGGGTCCATCCCCACGCGGTTGTCGCCAAGGGTGTAACCGGTACCGACGCCGCCGGCGATGGTGCAGATGGTTACCACGTGTCGCGACGCGCCGAGCACGTTCCAGAACCGGCGACCGCCTCCGTAGATCCCCTGGATCAGGCCCATGTTCCCGGCGCCAATGTACGGCCAGATCGCTTCGCTGCCGTAGGCAGCGATCGTCTGGCGAAGTCCCGCAGCGATCCGCTCCAGCGCCTCGTCCCACGAGATGCGCTGGAATTGCCCACTTCCCTTCGGACCGGTCCTTCGCATCGGATAGAGCAGGCGCTGCGGCGATCGCGAGTAGTCAATGTAGCGGTCCACCTTGTTGCACAACGAGCCGCGAGTGAAAGGATGGGCCAGGTCTCCGCGCAGCGAAACCGGCACGTCGTTCTTGACGGTGACGATCCAGCTGCACGTATCCGGACAATCCAGCGCGCAGGCGCCTCGAACCTCACGGATGGTCGCTTCCATCGGCATCTGATACAGGAGTGGTGGACCGTGCGAATAGATCCGGATTGCAGAAAATGCTTAGACCAGTTGGGAATCGCCGCACGAGGTGAGCGATGAAACGCCGATGGGAATTCGTCATCGATGTCGACCGTGTCGCGGCGATGCCGCCGTTCCTTCAGATCGCCCGCACGCTGAGCGACGACATCCGACGCGGCCGGCTGCGGCCCGGCGATCGACTCCCCGGCAGCCGCCGGCTCGCAGCCACCGCGGGCGTGCACCGAAACACGGTGATCTCCGCTTACGCGGAGCTGGCGGCGGAAGGTTGGATTGAAACCGCGCGTGGCCGAGGGACGTTTGTCGCCGCCGCGATTCCGGAGGTTGGGGGACGGCCTTTCGCCGGGGCGCTCCCGACGCGGCGGAGCGTCCCGACGCAGACCGTCCTTGCGCTCACCGGCGCCCCAGATGCGTATCGGCCACTCAAGCTGCCGCGCGGCACGCTGAACTTGAGCGCGGTGGCGACGATGCTCGTCGCGGCGCGTGGTCTGTCGGTCGCGGCGGGCGATGTGATGGTGACACGGGGAAGTCAGATGGCGTTGTCGCTTGTGGCTCGGGCCCTGCTGCGCCCGGGCGACTGCGTGGCGGTCGAGCAATGGGGATATCGTCCAGCGTGGGAGGCGTTCCGTGCTGCCGGTGCGACGACCGTCGCGCTACCCGTCGATCGCGGTGGGATCGACGTCGAGGCTCTTCGACGGCTAGTTGGACGGGCGCCGCTTCGAGCGGTCTATCTGACGCCGCACCATCAGTACCCCACCACGGTCACTCTGAAAGCCGCCCGCCGCATGGATGTGCTGGCGTTGGCCCGGGACGCCGCGTTCGCGATCATCGAAGACGATTACGATCACGAGTTTCATTACGACGGTCGGCCGGTGCTGCCGATGGCCAGCGTCGATCAGGCTGGCGTCGTCGTCTATATCGGGACGCTCTCCAAAGTCCTGGCCCCCGGCCTCCGGGTTGGCTACATCGTCGCGCCCCCCGCGGTGCTGCGGCACGCGGCAGCCGTCCGATCGGTGCTGGACATCCAGGGCGATCTGGCAACGGAAGCGGCCGTCGCGGCGATGATCGAGGACGGTGAGGTCCAGCGGCACATCGCGCGGGTGCGGCGACTCTACGCCGATCGCCGCTCCGCCCTCGCCGACGCTCTTCGGCGAACGCTCGGCACGCTCGTTGAGTTCGACGTGCCCGCGGGCGGAATGGCTCTATGGCTCAAGTTCGACAGTGGCACCGACGTCGACGCCTGGGCGCGCCGCAGCCTGGAACGTGGCGTCTCTTGGTACACGGGCCGCCGATACGCCTTCGACCAGCGGCCGCACCCGTTCGCCCGACTGAGCTTTGCCTCGCTCAACGAACGCGAGATTTCCGAGGCGGTGAAGCGGATGGCTGCGGCGCGCCGGTGAGCGCCGAAGAGGACAGATGCTCTGTCATGCCGAATCGAATTGTAATCAGCTTGCGATGACGAAACGGCATTGGTCAGTTCTTCACCGCGGCGATGACGTATTGCGGAAGCCATTCGTCGCGGAACTTCGACCAGACGGGGTAATTGTTGTAGTTGGCGGCTTGGAAGAGGACCGCGAGCTCAAGCTCGGGAATGGCGATCGCCATCTGGCCGCCGTTGCCGCTGGTGTGGAAGGCGCGGATGGTTTTTCCTCCGTACGGATAGCTGATCAGCCACCAGCCGAATCCGTAATCGTCCGGACCGTTGATCGAAGCCTGCGGCGAAGTCGCCGCCTTCGCCCAGTGCCGGCTGACGATCTGCTTTCCCCGCCAGCGGCCGCCGTCGAGAAACAGCTGCGCGAGCTTAAGGTGGTCGCGCGGACGCAGAAAGAGCCCGCCCCCGAGGTATCCTTCTCCGGTGGGCATCAGGTTGAAGTGGTAGCGGCCGAAGGCGAGCGGCTCGGCGAGGTTCCGCCGAAAGAAATCCGGCAGCCAGGATTGCGTGCTGGCCGCGACGGCCGCGCCGCCGAGATTGATTCCTCCGGAGCAGTAAAACGCCTTCTCGTGCGGAGCGCGCTCCATAGGCAGGTCGAGCATGTAGCGGTACCAGTCAGGCTGCGACTCTTGCGCGGACATCCGGTCCTCGTTTCCGGGAGACGCCTCGTCGTTGTCGTCGCAGGACAGGCCGGTGTTCATCGAGATCGCATCGGCGAGGCGGATCCGTTCTTTGCGCTCGTCCAGGTGAGCGAACGGGCGTCCGGGCTGGCCGAGGAGCTCGACGAGCTTCGCATCAAGACTCAAGACGCCTTGATCGATCGCAATCCCCACCAGCGTCGTGCCGAAGCTCTTTCCCGCGGATCGGCTGTCGTGGGGCCGCTCCGCATCGAACCCATAGAAGTATTCGTCGAGGACCAACTTCCCTCGCCGGGCGACGAGGATCGCCTGGACATATGGGGTGGCGAGGCCCTCGGTCCTCGTGTCGAGCACGCGCTGGACGAGGGCGCCGAGCAGGGTCTCGTCGAGGCCCACCTCGGCCGGCGCGGCGGTGCTCCATCCGTCGCTCGACTCGCGGGGCCGGCGCCAGGCGTAAGGCCCCGGTGCGCCCGCCCGGGGCTCGAAGCCAACCGCCTCACCCGGGTCGCGGCGAGTGAAGTCGAGCGTCATGCCGATGTCGGGGACAAACAGCGAGAGGACCGGGCCGTCAAACAGCTTGCCCTGCGGCGGCGGCTGGCCTTCGCGGCCCGGGCGCAGTACCACCTGGTCTCCATTCTTCTCGATTTTGATGGTGCGCCACCTGATCCCCAGGTTTCGCTCCGGATTCCGAACGAAGCCGCTCAGCGTGCCGTCCGGCTCGCGCCGGACGAGGAGGTAGAGGCTGATCCGGTCCTCCTTGGGTCGGACGATGCCTCGAAAAGCGCCGTGGCCGTCCGGGGCGAGCGTGACCGGCGTCGCGTAGCGGTTGCCCTCGAGCCTGGTGGGAGGCTGGATCCAGTGCCCGGCCAAGCGCCCGCGCTCGAGCTGGCCGCGGAATTCCCCTCGTGCGCCGGAGAGCTCGAAGTGGACCCGCTGGCCGTCGGCGGGCGCCCGCGCCTCGAACGGACCGATTCGCGCCAGCCAGCCGTCGCGGTCGCGCGCGACGACCAGGTCGCCCGAGACTTCCGGCCCGAGCATGCGCTCGGCGCCCCACAGCCCGACAAGCTCGGTGGCATCACCCGCCGCGCCGGCGTCGGGAGGTTGCGCAGCGTACAGGATCGCGGTCAGCGCGGGGACGAGGACATGCATGGGCGGTTCTCCTGGCAACGCTACTTACCGTGGAGCGAGCCATTGCTGAAATTCGGATAGCTGCACTGGGCAACGAGAGAGTCAGTGAGCACCTCCGCTTCCGGGGCCGGAGGGGTCGAACACGTTCGCTCTGATAGGTCAGCACTTGGATTGATTGTCGGGGCGAGCGAGCCTTCGGACGCGCTTGAAGGAGAGCGGCACGATCGAGAACTGGCTGCATCTCGGGTCAGAAGCTTTTTCGGGCGACGAGTCAGCTCGGGCCTTGGAACGAAAAGGGAAATGTCAGATGAGAATGAGTCAGATCAAACTTGGTTTTTTGCTTTGCGCCTCGTTGATTGGTTTGGGAGTGATTCCATCAAGCGTCTCACTCGCCCAGTCCGGCTGGTTCTGGCAAAACCCGCTGCCGCAAGGCAACCTTCTCGGTCGCGTGTCCTTCGTGGAGGCGAACACCGGCACCGCCGTGGGCATCGGCGGGACGATTCTCCGGACAACTACCGGCGCTGTCGATCTTCAATAGGAGCGCTCCTTATCGACAGTCGTGCTTGGGACGCTGAAGCGCTTTGCGTCTGCTCGTGCGGCCGAAAACAGGCCCGCAAAGCACTCACATTCTTCGCCCCGTCTCCGCAATTCGAGCTAGTTTCCGCTTGATGACTCAACAGCGCTCTCTCGCCGTGAGCTGGGGCGCGCGGCTGTCGCCCTCTTTACCGCGGCGACCGTGCGCGCATACGGTCGAGACCGTGCCACGGGGAACGCCTGGAATGGATACTCGGATGCGGTGGTTATCGACGGCTTAGGGGGTTGGTCTTCCGAAAGCTCGGCGCCTCCGGACGGGCCTTTGTCTCCCTCCGTCATCCGTGACATCAAGCTCTCGGGCCTTACCGCTGTGAATGTCACCGTGGGCTACGTCGGGAACGTGCCAGACATCGCTAAAGGACGTGCCCTTACCCTGGAGACGATCACCTATTTCGACACGAAGCTCGCTGCGAATCCCGATGTGTTCGTCAAGGTATCAACCGGTGCAGACTTAACGCTTGCCAAGCAGACGAAACGGCTGGGAGTGATTTACGGCTTCCAGGACTCCTCGATGTTTGGACCCGACCTGTTCCGTCTGGATACTTTCTTCCACCTCGGTTTACGGGTTTTGCAGCCGACGTACAACCTACGCAATCTGGTGGGCGACGGTTGCCTCGAGAAGGCGAACGGCGGGCTGAGCCTGCTCGGGTATGAGCTCGTAGAACGGGCCAATGAACTGGGGATTTGTCTTGATTTGAGCCACGCCGGTCGCCGCACAACGAGCGATGTCATTCGTGCCTCGAAAAAACCAGTTGCGATTACGCACACGGGCTGCGCAGCGCTGGTCGACGTGCCGAGGAATACACCGGACGAGCAGCTTCGCTCAGTTGCCAAACGCGGCGGCGTGGTCGGAATCTATTTCATACCATTTCTCCGTGCTGCCGGCCAACCGACGGCGGAAGACGTGGTCCGTCACATCGAGCACGCGATAAAAACTTGCGGAGAGGATCATGTTGGAATTGGCACAGATGGCGCCATCTCCGCGATCGAAGTAACGGCTGAAACTCGGCGCAGGCTCCGCGAGTCTTTCGCGGTGCGGAAGGAAATGGGCGTGGCCGCACCGGGCGAGGATGCGGAACGGCTCCAGTTCATCCCCGATCTGAATTCACCGCGGCGACTCGAGAAGTTGGCGACGCTCCTGCTGGATCGCGGGCATTCTGAGAAGCGGGTACGAAAAGTGTTGGGAGAGAATCTTCAGAGACTTTTCAATGAGGTATGGCCTGTGGGCGGCTAATGCATCCGAAGCAATCGGCACCTACGCGGGTTTCCAAAACGTGATTAGCGAGGGCATCGCGTTCTCGAACGGCTTGTTCGAGCCGGACGAACCGACGATCGCGATTCGAGATCTCTCGGGAGCGTTGAAGACGTGGATAGACGTTGGTGCTCCCGACGCGGCACGGCTCCACCGTGCCAGCAAGCCAGCACAGCGCGTGGTCGTCTACACTCACAAGGACCCCGGCCCCTGGATGGCGCGCATCGTGGGCGAACGCATCCATCGTGCCGAATCGCTCGAGCTCTATGCTCTCGATCGCGCTTGGGTCGCGAACCTTGCAAGCAAACTAGAGCGCCGGATGGCCTTCTCGTTGAGCATTTCCGGGCGGCACGTCTACCTGTCGCTCGGAGAGGAAACTCTCCAGTGCGTCATCGAAAGAATTGCGATCGCCGGTTAGAGCTCCGCGTCGCGGATCCGGGTGTTTGCTGCTGACATCTCTGGCTTGACTTGGTGTGCGGCGTTCGACAGCATCGCGTCAAGATGTAATCCGTCGCGCCACCGACGTGACTGGGAGCCGGGCGGCCACCAATGAGGTTGTGGTCGGCAAGCGCGGCATTACCGCCGATCGAGCAATGCGGGCGCCGACGACACCCAGTGATTCGTGATCGTCGACGCTTGGCTGCACAGGCGAGGCCTTTCGTGATCAGCGCGGCGGGCCGTCTACGACTCCGATCGTCGCCATCATGCCTTTGTCCTCGTGTTCGAGGATGTGACAGTGGAAGACGAAACGGCCGAGCTTTGGCCCGTTGAACATAATCATCACCAGCACGCGGGCGCGAGGCGGCAGCGGATAGGTATCGTGCAGTAAGTTCCGATTGGTGGGCGGGATGAACCCTCGATCGCCGAGACACTGGGTAACGGAGGTCCGCGCGCCCGCCGCGCCGAAATCTGCATCGAGGACCATGAACTTCGACTGGTGAATATGAAAGTTGTGGCACTCATCGCTGTCGTTGACGAGCAGCCAATACTCCCGCGCGCCATGGGCTGCGGTCACGTCTGGAGCGCCTTCCATCTTGAACGCGGGGTAGAACTTTGCAAACTGCGCGGGATCCCCGCGCTCGCCGGCGGCAGCCTTCCAGCAGGGATCGTCGAGCGAAATCGACGCGATTGCGGATGTCTGCTCTTCGCGCCGTTCAACTCGACCCTCGGCCAGAAGATCGGCCACGGCGATCGATTTTCCCGCTTGGTCCAGCATCCGGAAGTTCTCGACGTGAATGCCGAACAGCTCGCCACCGTGTTCGCCGAAATCCCGATTGTTGAACCGGATCAGGCGTACCAGGTTGGAATCGACCCTGAAGTCGGCGGGACCTGCCTGATATCGAAGGTAGTCGCAGGTGGCCGACCGCGAGAATGGCGGCGGCGTCGAGACTTTGCCCGAGGGCGCCGGAGAGGGCGGCGGCGTCTGGCTGACGGGTCCGGAGCTCAGCGGACTGGGCGCCGGCGGCGGCACCGACCGAGTCGTCGCGCTCGCAGCTCCTGACGCTGCTTCAAAGACGACGGACGCCAGGTCGACGGGAGGCCACTGATCGCCGCTGTCGGCATCGATGCCGGTCGCGACTCCAGCCGTGCGCAGCCGCGCCTCGACTCTCTGCGAGGGATCGACACAGTCGCGGGGCTCGTTCGTGCCCGGCGCACCGGCTCCCTGACTGCAGCGTGCGACGAGCACCTCGATCCGGGCACCGGGCATCAAGACGATCTCGGTTCGTCTCCGCCTCGCCGGATCAGGCGGGAACGCGGCCCCGTCGCGCGCCCGCAGCTCGAACGCGAGGCGCCTGGGCTTTTGCTCGAGGGTCTCCAGGCGGAGGCGATAGCTCACGTCGGCGCCGATGTTGGCGAGCTGCCAGACCTCGGTTTTCCCCGCTTTAACTGCGATGCGGGGATGGACCTGCCCGGACACGGTGAAAATCCACCGCTCGTCGGGATGCTGCTTTTGCCAGCACTGGCCCGGGAGGGCCACTCCATCGACGTACGCCAGCTCGCCGTCCCCGCTCACGGCGAGCTTGCCGCAGCGGCTTTTTCGGGCATCGGTTTGATCGCCAAAGGCCTCGTTCGCGGGCCCATCGCTCGGATC
>WNFC01005058.1_pt1 | contig 14417 bp, 7 predicted proteins | sample 5400541 | NCBI WGS metagenome assembly WNFC01 (sample SAMN13153342, study PRJNA577476) | soil metagenome | isolation source: 120 cm saprolite under Douglas fir tree site 2 hole 2 replicate 1 | place: USA:California | collected 2015-04-18
TCCGCGGTGGCGCTTGATGGAGCATTCGTGATCCTGGAAAAGGTCGCCGTCGGACTATCGTAAACGTAAAGCTCCACGCTGCCGTCAGAGTTAAAGCTGTTAAAATTCCGGCGCGTCGCAAACGCGATCCGCGTGCCATCACCGCTGATGGTCGGGTGCAGCGGAACTTCCGTAACGCGCGTGCCGAGCGAAGTAATCTGCCGGTTTACCGCGCCCCCGCGACCGTCAAACATGAAAACCTGGCTCGAGTTGGTTGCCGTCTCGCTCGAATAAACGACTCGCGTGCCGTCGTCGCTGATCACGCGTCCGTAAGTCATCAGGAGCGTCTGCACCTGGCTGGCAATGACCGTGGCTGGACCGGAAGTCCGATCCTGAATCATCAAATCGCGCCGGGCGCTCGGCGTCGCGCCGGTATCGCGCACGAAAGCGACCTTCGCGCCATTGCCGCTAATCTTGGCATCGCTACAGCCGACGATTCCGGAAGAGTTCGTCAATTGAGCGAACGTGGTCGCGACCGCATCGTAGATAAAGATTTCGAGATTGCCGTCCGAGTTTTGCCCGGCCAGGTCGCGGTTTGACGAGAAAGCAATGAACCGGCCGTCGTCAGAGATCGAAGGCTGGAAGTTTCCATTCGTAACGCGATTCGCGATGTCGCCCGGCGAGGTGTTCGTCACCTGCGTCAGCCTGGCGCCGTCGAAAAGAAATATCTCAGAATTGCCGTCGGGGTTGGTGCCGAGCGGATCGTCTTTGGAAGCAAACGCGATGCGTGATCCGTCCTGCGAAATCGCGGCCGCGACGGCGCGGGTTCCGCCCATCTGAAAAAATGTTGACGGATCGACTGTGATGTTTGCACGTATGGCGCGGAAGTGATCGGCGCCACCGGCTCCGGCAATGTCTTCCGTCGATTCAAACGCGACGATGCGCCCATCGCCGCTGATCGAAGGATTGAGGTTGATGCCTTCTTCGGTGGTGTTAGTGATGCGCCGGAGCGTTGACTGGGTCTGCGTCGGGTGCACACCGAGCAGGCAGAGCAGCGCCACAGCGGCGAGCATGGGGGTTAATATTCTGAAGCGCGTCACAGTGCAAACTCAAAATTGAAGCCGGGATTCTACAGATTTTCGGGAGAAAAAAAGCGTAAGGCCCTTCGCAAGAATTGTTGCTTGGTAGTACTCTTTCGAGCTAAAGGCTTACGATGATCTAGCAAGTTTGAGGCAAGGCCACGCATGGAAATCAAAGGTATGAAGATTGTCATAACCGGAGCCAGCGGTCTGGTGGGCTCGGCTCTGGTTCCGAAGCTGAAAGCCGAAGGAGCTGAAGCCACGCGGCTGGTGCGTTCGGCGCCGGCGTCCGGTGAGATTGAATGGCATCCAGATCGTGGATCGATCGACGCGCCGGCCCTGGAAGGCTTCGACGCAGTCATTAATTTAGCCGGCGACGGAATTGCGAACGGACGCTGGACGGAAGAGAAGAAGCGTCGCATTCTCGACAGTCGCGTCAACGGCACGCGCCTGTTGAGCGAGACGATGGCGAACCTTTCGCGCAAACCCGCGACGTTCGTCAACGCTTCCGCGATTGGCTTCTACGGAAGCCGCGGCGACGAGTTGGTTGACGAAGAGAGCGGCCCGGGCGAGGGGTTTCTGGCTGGCGTTTGTCGTCAATGGGAGTCGGCCACCGCGGCGGCTGAGCACGCCGGGATTCGCGTCGTAAAACTCCGCTTCGGGGTAATTCTTACCAAAGACGGCGGCATCATGGGATCGATGTTGCGGCCTTTCAAACTTGGCCTGGGCGGCAAGGTTGGATCGGGACAACAAGTCATAAGCTGGGTCGCGATCGACGACGTGGTCGCGGCCATTAATTTCATTCTTCAAAACGAATCCTTGCGCGGACCAATCAACGTGGTCGCGCCGCAGCCGGTGACAAACGAAGAATTCACAAAAACACTCGGTCGCGTGTTGTCGCGCCCAACGTTCATGACCATGCCCGCCTTCGCCGCGCGTCTGGCGTTTGGCGAGATGGCCGACGAGATGATGCTCTCCAGCACGCGCGTCGCCGGGAAGGTGCTCAACGACGCGGGCTTCAAATTCCAGTATCCGGAATTGGAAGGCGCGGTGCGGGCCATGCTGGGATAGAGAACTGTCGAAGCGGCCGGATATGGTTTCTTCACTTCCAATTCCCAAAGGAGCATCGACCTCATGATCACAGCAAAAGTTTTTACGATCGGCATCCCCATCTATGACCAGGTTGATTTGATGGACATAGCCGCGCCTTGCGAAATGTTCTTCTGGATGAATCAGACCTGGCAAAGCAAGACTGCAAAACAGAAATCCGCGCAGGTCTTGCTGGCCGCCGCCAACACCGGAAGCGTGACGACGGCGGCGGGAGTTGCGATCTCCCCGAACGTAACGTTCGATGGCTGTCCGCAACTCGATATGCTCTGGGTGCCGGGCGGTTACCCGACGGCTTTGAAAGACCGAATGAACGATCCGGTCTTCCTGAATTTCCTGCGGGAACAAGGCAAGGACGCGAAATTCGTGACTTCAGTTTGCGAAGGTGCTCTGCTTCTGGCCAGCGCCGGTTTGCTGGACGGCTATAAGGCGACGACGCATTGGGCGTTCATGTCCTGCTTGCGAAGGTTTAAGAAAATCAAAGTAGTCAGGGGTTACCCGCGATATGTCGTGAACAAAAATAAGGATGGCAAGTATGTGGTCACGGGCGGCGGAATTTCTTCCGGCCTCGATGAAGCTCTGAAGTTGGTGGAACTAATCACCGATGAAGTGTTGGGAGATAACAGTGGAATAGCCGTGGCGAAAGGGGTGCAATTGACTACTCAATATCTGCCGAAGCCGCCTTTCCGCGGAAAGATACCCGGCTCAAAGAAGTGTCCTTTGGATGATTTTGCCTGACGCAAAAAACGAATGGCCCAGACATCTCTGCCTGGGCCATTTCGGTTAAACCGGCTCTGAATGCCCGCCACGCGGTCGGGCTGATCGAGAGCGGCGGGTCAGTTTCCGACGACAAACAGGTGGCCGGCATTCTGCGAATATATTTTCCCGTCGCCGCCCATTGACGCGGGCGTATATGCCGCGCCGAGAGCAAGCTGCTGGAAGATCTTTTGCTTGAGTGTGCCGCCCTGATTGATGGCAAAGAGATTGCCATCCTCGCTGTTCGCGTAGACGATGCCTTTCTTGTCAATGACCGCGGCATTGACGCACCATTCAAACGAGTTGGGATGGTCCGAAACGCAGGTTATTGACCCGTCAGCGTTTCGAGTACAGCTCTGCGTGTTAGTGTTCTTGAACTTCCACTCGACCCCCAGACTCGGGCTGAGCTGCGTGACGAAAAACTCCTCGGGACTTGCCGGGTTCGAGGCGGTCCGATCTGTAGGACAGAACGTCGCGACGTTGCAGTATGACCCGAGGCCGCTGTAGTGGTTGTCCTTGATGACGACTGAGTAGGTACCGTCGTGCGGGTAGATCGCTACCGTGCTGTCCCAGCCAAAGTTGTACGCGCCCAGGTAGGTGCCATCCGCGGCGAAGTGCATGAGATGTCCCTGTGCGTAGTTGTACCGTGAGTACGCGCCGAAGAATAAGCTTCCGTCGGGCGCGACCGTCACCGTTGACGATTCGTCGTCGAGAACACGACCGGCTCCTGGCGTGTTTTGCGCCGGATCGTTTCCAAAGATTTGGGCATTGCCGGCTGATCCGAGGTCTCTGCACCCACCGGGCTGACCATTGACCGGGAGTACGCCACCTTGCGATACCGGTACTCCACACCCATCGTGGAAGCGGTTCCTCAATGATGTGGCCCACTTGAGCGTCAGATTGGGATTGATCGCCACCAAAAACCCGTGGCGTGCCCCAATGAGGAAATGCGCACGCGTGACGACGTAAATGGTTCCATCGGGCGCAATGGCCGGCGCGACGTTAATCCCGACGCGTTGCAACCCGCACGTTGTTGTCCCAGGCGTCGCAGTTGCGCTCGGCGGCCACGGGAGCTGGGAGTTGCTGAAGACGCTGAGGCACTGGTCAGTCGCCGCCGGCGCGGCTGGGTTGAGACCGGTGTAACTGACAACTTGGAAGGTGTCGTTGGACGCCACCTTAACCAGCCACGAATCGACCGCGTCGATACCATAGAACGGTCCGTTATTCTGAAGCCTCAGCACGTTGAAGTAAATGTTCCCGGAGCTGTCAGCGGTGAGCGGGCTGACCGTGTAGGTATTGGGATCGATCATTGTACCGAATGGGTTGATGCGCGTCACCACACTGCCGTCGGCCTTGTTCAGCTTGAAGATCGTGCCGCCTCGCCCTGGATCGTAGACGAACCCGTTGGCCAGAACGGCGTGGTAGACGGGCTCCCAGAAGTCACCCTGCGACCCGGGCGCGATCCAGTCGCTGTCGAAGGTCCAGATTTTCGTCAGCGTGTCGTTGATCCAGGTGAACTTATTCTGATGCCAACTCTGCGAGGAGTAGGTTCCGCGCGTAAACTGGCCCGCCTTCGATTCCATGTACACGTCGTTCCCGTCGACGAGCGGCACCTGATAGTGGACCAATAGCCCCGGCGGGGGGCCAAACTCCTGGACGCCGGTCGCCAATTCGTCCTGGACCAGCGGGTCGTAGATCACGTCGGCGAGGGTGCGGTTGAGATCCTGGCCTTTGACGTTAAGAAAGCCCGTGTGTTGCGGATTCTGAGCCCATTGCGGCCAGGCTGGGCTTGTGTTCTGGCCGGAGACGTTCATTAGAACAAGACTCACCCCGCACAAAGCGACAAACAGAGTGGAAATGCCAACTCTGATATATTTTGCTATCGGTTTCATGGAGTTCTCCTTTTTCAAGTTAGACTGCGGATTAGAGAGATCACTCCCTCTGCTTGGATTCCATGCCCGCCTGGGCGATCAAAGGCATGCAGGTTTTTACTGTGACGTGCGGCTGCTTTTAAAGAGATGGGAGGACCGATACCGGTCTATGTCTCTCGCCGCTTTTCGTTTTCTTTCGGCTCAATCCCGAGTAGCTACCTGTCAGGATTGAGCTGCAAAATCCTGGCTTAGTTCAAGTCGATCACGAGCTTATCCCCGCGCTCAGTTCATCTGGCCGATGGAACTTGACCCTCTGTGCATCTCGCATCGATTAACCGGTAAGACTGTTGGTCGGCTGGAAACAGTTCGGGACGTGAGAAGGTCATATTCCCCGTCCCTTCTGTTCCGAAAGTTAGACGAGCGACAAAGGGATTGTTATCCGTGCGCCCGGAGATTAAACCCTTGTGGATACACTGTCAAGCTGATCTTGCAAGTCTCGTTGCGTAGTTCTTTGTGGTGAGAGCTTGGATAGTTGCCGCGCTCCAAAGCCGGGCGCCTCGGAATGCTAACTTATATGAGGGATTTCTTGATGATTTCGGTCTCGGGGGTTAAAGGGTACCGCTATTCGCTGGCTACTTTATGAAGGGCGAAATCTTCGAGCACGCTAAAAACCTCCAGCGCATACTTTACATTCCCAAACGGCGCTGAGACTTGCACGCCCTGGATCACGTCGCGCACCTCTAACAATGATTCGCGCGCGATCTTCAAGCCTTCATCGCGGCCGGCTTCTTTGCTGACGTTCGACGCGACGCGCATGCGTTCCATGATTTCAGGAGTCACGCGTACGCCCGGAACTTCGTTGTGCAGAAACTCTGCGTTGCGAAATGAAACCAGCGGCCAGATGCCGGCGACGATGGGAATGCGGCAGTGCTCGATGCGTTTGAGAAATTCGCGCAGCTGCTCAGTGTCGAACACCGGTTGAGTGATAGCGTACTCGGCGCCTGCTTCGATCTTCCATTCAAAGCGCTTGAGCTCTTCTTCCATGTTAACCGCGCCCGGATTGACGCCGACACCGATCGAGAACGCAGTCGGTTTGCCGGTCGGATTGTTGCCGAGATCCAGGCCGTGGTTCAGTTTGTTAACCATGTTCGTCAGACCGATCGCATCGATGTCGAAGACCGCGGTGGCGTCGGGATAAGGGCCCATCTTTGGCGGATCACCGGTAATCAAAAGTAAGTTGCGGAGCCCGAGCGCGGCTGCGCCCAGCAGATCCGACATCATGCCGAGCAGATTGCGATCGCGGCAGCAGTAGTGGAGCACCGATTCCATGCCGATTTCGCGTTCGACCAGAATCGCAGTCGCCATCGCCCCCATGCGCGTCTGCGCTCGCGGGCCATCCGGAATGTTGACGCCATCGACGCCGGCGTCTTTCAGCAACCTGATCGCGTCGAGTGTCTTCCAGGGGTCGCATCCCTTCGGTGGCAAGACTTCGACGGTGGTAACAAATTCGCCCCTGGCGATTTTACGTGCCCAATTCGACCGCTCCTCGGCCGGGACGACGGTCACGTCCGGCGGTTTCAAATCATGCACCGCCACTTTCACTTCGCCGACTGTGACTTGCTGAGTGCGGGGGCTGAACTGGCGCACCGCGTCGGCGATCCATTTGATATGCGCCGGAGTCGTACCACAACAGCCGCCCACGAACCTGGCGCCGGCCTGGATGATGCGCCGCGAATATTCGGCCATGTACTCTGGTGAGCACATGTAAAACTGCCGGCCTTGCACGTCCCGAGGCAAACCGGCATTGGGCTGCGCGGAGAGTTTGCGCGTCGTCACCGGTCGCATCTTTTCAATCGCGTTAAGCACGATCGCCGGACCCACGCCGCAGTTGAGACCGATGACGTCCGCGCCCCATTCATCCAGTTGGGTGGTGAACGCCTCGGGAGTCGCTCCGAACACGGTGTTGCCGTCGATCTGAATTGTCATCTGCGCCACAATCGGCAAGTCACACAATTCCTGCACGGCCTTGATTGCCTGTTGGAGTTCGGAAGTGTCTGAGAATGTTTCCAGCACAAACAGATCAACGCCGCCTTCGAGCAGCGCTGAGGCCTGGGCCGTAAACATTGCCCTGGCTTCGTCGAAGGATGTGGGTCCGTACGGCTCGATCCGCAAACCGAGCGGGCCAACAGCGCCGGCAACGAACACGCGATTGCCGGCCGCCTCGCGCGCGATTTGCGCCGCCTTGATATTGATTTCGCGGAGACTGCCTTCCAGACCGTAGGGTTGAAGCTTGTGAAAAGTAGAGCTGTAAGTATTGGTCTCGATGATGTCGGCGCCGGCGCGCACGTATTCTGTGTGAACGTCACGCACCAGATCAGGAGCGACGAGATTTAGTTCATCATACGAGCGATTGATATAGATGCCCTTTGAATAGAGCATCGTGCCCATCGCGCCATCGAAGACCTGGATGGTGTCAGAGTCGAGTATGTCTCGGAAGTTTCTCATCGCATATCTAACTGCCACAGACTCAGAGACACAGAGAAAAGAGAATTCAGAACGATAAAGGTCGGAATAGGCATCGGTGTTGGACCATCTGTACCGGTGTCATTTCCAGTACGTGCATTCCTCCGTGTCTCTGTGTCGAAACCAAAACAAAAATCCCGCGCTAAACAACGCGGGACTTCAATTCGTCTGAAGTTTTCGGTTCGTCCTTTTCGAACTCGCCGATGCTGTTTAGCCGTTTGTTTTACGTGGCCGCAAGTCGCCTTAACTCACCACGTTTTTCAATGGCGTTTATACGCCTCGCCCAAAGCGTCTGTCAAGCAGTATGGAGTGCGCCGGCAGAGCGAAGCGGCACCGTCCTGGTTTGGAGTGCGGCGACTTGTCGCCGCTTTCAAAAGCGCTGACTTGTCAGCGCAACGTCACCTGGCACTAAGTCTAAGGACCCACGAGCTTGGGCGGCGACAAGTCACCGCCTTTCAAGGCGCTGACAAGTCAGCGCACTGCATACGCTGCCACCGCACTCCAAAGTCTTGACAGCATCGTCTGCTTCTGGCTGAATGCTCGCGACTCTTCCCACTATCTGTTCTGTAGTAAGCCAAGGATGCGGTTCGTTCTTTCGAACTCCGAATTGAGGACTCTTGCTGATGAGCACACCGATTAATACAGACGGAAGCAGCGCCGAAGCCGCGTCGATCGATCGTGGTTTCTTCGGCCATCCGCGTGGACTGTCCACGCTTTTCTTTACCGAGATGTGGGAGCGGTTCAGTTACTACGGCATGCGCGCGCTGCTGACGCTTTACATGACCAAGGCGATCGCAGACGGCGGGCTCGGCTTTGACGAAAAATACGCGAGCATGATCTATGCCACCTATGTCTCGGCAGTTTGGTATTTGCCACTCATCGGCGGCTGGCTGGCAGATAAGATTCTTGGTGCGCGGCGCGCCGTACTTATCGGGGGAATCGTTATCGCTTGCGGTCACTATTCGATGGCGATTGACTCACTGCCGACATTCTATGGTGGCTTGATTCTGATCGCTTGCGGCACCGGCTTACTCAAACCAAATATCAGCGCCATGGTCGGCCAGTTGTATAAACAGGGCGATGAGCGACGGGACGCCGGCTTTTCGATCTTCTACACCGGAATCAATTTGGGAGCCTTTTTCTCGCCGATTGTCACTGGGTTTTTGGCGCAGCATCGGTTGTTCAAAAGCGTCATCGCATCGCTCGGGTTGAATCCCAACAACAGTTGGCACTGGGGGTTCGGCGCGGCGGGCGTTGGCATGACGCTTGGTTTGATTCAATACGTGGTTGGCCGGAGAAGACTGAGCCACGTCGGACAGAAACCGGAGAAACGAGCGGCGCAACAAGACGGGGCAAAATCCGAAACTGCGGATTACGTTACCTGGGGCCTTGGAGTTGTGGGCGGCGTGACGGGAGCCGCCATCGGCTATTATTTCGGGGATGCTGGGTTTCTATCAGCGTTATTTCCCGGCGTTGTCTTCTTCTGGGTTGGATATTTGGTCGGCACCGCCAGACTACTTGCGGGAAACGAACTCAGGCGAGTCTTGGTAATTTTCATTCTCTTCGTTTTCTCAATTGTGTTCTGGATGACATTCGAACAAGCGGGCTCCAGCCTAACGCTGTTTGCCGATCGGTTGACCCGTACGACCATCTTCGGGTGGCAATATCCTTCGACCTGGTTCCAGTCTGTCCAGCCGGCATTCGTCTGGATGCTTGCGCCGGTGTTCGCGTTCATCTGGCAACGCATGGGAAAGCGACAGCCATCGAGTCCCGGAAAGTTTGCCCTCGGCTTGCTTTTTGCCGGCATCGCCTTCGTGATTATCTGTTTCGCCTCAACGCTGACGGGAGCGGGGCGCGTATCACCACTATGGCTGATTGTGGTGTACCTCTTTCAGACTTTCGGCGAGCTTTGTCTAAGTCCGGTAGGGTTAAGCACGGTCACGAAACTAGCGCCAGCGCGAATGGTTGGATTGATGATGGGGGTGTGGTTCCTGTCAATTTCTATCGGGAGTTATATCGCCGGACGAACGACTCAATTATTTCAAGGCAGTACCCCGGGCGTGTTGACGCGCGCGTTTGCGATTTTCGCAGCCATCACATTGGCCGCGGCGCTGGTGCTAACGCTTCTGACACCTTTGATTAAGAAGATGACACCACAGGCGGAGTGAGGCGCCATCGATAGCTACGGCTTAGCCGCCACAAACTGAGCAGGAGAAAATCAACCTTGCGGAAACAAGAATCGTGCATCAGCGTAATTCTTCTCTTATTGGCCCTTTCATTCCCGACGCGCGCCCAGGACAAGCAACTCACCATCGACGACATCTTCGATCCGTCGCCGGCAAAGCGCGTCAACTTTAACGGCACACCATCTAGTCCGCGTTGGCTGAAAGACGGCACACATTACATCGTCGCCAGCAAAGACCGCAACGCGTTTCCGCGTCTGTTGAAAGTCAACGCCGTCACCGGCGAGTCACAGCCGTTTTATGACGCGGCCAGGATGGAAGCGGCTTTCGCAGCCCTTCCGGGAATCAGCAAAGAGGCCGCGCATCGGCTGGCAAACCAAACCAACTATCAAATGAATCCGGCAGAGACGGCCGTACTCATCAATAGCGCGAACGATCTTTTCTATTACGAGTTCGGCAGCGATCGCGCGCTGCGCCTGACGAGCAATCCCGAAGAAGAGGTCGGCGAATCCTTTAGCCCGGACGGCCGCATGGTCAGCTTCATCCGCGAGAACAATCTTTATGTCGAAGACCTCAGCAGCCAGCGGCGCGAGCGCGCGTTGACGCGCGACGGTAATCCGAAGGTTTTGAATGGCCGGCTCGACTGGGTCTATCAGGAAGAGCTCTACGGCCGCGGCAATTTCGGCGCGTACTGGTGGAGCCCTGACTCAACCAGGATTGCGTACCTGCGCATCAACGAACATCCCGTGCCGGATTTCACCGTAGTCGATCACATTCCCTACGATCAGAATGTTGAAGTCACGCCGTATCCCAAAGCCGGCGATCCAAATCCGATTGTGAAGCTCGGAGTGGTGAACTCCGCCGGCGGCGATGTGCGCTGGCTGGATACCTACAAGTATCAGCCGGAAGACTTGCTGATCGTGCGCGTCGGCTGGACGCCGGATAGCAAGAAGGTCTGGTTCCAGGCGCAAAACCGCGAACAGACTTTTCTCGACCTGAATTTTTCAAATCCGGACGACGGCAAGACGACGACGATGTTTCGCGAGACGACTAAAGCCTGGGTCGAAGTCATCGACGGAGGCTTGCAGTGGTTGGATGATGGATCGTTTCTGTGGCTCAGTGATCGCAGCGGCTGGCGGCACATCTATCATTACGGCGCCGAGGGCAAACTCATCAAGCAAGTAACGAGTGGCGATTGGGACGTGCGTTCGCTCGAGGAGGTTGATCAAACGAAGGGCACGCTCTATTTCAGCGGCACGGAACACAGCTTCATTGCCAGTCACGCTTACTCAATCAACCTCGACGGTTCCGGACTCAAACGTCTGACGGCGACAGAAGGGAATCACCGCGCGTCGTTCAACTCAAGCGCTTCGCACTTCATCGATTCGTGGAACGACGTGAACACGCCGACGCAGGTGCGGCTTTATGATTCAGCAGGCACCCTCGTGCGCACGGTTGACGAGAATAAAGTCGACGCGTTGAAGCAGTACAAACTTGGCAAAGTCGAATTCGTGAACGTGAAGACGCGCGACGGCTTTACGATGGAGGCGATGATGATCAAGCCGGCCGATTTCGATCCGAAGAAGAAATACCCGGTCTGGTCTTACACCTACAGCGGGCCGCAGGCGCCGCAGGTGCGCAACGCCTGGGGCGGGCCCGTTTACATGTGGCATCAGATGCTCGCGGAGAAGGGCTACATCATCTGGCTGTGCGACAACCGGACGGCCAGCAACAAAGGTGTGGGCTCCGCCTACCCGCTCTACAAGAATTTCGGCGAATTGGAGTTGCGAGATCTAGAGGATGGATTTGCATGGCTGAAGAGCCAGCCTTACGTTGATGGTTCGCGGATAGGTCTTTGGGGTTGGAGCTACGGCGGATTCATGACGAGCTATGCGCTGACGCACAGCCAGACATTCAAGATCGGCATCTCCGGCGGCACCGTGGCTGACTGGCGCGACTATGACTCGATTTACACTGAGCGTTACATGCAAACGCCGCAGAACAATGTCGACGGTTACAAGAAGAGTTCGCCAGTGAATGCCGCGAAGGATTTGCACGGAAAGCTTCTGTTGATTCACGGCGCGATTGACGACAACGTGCACATGGCAAACACCGTGCAGTTTGTTTACGAGTTGCAGAAGGCGGGGAAGCAGTTTCAGTTGATGGTCTATCCCAAGTCACGCCACGGCGTCACCGATCCGGTCTTGGTCAAGCACATGCGGCAGATGATGACAGATTTTATTTTGGGGAATTTGTGAGAGTCCGCAGATTAGAGATCGCTCTCGGTAAGACCTGCGACCTTCATGAAATGACGAAGCAAGCCAGTCTTGATGGCTTGATTGGCGTGAATGGGAACTGAGATTCGAACTTCACTTCCGGCTTGCCCGTAAATGTGATGGCTGCCTTTGATTCGTAACAGAGACCAGCCATGTTTTTCAAGGACCTTGGCAAAGTCTTTACCGGAGATTGATTTCATGCTGGAAAGGCTATCATGTAAGGACTTCGCAGCGGCGAAGGTGGTGTCCGCATTCCTTTGGATGTTGAGGTGAAAACCCTCCCGCAGGACGTTCCGACTTCAAACTGCGATTTCCAATATACGATCGTCCGCGGTTACTTGTACCTGCGATACGTCTACTGACAAGCAGCCTTCAACTGCCTCATAGAGATTGCGAAGCAACTCTTCAAACGTCTCGCCCTGCGTAGCGCAACCTGGGATGGCCGGGACTTCAGCCCAGAAGCCACCCTCCTCAGCGTCATGGACTATGACTTTGATTTTCATGCGGCTAATTATACCATCCCCGTTTGACCAATGCGCTAGCGTCGCTGACACCGTGGGCACCAGTAGGTTGATCTCCCGCCGTGCGTCACTCGTCGGATGAGCGTTCCACACTTTACGCAAGGCTCGCCTTCGCGTTCGTAAACCTGCCAGAATTTTTCAAAGGCTTCGCCATACGAAACCCCGTCCGGTTGTTCCAAATCGATCCGTGAGGTTGAACTGTCACTGATGGCGTCGCGCAGCACTTCAAGAATCTCCGCATGCAAGCGCGCGACCCTCTTCGCCGATAATTCGGATGAAATCTTGAAGGGATTGATGCGGGCGCGAAACAGCGCTTCGGCGGCGTAGATGTTGCCGAGTCCCAACACTCTTGTTTGATCCAGCAACAGAGTCTTCAAGGTGCGACGCGACCGAGCGAGCGTGTCTTTCAAGTAACCGACATTGAAATCGTCTGAGAAGGGTTCGGGTGCGAGTTCGCCGATCCCTTTCGTCTTGCTCAGCCGCGACTTCGCCACCAGCTTCATCACGCCGAACTTTCGCTGATCGCTGAAGACGAGCCGCCGGTCGTTGTCGAGGTAAAAAATCGCGCGCGCGTGTTTCGGTAATTCGTCATCCGCAGACAGATACAGAAACTTGCCAGTCATCCGCAGATGCACGGCCACCACATGTTCGGAGGTGCGCGCCGGAGCACTAGCCCGACCGTCAGGGAGGGCTCCGCTCAGCTGGATCAGAACGAACTTGCCCCGTCTCGAGACGCCGGTAATGATCGAGCCCTTTAGTTTTCGTCTGAATGCCGAAGCCGATGTGGGCAAGATCAGCTTTGGCAGCGTCACCTCTGCCGCGACGATGCGCCGGCCGACAACAACGCGACGCAACGCCCGCACGACGTGTTCGACTTCGGGAAGTTCGGGCATAAGTGATAATTAACCACAGAGGACACAGAGCAGCATAAGGGGCAAACGCCACCCCAGCGACTAGTGAGGTTTTGATCCAATGATCGATTCAATCTCGGCCTGGACGCTTTCAATCAACCCTGGCTTCTGAGCTTCGAGGTTCAAACGCAGCAAAGGTTCCGTATTTGACGGACGAATGTTGAAGCGCCAATCAGCGGTATCAAGTGAGTAGCCGTCGGTGAAGTCTTCTTTGCCTTGCGAGCTGAAGCGAGCCTTAACCTGGGCGATGACTTCGTTGATGTCTTTGACGCGATAATTCAATTCGCCGGACATGAAGTGGCCTTCCATGTACGGCCGCATCATTTCCGAGAATTGCTTGCCCGAACGCGAAAGCGATTCCAGGATTAGGAGGAAGGGGATGACTCCGTTGTCGGCGTAGAAATTATCGCGGAAGTAATAATGCGCGCTCATCTCGCCGGCGAACAAAGCGTTTTCCTTGCGCATGCGATCTTTGATGAACGCGTGCCCGCCTTTCGAGATGATTGCCTGCGCGCCGCGCCGTTCACAGACTTTCGTCGCCGGCCAGATCACGCGCGGATCGAAAATGATTTTATTGTTGGTACCGTACTTGGTCAGCAGAATGTCGGCCAGCAGCGCTGTAACATAAGCGCCGGAAATGAATTCGCCGTGCTCGTCAAGAAACATGCAGCGGTCAGCGTCGGCGTCCCAGATCGCTGCGAAGTCCGCGCCGGACTCTTTAACCAGCTTAACGCTCTCGGCGCGGTTATCGGCCAGCATCGGATCCGGCGTGCCTTTCGGAAATGTTCCGTCAGGTTCGAAGTTGAGCGGGATTAGATTCAGCTTGAGCTTTTCGGCAAGTAAGGCCACGGCGTGACCAACGTATCCGAAGTTTGCATTCCCAATGAAAGTGAATTTCTTAATCGCATCGCTGTCGATGAAGGTGAGCACGTGCTTGAGGTAATCATCGAGGACATCTTTCTTTTCAATTTTGCCTTTAGTGGCCAACGAAACGTCTTTGTCCTTTTCAGCCTTGAGCGCGTCACGAATGTCAAACAGACCTGTTTCGGAAGAAATGGCCGCCGCCTTCTCTCGCACCATTTTCGCGCCGTTGTATTGTTTCGGATTGTGCGAAGCGGAAACCACGATGCCGCCCGAGTACTCATCCGACGCACCCACGGCGTAGTAAAGCATGTCGGTGGTGATTCCGCCGATGTCGACGACGTCAACGC
>WNFC01008748.1_pt1 | contig 14413 bp, 17 predicted proteins | sample 5400541 | NCBI WGS metagenome assembly WNFC01 (sample SAMN13153342, study PRJNA577476) | soil metagenome | isolation source: 120 cm saprolite under Douglas fir tree site 2 hole 2 replicate 1 | place: USA:California | collected 2015-04-18
GTATAGAGCACAACCGAATCCGCAGGAAAGGAGCATGACCGATGCCAGGGAAACAGAAGATCACGACGTTCTTGTGGTTCGATGGAAACGCCGAGGAGGCGGTCAACCACTACATCTCGATCTTCAAGAACTCGAAGGTCCTGAACGTGGCCCGGTATGGAGAAGCGGGACCGGGACGCAAGGGAACGGTCATGACCGTCCATTTCCAACTCGACGGCCAGGAATTCATCGCCCTCAATGGCGGCCCGCAGTTCAAGTTCACGGAAGCCATCTCGCTACTCGTCAATTGTGAGACGCAGGCAGAAGTCGACGAGTTGTGGCGCAAGCTGAGCGCGGGCGGAGAGGAAGGACCGTGCGGCTGGCTGAAGGACAAGTTCGGCTTGTCCTGGCAGATCGTGCCTTCTGCTCTGGGCAAGATGATGGGGGACAAGGATCCGAAGAAGTCGAAGCGGGTCATGGAAGCGATGCTTCAGATGAAGAAGATGGACATCGCACGCCTGGAGCAGGCGTACAGCAAGCAGTAGAGCCACCTCGTCCCGATGCCCCGATCGATACCCCTGGCCACTCTTGCTGCTGCGGCCGCTTTGCATGCGGGTCCGGTGCCATGTACCACGTGCCCGTGGCGATGGGACTCGCGATAGGCAACCGCCGGCAGGTCGACATCTCGTTCCAGTATCTCTTTCATCCGGAACAGAAGCAGACTCCGGCGCCGCCGCCTTCGGTATCGTGTTCGGCCTCGGGTAGCCGCCGGATCAGGGCGCGACCTTGCGGTAGCCGCGCAGGTCGCGCCAGATGGGCCGCGCAGATTTGCTGAACCACCAGAAGGGCAGGTACGCTGCGCCACGCTGCGTGCATCTCGGAGGGTGTCATGGCGAAAAGCATGCTTCCGGCGCTCTGCATGGTCGTCGCTATCGGGTGCGGGGTCTCGAAGGAGGATTTCGCGGCCCAGCAGCGCGATGCGCAGCAGAACCTGAAGAAGTACCAGGAGGAGACTGAGAAGAGGGCCGCCCTCGAGAAGGAGATCGCCGATCTGCAGCAGCGGACCGCGGCGTTGCAGCAGCAGCTCGCCGAGCTCTCGGCCAGGTCTGCGAAGCTCCAGGAGGAGAAGGGCGCCTTGGAGGCGAAGAGCGCGCAGTACCAGCAGCTCGCGAGCTCGCTGCAGACCCAGATCGCGAGCGGCCAGGTGGAGATCTCGGAGCTGCGCGGGAAGATGACCGTGAAGCTCCGGGACAGGGTCCTCTTCTCCTCCGGCTCGGCCTCCCTGAACAAGGAGGGGAAGGCGGCGCTGGATGCCGTGGCGGAAGCGTTCAAGGACCTCAAAGGCAAGAACGTGGTCGTGGCCGGCTACACCGACGACGTGCCGAACAGCCCGAAGTCCGGATTCATGGACAACTGGGCCCTGTCGACCGCGCGCGCAGTCAACGTCGTCAGGTACCTGCAGACCAAGGGTGTCTCGCCAGCGATGCTCGGCGCGGCAGGCTTCTCGGAGTACCGGCCGCTCGTCCCCAATGACTCGGCGGGCAACCGGAGCCAGAACCGCCGGATCGAGATCGCCCTCACCGCCGCAGACTACTCGCCGCCGGTCGTCGACGTTCCGAAATAGAATGTGAGAGTTGGGATGCCAGTCATGGCCCGATCTTCCGGTAGCCCTGCACGAAGGTGCGCAGATCGCGCCAGATGGGGTGGGCTTGGAAGTACTCCATCTCGGCGAACGCCTCGGCGGTGGGCCAGCCTTCCATCTCCATCCGGTAGACCGCCATCATCGCGCCGGTGCGGTCCACGCCGTGCAAGCAATGGACGTAGATGGGGCGCAGGGCCGGGTCCTTGACCAGTTCGAGGAACTGCGCGACCTGGGCCCGCGTGGGCGCGCGGCTGGACGCGAGGGGAATCCGCTCGTAGCGCAGGCCGGCGGCCGCTGCGCGCTCGCCTTCGGTGTCGCCGTGGAAGTGGCGCAGGTTGACGATCGTCCTGACCCCGATGGACTTCAGCCAGGCGATCCCCTCGTCGTCGGGCTGGCCGCCGCGGTACAGGCCGGGAGCGACCTCGGCTGCGTAGGCGACCCCGCGCGCGTCGGTCAGCCGCCGGGCAAAGCGCGGCTCGACCAGGATGCCCCCGCCTCGCGGTCCCGTGTCGACCACGACCGTGCCCAGCGCGGGGACGTCGGCAGGGAAGATGATCCGACCGAGTTTCCACCCTCGCTCGCGACCGCGGTACGCGTCGACGGCCAGCTCGGTGCAGTAGAAGCGCGCCTCCCGCTGCGCGCCCACCAGGCCGAGCCAGTCGTACTCGCGTCCGATGCGGCTCCGCGCCCTCGCCACCGCTGCGCGACCTTCTTCGGGCGTCCAGTCCGGTGGCCGCACGATGACCATGCGATGCGCCTGGGCGAGCAAACGGCGGACCGGCGTGACCACGACGCCACCGGCCAGCGCTTCGATGACCTCGCCCCTTTCCTTGTCCAGCACCGCTGCGTGCGAGAGCGTCCCCATCGTCGCCGTCGCCACGGCCTGATCCCCGGGATGGGAGCCGCGCACGACCAGCCATCCGCCGTGATCCGCCTTTTCGCGTACGAGGCCTATCCAGCGATCCGTCTCGGCCTCGGCCTCGGCCCCCCTCGGGCGTTTCACCGCGCCCCGCCGGGAGGCTGGCCAGGTCTTCATGAAGTGCCCCCTACGCCCGCGTGCGAGCCACATGGCTCATTCAGCCTACCGCCGATCCCGGCGGCGACGCACGCTTGCCACCGGAAGATGGCCGTGGGTTCCTTGATGACCGGAGGACGGATGAAATTGCCCGTGTTGCTCGCTTGTCTGCTTTTGCTCGGTGCTTTCACCGCGGCAGGCGACGTCCTACCCGATGTCGCAAAGGATCTGGCGCCGACCGGCAGGCTGCGCGCCGCGATCAACTTCGGGAATCCCGTGCTGGCGCAAAAAGACCCGGCGACCGGTGAGCCTCGCGGGGTCTCGGTGGACCTGGCGCGCGAGCTGGGGCGGCGGCTGGGGCTCCCCGTCGACCTGATCGCGTACGACGCCGCCGGCAAGGTGGTGGACGCGGTCAAGACCGGCGCGTGGGACGTGGCGTTTCTCGCGGTCGATCCGGATCGCGCCGCCGAGATCGCCTTCACGGCGCCCTACGTGGTGATCGAAGGGACCTATGCGGTGCCCGCGGATTCGCCCCTCCGCGCGATCGAGGACGTCGATCGCAACGGGGTGCGCATCGCCGTCGGCGCCAAGAGCGCCTATGACCTCTATCTGACTCGCACGCTGAAGCACGCCCGATTGGTGCGCGCACCGACCTCGCCCGCGGCGATCGAGCTCTTCCAGAGGGAAAAGCTCGAAGCGGTCGCCGGCGTGAAGCAACCGCTGGTGCAGCTCGCGAAGAGCGATCCGCGGGTGCGCGTGATCGACGGCCGGTTCATGGCGATTGAGCAGGCGATGGGCACGCCCAGAGGCCGCGAAAGCGCCGCGAGCTACCTTCGCCCGTTCGTCGAGGAGATGAAGGCGTCGGGCTTCGTCGCCAGCGCGCTGGAGAGAAGCGGCCAGCGCGACGCGGTGGTTGCACCGCCTTCCCCGACCCGGTGAGCGCCACGGCGGGCGAGGCAGCGCCACGACCACCCGGTCGAGATTTCGCGCTGCAAGGCCACGCGGATAATTCACTCCTCCTCGAGGATCGCCTCGGCGTCGATCGTGATCCGGACCTCGTCGCCGACGACCACGCCGCCGAGGTCGAGGGGGCTGTTCCAGCTCACTCCGAAATCGTGGCGGTTGATGGTGGTTTCGGCGATGAATCCCGCGCGGAGCTTGGGTCCCTTGTCGACGCCGCCCTCCCACCAGGGAGTCGTCCAGCGCCCGAGATAGTGGACGTCGAGCACGGCGGGGTGGGTGATGCCGCGGATGGTCAGGTCCCCTTTTACCCTGACATCCAGCGCGCCGAGCCGCTGGGCGACGGCGCCGCGGAAGCGGATCTCCGGATGCCGCTCCACGTCGAGGAAGTCCGCGCTGCGGAGGTGGGCGTCGCGGTCCGGCTCGCCGGTCCACAGTCCCTTCGCATCGATGATCGCCTCGACGGATGCGGAAGCCGGGTCCTTCTCGTCGAAGACCAGGTTGCCGCGGACGTTCTTGAAGTGGCCGCGGACGTACGTGACCATCATGTGGCGCGCGCAGAATTGCGCGGAGGTATGCCCCGGCTCGAGGAACCACTTCGCCATGTTGCCTCCATTCGCGTCCGATACTATCAGTCCGGTGTATGCGAGAACCGGGAAACGACATGGGTCGCGACGAAGCCGCCGAGGTGCCTGCAAGGCGTGAGGTCATGGCCCTCCTCGTCGAGAACCGCCGCGCATTTCTCTCCTTCCTGGAGAATCGCGTTGGCCACCGCGAGGTGGCCGAGGACGTGCTGCAGGAAGCGTTCGCACGCAGCCTCGACAGGGTACCGCTCGAGAGCGAGGAGTCCGCGGTCGCGTGGTTCTACCGCGTGCTGCGCAATGCAGTCCTCGACCACTACCGGCGGGCCGGTGCGAGCGACCGAGCGCTTTCCAAGCTCGCGCGTGAGCTCGACCAGCAGGCAGAGCCGGACCTCGACGAGCGCAACGCAGTCTGCCGGTGCGTGACGCGCCTGTCCGAGACCCTGAAGCCCGAGTACGCCCTGGCGCTGCGCCGCATCGACGTGGACGGTGTCTCGGTGCAGGACCATGCCCGCGAGGCAGGCATCACCGCCAACAACGCCGGCGTGCGCGTGTTCCGTGCCCGTGCGGCCCTGCGCAAGCGCGTCGTCCATTGGTGCGGCTCGTGCGCTGAGCGCGGCTGCATCGATTGCACCTGCGGCGAGCCGGGCAGCACCGGCTGCGGCCACGAAGCCGAGCCCTGATCTGCCACGCGAGCGGGAGGCGCGGACGCCTCCCCGCTCGTTCCTCTTCGCGAAGTCTCATTTCGTCGCGTTGCAAGCGCAGCCGCCGCCGCAGCGGCAGGTGCTCTTGCACTGGCAGCGCTCGCCGCAGCTGCAGCGCTCCGCCGTCGCCTTCGCGCAACCACACGACGTCTTCTCGCACCGGCACTCGTTCTGGGTCTGGTTCGCCATCGGGTCTCTCCTGGTTCGAGGCGCGCTGTCTTGCGCGCTGTCACAGGGGGAAACGCAGACCCGGCCGCCGCATTACACCCAGCACGCTGCCGGGCAGCATGACGCCCTTGACGGTGCCAGCACATACGGATACTTGCATGTCCTGATGCCCGCTCGCGCCGCGGCCGAGATCGAGGTGAGCCGGGTGTCCCGTCTGTTCAAGGCCTTGGGCGACGATACGCGCCTGCGAATCGTCGCCCTGCTGGCCCACGGCGAGCTGTGCGTCTGCCACGTGCAGGAGGCGCTGAGCCTCACCCAGCCGAACGCGTCCCGGCAGCTGAGCGTTCTCAAGAACGCGGGGATCGTCGAGTCGCGCAGACAAGGGACGTGGACGTACTACAGGCTCACGCCTCAGGTGGACCGGCACTGCGGTCGCCAGCTCGAAACGCTCGTTCGAGGCTTCGCCGCGCAGGCGGTCCTGAAGAAAGACGTGGAGCGCCTGCTCACGGTTCGCGGCCCGGCGGCGTGCCGATGAGCGCTCCGATGGAGCAGCCGGGCCTCGCGCGCAGGCTGGTGGCCGAGGGTCTCGGGACCTCGCTGCTGCTCGCGACCGTGGTGGGCTCGGGCATCATGGGCGAGCGCCTCGCAGGCGCGAACGTCGCCATCGCCCTGCTCGCCAATGCGCTCGCCACCGGAGCAGGCCTTTTGGCCCTCATCCTGATGCTCGGGCCGATCTCCGGCGCGCACTTCAACCCGGCGGTCACGCTCGCGGACGCGGCGCTCGGGGGCCTGCCTTGGCGCGAGGTGGCTGGTTACGTCGCCGTCCAGGTGGCCGGCGCGTTCGCCGGCGTGGCTCTCGCGCACGGGATGTTCGGCGAGCCCGTCTTCTCGGCCTCGCGCCACGTCCGGGCGGGCGGCGCGCAGTTCTTGAGCAAGCTCACCGCGACCTTCGGTCTGCTGGCGGTCATCTGGGGCGTCGCTCGGAGGCGCCCGACAGCCGTGCCCTTCGCGGTCGCCGCCTACATCACGGCCGCCTACTGGTTCACGGCCTCGACCAGCTTCGCCAACCCGGCCGTGACGATGGCGCGGGCGGCGACCGACACGTTCTCGGGCATTCGCCCTGCGGACGTGCCCGCCTTCGTGGTCGCGCAGCTTCTGGGCGCGGCAGCGGCGACGCTGCTCTTCCGCTGGCTGGTGCCCGCGCTGCCCGAGGTCGTGGCGCCTCACGTCGAGCAGACGGCAATACGGGAGGCGCAATGAAGAGGGTCATCTTCGCTTGCCTTCACAACGCCGGGCGCTCGCAGATGGCAGCCGCGTTCTTCAACTTGACGGCCGATCCCGCCAAGGCAGTCGCAATCTCGGCCGGGACGCAGCCCAGCGAGCGCGTCCACCCGGAGGTCCTCGCCGTCATGCGCGAGGTCGGCATCGACCTCTCCAGCGCCAGGCCCCGGAAGCTCACCGCGGAACTGGCGCAGGGGGCGAGCTTGCTGGTGACCATGGGTTGCGGCGACGAGTGTCCGGTCGTGCCCGGAGCGCGCCGCGACGACTGGCCGCTCCCCGACCCGAAAGGGCAGCCGCTCGGGTACGTCCGGCAGATTCGAGATGAGATCAAGCAGAGAGTGGGCGCGCTGGTGAGCGCGGAAAGGTGGGGCCTGTAGTCAGTTGGGAGCATGGAGCACTCAGTGCGGGCGGGGCATTTCGATGGCTTCATCGACCTCGGCAGCCAGCCGAGGTTCCCCGCTGTCGACGGGAGCACCTGACATGGAGCAGGGCACCCTGAATGCGTACTGGTGGTTCGGTTCGATCTGATAGAGCGAAAGAACGCCTGGGAACGCGCACCATTTCTGTGCCCCGCGGAAAACTGAGATCCGCAGGTTCAAGTGGACGTAGCCAGTTTTGCTCAGGAGGTCCATCGCAATCAACTTGCCGCGCGGGTCGTCGCCTTGTTCGAGTTTGGAGAACCGGACGCACACGCCGCCTGCGATCTGCATCCATCCCATCGCGCATGGTTCCGCATTCGCGCCGCTCGACGGCTCGTGAGTCTGGCTCGGCGCCTCGATGCCATTCTTGCCCTGCACAGCAGCCGCGCGGCTGGATTCGGTGCCGCTAACAGGGCGCGACGCCGCGCATCCCGCGATCTGCGAGATAAGGCTGGAAGCGAGGAACGCGCATCCCATCACCGAGCTCGCTCTCATTGGTCACCCCGGCTCGAAGCTTTGCCTGACTGGACGTCTTCGCGAAGGGCGCGCACGAAGGCGCTCGCCGGATTCGCCAGCAACTCATCGACGGTGCCCGCCTGCGAGATTCTGCCCCCCTCGAGAACGGCGCAACGCAGGGCTAGCTGCATCGCCTCGCGCAGGTCATGTGTCACGTAAATGGCGGTCATCCGCCGCTCGCGCAAGATTTCCCCGAGCAAGGCCAGCAATTCCCGCTTGAGCGGTGCGTCGAGATTGGAGAGAGGCTCGTCGAGGAGCAGCGCTCGCGGTTCTAGGACCAGGGCACGGGCGATGGCGACGCGCTGGCGCTCTCCGCCCGAGAGATTCGCGGGGTAACGATCCTCTTTCCTTTGCAGGCCGACTCGCTGCAGGACTCTCGAGATGCGCTCGTTCTGTTCGTCCAACGGGAGATGCTTGGCGGAAAGTCCGAACGCCAGGTTGCCGCGGACGGTGAGATGCGGCCAGAGCGCCAGGTCCTGAAAGACGACGGCGAGGCCGCGCTCCTCCACAGGCCGCAATATCCGGCCGTCCGCGCTGACGACTTCTCCGTTCAGACTGACGAGGCCGCGATCGGGCGCGAGAAGACCGAGGACGACGCGCAGCAACGTCGACTTCCCAGAGCCGGAAGGGCCGAGGATGGCCACGACCTGGGCGGCATCGATCGAAAGCGATACCTCCGAAAGCACGTTCTGAGCGCCACGGTGGACCACCACCCGATCGACGCTGATCGGCGTCGTCACGCTGCCCTCCGCAGGCGGAGCGCCAGCGCTCCGGCGACGAGAGCGGCAGCCACGACGAGCACATGCACCAGCGCGAGAGCTGCGACGACCGGCTCCGGCCCGTTTGCTTCGAGCGTGATGATGCGGACGGTGAGCGGTGCGCTTCCCGCAGGGTAGAAGAGGATCGTCGTCTCCAGGTCGCGAAGGCAGAAGACGAACGCAAGGAGCCACGCGGCCGCGATTGCGCGCGCGTGGAGCGGAACGACGATGCGCAGGAGACGTCGAAGGAACCAGGCGCCCTGGACCCTGGCGGACTCCTCGAGATGCGGCGACGCCTGGGCGACCGCGATGGCGAACGTTCGCGTGGGAAGCACCGCGTATCGCGCGACGAAGCCGATGACGATGATCGCGAGCGAACCGTAGATGGTCTGCGTCGCCGGCCGGTTCCATACCCCAATCAGACCCACCCCCAACACGGCGGCGGGCGTCACGAACGCGAGTACCATCAAGGCGTCCAGAGCCGTAGCACCCGCGCGACCGAGGGCAATCGCGCGCCCGAGCACGACCGCGATTCCGATCAGCAGCGTGGCCGCGATCGCCGCCGGGACGATGCTGTTCTGCAGGCCCGATCCGATCCAGTCCTGCAAAGCAGCGATGCCCGTGCGTGCGCGCCATGCGAGTCCGACGAGCGGGACCAGCGTCGCAAGAGCCACCGCCCACGCGACGATGGTCCCGAGTGGCCGCCACTTACCGAGCGGCAGGACCGTCGCTTCCCCGGCGCGCAGGCCCAGGACCGCGAACGAGCGCGGCCCGATGAGGCGGCGCTCCATGGCGAGCAGCGCAAGCGAGACGATCAGCATCGGGAGCGTCAGCACCAACGCCTCGCCGGGCGCGTACTGGACAGCGCCCAGCCGCGCGAACACCGCGGCCGTATACGCCCGCACCCGCAAGAACATCGGCACGCCGAGCTCGGACAACGAGAGCGCGAACACCACGAGCGCACCGAGCGCGGCAGCGGGCCACGCAAGTGGCAGCAGGATGCGCGTTGCGACGCGGCCCGGGCGAGCGGCGACCCTCGCCGCCTCTATGAGTGACGGGTCGATGCGCTGCAAGGCGAGTGCTACCAGCGAGGTAATGATAGGGGTGAAGACGAGCGCCTCCACCGCGACTGAACCGCCCAGGCTGAAGAGGGCGCTCGACGAGTGCTCGGATCCCCACAGCCCCGACTTGCCGAAGAGGAAGAACCAGCCGAGCGCGAGCAGGAAGGGCGGCAGGAACATCGGGAAGGCGTGCAGGATGAGCGCTGCCTTACGCCCGCGCACATCCGTGCATCCCAGCAGCAGCCCGAGTGGAACTCCGACGAGTACGGACGCGAGCGCCACGGCGAGCGCGGACACGACTGACCGCAGAAAAACGAACCATGGCTCGCGAGAGCCGAGAAGTGCCATCCCCGCTGACAGCTCTGCAGGGGCACGGACCAGGCCCACGACGAGGAACACGAACGGTAGCAGCGACGCGACGATCAGCAGCGCGCCGACAAGCCCGAGCGCGAGCGGCTCCTCGGCGCGCTTGAGCGTCGCGCTCAGATGCCGGCCCACTGACGAAGCCACGGCTCGATTTTGGCGATCTCGTCCGCGACACGGGCGTAATCGACGTGCATGGTCTGGAACGAGCTCGGACCTGGAGCGGTCGGGACCGCAGCCGTCTCACGTCGAAGTGGAATGTGCCCGGCCGTCTCGACCATGCGCTTCTCGACTTCGGGCGCCACGAGATGATCGAGGAGCGCGCGCGCCTCAGCGGGATGCGGTCCTCCCTTGATCAGCACGACCGCGTTCGGCATCACGAGAGTGCCTAGATCGTCCTGGTCGGGGTAGACGACCTGCACGGGCGCCTTCTCTAGGAGCGCCTGATGCGCGTCGTCCGTGTCGGTCAAGCCGAAGGCGACTTCGCCGGCCGCGACGAGCCGGCGGACTTCGCCGTTCGAGCTGGCGATGCGCGTGCCGTTCGCCTTGACCTGCTCGAGAAAGGCCCTCGCGCGATCGTCGCCCCACACGGTGAATAGGGCAGCAACGTACATGGTCGTCGTGCCGAAGACGGGGTTGGCCATCGCGCCCTGACCCTTCCAGCGCGGATTTGCGAGATCGCGGATCGACCGCGGCATCTCCGAGGGTGCAACCCTCTGGGTGTTGACGAGCAGGATCTTCGCGCGCGCAGCCGCTCCGGTCCACAGGCCGTCCGCGGACTTGAACTGTGCCGGGATGGAGGCGGCAGCCGGCGAGGCGTACGGCTCGAGGAGGCCGCGTTTCGCCAGGATGAAGGGGCGCACCGGGTCCCCCGACCAGAACACGTCCGCCTGGGGCCGCTGTGCCTCGGCGATCAGACGATTGAGCACGCCCGTGCTCTTCGTCTCCTCGGTGTCGAAGACGGCGCGCAACCGGATCCCCGACCGCTTCTCGAAGTCGCGAAAGATCGGTTCCGCGAAGGGTTGGTCGACCGAAGTGTAGACGACCACCTCGCGCTGTGCGCGCTTGCAGCCTGGTGCGGACACGAGCAGCGCCGCAGCGAGCACGGCGTGGGAACGCCTCATCGCGCTCGCTCCTGCAGCGCTGCGTAGAGCGCATCGTAGAGAAAGGACGCCTTCTCCAGCGCCTCATGATCGTCGCGCGCCACGAGCGGGAAGCCTCGCGAGATCGCGCGGAGCCCGGCAGCTTCGGCAACGTCCTGCACCTCGTCTGGGAAATCGGCGCAATGGACGATGCGCGCCATGGCGCGGAGCGCGACGTCGTCCGGCCGGTGCTCCTCGGCGAGCGCCTCGAACGAGCAGCGTCCCTGCGCGTCGCGGTGGGGGTACCCCGCGCCTGGCGCATCGAATCCTGCCGCCTTCCGGTCCGCTTGGACGGCCGCGACCTCGTCCGCTTCCACGAAGAGGAACTCTGCGTCGCGATCGATGAAGCGCCGCACCAGCCAGGCCGTGGCGACGCGGTTGACCCGGGCGCGGCGTCGAGTGACCCATTTCATCGGGACCTCCTCTCAGTGACCAAACCCGCGGACCGCCAGGCCGGCCGCTCCGGCTGCGAGGATGATCACCGGCTCGGGAACCTTCCGCAGCTTGGTGAGCGCCAGGAGCGTGGCGCCGAAGATCACGAGCGTCGCGATGTCCACCACCGCGCGACGGCCGAGCACGTAGGCCGCCCCGGCGATCGCGCCCGTCGCCGCGGCAGTGACCCCATCGACGAACGACTTCACCTGTGGAACGCGGGCCCAGCGTCGGAAGTATGGCGCAGGAATGATCACGAACAAATAGCAGGGCAAGAACACACCCAGCGCAGCGATGAGGGCCCCCGCGAGCCCTGCGACCAGGTACCCGATGAAGCCGACCGTGATCACGACCGGACCTGGCGTGATCATCGCGACCGCGACCGCATCGAGAAATTGCCGCTCGTCCAGCCAATGGAAATCGTTGACGACGCCGCCATGCAGGAAGGGAACGATCGCGAGGCCGCTGCCGAACACGACAGCTCCCGCACCCGTGAAGAACCAGAGAATCTTCAACAGGACGGGAATGGTTGCGGGCCCATCAAGGCCGGCGAGCAGCCACTGCGTCGGAAAGATCGCTAGAGTGGAGGCGCCGCGCCAGAACGGCGTTCGCACCAGCATGGCAACCACGCCGGAGAGCAGGAAGACCCACACGATCTCGCTCTCGGTCCAGCCGGTGACCAGCGCGCTGATGGCAAAGATTGCCCACAGGAGCCAGTCGCGTGCGAGAGTCATCTTGACCAGCTTCACCGCGCTGCGGGCGATGATCGCGATGACAGCGGCCCCGATCCCGTAGAAGAGTCCCTGCATCCAGGGGAGCCCGCCATACGCGACGTACAGGGCGGAGATGGCGAGGACCATCACCAGCGAGGGCGCCACGAAGGCCAGGGCGACGAGCGTGGCGCCCAGGACGCGCGCGCGGACCCAGCCCAGATAGATGGCGAGCTGCGCCGCGAGCGGACCCGGAGCGAGCTGCGCCAGTGCCAAGCCTTCCAGATAGTCCTGCTTGGAGATCCAGCGCCTGCGTTCGACCAGGTCGCGCTGCATGTACCCGGCGAGCGCGATCGGCCCCCCGAAGCCGAAAGTCCCAAGGGACAGGAAGTAAAGCAGGAACTCCCGCATCGCGCAGGGGACGGTTTCCCCCGCAGGAGCGACTGCGGGCGCGCTGGGCTCGGCCATGTCGGCGCGCATCCTAAGAGGGATGACGTGAGGCATCAACTGCCAGAAGTCTGATTGACTCCAGATACGGCTGCTCTATAACACGCCGCCCATGGCCAGCGCCGGCAAACCGATGAAGGAGCCCGGCTGGCTGCTCCTCATCCACCAGATCCCGCCCAAGCCGAACTACTTCCGCGTCAAGATCTGGCGGAGGCTCCAGCGGCTCGGCGCAGTCGGCATCAAGAACTCCGTCTACGCCCTCCCTGCGAGCGACCAGGCGCACGAGGATCTGAACTGGGTCTTGCGGGAGATCGTGGAAGGCGGCGGCGACGCCTCGCTCGTTGAGGCGCGATTCGTGGAGGGATTGTCCGACGAGCAGGTACAGGAGATGTTCCGCGCTGCTCGCGACGCGGACTATCTGGAGATCACGAAGGAGGCGCGCGAGCTCGCGCGCAAGCTGCCGCGCAAGAACGATTTGTCCGACGACCGCCGCGCCGAGCTCGAACCCCAGCTCGCCCGCCTGCAGAAGCGGGTTGCCGACGTGGCCAGCGTGGATTTCTTTCTCGGCCGCGCTCGCGAGCCTCTCGAAGGATTGCTCGGCGAGCTCGCCGAGCGACTCGCGCCAGCGGAACCGAAGCCGGAGGGTGCGCCGTCCGCCGAGGAGAAGCCGCGCGGGCGCACCTGGGTGACACGCACGGGGATCCACGTCGATCGCATGGCGAGCGCGTGGCTCATCCGCCGGTTCATCGATCCGGACGCCCGGTTCAAGTTCGTCGCGTCGCGCGAGCATCGCCACCAGGCCGGCGAGCTGCGCTTCGACATGTTCGACGGGGAGTACACCCACCAAGGCGAGCTGTGTACGTTCGAGGTGCTGCTCTCGCGATTCGAGATCACCGACGCGGCGCTGCGGCCGATCGCGGAGATCGTGCACGACATCGACCTCAAGGACGAGAAGTACGGCCGCCCCCAGACCGCGGGCATCGAGCTGGTGGTGAACGGTATCGCGATGGCGCACCGCGAGGATGAGACGCGGCTCGCGCGGGCCGCAGCCGTGCTCGACGATCTCTACGAGTACTTCAAGCGCAAGCGTCCGGAGCGCGGGCGCGGCGAGGAGGCATCAGGATGAAGGGCGCAATCATGCTCGCGGCGGTGCTGCTCGGCGCAGCGGCCGTCGCGGAGGAGAAGACGATGACCACCTTCAACTTCGATTCGGACACGCCGGGGAAGCCTCCGAAAGGATTCCAGTTCGGGCTGACGGGGAAGGGCAGGCCGGGGAACTGGGTCGTGCAAACGGCGGACGACGCGCCGAGCGGCAAGAACGTGCTCGCGCAGACCGACGGCGACACGACCGATTACAGGTTCCCGATCGCCTACACGGGCCCGGAGCTGAAGGACCTTCGCCTGGCGGTCAAGTGCAAGCCGCTGTGGAGATGGTCGGCGACCACATCCAGGTCTTCTACGACGGGAAGAAGGTCATCGACGCGCACGACTCGACCTTCGCCGATGCAGGCAAATTCGGCGTGTGGACCAAGGCCGACTCGATCATCCAGTTCGACGATCTGACGGCCACGCCGAAGTAGGAGCGCGCCATGGCAGAAGCAACCGCGCTCGCAAGCAAGCACCAGATCCGGCCGCTCCCGTTCCAGCCTACCCGGCTGAAGGGGCTGTCGGAGCGGCTCGTCGTCTCCCATCACGAGAACAATTATGGCGGCGCGGTCCGCAACCTGAACCGTGTCGAAGAGGAGCTGTCACGCGTCACGAAGGACACTCCTCCGCCGATCGTCGCCGCGCTCAAGGAGCGCGAGCTGACCTTCCAGCGCCGCGACGTGCGGACGTACCGGTCGGGCAACCACACGCAGGCCTGCGCGTTCGGGCAGCCGCTGCTCGTGCTCGACATGTACGAGTACTCCTACGCGCTCGACTACGGCGCCGCGGCCGCGAAGTACGTCGACGCGTTCTTCCAGAACGTCAACTGGGACGAGCTGGAGCGCAGGCTTGAAGCAGCCGGGAAGGCCGCCGAGGACCTGCGCCGGTGAAGAGGAGGAACATCATGATGAAGTCGTTCGTCGCGCTGTGCCTGGTCGCTGCTCCCGCGGTGGCAGCGAAGGGCCTGGATTCCGCTCGCATCGAGCAGATCACCGGTCTGAAAGGTCAGTGGACCGAGAAGGAAGGCGTTTTCAAGGTGCAGGTGCCGCGCAGCGACCTGGCGGTCACCGCCGCCGGCGCGAGAGTCAC
>WNFC01012453.1_pt1 | contig 14413 bp, 9 predicted proteins | sample 5400541 | NCBI WGS metagenome assembly WNFC01 (sample SAMN13153342, study PRJNA577476) | soil metagenome | isolation source: 120 cm saprolite under Douglas fir tree site 2 hole 2 replicate 1 | place: USA:California | collected 2015-04-18
TTCGCGCTGCCCAGCGAAGAAGTGCGTAACGCGGGTCCCCGCTAAGAACATACAGGCAGACTTCGCGCTCCCTCAACCAGCACCAATGGTTAGTAGGCTTCAAGCGGCCCAGGCAGGGCTTTCTCCGCCTTTTCTTCCAATTGCCGCTCGTTGCGCCACACGAAGATCAGCGACGCGATGATGATGAGGGCAGCCAGCACGATGCTGATCGTGCCGATCGGTCCTGCCAGCCGGTGGATATTCTCGCCCAGGAAGTAGCCTCCCAACCCGTACACTGTGGCCCACACGATGCCTCCCAGGGCGTTGAAGAGCAGGAAGGGGGGCCAGCGCATGCGGTTCGTCCCTGCCAGGAAGGCTGCCCAGGCGCGCAGCACGGCGATGAAGCGCCCGAAGAACACGACCTTGCCGCCATGCTTACGGAACAGGTACAGCCCCAGTTTCAGTTTGCGCTCATCGAGGCGGATGTAGCGCCCGTAACGGCGCAGCAGGCGGAACCCGCCCTCGCGGCCCACCCAGAACCCGACATTATCGCCCAGGATCGCCCCGCTGGCGGCTGCCACAATCACCAGGGGAATAGACAGCCGGTGCGTCGTCCCAGCGTAGATGGCAGCGATCAGCAGCATGGTCTCGCCCGGGAAAGGAATGCCGATGCTCTCGATGGCGATGAAGAGCAGGACCGCCCAGTAGCCGTACGTATTCAGGAAATATAACAGATCAGATGTAGCCAGATGGATCATAGGACACCGCTTTCTCGCTTCATATCTCTCTTTTCAACGACCCACGAACTCTCTCTGCAACTGGTTGCGTGCAAGCACCATGCCGTTTCGCACTACGCAGCGAGGCGGCTGCTGGAGGCGGAGTATCTGCCGTATCGTCGGAGCAGCCAGGACATTCAGGTCCGCCTTGCACCCGGCCTCAAGGCCGTAATCCTCCAATCGCAGCGCACGTGCGGCATTGTACGTCACAAAATCGAAAGCTGCCTCAATCTCGCTTGGAGCAGTCATGTGTGCCGTGTGGCAAACGTAAGCCGCCACCTCCTGCTGATCATTGCGTCCGAATGGATAAAAGGGATCGGCAACATCGTCCTGGGAAGAAAAAACGTTGACGCCCAGTTCCCACATCTGCTTGACGCACGTAATCCCGCGCCGGATCGGTTCCAGGTCGAATCTCCCCTGCACCACCAGGCTGATGTGTGGATTGCTGCTGATGCTGACGTTTGCTGCTTTGACCAGGTCCATCACCTTGCGAGCATGAGCCTCGTCGTACGCCGCCAGCGCCCCACAATGGCTCGCGGAGACGCGGCCCTGGTAGCCCTCGCGCATCGTCTTCACTGCCAGGTATTCCAGCGAGCGGCTTATGGGATTGTCGGTGTCATCAACAAGCATGTGAATATCCTTATTATATCTCTTCGCAAGCTCGAAGCACAGATCGATGTGTGTGCGCGCATCCTCGTCAAGCATCTCAAACCAGGGCAGGCCACCCACGACATCTGCTCCCATGCGCATGGCCTCTTCCATCAACTCGCGCGTGCCAGCATCGCGTATAATCCCTTCCTGGGGAAAAGCTACCACCTCGATATGAACCACGTCGCGCCAGTGTTCTCGCAGGGCCAGCAGTCCCTCCACAGATCGCAGCTTTCCGATACTATCCACATCCGCGAAAGCGCGAAAAACTGTTGTGCCATTGAGAATGCCCTCTTCAATTGCCCTGCCTGCCCGCTCAAGGATGTCCTCGACCGTATAATGCGCCTTGTGTTCCCAGGTCAGTTCGAGGCATTCGGCAAAGGAGTAGTCCTTGTTGGGGCGCATCTTCTCCTGCAGGTGGCACTTATCGAGGTGGATATGCCCGTTGACATACGTCGGCGTCACCAGGTTCCCGGCTGCATCTATTTCCACCTCGGCCGTCTCATCCAGGTGTTCAGCAACGGTAGTTATACGGTCACCGGTAATGCCAAAATCCCATGTTCCCGGCCGGTTCTTGAGGCATGCATGTCGGATGATCATGTTCATACTGAGATTCCTCCGTTTGTATCGTGATCTCACTTGAGGTCCTGGGGGCTGGTTACCTCATGATACCATACCCGGACCGCTGGACGAGACAATCATCAGGGCAAAGAGTAAACTTGCAGAAAGCAGCTTTCTCCACTCATTTCCCACAACTAGCATATAGCCATCTTTTCGATTTCTTCTATATAGTGTAAAATCGCTGCATCAGCAAAAGTACGGCATTTTCAAAAATGAAGGGGGAAAGATAGTGAGACAGAGTGACGGTACTGATCTTTTAGGCGCGAATAACCCCCGCAGAACAAAAATTGGCCTGATCTATGTAGCTCCTGGCGATGATAGGCAAACTGTACTGACTGCCATTCACACACAGGACAAACTTGGTCGCAAGCAAGTAGCCATAGTGTTGCCGGGGGAAAACAAAGCCTTTCAGAGTGCGGTGGATTTTGATGGCCTCAAGGGCATGCAGGGGAACCTCAAAGCGCAGATTGTCTTTATTACACCCAGCGGTTATGGCCCGGCCGAATTTGCCCGCCAGCGCCGTTTCCCGGTCTATTCCTCGCTGGAGGAGTACGCACAGGTTATCCAGGACGAAGACTTGACCGGGGAAGATGAAGACCAGGTTAGCAAAAAAGGCAGAAGCTTTAGACGTAAACGACCACAGCCGACGCCTGCTGTTGTTCAATCTCCTCCTGCTGAAAACGTACAGACACAGCCGCTCCCCATCGAGTCAGCACCTGCGTCGGCTCAAGTACCAACTGTCTCAGATACTGCAACGGAGCAACAGCCTCTTCCTGGTGACACAGATGTTGCCTCGGTTGATATAGTTGAAATTGCTGCCAATCCTGATACTGATGCTCATTCTGCCGAGGGCACCCCACCGGTCGTACCGGCTCATGAGGAGGAGGCGCCAACACTCGCTGCCATACCGGCAGTAGAAGATAACGGCCCGAGAGCTCTTAGTGGGGGCGGTCCGGTGGCCGCACCTGCTCCCCGTAGACCGAGACTCCGCTGGTGGATTGCTGCTCTCCTGATGTTCCTGGTCATCTTGCTTGTCATTCTCAACATCATCTCTGGCAACTCTCTATTGGGTCTCGTTGCTAAAATTTTGCCAGGCGCAGCAACCCCTGTCACGGTAACAATCACGCCAGCAAGCAAAGCTCTCAACAATACTTATGTCATTTCCGCGGTGACGTTGACCCCTGATCCTGCTCAAAACCAGGTAGCAGCGCGTATGATAGCCTCTGTCACTCCCGCGCAGTCGAAGACGGTCAAGACGACAGGAATGGGACATGTTCCGGGTGTACAGGCGAAGGGCCAATTGACGTTTTATAATGCTTTTTCCCATCCACAAACCATCGCCGTTGGTACAGTCTTGACGGATGCCAATGGAGTCCAGCTAGTGAATGATGAAGCAGCGATGATTCCTGCTGCCACGCCCCCAACGGAAGGCTCTGTAACCGTTTCTGCCCATGCCATCGATGCTGGTGTCAATGGCAATATCTCTGCTTTCGACTTCGATAATGTGCCATGCTGTACTTCCGGCGTGAATGTACAGAATACTGCTGCGTTTAGTGGCGGGCAGGATGCATATAGTTATGCCTTTGTGGAGCAGAGTGATATCGATGGTGTGGTAAACCCGTTCCAGGCATCGCTCACCCAGACTGCGCAGGCAGCGTTAAAAGCGCAGCTTCACCCGGGTGAGCAGTTTGTCAGTTCCCCGCAGTGTATGCCCGGTATAACTTCCGACCATCAAGCAGCTGACAGGGCGACAAACGTTTCAGTGACCGTCGCTGTAACCTGCACTGGTGAAGTCTACGATCACCAGGCAGCACAATCAGTAGCAGCGAATTTGCTAAGGCAGGAGGCGGCCAGTGACCCGGGTCCTGGCTATGCGCTGGTTGGCAACCTGGTGACTGACGTGAGACAGGTCTCGCTGACAGATACGAAAAAAGGCACGCTCTCCTTGATGGTAGAGGCGGAGGGTGTGTGGGTCTACCAGTTCGGCGCCGCACAAAAACAGGCGCTTGCAAAACTGCTTGCCGATAAGAGTACGCAAAATGCTCAGACCTTGCTCCTGGAGCAGAAGGGGGTAACAACAGCTGCTATCCAGTTTAGTGGCAGTAATGAGAACACGCTTCCGTCAGACCCCACTCAGATCATCATCGTGGTACAGAAAGTGGCCGGGCTGCATGCTCCTGCGTCGCCGGCAGCCGTACCAGCCAGCCCCAATGTGTCGAATACCCCGGGCGTGCCGGTCACACCAACTCTGTCAATTACTCCCACGGTAACAGGTGCTCCAACTCCCACGTCTGTAGGTGGGACACCAACACCCACCGTAGGCCCTGGCAGCTAAAGGATGCAAACGCATAAAAAACAGCTTTCTCCGTTTATTTCTTAATAGCTGGCACATATCACCTTTTCGATCGCTATTCTATAGTGTAAAATGAGAGCATCAGCAAGAATATGCCATTTTCAGGAAGGAAGAGGGAAACGACGATGAGACAGGGCGATGGCTCGGACTTGCCGGGTGTGAATGGTCCCCGTAAAGCAGATATAGGTATTATATATGTGGCTCCCAGTGATGACCGGCAGAGCGTACTGACTGCCATTCACACACAGGACAAACTTGGTCGCAAGCAAGTAGTCATAGTGTTGCCGGAAGAAAACAAAGCCTTCCAGCGTCCAACAGACTTCGAGGGCCTCAAGAGCATGCGGCGCGACCTGAAGGCGCAGCTCGTCTTCATTGCATCCAGCGGCCCTGGTCCCGCTGAATTTGCCCGCCAGCGCCGTTTTCCGGTCTATTCCTCGCTAGAGAGTTTTGCCAGGTCCCTTCAAGATTTTAACCGGCCCAATGGTGGCAGCAAAAAAGGCTGGTCTCTACCCTGGCAAAAGTCCGCTGCCATATCTCCTGCTACTTCTGGCAAAGCGGAAGCAATACAGCCGCTTCCCAATATAGCGGCAGTCTCATCGAACCAGGCCGGTTCTGAAGGCGATGATACCACGGTCCATCAGGGTACCCCCGGCATGAACCCGGTGCTTGCTGGTGCTGCAGGGGCCGCTGCCGTCCTCGGTATGGAGGCTCTTGCCAGCCATGGGAATAATCCCCCCACCTCAGCTGACCCCAACGACTGGGATCGACTGCCTCCCCCCAATACTGCTGGACCAGCCAGCGACAATGTCCTGTCAGAAGACACTCCCACGCAGGCGAATACAGCAGCGCCATCGTTTAGCTCCGCTGACGCGGAGAACAGGCCCGAACCAAAGATAATCGAGCTTGCTGGGCAGCGCGGCAGGAGTACAGGCAAAATGTCCCTGCCAGCGATTACACCCGTTGCTGCTGTACAGCCGCAAATACCACCTGCTCCTGCAAGCACAACAACCAGGCAGCGAAACTCTGGTAAGATGGCTGCCGTGGGCGCGGCCAGTACTGCCGCGGGAGTCGCGACTATGGGTCGTACCGCCCGTGGTGGGATTGTCGTGCCGCCGACGCGTGGTACCCCCATCGGCACTGGTGGCAGCGGGCCTGGAGGGCCGCCTCGCCGCCCAGGCTGGCGTTGGTGGTTAGCCATTGGTGGCCTCATCGTGCTCACCATGAGTGTCGGCGGCCTCATCGCCGCTGCCAATCCTGCCGTGTTGGGTTCACTGAAGAACCTGGTACCCGGCATCATACCTTCGGCCACCGTCACCATTACCCCCGCCAGCAGTGATCTGACAAATACTTACGAGATCTTCGGCGTGACCGGAACCCCTGATCCCAGCCAGCGCCAGGTACAGGCCCGCCAGTTGTCGTCTACCTCGCCCACTCAGTCCAAGACAGTAAACGCAACAGGTGTGGGGCATACACAACCTACTGTGGCCACAGGAAAGCTGACGTTTTACAATGCTTTGACCTTTTCGCAAACAGTTGCTAATAGGACAGTTTTTACTCTCTCCAACGGGATACAGATAATCAATACTCAGTTGGCCATTATTCCGGCAGCCCATCCACCTACAGAGGGCTTGGTAACCGTTAATGCTCAAGCAGTCCAGCCTGGTTCTGCTGGTAACATCAATGCGCTTACTATCAACCAGTCTTGCTGCGTTTCTGGTGTTACCGTGCAAAACACTGCTCCATTCACGGGCGGTCAAGACCCTCAGAACTTTACTGTCGTATCACAGAGCGACATCGATGGCGCAGCCAAACCGCTTGAGAATACGCTCACGCCAGAGGCGCAGAAATCCGTAAAGGGCCAGATACACCCGAACGAACAACTGGTGAATTCCTTGCAATGCACGCCAAATGTGACTTCCGATCACAACGCGGGTGACAGGGCGACGAATGTGACGGTGACCGTCAAAGTAACCTGTTCCGGTGAAGTCTACGATCAGCAAGCGGCGCAGTTGATCGCTTCAAATTTGCTTAAGCAGCAGGCGGCTAAGACTCCTGGCCCTGGCTACGCGCTGGTGGGTGATCTGACCACAAAGGTGACACAGGTCATGGTGACAGATCCAAATAAAGGGACGCTTTTGTTGCAGGTCAAGGCCGAAGGGATCTGGGTCTTCCAGTTCAGCGCTGCGCAGAAACAAGCTTTAGCGAATTTGATCGCCGGTAAAAGCAAACAAAATGCGCTGGCTTTGCTAGTGAAACAGCCCGGCGTAGCTAAGGCAGATATCGTGCTGAGCGGCGGTGATGGGAACACGCTGCCTGCAGACCCCACTCAGATCACCATCGTAGTGCAGAGTGTGCCGGGTATACCAGGGTCTGCTACCCCGACAACCGGGCAGGGCAGCCCCGGCGTACCGACAAACACACCGGTATCACCGACACCCTCGCCGACATCATCAGTGGGGAAAGGATGAACACCCGTAATGCTGGCTCTGGAAGGCAAGCAGCTTGGTAACTACGACATCATCCGGCGCATCCGTGTAGGTGGTATGGGGGCTGTTTACGAGGGGAGGCAGCGCACTGCATTCGGTCGACGCGTTGCCATCAAGGTCATTCTTGGCAGCTACGCCGATGATCCCGATATGCGTCGTCGCTTTGCGCGCGAGGCCCGCACGGTGGCGCGGTTGCACCATCCTCATATCTTGCCGCTTATCGAATTCGGCGAAGAACAGGGTCTCCTGTACCTTGTCATGCCTTTCATCGAAGGGGGCACCCTTACTAGCTTTCTCCTTCGCAGTCTTCCCAGCCTGGGCGAGGTTTCAGACATCTATCTGCAGTTGTTGGAGGCGGTGGAATATGCCCACGATGAAGGCCTGATCCATCGTGATATCAAATCTTCTAATGTCTTGCTAGAGCAGCGCCGTAGCGGGCCGCCGCATGTTTACCTGGCCGACTTCGGCCTGGTGCGTATCTCCCAGCATGCGCAAGCGGAGCAGGAAGGCATGCCCATTCCCCTGGACCAGGTGCCTGGAACACCATACTATATGGCTCCTGAGCAGACGCGAGGGATCGTCACGGCCTCCACAGACATCTATGCGCTGGGCGTGCTGCTCTACCAGGTGCTGGTTGGAGAGCTTCCCTATGATGATCCTGACGAGATCAAGGTCATACAGATGCACTTGAATGCGCCGGTTCCGACGCCTTGTGAGCACGATGCCTCCATTCCTACCGAACTGGGGGAGGTAGTGCGTATCGCTATGGCCAAGCATCCCGAGGACCGCTTCGGCAGTGTAGCCGAGTTGCGCCAGGCGTTCCTTGCTGCAGTACAAGGTTCACCTGTTGTTAGACAAAATGTCCCCGTATATGAAGATGTGCTGCCCCTGGACGAGCAAGATGTATTTTCAGATCACCCTGCCTCGAGACCTCTACTGGCGCGGGAAGCGCCACTGCCTCTCCCAGTAAAGCGGCGCCTGCCAGCGCGACATATCGCACCTGCTGCCCCGAGACCCTTAAGGCAGCGCGACATTGTAGGATCAAAGCAAGCCGGTCGCCGCTTTCTCACGACCCCGGTGCTTGCTACAATGGCCGTTCCTATCGTGCTTCTCATTCTGCTGCTCATGCCGAGGCTCTTTGATGTCAGCTTTTTCCCTTCGGGATTTCCCTTGTTCGGCACTGCTCCTGTTGCCACGATCACCATCACGCCAGCAGGCAAAATACTGCAGAATACCTACTTGTTGACTGCCTCGCCACAGGTCAGCAGCCCTGACCCGGCGACTCGTGTCATCCCATTGCGCAGTCTGAATAGTGTTGTCGTGGCCAGTCGCCTTACTGGTACCACCGGGACGAAGTTACTGCCAGGAGCACGGGCGAAAGGATCGCTGCTCTTCCGCAATAGCAGTGAATCGTTCGTCTCTGTGCCCGCCGGAATTGTCTTCAAGACCGGTGCGGGTATACAGGTGCAGTTAACGGAATCTGTAAATGTGCCATCCATGTTTAACGGGCAGAGCGGTACCGCTTCTGGACATGCGATAGCCGTCAGCGCTGGTGTGGACGGCAATATTCCTGCAAGTGTACTGGATACAACCTGCTGCGATAAGTTGTCGGTGAGCAATCCACAGCCATTTACGGGCGGTGTGGATGCCCACCTGGTGCATGTGGTGGCGCAGGCTGACCTGGATAATGTCAGAGAAACGCTGTCTCCGGGCTTGCAGCAACAGGCATTGCAGCAGCTTCACAAGCAGCTAGAAACCAACGAAGTATTGGCTGGAGCGCCGCTATATAGCGCTATGGTATCGTCGAACTACCCGCTTGGCGCGCAAGTAGACCAGGTACTGGTCCGGGTCAGCGTCTCAGCAACTTCCTCTGCATATAACCACTACACAGCCAGTCATATAGCTCTACAGTTGCTTGGTGATGAAGCCACACAAACTCTTGGCAGCAACTACCAGCTTCAGGGTATGCCTACTGTGGTCACCCTTCGCGTGGTACAGCAGGGGCAGAATGGCTTGATCTACCTCAGCGTGTCAGTACATGGACACTGGGTGTATGCTTTCTCTGTGCAACAATTGGGTCAATGGCGTCAATCTGTTAAAGGCGCCTCGTCCGCCTTAGCCCTGGCCTACCTAAATGCGCAAGCAGGCGTAGCAGCTGTGCGCATACAGCTCCCCTTTGGTTCTGATAATCTCCCCTCGTCCATTGATCAAATCAAGATCGTGCTGGTGACTTGAGGGAGCGGTTCCTCATTTTGCGTGAAGGGCAGACCTGAGCACCCGCAAGGGGCGCCACTACGCTGGACTTGTTGCATCGTAGCTTGAGCGAGCGTAGTGGCAGGGCTTGTCCCTGCCAGGTTCCCATGAAGTGGCCTGACCCTGCCAGCGTGTATATGCTATACTGACGCCATTAAATAGAAATAGGCAGCGTGGCCCGCTTCTATGGTTGCATAATGCGCGGAGGAATAGCTATGAATGAGAAAACAGCCACCACCACAGGTGAGATGCGATATTATCACTCAATGCTCGACATAATAGGCAATACCCCGTTGATACGCCTCAATCGAGTGACTGGCGGCATACAGCCCCTGGTACTGGCGAAAATGGAGATGTTTAATCCTGGTGGCAGCAGTGTGAAAGACCGTATTGGCCCAGCAATGATCGACTATTGTGAAAAACACGGACTCCTACGCCCCGGTGGTACCATTATCGAGCCAACCAGCGGCAATACCGGGCATGGGCTGGCCATTGCCGCTGCTATCAAGGGCTATCACTGCATCTTCGTTATGACCGATAAAGTGAGCGAAGAGAAGCGCAGTCTACTGCGCGCTTATGGCGCCGAAGTAATCATCTGCCCCAGCAGTGTCACACACGACTCACCAGATCACTATAAAAATGTAGCGCACCGCCTCGCCAACGAGATCCCTGGAGCGTGTTGCCCCGATCAATATTCCAATCCCGCCAATCCTGCCACTCACTATGCTACCACGGGACCTGAGATCTGGCGTGATACCGCCGGGCGTATCACCACTTTCGTGGCCGGGATTGGCACCGGTGGCACCATCTCAGGCACAGCGCGCTTTCTGAAAGAACAGGATCCAAATATTAAAATCGTCGGGGCGGATCCTCCCGGTTCCGTCTTTTCTGGCGACACGCCTGGACCATATAAGGTTGAGGGCATTGGCATGGAGATATTTCCGCAGAACTACGATCCAACGGTCGTGGATGAAGTGATCCGTATCGATGATCGCACCTCGTTCTACTGGGCGCGCCGCCTGGCGCGTGAAGAAGGTATCCTCGCGGGCGGCTCAGCTGGCACTGCCCTCGGAGCCGCTCTCACCTATGCCCACCGGCTGACATCTAATGATGTCATCGTGGTCCTGTTGCCCGACACAGGGCGCGGTTATCTGAGCAAACAGTTTAACGATACCTGGATGCGCGAAAACAATATGCTGGTACAGGCAGAAACGATCGAACCCACCTTGCGCGATGTTCTCACCTATCGCCGCACCCATGCCCGTACGATGCCCCTCGTCGTCAGTGTTGCTCCAACCGACTCTATCGCCGATGCCGTCGAGCTGTTGCGGCGTTATGGCATCAGTCAAACTCCCGTCATGGAACATGGTCATATGGTAGCAAGTCTGACAGAGAATCTGCTGCTGCGCCGCCTTGCCAGCGGAGAGCCACTGGCATCGACCGTCGTGCGCGACTTGCAAGGTCCTCCATTCCCGCAACTGGCAGGCGATGCTCTTGCCCAGGAAGCCTATACGCTTTTCAGCAGCGGGCAATCGGCAGTTGCCGTCATGGATAACGATGCACTGGAAGGCATTGTGACAAAAAGCGATTTGCTGGAATTCTGGGCACACACACGGGGTGAGTAGAGTAGTCAGAGTAGGGTAGGGCAATGGAGGAGGTATGTCGCTGTCCGCGCTCGTGCTATTGTAGTAGGTCCCCGATTTATCGAGGGACCAGGGCTTGCCCCTGTCATGTTCACTAGCAAAGGAGGAGGTATGTCGCTGGCCGCGCTCGGGCTGCTGTTCGCGGCCGCAGTGCTGCATGCGGGTTGGAATCTGCTCGTCAAACGTGCGAAGCAAAAACAGGTTTTCACATGGTGGGCGATCCTGGTGGGAGTAATTTGCTTCTCTCCGGTTCTCGTTGTCAATCGCCCACTCCCCTTACAGATATGGCCTTATGTCGTCGGCAGTGCCCTTTTTGAAGCGCTCTACTTCGTCGGACTGACTCGCGCCTATGACCTCGATGATTTCTCGCTCGTCTACCCACTGACACGCGGTACCGCTCCTGCTTTGTTGGTCGTTTGGGCAGCGCTTTTCCTCGGCGAGCAACCCCGCCCTGCTGGTCTTGCTGGCCTGACCCTTCTCGTGCTAGGCCTCATCATAGTCGGTGGCGCGGCCTGGTGGTCACAACGCCAGATTGCTGCGCCAAGCATGTTAGGTGTCGTAGTCGCACTGGCTACGGCCTGCTGCATCTCGATCTACAGCGTTATCGATGGCGCCGCCGTTCACCTTGTTCCTTCTGCCCCCTATACAGTGGTTATCCTTGGCCTCAGCATGTTGCTCATTGCGCCTGCGCTCCTGCTACATTGTGGGCCTCGCGCAGTAGTCGCCGAGTGGCGCACAAACTGGCTGCGTATCATCCTGGTCGGCATCCTCTCGGTCGCATCCTATGGGATTGTCCTCTATGTCTACTCGTTTGCTCGCGTCAGCTACGCGGGCGCCATCCGCGAGATCAGCATTGTCCTGGCAGCCTTCATTGGGTGGCGCTGGTTAGGTGAAGGCTTTGGTCACATCCGTTTGGTAGGCGCTGTCTTGATATTCGCTGGCATACTGGTTATCGCCATTGCAGGTTAAAGGTATTGACAAATAACAAAAGCTTCAGTAATATGTCAACAGAATCGGTCATCCCATAGAAGAAAGGAAGGGTACAGCCATGCAGGTCAAACGTAGTATTCTCCGGGGCCTCCGCGAGGCTGTGCTTCGAGGCGAGGAGTGATGGGGCAGAGAGACTATGAGGTGTTCGATCATACCGCCGATGTCGGCATACATGCCTTCGGGTGTACACTTCCTGAGCTATTCATCCATGCAGCTCAAGGCATGGAGAGCCTGGTGGTTGCGCCAGAACAGGTACGCGAGTTGGTCAGCCGTGAAATTGCGGTCGAAGGTCACGACGTAGTTTCTCTCCTGATCGCGTGGCTGAACGAACTCATCTTCCTGTTCGACACTGAATACCTCCTCTTTCGCACCTTCGAGATCAACGCCTTCACAGAAACATCTCTGAGGGGCAGTGCTTCCGGCGAGCCCTACGATATGCAGCGTCACGATCTAAGCAGTGCAATTAAAGCCGTCACCTGGCACGAAGCCGCTGTAGTGCCTATCGGTGACGGGTACAAGGCTCGCATCATTTTCGACATTTGAGTTGCCAGTCTCTTGCCAGATAGGCTGAATCTGACGGCTACCTGGGATGGGGCTATCACTGTGACTTCAGTACAATCATCCAGCATTAATATTAGGAGGACCCGATGGGCAAGTCTGATACAAAGATTCCCTTGGAGCGTGTCGATACCTATCGTTGGCGTATACCAAAGCGTTACAATCCAGACATGCATGTACCCGGTATGGTCTATGCAGATGATGCATTAATAGAGCAGATCCTGCAGGATAACGCGTTACAGCAGGTCGCAAATGTCGCGACCTTGCCAGGCATCGTCGGCTACTCACTGGCCATGCCCGACATCCACTGGGGTTACGGCTTTCCAGTCGGTGGTGTGGCTGCAACCCATGCCGAGTATGGCGTCGTCTCACCTGGCGGCATCGGTTTCGACATCAATTGTGGCGTTCGCATGCTTGCCACTGATTTGCTCCACGAGCAAATTCGCGGCAGGGTCGATAAGCTGGCCGATGAGCTGTTCAATAATCTGCCGTCGGGCGTCGGCGGTGCGGGCATGCACCAGTTGAGCGCTGATGCTATGCGCGCTGTGATGGTACGCGGAGCTGCCTGGGCGGTAGAGGAAGGCTATGGCTTAGCGGAAGACCTGGAAGTCACCGAGGAGCATGGCTGCCTGGCCGGCGCTGACCCTGAAATGGTGTCGAACACTGCTTTACAACGCGGCATGAAGCAGCTCGGAAGCCTGGGATCGGGCAATCACTTCTGTGAGGTGCAGACCGTCGATCACATCTATGATGCGGAGGCCGCCCAGGCCCTGGGGATTGGGCAGCGCGGCCAGATCGTCGTCACGATCCACTGCGGCTCACGCGGGTTCGGACACCAGGTCGCGGAAGACTATGTGAGGCTGGCCGAGTCTAAGCAGCTGGATTTCGGCTTCCACCTGGTGGACCGGCAGCTAGCCTGTCTACCTTTGCAGTCAAATGCGGGTAAGTCGTACCTCTCGGCCATGGCCTGCGGTGCGAACTTCGCCTGGGCGAATCGCCAGTTGCTGATGCATGGAGTACGGCAGGCCTTCTCAAGCGTTTTTGGACGCCAGGCGCGCCCTAAAGATATGCCGCTCGTCTACGATGTCTGCCATAACATCGCCAAGATGGAGGAGTACGAGGTTGATGGGCAGGTGCAGCGCCTCTGTGTCCATCGCAAAGGCGCGACCCGTGCGTTCCCTGCCGGGCATCCCGCGGTACCAGAGCGGTATCGCGCTGTCGGTCAACCCGTTCTCATTCCTGGCGACATGGGCCGCTACTCATTTGTGCTCGTTGGCGCACAGGGCTCAATGGAGCAGAGTTTTGGCACCTGCTGTCACGGGGCTGGGCGCAGGCAGAGCCGCACCGCCGCCAAAAAGTCTATTACTAGCAAGGATCTGCTGGCACAATTGGATGCACGCGGGGTCACTGTGCGCGTCCATAGCAAGAACCTGCTGCCTGAAGAGGCCCCCCAGGCCTACAAGGATGCCCAGCAGGTCGTCAATGTCGTGCATAACGCTGGCCTGGCGAAACTGGTGGCACGCCTCAAGCCGGTTATTGTGGTGAAGGGTTAGCAAGAGCAGCTAGCAGGGATGAGTTGTATTAATTACCAGAGTCGGAGCCATCGCCATTGTCATGCTTCTTATGACTTCCATGATGTCCGTTGCCTGGCGTAGACGTCGGACCAGGCGTGGAAGGGGCAGCGGTGGCCGTGTGCTGCGGTGTCACCGGGGATGCAGAACCCGCACCCCGGTGACCTGCAACAGCAGACCAGAAACCCATCCCGAGACCGGCGCCGATGACGAGTGCCAGTAAAACAAGGAGCAGTACTCCCAGGCTCCTGGAACGGAAGGATCGGAGTCGCTTTTGCGAGAATGCGGCCGGACTCCCTCTTCTCACTTGCATTGTAGCAGCGGATGGATCAGCAAACATAGATGGCGAGCTAAGAAGCACAGGTGATGGTTGCCGTGCTTGCGGGGCATGTAATGCTCCCCAGAACTGCTCGACGGTCGAGAAGCGGTCACCGCTGCGTAGAGATAAAGCACGGTGAATGGCTTCGGCGACAAACGTGGGAACAGCCGGTACGATCTGGTTTACTGGCTCCAGAGGATCCATACCTGTATTCCC
>WNFC01040291.1_pt1 | contig 14413 bp, 12 predicted proteins | sample 5400541 | NCBI WGS metagenome assembly WNFC01 (sample SAMN13153342, study PRJNA577476) | soil metagenome | isolation source: 120 cm saprolite under Douglas fir tree site 2 hole 2 replicate 1 | place: USA:California | collected 2015-04-18
GGGAAAATCATTTTATTTAATGTGAAACCCGCCGTGGGTTTCACACTTCCTTGGGCAGGGGTGACCCCTGCACCCAGTGATGAAGATAGGATGCGGGACTTTCGTCCTTGTTAGAACTTATTCGCAGAAGCGGATCTTTCACCTCCTCCCGGAGGGGGAAGGGAAAGAGCATCGCTTCGCCGAGATCCTTCGACTTCGCTCAGGATGACGGAGGGGGACGGAGAGGAAATATTCTCGACCAGACATCCGAGGTAGGCAGATCGCGGGCATTGTCGTACGCTCAATTCATTGCGATAACGGATTTAGCATCTGCTAACCGTTTCGGATTTACATCCGGCGAAGGAGATACTCCGATGTCGACGCAGTCACCAACAGACGAAAACGGAAGCCGGCGGGTCACCCCGCAGAAATTTGCGCATGCCGTGCTCGCCACCAAGCAGCTCAAGCCGATGGTCGATTGGTACTGCGCCGTGCTCTCGGCCGAGGTTGTTCACAGTAACGAGATGCTCGCGTTTCTCACCTATGACGACGAGCATCATCGAATCGCGATCGCTGCGGTTCCCGGCCTGGTCGATAAGCCGCGCCACAGTGTCGGGCTCGATCACCTCGCGTACACCTACGCCAATCTCGGCGATCTCGTTTTCACTTACGAACGATTGAAGCAGGCCGGGATACTGCCCGTCGCGACGATCAATCACGGACCGACGACCTCGATGTATTATCGCGATCCCGACGGCAACCGGGTCGAGCTGCAAATCGACAACTTCGCCACGGTCGAAGAGCTGAAGGGATTCTTCAAAAGCGACGCGATGAAAAAAAATCCGATCGGCGTAGACTTCAACGCCGACGAGCTCGCGCGCGATTATCACGCCGGAGTGCCCGAGGCCGAGCTCAAGAAGTATGACGCGGCCAAGGGGCTCGATCCCGAAACGATGCGGCGCCTGGTCGGCAACGCGCAATAATCGGAGCATCCATGAAACTTGTGACTTTTACCGAGAGCGGCACGACCCGGATTGGCGTCGTGGTCGACAACGACAACACGATCATCGATCTCACGGCCGCTGTGCCTGACTTGCCGCGCGAGATGACCGCGTTCCTGATAGCGGGGCCTGCGGCCGCCGAGCGCGCGCAAAGAGCCGCGAAAGATTCGGCGCATCGGATACCGCTCGCGAGCGTCAAGCTCGAGGCGCCAATCCGCCGCCCGCCCGAGTTTCTCGCGATCGGTCTCAACTACGCCGATCACGTGGAAGAAACAAAAATGAAGCGCCCCGAGTTTCCGATGTTCTTCAACAAGCAATCGAGCTCCGTGACCGGCCCCTTCGATCCGATTCATCTGCCGCGGGTGTCGTCGGCGCTGGACTACGAGGGCGAGCTCGGATTCGTCATCGGCCGGCGATGCCGCCATGTGCCGCGCGATCGCGCGCATGAAGTAATCGCGGGATTCGTGATCGTCAACGACGTGAGCGTCCGCGACTGGCAGCGCAGGTCGCCGACCATGACGCTCGGCAAATCTTTCGATACTCACGCACCGTTCGGTCCCTGGATCGTCACGGGCGACGAACTCGGCGATCCGCACAAACTAGAGCTGCGCACTTTTGTGAACGGCGAACAGCGCCAGCATTCGAACACGAAGAATCTAATCTTCGATTGCTACGCCCAGGTCGAAACTCTCTCGACCGTGTTCACCCTGATGCCGGGTACGGTCATCTCGACCGGCACCCCGGGTGGCGTAGCCGCGGCGATGAATCCGCCAAAGTGGCTGAAGGTCGGTGACGTGGTGCGGATAGAAATCGACGGGCTCGGAAAGATCGAAAACAAGGTGATCGCGGAACCAGCCGGCACCGATTTAATCTGAGCTGAGGCGGCGTCGTCGGCAGAATCAAAGGGTCGGGGAGGCCGCAAATTGCCGGACTTTTGGCCCTCATCGCCATGTTGCGGCATTTTCCCGGCGCTCGCCGACCGCTGTTCACGCCGACATCGCAATCATCGATAGATGGACGGCGGTAGCGGCGGCGCGAGTTTCGCCCGTCGAATCCGGGCGTCCCGCGAAGGCTGGCGTCGACTGACTTCCGATGCGCGCCGCTGATGTCTCGGGACTGAAATAGCGTCAGCAACAACATGTTGCATGTATTCTACAATTTGTAGCCTTTCGTTGACTGACGGCGAGTACGCCTCCTACCAATCTGGGCGTAATTCGTCCACGGCGCGTGGCACATTGATTGCTCTCCTCTGAAAGCGGGGGCGGTTCGGCTGGGCGGGATGTAAGGTGTCAAACGCACTGGGAGGGCGCGAGGATGCTGTCAACTACATCGAATGGGATCCGCTACTCGGAACATGAGATAAGCCAGGCAAGATCCTCGCACCCTGGAAAACTGAGCCGCCTCCTATTTAAAATTCGCCCGCTGTGGGAAGGAGACTCCGGTCTCCAAAAGCCGCGGCGGTCGATCGACCGCGAGCTACAAGAGCGTTGGCCGACCGATTTGCTATAGGCGTGCCAGCCCTCCGCGCGTCCCACCGAGTCTCTGGGCGCGAATCATTTTGGGACGTGATACGAGACCGTCGTCGTCCACAATCGCGAAATCTAAATCCTTCAATTCGATCGCACACGCACTGCTAACGCAATCATTTGAGCGGAAGTGGACTATTCGCTGCAGCGATCAATGGCCCGGTGACTAATTCTGAAGATTCTTGGGCCCGGAAGATTGCGTTGCGGCCGGGGTTGCTTACATTTACTTTTGTCTTCCTTTCAAGAAGCAACCGTAGTAACTTCAAGCGCTCGCGCCGGTACGGCTAATATAATAATTGTCGGCTTGGGATCGTTCAGGTTCTATCAGGTTAACATACGTTCACACGATGTTGTTTGAGTCCACATCAATGCGACTGGTAAACTCACGCCGTTGGTTTTGCAGTCATCTCGTCGTGGGCATGCTAACGCCCGGCGCGGTTCCATGTTTAAGAACCCAAGGTTTTCTGGGAAGATTCGAATAATTATTTTGGATTCGTTGTCGGGCTTTAGTCGGGGAAAATGCCTGCATCAACTTCATCGGAGGCAGTGAAGACTGGTTCGTATAGGGGGACCCTTTCCGCCGCCTTTGCATTGCTCCCGATGCTGTTGGTCGTCCTGCTCATGCTTCCCGAAGCGACTGCTTTCGCCGGCTCGTCAATTCTCGAGATTGAACCGCCTTTGGACGCGGACTCGCATCATCCGTCTGCGTCTTCGAGTCGCAAAAGCTCCAACAACGATCAAAACGATCAAGATGACGCGCCCGATACCGATGCAACATCGAACCAGGCGGCGACCGATGGCGGCAAAGCGAAATCGTCACACAACGACGCCGATGATGACGACGATGACGATGACGACGATCAAGTGGCCTCGACGAAATCATCAGTTCGATACACGGCCGCAAGCGCTGACTCGTCCGCCAAGGACAACGGCAAAAATTCCAAATCGGCGCAGCGTGACGCCGCTGATGATGATTCGGACGAGGATGATGACTCGGACGACGACACTGCTTACGTATCGGCGGCCAAGGACAAGGAACGGCCTGGACTGGAAACGCGAGTCGATCGCGAAACTGATTCCGACGGCAACGACACCATTGCGACCAGCACGATCGCGAGCGCCTTCATTGGCGATTACCTGGTCAGCCTGCGCAAAGATGTGGTTGCGGCGCATGACCCGCTCGGAAGTGAGCGGGCCGAGGCGTCTTTGATTTCAATTCACAAGGACCTTTCGGAAACCTTTGCTCTGAGCGGCGCCTTCGGATCTTATCGAACGCTGCGCTATGACGACTTCGTCGGATCGATGGTGGCTCGCTGGCACGCTGGTGATTGGTCGATCTCCGCCAGCATCGCGCGGGATCTCCTCGCCAAGTCAGCAGAGTCCATTCGCTCCAACATCCGGCAGACGGACTTTGGACTCAGCGCTTCGTACGATCTGACCAAGCACATAAGCTCCGATTTCGAATTTCATCGCAGGCTCTACAGTGATGGTAACAGCTCCAACGACCTGGGGTTTTCTCCAGTATATGAATTCGCGCTAGACAAATCGCAGTTCGATCTGGGTTACAGCTTCAACTATCGATCCTTCGCGAGGGCTGCTAACCACGGATACTACGATCCGCGCCGTCTTATCTCGAATGGTCTAACCGCCACGTGGAAGTTCGACCGCGACGGCTACTATGGCAACTTCGAGGCGTCGGAAGGCCATGCGGACATCAAAGGCGCCTCCGGAGGACCCGGCGCTCCAAACTCGGCAATGTGTACATCGGTGGTCGCAACCATGGGGCTGAGACCTCGCAAGGACGTTTCGGTCGAAGGGTACTGGGGCGGTGAATGGTCCGCGGCGTGGAGCTCGAACGCGCTCGGTCTCAAGATCCGTTACAGCTTCTAGCATCGAATGACTTCTTCTAACTGGATCGGTGACTAGTCTGAACCCTTCGACCAAGACCGACAATTTAGCGCGTCGGGTGGCCGCTCCGGTAAGGGACGGTCACCTTACCGTCATTGTCCCCGCGTACAACGAGCGCGAGAGTATGCGAATCGTGGTCGTGGACGATTGTTCCACGGACGGGACCGGTGATGTTGCACGCATGCTGGACGTGAGCGTAGTTCGTCCCTCGTCAAACACCGGCTCGAAGGCCGGCGCGCAGAATGTAGCGCTCGCAACGATCGATACCGAATTCACGATGGCGATTGACGCCGACACGACCCTGGCCCCGGACGCAATCGAGAAGTTGCTTGAGGCATTCGATGATTCCAAAGTGGCCGCCGCGTGCGGGTTCGTTATTCCCCGATACGTGAAGACGCTATGGGAACGCGCTCGCTACGTGGAATATCTTTTGGCATTCACGTGGTACAAGCCGATCCAGGACTACTATCGCAAGCCGCTAATCTCGTCCGGATGCTTTTCAATGTACCGTACCAACGTGCTCAAGGAGCACGATGGTTGGCAGACGCGGACCCTTGCAGAAGATATGGACCTGACCTGGTCCTTACATGAACACGGCTATGACGTGCGCTTTGTTCCTGAGGCTGTCTGCTACCCAATCGAGCCGCACAACTTCGCGTTCATGAGTACTCAGCTCAGACGATGGTCGCATGGGTTTTTGCAGAACGTCAGGCTGCACTGGCGAGCGGTTCTTGACGTCCCTTATCTCAGAGTGTTTGTCATGGTGGCTGCCTGGGACGCGATTCTTGCGTCACTTGCCTACGTTGTCCTGATCCCTCTGCTGGTCGTTTTTTTCTCGATGCCGATTCTGTTGCTTGCCTACTTCATAGACCTTCCGCTCGTGATGATCCCGGTAGTGGTGACGGCACGGAAAAGAAAGGAGATCCTCAAGGCGGTATCGAGCCTTCCGTGCTTCATGGTTCTGCGCTTGCTGAACAGTTACTTCATACTGGAGGCCTTTGTGTCCGAATTCGTATTGAAAAGATCGTTTAACACGTACTTAAAGGGGCATTAGTAGAATGATAGCTGGCTTGCCAGGCACCGGAATCGGGGGACTGTTCTACCTGCTCGCCTCAGCATGGATGGCGTTCCGAGAAGGCTGGTCGAAGCTGAAAAAGCGGCACGACTTGTCACGCTCGAAGATAGTGAAGGGGCAGCTTCTGCTTGGTTTGGTCATTGTCGCCGGCATGTGGGCGATGGGTGAGACGATCGGTCGGCTCATATCGCTCTTGCCGGTGAGTCTGCTCAATCGACTACTTGGTCCACATGCGCTCTCGCACGGCAAGTATAATTTGTGGAAGACCTCGATCTTCTATTGGACGATCGGCACGCTCATGGGTCTGTATCTTCTGATGCATAGCTTACGTCTAGTGTTAAGGATTTCTGGAGATGCAGGCACACGGCGTGTTGCGTTTGACACACCCGCGCGCGCCGCTTTCCGAGGACAGATCATCCTGAAGCCGCTCCCGGCATTGGAGGCAACTCGCGGAGCGTCCTCGCCAGAGCAAGCTGAAGAACGGAGGGTTGGGTAGGTTTGAAAGTATCAGGTTACGTCGTTTTGTTGGGAGTCATTCTATTTGGGTTAGTTGCGAGAGCCGGGACGATTTCCGCAAAAGAAGCGGCTTCAGTCCACGTACCCGAAGATTTTCATTTCGCGGATGCTATCACTGAAGAAGACGAATCGGTTGACCAATTTTGTGACGAGACTCGCGCGTCTATAGCAAAGCCTGGTCCTCAGACCACCTATGGGCTCGGCCTGGCCAATCTGACCCTGGGCCTAGTTGACGAAGATCCGAAGTATATTCTTATCGCCAAGTCGCTCTTCAGCGCCGACGCAGAGACAGCGAAGGATCCTAAGGAACAGAAGGTGGCGAAGCTGGCAGTCGCCTACACCGACGCGATTCTATCCGACAAATTTGCGAAAGGAGATGATACTCGAGACCGACTAGAGCCCGTTCAGATCAAAAAGTACCCTCCACCAACGACGAACTTCAGTAAGATCATCATTGGTAGAACCGCTATCAGAGTGAAGCAGGGCACCAGGATCAAAACCCAGGTGGACAGAGTGGTAAGAGACTGGCTGCAGGCTGGTAACATCAAGGCGTCGCCCTGGAGCTACTCCAAGGATACCCTGAATCCGTCGCATGAAGGCAAGAAGATCTCCGAGATTCTCGCGCTTGCTAACGCAACCGTCATACCAGTCTGGGGGACAAGAGCGAAGAAGTTCGGAGAGGACTGGTATGCGCCCGACGCGGATGGGGTCTACCGATTCGAGATTTCCGAGGACAAGGTCGAGAATTTTCCCACTACCATCCTTATCGACGATGAGACCGCGATTATCAACGACACTCACGGCATAAGCGGCATCGCGTGGGACTCACTGGATGCGGACCTTGTCATCGGATGCGGCGATCACAAGGGAAAGATGGATGCTGCATACTACCTGGCGGATAGAGGCGTCAACGTTTACGTTCCTACCGACAGATTTCTAGGCATGCTGATGGGAACCCACACCAAGGGGCTAGTAGTAGGTTCCGCACCGGTGAAGAAAGACCCTGAGGGTGCAGTGATTGGCGATCAACCGATCTCGATTGATGTAAATGAGCCAATAGTCGTGTCCACAACCAACGGACACTATCCCCTACAATACTACGATACGCCGCCGCTCAATATCACCGCGGTGGAAGTGAAGCAGTATGGACACGCTATGAATGTCGTCGAGGAGGCCCGCAAGTTAGGCGTGAAGCTACTCGGCATCAGGGTCAAGTCGAAGGAAGAACATGACGCCGTCTATGCATGGCTGAAAGAGGACCCGAGCCGGAGAGCGGTCTTATTCCACACCGTGGTATATCCAGACGGCTACAAGCTTTTCTTTGAATTTCCGAAGCAGACATCGTTCGGGGACATCTATCCTCAACTTGAACAGTGACCCCCGGCGACTTTCAGTCGATTGATCCGCGTATTCCGCAGCTCGGCGCGATCCCCATCTTCTCGTAGTAGCGCTGATGGTAATCCTCGGCGGGGTAGAACTCGGCGGAGGGCACAATCTGTGTCACGACCGGCCGCCGGAGTCTGCCCGATTCGTCTAGGCGCCGTTTTGATTCTTCGGCGGCCGCCCGCTCCCGATCGTCGGAATAAAAAATCACAGAGCGGTATTGTGTACCGATATCGGGGCCCTGCCGATTGAGCGTGGTCGGGTCGTGAATCTGCCAGAACAGTTCCAACAGTTTCTCGAACGACACCCGGGAAGGATCATATTCGACCCGCACGACTTCGGCGTAGCCGGACCTGCCGGAACAGACCATCCGATAGTTCGGCTGGTCAACGGTTCCGCCCGCATAGCCGACGATCACATCGACGACCCCATCGAGCGCGCGAAACGCGGACTCGACGCCCCAGAAGCATCCCGCACCAAATACAGCAATTTTGTTCGACGCCATTCGCCTACTTAACGATCACTCTGGCCGGGAATCAACAGGCAGCGCACCGCTGCGTGAGGTCTATCCCACGCGCTCAGCGCCAGACTGAATCCAACATTAACAAACGGCGAACTTGCTGGCGGCGTATGAAACTGATCAGCTCGGTATCGTTTACGGTCGGACGTCGCTTGAGTTGACTGTCGAAATACCCCGCGATCATGCAGAGCGCCGAGAGCGGCCTGGTGGCTCCGATTCGCGCTGCGCGCGCGAGTAAAAAAATCGGCGAATAGCCGATATAGTATGCGGTCTCGCCCTTGCCGAAATATGCTCGCCAGGCGCCGGCCACCTCGCCTTGCGGCCGATGATGATACGCGCGGATGTGCCGGTAGCTCTGGGTTTTGAATCCGCGCATCAGCGCGCGCATCTCGTCGATCGTGTCCCAGCCAGCGCATCCTTCGAGCGGCTCGATCGCGGCGAAGCACGCCGCTGAATACATTTTGGTGGCGCCGCGAGTGTGAAACATGTGCAGCTCGGGCACTTCATGCCATCCATCGGTGATTGGCTCGTAGAGCCGCGCGCCCGCGATCCCGAGCTTGGGATTCTTGGTGAACTCCTTCTGCATCAGCTCCACGAAGTCCGGCTCGAAACTCAAGTCGGCGTCGAGACGCAGGATGTAATCCACGTTCTGCCATGCATCGCGCGGAAGGAATTGCATGATCACCGATTCGCCGCCGGCTTCGCGGGGACGATTGCGCGCCAGGTGTATCGGCTCAATCCATCGATTCTCTTTCGCCGCCTCGTCGAGGATTTTCGCGGTGCCATCGGTGGAGCCGTCGTCGATAACGATCCAGCGCTCAGGCAGACGCGTCTGCGCCGTCATGCTCTTAATCAGCCCGGGAAGGAATTGTTCTTCGTCGCGGGCTGGAGTTATCGCTATGTATCTATCCATTACATCTCAAAACCAGGTTCCAGCTCAGTCTCGGTCTCAGGTGTCGGTCTCAGTCTCAATGCCCACGTCCATCCGCGGAGCGATCTAACGGTCCTAATACGTCGCTCGCGCCGGTTTGAATGTCGGCGCCGCGCTTTGGCCGGTAGCTGTCGGCGTATCTGATGCGGGCGCGGGTCAGATCGGTATAGCGGACCATGGCCCGAATCCTTTTCCCGAAGTAACTCATGGTGTCGCTGTTGAGCAGATACTTGAGGCGCCCGTACGCCTGCGCATTGTTCAGCGCGAACAGCGCCCGATGGATTCGCCAGTTGACGAGATTTCGCATCACGGTGTGTTGCGCCGAGCTCGACAAGGTCTGCAATCCGTAGGGTCTGAAGAAACAGAAATGCAGCGCCTGCGAACCCATGATGAGGTCAGGCGGCTCGGACGCATCGACCTCGCTGAACGAGTCGGTCGGAATCGAAAACGCGACCGTCTTGTCGAGGTCGGGCAGTTTCACAACCACCGCGCGTAACATCCGCAGCCTCTATCGGCTGCAGCGGAACGGCCGCCGGCGTGTCGTAGGGAAATTCGTCGATCGTCTCGTAGACCGCGTCGTACTTTGCGAGCGCCGGCGCGGAGTCGTAGCTCGCCTGAGAATCGTAAGTGTCGCCCGGGTACAGAATCGCCACGCCGAGACCGCGCCGGTTCGCAAAATCCCAGACGTCGCGCGGACGGTTGGCGAATGCGTTCATGTAGCGATTGTCGACCAGCGAGAAACGCATCAGGCTCGCAAACGGAATCGTCACCCTCGCGCCCAGGTCCTCGTGATTGCCAAAAATTTTCTCCAGCACCGCCGCCGCCCCGCGGGTGAGATGGGATTCGCGCGGCTGAAATCCATTATAAACCGCGAGCGAGAACTGGCTCAGCACCGTGTCTATCCGCCCGAGATCTGACTTCACACGGCGGCAATCGGTCGCGTTGAGGCGCGAATCGTTGACGTTGAACAAAATCGCTTCCGGCTCGAGCACGCCAAGGCACGAATCGAGCGTCCCGGCGCTGTAGCAATAAACCGACGTCTGCGCGCTGAGCGCGGTCTGCTTACGATGCCGCAGCACCTGGAAATTCTTGTATCCGCACTTTTCCAATACTTCGAAAAGCCGGTCGGCGTGATTGTCCTGGAACAGAACCGTGACCCGCCGTTTGAACTCCGATGGCAGCGCAACCAGGCTCGGGATATGAAAATGGTCCGGATGAATGTGCGAGATCCACAGGTAGTCGATTCCGTCGAGAATCGCCGGATCATATGCGGCTGGCGGGAACAACGACCATGACTCGTTGAAGACTTTTCCGCTGAGCCATGGGTCGGTCCAGATACGATGGCCATGCGACTCGACAATTACCGACGCATGTGAAACCAGGGTGACTTTCACGAGATAACCCCCCCGTAGGCTCTAAAGAGAGCGATCCTCACTACCTGCGCCTCTGCGGTCTATTCCGTTGGACAAGGGGTTTTTCAGGTTGAAGCATCCGTTGCGTCCAGTTCACCCACTTGGCTGCCGGTCGGCCAAAACCGACCTGCAACATCCCAGTTCCTTGGTTCGTTCCTGCGGATTTCACCTTCAGACGGCTCAATTCTCAAGGTAACAAATTTTAGAAGCTAACTCAAGCAACAAAAATTAAGATGAATTAACGTGAGTTGGAGAATAGTCAATACACGAGATGACTTTGCATGTATTGACCTATACTGAATTGCTTTATCTGGCTTCTCATGTTACAATAAACCGGTAAGTGCTTCATCAGCACTGGGGCTTCTGGAGCGGACCTCAAAAAGGTCTGCGGAGACAACCAATGAAGATACATTTTGTCGGTCACGCCTGTATCGTCGCGGAATGCGCCGACACTTCGATCCTCATGGACCCATGGCTGTTCGGAAAGATTTTTAATGACTCATGGAGCCTGATGCCGGAGCCCAAGTTCGACCACGCGATGCTCGACAAGGTCGATTACATCTGGATCTCGCACGAGCATCCCGACCACTGCCACTTTCCAACTCTCGGCTCGTTTCCCGAGGCGTTCAAAAAGCGGGCGACTATCCTCTTCCAGGACCGCGACTACGCAAAGATGTTCGCCGCGTTTCGCAAGCTCGGCTACGAACGATTCCAGCGCCTGCCGCATCGCGCAATCGTACCGCTATCCGATCGCCCCAATGCGACCAAGGTTTATTGCTATCACGCCGGCCTGATGGACTCGGCGCTGGCCGTGATGAACAGCGGGCAAGTCATGTTCAACGCCAACGACGCGCGGGTCAGCGCGGGCGAATGCAAGGGTATCCTCAATGACATCGGACGTGTCGATGTGCTCCTGAACCAGTTCTCGCTGGCGGCATACGCCGGCTTCGAACCGCACGAGAAATATCTGCCGGCAAGAGCAATGCAAATTCTCGAGAACGTATCGTCGGTGCATCGCGGACTCGGCGCAAACGCGACTATCCCATTCGCGAGCTTCATCTACTTTTCGAGCCTCGACAATAAATACGTGAACAATTTTGCGAATACTGCACGCGACGCGGCCAACTTCCTGAATCAGCGCGATCAGCGCGCGGTGGTCCTATATCCGGGAGATACCTGGGAGGTCGGCGCCGAGCACGATTCATCCGGCGCACTGGCGCGATTCGAGCAGCTGCCTAGCGTCGATGAGCGCGCTTACGATCCGATCGAAAGCAAATCGATGGCTGAAATTGTTGCCGCCTACGACAGCTTGGCCGAGCACATGCGCGAGAAATACTCGATGCTCATACTACGCATGCTCCGTCCAGTGACTATTCGGATACCCGACCTCGGCAAGACAGTTCAGTTCCGACTGGCTAAGGGTTCGCTTGAGGAAATCGACAACTCAGCGGAGCCCGATCTGGTGATCAACTCTCAGCCGCTGTGGTTTGGGTTCAAATTTCCCTTCGGCATCCAGACCCTGGGAGTATCGGCGCGATTCAGCCTGCGGCGCAATTTCAACAACTGGAAATTCCACCGCATCTTGTTTTCACTCAACAATGGCGGGGTTTATCTGCGCCCACGCTACCTGCTGACCAACGAGATGCTCCACTACATCCGGACCCGCCTCGGAGGCGGGCTGCGGCAGTCGATTCACTACTATCGAACCTCGCTCTGACTATTAGCTATTGCCGCCCTGACTATAGCTATTGACTATCTAAGTGTCTCCCCGGTGACATCATTGGGCGGCGCCGATTGAGTATCCAATCGCGGGCCGGCTGTTCCCATAGAAATCGTTGGTGACTTGCGGAAGTGTGATTCCGGTACCGATGAGGCCGGAGCCACTCCCCAGATGGAAGTCCGCGCCCGCCGCGGTCGAGTCGCCGTAGGCCACGAATCCGGGTGCGAGGCTCATGAACGGCTCCACGCTCGGATAGGTGCCGACGCTCGCGCCAAGCGGCATGTAAAAGTCGTTGGCTTGAAAGATCGGAGCCCCGCTCGGCACCGCAGCGTAGGCGTCGCCGCCGCTACCGACATCGTAGAAGATGTTGTTGATGATCTCGTCGGCCGGGGACCTGAAGTCAAAGAATATTACCGCTTCGTCGAGTACATGGTCCCAGGTGTTGTTGTAAGCGTGTAGCGCTGCGACGTTGTGCCCAATCAGGATTCCCTGCCGCATGTTGGACAGTTCGTTGTTCTGGAAGGTCACCGTTCCGATTTGACCATCCACTCCCTCAATCATCGCGGTTTCCGCGTCCACTGCGGTTGATGCGAGCGGCCAGCGGCAGGTGTTGCGCTCGATCAAAATGTCATCCACTTGCATCGCGGTGCTGCCCCAGGTCTGGAAGCAGTCAGTATGCGGATTGGGGTTGGTTCCTGAATCAGTATAAATGTCGTGCGCGTAGTTGGAGCGGAACACGTTGTGCTGCCCGAAGAAACGGAACGCGTCCGCGTCGGCGCCGCCTGCGATTGTGCAACCTGCATAAATTCCACCCGCGTTCATCGCATACTGCTGGGTCCCCCAGACTTCGTTGCCCTGGATAAGATCGTACATTCCATCGGCCTGCACGGCCGACATCTCTGCTTTCCAGAAGCGATTGTTCAGAACCTGGATATGCGAGACGCCCGATTCCATGAAGACTCCCTCGTGGCAGAGTTCATGGATGTAGTTGTTCTGAATCGTGACGTACGAGGCTGAGCCGGAGACATGAATCCCGTAGCCTTGGCCGCCGTTGGTCTGGGTCGAGATGTCAAATCCGCTCACTATCCAGCCGGTGCCAGTTATATCGAAGCCCAGGAGCTGTGCGGTCGCCCCGCTCGCGACTTGCAGGTTGATCGGACTCGCCTGAGTTCCCGAGCGGCTGATGGAGACTCGCTCGCCGTAGTTGCCGGCCGCTACGATCGCGGTTTGTCCGGCGTTGAGAGTGTCGGCCGCCTTCTGAATTGTCCGCCACGGCGTACTCGAACTCCCCGAAGCTGAATCGCTCCCACTCGGCGACACAAAGAAGGTCGTCCCGGAGCCAGGGGTCGGAGTGGAAGTCGGCGTCGGAGTCGGAGTGGCGGTTGGCTTCGAGGTGCCAGTCGGCGTCGAAGTTGCGGTCGGCGTCGGCGCGGAGGTCGAGGTAGCGGTTGCAGTGGGTGTCGGAGTCGCGGTCGCGGTGGCGGTAGGACTCGAGGCCGAGTTGCTGACCGTTACATTGACGATCGAGTTGCCCAGCGACGTCGTCGAGTTGTATGCGAAGCCATCGACGCGGACAACATGCGATCCATTGGAGAAGGTAGTCGTGTTCCACGGCAAATTATTGTAGCCATCGACCACGGTCGCACCGTCCACCGACAGGCGCGTCCACCAAACCGCGGTGGGATCGGTCGTCGAAGCCGGCTTCGAGAAAGTCAGCGCCACACTTGTCGATCCGGTGAGCGATTGCCCATCAGTCGGATTGACGATCGAAACTGCCGGACTGGGAGTCGAGGTTGGAGTGGCAGTGGGAGTCGGGGTCGGAGTCCGAGTCATAGTGGGCGTCGAGGTTGGGGTCGGAGAGGGAGGACGTTTGTTGGCGACTCTAACCCGCTCGGAGACCGTATGCAGGAGCTTGTTCGATGCCGAATAGGCGCTGGCTGAAATGGTGTGGATACCGTTGGCCACCACCATCGAATTCCAGGTGAAGCTGGTTGACGAAGATGACGCCATCAGGTTGCCGTCAACCAGGAAGGCGACCTTCTTGACGTTCCGCTTGATTTTTACCGACGCGGTGACCAGATCGGTGACTGTCGAGTCGGGAGTTGGAGAGGCGATCTTTATCGGACTCGCGTAAGCTCGGTTATGACCGAGCAGGACGAGAACCATCCCAACCAGCGCGACAATCGTGAATTTGAACAGACTTCGGCCTATTCGCGTTGCCATCTCTCCCCCGCGCCCGCACCACAAACCAATCGGCAACCAGATGGTGACAGGCAAAAATTCAGTCCAGCGGCCGCACAGCCAGCCGACTCTATCGACGGATCAGAGTCGCGCTGCTTCCCACGCGCGTGGCCGGCTTCCCGGCCCGCGCCCCACAACGAGTCCGCGCCGGAGCGACAGCAACGCTCCAGCGCGTACCCCGATACCGACAAAATCGTGACG
>WNFC01007741.1_pt1 | contig 14412 bp, 12 predicted proteins | sample 5400541 | NCBI WGS metagenome assembly WNFC01 (sample SAMN13153342, study PRJNA577476) | soil metagenome | isolation source: 120 cm saprolite under Douglas fir tree site 2 hole 2 replicate 1 | place: USA:California | collected 2015-04-18
CCCGCTCCGCGACGCCCTTTACGCATTCGTAGCCGAGACCCAGCGCCATGTCACTGGAGACGTGCGCCTGAAGCTGTTCAAGGGATCGTCTCAAGTCGTCGGGCGCAAGGGGCCGGCTCAGCTGTATCAGCACTCGCTCGCCACCTACGGCAAGGGAGACACGTTCGACCAGTCCGCCGCCGCGGGCTTCATCAAGCTCTGGGGCTTGGGCGTGCGCACCGCCGCCCAGGTCCAGGGCCGCCTGCAAGACCGCGAGCTGAAGGGGCTTCTGGGTGACGTGAAGAGGCTCACCCCATAGCCAGGAAAGCGACGGGCAAGCTCTGGGGCGCGCGCTTCAGCCGGGGTATGCATCCCGTGCTCGAGCGCTTTTCGAGCTCGATCGAGACGGACTTCGAACTCTATCGCTACGACATCGCAGGCAGCATTGCCCACGCGCGCGGACTGGCTGCGGCCGGTCTTCTTTCCGCGCCGAAGCTGGCGGCCATCGAGCGCGGCCTGCACCGCATCAAGAAAGAGCTCGATTCGGGCAAGTTCGAGTTTCAGCCCACTGACGAGGACATCCACACTGCCGTCGAGCGGCGCCTGACCGAGCTGACGCCGGCCGGCGCCGCGCTTCACGCTGGCCGTTCGCGCAATGACCAGGTTGCACTCGATTTGCGCCTTTACTGCCGGGCTGTCGCGGCGGAGGCGATGGGTTTGATCGCGAGCGTCGTCAACTCTCTCGCCGTCAAGGCCGAGGCCCACGCCGATTGGGTGATGCCCGGCTACACGCATCTGCAGCGGGCCCAGCCGGTCACGGTCGGGCACCACTTGCTTGCGCATGCCGAGCCGCTGCTTCGCGATGCGGCCCGGTTTCGCCACGCGTACGAAGCCGCCGACGAGATGCCACTTGGCGCGGGCGCCCTGGCCGCGACGACGCTGCCCCTCCAGCGCGAGATGGTGGCGAAGGAGCTGGGGATCAGCCGGCTGACCGCCAACAGCATCGACGCCGTCTCCGATCGCGATTTCGCGCTGGACCTCGCATATGCGTGCGTGTCCACTTCGATCCACCTCAGCCGTTTGGCAGAGGACGTGGTCATATGGGCGAGCGCCGAATTCGGATTCCTGGGGCTCGCTGATGAGATCGCAACCGGCTCGAGCCTTATGCCGCAGAAGAAGAATCCGGACATTGCCGAGCTCTTGCGCGGCCGGACCGGCCGCTCGGTTGGTGGATTCGTTGCGCTGGCGACGGTCCTCAAGGGACTCCCGCTTGCCTACGACCGCGACCTGCAAGAGGACAAGCCGGCCCTGTTTACCGCGGCCGACAACGTGGTCGATACGCTGACCGCGGCCGCGGTCATGGTCGAGCACCTCGAGTTCGACCGCGACCGGCTGAGAGAGGCAAGCGCGGATCCTGCGCTGCTTGCCACTGACGCAGCCGACGAGTTGGTTCGCAAGGGCGTGCCATTCCGCCACGCACACGAGCAGGTGGGCCGCCAGGTTCGTGACGGCAAGGTGGTGGCGCCGTGGGATGCCGCCGGCTCGCTCGCCAGGCGCGACCTTCCGGGCGCGCCCAACCCACGCCGGGTCGTGGCGCGCGCCAGGACGGTCCGGCGTGATACAGCCGCCCTGCTGCGCTGGAGCGCAACGCACCCGCCTCCACTTCCAGGCGAGTAAAGTTCGGCCGCTGATGCTGCTCGCGGTCGACGTCGGCAACACGAACGTGACGGTCGCGCTCTTCGAGGGCGACCAGCTGGTCGCCGACTGGCGGGTGACGTCGCACCGGGAGCGCACGGCCGATGAGATGGCGGTCGAGCTGCGCGAGCTCTTCAGCCTTCGGGGCTACGAGCTCAGTGTCGTCAGCGGCGTCGTCATCTCGAGCGTGGTGCCCAACCTGAACCCGGCCTTGATCGAGGCCTCACGCCGCTATCTGAAGTGCGAACCGGTCATGGTCGGCCCGGGCGTCAAGACCAGCGTCCGGATTCGCTACGAGAACCCGAAGGACGTTGGCGCCGACCGCATCGCCAATGCGCTGGCTGCTTTCACGAAGTACGGCGGGCCGGTGGTGGTGATCGACTTCGGCACGGCGGTTACCTATGACGCCATCAATGCCGAGGGCGACTACCTCGGCGGCGCTATCGCGCCGGGGGTCGAAATCTCGCTCGACGCCTTGGTCTCCAATACCGCCATGCTCCGCAGGGTCGAGGCGGTGGCTCCGGACTCTGTGATCGGCCGCAACACGGTCACATCGATCCAGTCCGGGCTGGTTTGGGGCTTTGTCGCCCAGGTCGAAGGGATGGTCCAGCGCATGGTGGCTGAATTGGGCGGGACGGCCAAGGTGGTCGCCACAGGCGGCCAGGCCGGCCTGGTGGCGGGCTTGACGAACGTGATCCAGGCCACCGACCCGCTCCTGACCCTCGAAGGTTTGCGTTTGATCTACCTGCAAAACGCTGACGGTGCCGGACACTAGAGGCCCACCTTGAAGACCGCCCAGACGTTTCACATCTACCTCGCCCCCGGCCTGCAGAACAGCGAGCTCGCGGCCGTGCTGGCCGAGCTCGGGCTCCAGGCCAGCACGCTCGAAAGCGCGGCCACTGTGGTCCAGCCGGCGTTGGTCCTGCTCTACCCCGGACAGAAGGCGCCGGAGGGGCTCGAGGACATGGTGCTCGCGCCGCCCAAGGACGCATCACGCACGGCGCTGCGCGAGCTGTTGCGCATTGCGATGCACCGCCAGTTCGAGGAGCTAAACCGGATCGGCATCGCGCTCTCGGCCGAGCGGGACATCACCAAATTGCAGGAGTTCATCCTCACGACGCTGCGCCAGCTGACCAATGCCGACGGCGCGAGCCTGTGGCGCAAGACGCTGAGCGAGGTCGGGTCGCCTCAGCTGTTCCTGGCCTCGAGTCAGAACAGCTCGATCGGCAATACGTACCAGGCGTTCACGGTGCCAGTCGATGAGAAGAGCGTGGTCGGCTACACCGTCACGGTCGGCTGGAGTCAGATCTACGACGACGCGTACAATCCCCCGCCCGGCAAGCCGCAGGGCGGCCGGAACTTCGACCAGCAGTTCGGCTACCGGACGAAGTCGATGCTGACCGTGCCGATGCGCAACTACAACAACGAGGTGGTCGGCGCGGTCCAGCTGATCAACGCCAAGCGCCGGTATGAAACCAAGCTGACCGTCGCCAACGTTCCGACCGAGGTCGTGAGCTTTCGACCCGAGGACCTCGAGATGATCGAGTCCATCGCCAGCCAGGCCGCGGTTGCGCTCGACAACAAGAGCCTGCTCGATTCGATCCAGTCGCTTTTCGACGGCTTCGTGCAGGCAAGCGTGACCGCCATCGAGCAACGAGATCCCAGCACGGCTGGTCACTCGGGTCGCGTCGAGGCGCTGACGACCGCTCTCGCCCATGCGGTCACGGAAATCGGAACCGGCAAGTATCGGGACGTGTACCTGACCGATGACCAGTTCAAGGAGCTGCGCTATGCGTGCCTGCTCCACGACTTCGGCAAGGTCGGCGTGAGGGAGCACATCCTCGTCAAGGCCAAAAAGCTGATGCCGGGCCAGCTCGAAGTGATCCAGGCCCGCTTCGACTTCGTTGAGCGTTCGGTGCAGCTCAAGTACGCGACCGACAAGCTGGAAGCGATGCGCAAAGGGGCAGGAGTCGATGGCGCCCTGGCGGAGATCGACCGGCAGCTCGAGGAGGAGCTGCAGCGCCTGCGCACGTGGATCGAGGGCATCGTCGCCGCCAACGAGCCGACGGTGATGCCCGAGGACAAGGCCTCGATGCTGGAGGTCCTCTCGCAGCAGACGTACCAAGACATGGCTGGCCGGCCGCACCCGATGCTCGACCCCCAGGAGTTCCGCTTCCTCTCCATCCGGAAGGGAACGCTCGACCCACAGGAGCGTCTCGAGATGGAGGCGCACGTGACCCACAGCTTCCATTTCCTGACCAAGATCCCCTGGACGTCGGTGATGCGGGGCATCCCCGAGATCGCTTACGGGCACCACGAAAAGCTCGACGGGTCTGGCTACCCGCGCGGGCTGACCTCCGAGCAGATCCCGCTGCAGGCGAAGATGATGACGATCTCCGACATCTACGACGCCCTCACCGCTCAGGACCGCCCGTATAAGCGCGCGGTGCCACGAGATGTGGCGCTCGACATCCTCGAAGACGAAGCCGGCGACAGCAAGCTGGACCGAGACCTGCTCGACATTTTCGTCGCCAAGCAGGTCTACCAGGTCACGGCGCCTCGATGAGGGTCAAGTTCTGGGGCACTCGCGGCACCAGGCCGACCCCAGGCAAGAGGACTCTGCGATATGGCGGGAACACGACCTGCCTCGAGGTCCGTGACAAGGACAACAACCTGATCATCATCGACTCCGGCTCAGGCATCGCCGAGCTCGGTGGCGGGTTCGGGCCGTCCGAGCCGCTGCAGGCGCACCTCCTGATCACACACACACACCTCGACCACATCCAGGGATTTCCCTTCTTCCCACCCGCATTCGTACCGGGGACGCACCTCACGATCGTCGGCCCGGCGGGTTCGGCCAAGTCTTTGCAGGCGGCGTTCGCCGACCAGATGGACCCCGCGTACTTTCCTGTGCGTCTCGACCACATGCCGGCTGAGATGGAGTTCATCGAGAGGAATCCCGGAGAGACATTCGAGGTGGGCGGGCTGCGCATCACACCGCATCTCTTGATGCATCCCATCCCCACCTTTGGGTATCGAATCGACGAGGGCTCGACGCGTTTTGCGTTTGCGACCGACAACGAGATCGCCATGTTCGCCGCCAATGAGAACGGGACCCTCAAGGACCTGGCCAATTGGTGCCAGGACGCCGACCTCCTCGTCCACGACGCGCAATACAGTCGCGAGGAATACAAGACGCACGCGGGCTTTGGACATTCGACCTACGAAGAAGCGCTCTCGTTGGCGGAGCAAGCGGGCGTCCAGCAGCTGGCGTTCTTCCATCATGATCCGGCCCATTCCGACAGCGACATCGACGCGCTCATCGAGGAGGCGCTGGGCAACCATCGCCAGGCCGGGGGCACGGACGTGGTCGCGTTTCCGGCGGCCGAGGACAAAGAGCTGAGCCTCTAGCATTCGCCCTCGTCCCTTAGTCTTTCTCGGAACGTGACTGACGCAGACGAGCCGGAGGTAATTCGCGACCGCCGGAAGAAGCTCGAACGGCTGCGTGCGGCCGGGGTCGACCCGTATTCGCGCGGGTTCAAGCCGACGCACTCGACAGCCGAGGCGCGCGCGCTCCTCGGCGACGGTGAGCGCACCGAGCAAGTCGCCGTTGCCGGCCGTTTGATGGTTAAGCGTTTGATGGGCGGATCGGCGTTCGCAGACCTGAAGGACCAGGCCGGACGCATCCAGCTGTTTGCGAGTCGCGACATTCTCGGCGAGCGTGACTTCGACCTGTTCGCCGACCTCGACGCGGGTGACCTGATCGGCGTCAATGGTCCCATCTTTCGCACGCGTCGGGGCGAGGTGACGCTGGAGATCCACTCGTTCCAGCTGCTGAGCAAGTCCCTGCGCCCGCTGCCCGAGAAGTGGCATGGGCTCAAGGACGTCGAGATCCGCTACCGCCAGCGATACGTGGACCTGATCGCAAACCCAGAGGTCCGCGAAGTGTTTCGCGCGCGGACGAAGATCATCGCGTCGCTTCGGGCCTTGTTGGATGGTCGGGGGTTCCTGGAGGTGGAGACGCCGGTGCTCCAGGAGGTCCCGGGCGGTGGTCACGCGCGGCCGTTCGTAACCCATCACGAGGCACTCAACCGCGACCTCTACCTGCGCATCGCGCTGGAGCTGCACCTGAAGCGGTTGCTGGTCGGCGGTTTCGAGCGCGTGTACGAGATCGGACGGGTTTTTCGCAACGAGGGATTGTCGCCGCGGCACAACCCCGAGTTCACGATGCTCGAGTGCTACGAGGCGTATGCGGATTACAACGATGTCATGAGGCTGGTGGAAGAAATGATCGTCGCCTCGACGGCGGCCGCGGGGCGCACATCCCAAGTCACGTACCAGGGTGAGGAGATTAGCCTCGCACCTCCTTTCCGGCGCGCGCGCATGGCCGACCTGGTGCTCGAGCACACCGGCAAGCAGGCGGCGGGCAAAGAGCTCAACGATCTTTTCGAGGAGCACGTGCAAGCAATGCTTCGCGAGCCGACCTTCGTGATGGACTACCCGATCGAGGTCTCACCACTGGCGAGGCCGCGCGATGACGACCCGCGGTTCGTCGAGCGTTTCGAGCTCGTAATCCTCGGCCGCGAGTATGCGAATGCATTCACGGAGCTGACCGATCCCATCGACCAGCGGCAACGCTTCGAAGCCCAGGCGGCGCAGCGGGCGGCGGGGGATGTCGAAGCGCACCCGATGGACGAGGATTTCCTGCGCGCAGTCGAGTACGGCCTGCCGCCGTGCGGCGGACTTGGAGTTGGGATCGACCGGCTCATCATGCTGCTGACCGACCAGCCGTCCATCCGCGATGTGATCCTGTTTCCGGTCATGAAGGCCGAGTCCTAGAGATGCTGCCTCTCGAGCTGATCCGCAAGGATCCAGACCGGGTGCGCCGCGCTGCCGAGTTGAAGGGCGAGCCGGCGCCGATCGATCAGATCCTGAAGCTGGATGAGGTGTGGCGCCTCCATCTCTATGAGGCCGAGACAATAAAGGCCCAGCAGAACCGCCTGTCGAAGGAGTTCGCGCAGAGCCGCGACCCGGAGCTGAAGGACAGGCTACGCGAGATGGGCGAGCGCAGCAAGATAGAACTGATCGAGGCCGAAGCGGCGAAGCATCGACTCGACGAGCTCTTGCTGCAAGTCCCGAACCTGTTCGATGCCTCTGTGCCCGTTGGGAAGGGAGAGCAGGACAACGTCGTCCTCCGCGACTGGGGAGCTAAGGTCGATCTGGGTTTCCCCGCGCGCACGCATTTCGACCTCGGGGAAGCGCTCGGCATAATGGACTTCGAGCGCGCGGCGCGAGTCGCCGGCTCTCGATTCGCCTTCCTCCTCGGGCAGGGCGCCCTACTGGAACGCGCCCTGGCGCAATTCATGCTCGACGTTCACACGCGTGAGCACGGATATACGGAGGTATGGGCGCCGTTGCTCGTCAACAGCGCCTCGATGACTGGTACGGCCAACCTCCCCAAGTTCGGGGCGGACGCGTTTCGGGTCGAAGGCCACGACCTCTGGTTGATTCCGACATCAGAGGTTCCGCTTACGAATTTCCACCGTGAGGAGATCCTCGACTCCGACCGCTTGCCCCTGAAGTACACCGCTTACACGCCCTGTTTTCGCTCCGAGGCGGGGGCGGCGGGGAAGGACACTCGGGGCTTCATCCGACTGCACCAGTTCTCGAAGGTCGAGATGGTCAAAGTCACGGCGGCGGAGACTTCGATGGAGGAGTTCGAAAAGCTCACCGCCGATGCCGAGGACATCCTCCGGCGTCTCGGACTGCACTACCAGGTGATGGTGATGTGCACGGGCGACATGGGCTTCGCGCAGTACAAGAAGTACGACCTGAATGCATGGTGCCCCGGCTTGGGGCGCTACCTCGAGGTTTCGTCCTGCTCGATCTTCAACGACTTCCAGGCTATGCGCGCGAACATGCGCTACCGCCCGGCTCGGGGCGCGCCGCCCCGCTTCGTCCACACGATCAACGGCAGCGGATTGGCGCTGACGCGAACGATCGACGCGATCATCGAGACGTATCAACGCGCGGACGGGACGATCACCGTGCCTGAGGTGCTGCGGCCGTACATGGGCGGCCTGGAAACCATCGGCTCACGCCCCGCCTCCTAGAATCCTTGCTGCCCTCGGAGGGGTGGCCGAGTCCGGTTGATGGCGACGGTCTTGAAAACCGTTATGGGTGCAAGCCCATCCAGGGTTCAAATCCCTGCCCCTCCGCCACTCACCCAGAATCATTGCGTGACGGACAACGACGTCCTCGAAGAGTGCCGGATTTGGGCGGAGGGCGCCCACTACCCGCTCAAGCGGGGCGCGGTCGGGCGGCTTACCCAGCGAGTTCGCCTCAATCCGGGAGCATGGTGGAGGGCGATCCGCCAGCTGCTCGCTGAGGGTGAGGACACCGAGGCAGACAGCAGACGGCTGGCGGTCAATCTTTCACTCGGGCCATTGGCCGCGCTGATGAGATGCGAGGGTTGGCCGGCCAGGGTTGCTCGCGCCGCTCGCGGCGACGAGCGGGTCGCTGAAACACTCGAGACGCTGGTACGGGCGCGCCCCTTTTCCGAACTCATCGACCGACGAACGCTCGTGCGCGGCTGGTTGCGTATGGCCCGGAATGAAACGCAGTGGGCGAGCTGGGCGTACGGGGTGGTATGTGACCTGATCGACCGCCGTCAAGTTGCCCCGGTTTGGGACATCGTGCTGGAAACGCTTCGAGTGGCCGGCGACGAGTGGCGGGTGGTCGGTTTCCTCGGTGCGGCGATCCTCGAAGAGATGCCCAACGAGCTCATCGACCTGATCGAGCAAGAGGCGCCGCGGAACGCGACACTGGTTCAGGCTCTGGAGACGGCTGTCGCGCGAGAGATGACCCCCGAGACTCGACGCAGAGCCGAGCAGGTCCTCGGCCATCCGATCAGGTTTTGACGCCAGCGTTACGGAAAACCACACAGGATACCGAGCTGCGGCGGGGTCTTCTTGGTCGCGTAGCCCTGGCTGTTACAGAGAGTGTCGTTCGCGATCATCCACTCCATCGCCATTCGTTTCAAACCCGCCTTCACGACTTGGGGCAGCCAGACCTCCGAGACCCATTGCAGATCCTCGGTGACGAACACTTTCGCTTTGCGCGCGTCACTGACCTAGCCGACCACGTGGTGCTCGCGGATCGCCTGGCCGCGCTTCAGCAAAGCAGCTCGAAATTCGGCACTCGTGGCGTAGCCCTTCCATTCCGCGTACAGGATCTGTGGGACGCTGCGCCAGCGGATGGACAGATACCGCTCGTCCAGGTAGATCTAGTCGTCCATGGCCGAGATAGCTAGCCTTGGTACCAGGTCATCAACCAGGTTTTACGTTGACCTGGTCGTCGAGTCCACCACAGAACCCCTGGCATCGCCCCATCCGAACGCATGGGCTGATGGGTATAACGCAACGCCGTCCGGCGACACAAGCTCTCGATGAGCATGCATCTGCCACCTGTCCGACCCCCGGTCGTTCAGGCCGCACCGGCTCCCCCTCCTGAAGTTATCGTGGGCGGGTGAAGCTTCGGGCGGCCGGGGTGCTGGTGCTTCTTTTGGCCGGATATTTGGCGTTCAACTATTTCATCCGACCCATTCCGGCGGTGCCGGCCACAGGATCGGTTGCGAGCTCGACGACGACCTCGGGTACGCCACCCACGTTGCCCTGGCCCAACCCTGGCACGGCTGCGGTCGCGGTGTCCAGCCTCGGCTTCATCGCGAGCTCGGGCAATGAGAAGCCGGCGCCGGCGGCGAGCGTCGCGAAGGTGATGACCGCACTCGTGGTCATCGAGGACAAGCCACTGAAGAAGGGTGAACAGGGCCCGGCGATCCTGATCACGGACGCGGACGTGCACGAATATCAGGCGGACAACGCCGCGAAGCAGTCGGTGGTAGAGGTGCGTGCGGGTGAGCAGCTGACCGAGCTGCAGGCGCTCGAGGCCCTGCTGATCCCCTCTGGCAACAACATCGCCTTCACGCTCGCCAACTGGGACGCCGGCTCGGCCGCCACGTTCGTCGCGAAAATGAACAAGCGGGCCAAGGAGCTCGGCATGCGCCACACCAAGTTCGTCGATGCGGCCGGTGCATCAGATCAGACGGTGAGCACGCCCACCGACTTGCTCATCCTGGGCATGAAGGCAATGAAGCAAGACGTGCTGGCGCAGATCGTGGCGATGACCGATGTCAAGCTGCCTGTCGCCGGCACCGTGTTCAACGTTGACTACGCACTCGGCGAAGCCGGCATCATCGGCATCAAGACGGGTTCCGGCTTCGGCGCCAACTTCCTGTTCGCCGCATCAGTCAACGTCGGCGGCTTCACCATCACCATCTTCGGCTGCGTCATGGGACTGCCCACCCTGGATGCTGCGTTTGCCTCCGCTAAAGCGCTCATCTACGCGATGCAGCCGCAGCTCCACATCATTCGGGTGCTTTCCAAATACGTCGCGGTCGGCAGCTATGAGCTGCCGTGGGGAGGCCGGTCAGAGCTTCTGTCGACCGCAAACGTCGACATGGTGGAGTGGCCCGGGATGATCCTTCGGCAGAGTGTGCGGTCGCCGGCGCTCACGATCAAAACGCCGATCCCGCCCGGGACATCGGCAGGCGTGCTCAACATGGTGCTCGGCGACTACAACCTCGACGTGCCGCTGACGACCTCCGACGCGATTTACCCGCCCGGGCGTTTCTGGAGGCTGACCCGGATCTAGCCCCTGTTACCCGGCCGGGCGATGCGGCGTTTGGACGACAGGAGGTTAGCTAGATGCAATCAAGTTTCCGCACCGTCGTGTTTTCGGCCGCCGCGGCCACCCTCTGCGCGCTCCTAGCGACGTTGGCGGTGCTCGCGGTCAGCAGACCGCCTTCCCTCCTGGTCACCTCGCCGTCGGCGACCTCGACAACGTCCACATTCGATCCGGGCGTGATCACCAGCGGCGACGCGACTGTGTCCAAGAAGCCCGACCTCGCGTTGATATCCGCCGCAGTCGAATCCAAGCAAAACAGCGCGGCAGCGGCGCAGTCCGACCTCGCCGGCAAGGCGGCCGGGCTGATCTCGCGTGCCAAGGCACTCGGTATCGCCGACAAGGACATCAACACCTCGGGCTATTCCGTAGGCCCGAGCTATGCGCCGAACACCGGCACGATCGACGGCTATCGCGCATTCGAGGGGCTGCTGTTCAAGTGGCACAACGTCGACACCGTCGGCAAGACGCTTGACGCGCTGGTCCAGGAGGGCGGAGCGACTCAGATCAGCGTGGGCTTCACCCTGGCGGACCCAAAGGTGGCGCAAGCGGAGGCGCGCTCACTGGCCATAGGCGACGCGCGCTCACGGGCACAGGCGATGGCAAGCGCCGCGGGTGTGAAGCTTGGCAAGGTGATGCGGGTCAGCGACCTGAGCACATCGGGGTATTCCTCTGCGAACTTCGACATCAAAGGCGGCGCGGCGGCCTCTACGCAAGTACCGGTCGGGCAGCTGGAGGTGCAGGTGGCGGTCGAGGTCGACTTCGCGATCGACGGCTAGATTCAGCGCTCGGGACCGAGCGGTTTGGGGTGCAAGTGACTTATCTTCCGGGCCATGATCAAGCTGTATCCGGATCGCCCGGTGGCCGCCGCTGTTCGCGTGTTCGCCGATCTCATGGCCACTGGCTGGACGGTTGCATGGGCCGTTTTGGGTTTTCTGATCTATCAGACGATCATGGGTCTCGAGGTGATCGCCAGCGGGATCTCGAGCACGGGGACCACTTTCAACAGTTGGATCAAGCAGTTCCATGACGCCATCCCCGGGGGGATTCCTGGGGTTACTGATTTCCTGCTCAAGGTCGCCGACGCGCTGCGCAAGTACTCAGGCGATCCGCTGGTGTCGGCCGGCCATCAGGTCCACGACGCGATCATCCAGGTTGCGATCGTTCTCGCCCTGCTGGTGGCACTGCCGCCGATCCTGCTCGTCCTGCTGCCTTACGGCGCGTGGAGGTGGCGCGACATGCGCGAGATCGGGTCGGCGCTCGCGTTTGTGCGCATTGCGTCAGTGACCGGTCGGGCGGAGCAGGCGCGCGCCGTGCTGGCATATCGCGCGGTCTCCACGCTGACCTTCCGTCAGCTCATGTCCGCGAGCGCGGATCCGGTGGGCGACATTGCGGAGCGGCGGTATGAGCGGCTGGCCGCGGAGATGATGAAGCGTGCGGGGCTTGATCCGGGGCGGCTCTCGCCGCCGAGGCTGCCGGAGCTGCCGGGGCATCGGGGGCGGTAGTCCGGGCGCGTCGGCTCTCGTATTCTTTGTGGCGTGTGCCGAAGCATCAAGACCCTGCGCCAGGCTGAAGTCGTCGCCAGCGAGGACGAGATCCGCGCCGCCGCGCGCCAGTTCGTGCGGAAGGTGAGCGGTTTTCGCGAACCGTCGGGCAAGCACCAACTGGCGTTCGAGGGGGCCGTGGACGAGATCGCGCTGGCGTCCCAGCGGCTGCTGGAATCGATCGCGGAGAACCTGCCGGTCCGTCGCGCTTCTTAACACCCTGGGTTGGCGCCGCCGACGCCCCGTATTAAGGTCGAGGCCGTCAGGTGAGTTGGGCCGGGGGAGGGGCCGAAACGGAAGGGAGGGCCCGCCAAGGGTATGTCCGCTCAGATTTGGCAGCCCCGGCAGAAGTTGAGCGGCTCCCGGTTCGACCCGAGCTGGCTGATCCGGTGCCCGCATCGCGGGCAGGTCTTGCCTCCTTTCATATGCACTGACATGAAGGACCGATCCTGCTTGGACTCGTCGTAGTTGGGATTGGCGAGGATCGCCTCCACCGCCCGCGAGAGCACCGCGGGAATGGCCGCGAACAGCGCCTCCTCGTCCACCGGCTTCAGCGTCGCCCGCCGCCGCAAGGGCAGCAGCCGAGCCTCGAACAGGATCTCGTCGGAGTAGGCGTTGCCGACACCCGCCAGAAACTCCTGGTTGCGCAGCAGGTCCTTGAGCTCGTCGCGGAAACGCCGCAGGCGCTTGCGAAAGGCGTCGATGCCCATCGCCGGTACCGAGTCCGCCTCCGGCCCCAACTCGGCCCAGCCCGGGACTTCCTTCACCAGGTCGCTCACCCAGTAGATCCGCCCCATGTCGCGGAAGTCGAGATAGCGGACCTCGACGCGGCCTTCGATGCGGATCGTGAACACCTCGGTCGCCGGCACCGGGGTCTCCCCGTCCGCCATCTGGAACCGGCCGCCCAACATGGGGTTGATCACCAGCCATCGCTCGGAGCCGCCGGCACCCAACTCGGTGGCGAAGGCCAGGTGCTTGCCGCGCCGGGAAAGGGAGACGATGCGGCGGGCGGGGAGCTCGTGGGCGAAGTTCTCAACCGGGTATCGGAGCATGTGGGCCTTCTTGGGGTTCACGGTGGCGGCGGTGATGAGCCGGCCCTCGAGGCGCGGGGCGAGCCGGATGCGCAGCGCTTCCAGCTCCGGCAATTCAGGCATGGAGCCAAGATACGGCCGCTCAGGAGCAGGTCGTGCCGTCCGCGGGAATCGTGAGGTTGATCAGATATGCGTCCTCAGCCAGCTGAGCGCACGTGCTCGCGAAGTACGAAACGTGGCCGTTGCCGGTCCGGGTCAGCAGGATCGAGCTGGTGAGCTGCTGGTGAACCGAGACCGCCCACGCGTACGGGGTCGCCGGATCGTTGGTGCCGCCGACCAGCAGGATCGGCGGCGCCCCGTCGGCCGTGATCGGGCCGGCCTGGCCGGTCGGTTTGACCGGCCAGTACGCGCAGGGTAGGTTCGCGTACTGCTCGGCAAGCCCGAAGAATGGCGAGGCTTGTGCGTATGCTGCGCCGAGCCTGTCATAGGCAGCAAGGTCGGTGGCGACTGGGCGGTCGAGGCAGTTGACACCGTAGTTGGAGTCGGTCTCGTTGCTGTAAGTCCCGTCCGGGTTTCGTCCGAGGTACAGGTCGGCCAACTGTAGGAGGACCCTCCCGTTACCGCTGTCGGCGAGGGTGAGCGCCCGGTCCAGGTAGGTCCAGCTGCTCTGGTCGTAGAGGGTTACGAGAACACCGGTGATCGCGAGGCTGCGAGTCAGCAAACGGTTGCCCACTGGAATCGGTGACGCGTCCAGGCGCTGAATGAGGGCGCTGAGCTTCGCGCCTGGGTCCCCGGAGCGAGCAAATGAGCACGATGAGCGGGCGCGACAGTCAGCCAGGAACGCTTGCAGGTTCTTCTCGAAACCGATGAGTTGTGCCAGCAGAAGGTCGTCGGCCGACACGTTCGGGTCCAGGACCCCATCGAGAGCCAGCGCCCTTACATGGGTCGGGAACAGGTGGGCGTAATACTCGCCGAGGAAAGTTCCATATGAGAAGCCCAGGTATGTGAGCTTTTTATCTCCGAGGGCGGCGCGGATCACGTCCATGTCACGCGACGCACTTTCCGTATCGATGAACGGCAGCACCTTTGCGCTGAGCTGTTCGCATCCTGCGGCGAACTCCTTGTCGGCCTGGATCGCCGCTTGCTTCTCGGCGGGGTCGTCGAGGACCGAGTCGAGCGCGTTGAACGCGTCTTCCCGCGGGCCGGTGAGACATCGAACGGGGGAGCTGTCCCCGATGCCGCGGGGGTCGAAACCGACAAGGTCGAACCTGTCGTTCAGGCCGGCGAGTTCCGACCAGCTGTCGCGAAGGAACTGGATGCCCGACGCCCCTGGGCCGCCCGGATTGGTCAGCACCGAACCGATCCGCTGGGCCTGGTTGATGGCCGGCCTTCGGATCAGCGCGATGGTGATGGTGCCGTTT
>WNFC01010427.1_pt1 | contig 14410 bp, 14 predicted proteins | sample 5400541 | NCBI WGS metagenome assembly WNFC01 (sample SAMN13153342, study PRJNA577476) | soil metagenome | isolation source: 120 cm saprolite under Douglas fir tree site 2 hole 2 replicate 1 | place: USA:California | collected 2015-04-18
TTGTGGATATTCGCGGAACGCTTTTTCATGGCCGCGCTCCGACAATGCGAGAAATCAGAAGGGTGCTTTGCTGTTTTCACAGCTCAGCCTTGGACCGCTGCAGTGCTCTTTAAACTTCAATTCTCGGACGGGCTCCTAGACAATCTATCGGAGAAACGAACACATGCCCGCATCTCATCGCATCCGTCACTCTTGGTTTGTGGAAGTTACAATATTGTGGATAATCCTTATCATTGCCGTCTCGGGCTGGGGCCAAACGCCAGCTGCGCCAAAAGACTCCGGACCTATTCCCTATCCAAAATTGAGCGCGCCTCGCCGCATACTCCCCACGGCCCAGTCCTGGGAGCGCAACGAGTTTCCTCACACGTTGAGCGTGCTGGAATATAACCACGATGGATTTCGCTACTGGGGCTGGTACGGTTTGAACGAAGGGGAAGGAATTGGGCTGGCGCGCAGTGAGGACCTGAAAGATTGGGTAAAGTACGACCAAAATCCGCTGTGGGCCAACGCCCGCTGGCCATCCGTGCTTCAGAAAGCTGACCCAAAGCATCCTGATGTTCTCTATTTCGCAATTACGCGGGACTATGACACGCCCAGCAGCCATATCGTGCTGGCGAGCTCCCGTGATGGCATGCATCTCAGCGAAGAGAAGGTGCTCGTGCAGGGAGTTCCGAACCAGCGCAACCAGAATCCGAACCTGTTTCAGGATCCTAAAAGCGGTCGCTTTTACCTGACCTTTTACCGCGGGAACGACCACGATCACTTCGAAATCATCAGCAAGAGCCCAGCGGCAGTCACCGACCTTGACAAGGCGCCGGAGAAGGTCCTGATGACCGATACAATCACCATCGCAGCCCCTACCCTCCTGTACGTTAAGAATGCGAAGAATGCAGCAGGCAAGAAGACCGGTATCTACTATCTAGCCACTGAGATCTACCCGCACCGCTACACCACCGACCCGGAAGGCGAATGGCTGGTCAAAGTGTTCGCCGCCGATTCGCCCGATGGAAACTTCCAGCCGGTTCAAGGCAACCCCATCATGAGCGGACAGAGAGCTTGTCTATTTCAGCATATTTTCAATGGACGGTTCTACGGATTCGACTGTCACTTGGAATCGCCCAAGGAGAATCGTTGGATTCTGGAGGAGACAGAAGCTCCGCTCCCCTAGCGAAAGTCTTTTGTGGCCGCCGGACTGCTTTTGCAGGCCGCCGCATATTCTCAGGTCGCGGCGAAGCCTTCGGCCCCTCAGGTACTACCATCCGCAGCGAAGAATACGGACTTGGATGACCGATAGGTCGCAGATTCAAAGGTGAGAGAGTAACCGTAAATACCCTGAATCTTCGGAGAATACTTTGATCGCCTCTACGTCATGGTTGCCTTGGGACGCGCGCGGAAACTGAAGAAAAAATTAGGCAGGGCGATGTTTTTCAAAGTGAAGTAGTGGGCCAGTAGATGAAGGGCAGCATTAATTGTTGTGCGAACTTGCGGCTCCCGCAAGGCGATAAACACGGCGGAAGGGAGATGTGTCACTTCGGAAAGAATACTTCAAACCGTGAGACAGCATCGTATCTGACGAAATTGTATACGCGCTCAAGCCGTCGCACCTGATTTCAAAACTGGGGATAGCGTCGGTCTCGTCGATTGGCTCTTGAAATACAATTCCGGTGACATTTACATGGAACGCGAATTGAATCAGTGTACCGTCACTCTAACCGTGGCGGTTGACCTCCCGTACTGGTTGGTTCCACGCAGAGTGTAGGTGGTCGTGACAGTGGGAGAAACAACAGTCGAATTCCCTCGCACGGCGCCAACCTGCGGCGAAATCACGAAATAGGAAGCTCCCGTGACATTCCAGCTCAAAGTCACCGGCTGCCCTGCAGAAGCCGTCGATGGATTCGCTGTGAAACTGTTGATCATCGGCGATGGCCCGGTGGGAACGTTGCTGGGAGTATAGAGAGGGTTGATCAGCACCACCTCAAAGGCCGACGCGGGAACCTGCTTCAGTGTGCTCAGATCGTTATTGTTCCAGCGATTGTCAGGATCGCCACTGATGAACATCGAGCTGCCATTGTCGGCCGTGATCATGCCGTACTTCTTCAGAGCCGCCAGAATCACCTGGGACTGTGGTGGGAATGAAGTGATGTCGTAAGAAGATTTCAGCCGTATGCGCATCCCCATTGGCGCCGCGTGGGTGTTCGTGGAGTTGCCCGCCCAATGCGAAGCCGGCGGAGTGAATGCGGTCTGGCTGTATTGCAGCGTGAAGCGCAGCGCGTGCTGGATCTGACCGCTCGCCACTTCATCGTAGCGGGCCAGCCCCGGAAAGATCGGCAGCCCGGCAGCGTCCGCCGAGGTCCACGTAAAAGGGCGCTGCTCATCGTTCAGCAAATCCCACACCGCGCCGGAGCCTGCCTTCCAACTCCCGTCTTTCTGCAGATACGAGTGGTAGAGTTCATAGAGCCAGCAATTGTCGCGATCGAGGACCAACACGTGGCGGTCGCCGTTGCCTGGCTTCGGATAGCCTTCGATGGGAGCATTTTTCGGTACCGGCATCGGTCCGGGATCGCTTTCGTTGCCGTAGGCGGTGTACTGCACGTTCACAAAGGGTGAGCCACTCACCACGATGTAAGGAATGCCGATGGTCTGTCCACCGTACAGTCCCGCGCCAAAATCGGGATGCAACGGCGTGGAAGTGCCAATAAAGTTGATGATTGCACTCGAATTTGGATCCACCGGCGCACTGGAGATGTCCTGATTCCAGGCATTGTCCGCGGGAAAGGGAACAAAGCCGTTGAGATTGGCCGCACGCCCAAGACTCATAACGCTGCACGATTGGCCTTGTGTCACGAGAGAAGAAATACAAAAAACGAGGAGAGCAATCAGAAACTGGATGCGCTGCATGAAACACTCCAAGGAAGGAAATGCGCTGAGGCCAGACTAGCACAACCGTGCACGCTGCGACCTGACACAGTTGGACATGCGATTGAAAACAGCACGTCGTTTCGTTGGGATGAACGGGAAATTGCGCCTGTTTACATCGACTGGGCCCGCGGGACTGGCCTAAAATGGTGGACACCAATTATTGTTCGGGCGCCCGTTCCCTTGCGCGGGACCGCCGTCATCCATGCTGGGAGTAGAGCGCCCACGCGCTCGCCAAGTCTTGGACGACGTGGCCGAGGGACTTGTAGACGGTGATCTCCTCTGCCGAACGACGTCCTTCAATCTCTCCCGCTAACACTTGACCAATTTCAGCGACGATGTGCTCATCGCTGACTAAGCCAGCCGCTTTGGCTCGGAGAAATTCCGCACCTTGGTTTAGAACGCCCTCGCGACTGTCGACAATGAAGCGCGAGCGGATAACGAGATCGCTGTCCACTTCCGCGGGTCCCGCATAACCTGACCCGACTAAATTCAGGTGTGTACCCGGTCGTACCCACTCTCCCTTTAAGATCGGCTCGGGCGCCGAGGTAACGGTACAGATTATGTCGGCCTCGGCGACTGCTTCTCGGACGACTCCTGCTGTGGCAACCGGCACAGCGAGCTCCGCTTGGATCCGCTCCGCGAAGGTGTGGGCGCGGTCGCGCGACCGCCCCCAAACAACGATGGATTCTAGAGTGCGAATCTTCGGGATCGCCCGCGCGTGGGTCGCAGCCTGTTCGCCATAGCCGAGCAGAGCCAAGCGCCGGGCGTCTTTGCGTGCCAATGCGTCAGTGGCGGCCGCGCTCGCCGCTGCTGTACGAATGGCTGTGATCTCGCCGGCATGGACTGCGCAAATAGGCGCCCCGGTTTCGGGATCGAATAGGATGACGAGACCCTGGTGTGACTGTATTCCACGAGCGAAATTCTCGTGGAAAACGCTGATCAACTTCGCGCCAAATGGGGCATGTGCACCCATCGCACCCGGCATGATGCCGAATAAACGACCCTCCGACAGCGGGATGATCGACCGCAAAAGTTGCTTCGTTTCGCCTCTGGAGAATGCGATCATCGCATCGCGCACGATCGGGATGCACATTTCATAAGTGAGCCGTCTGGCAACCTCTTCGCGGTCTATGAATCGCATCAGGTGCTCCCTTGTGGTTTCGGGTCACGTCGAGGTGTCCAACGGAGCCCGCCACCGTTCGGAAAAATTATTCTTATCTGGGAAAGTTATAGGCGGCAAAAATCCCGCAATAACGTCGTTCCGACTGCAATCCCCAATAAGGTTTTATTCCCGTGGCAGCCCACACGTCACTTCACCAAATTCTTACGTTACTAAAGTCCAAATACAACATTGGACGTTTGTGATGTTGAATCGCTTACGAGCACCTGCGTACACAATTGAGACAGCTAGTTTTCCGAGCCAATCTCATCTTGAGACAGGAAGATTCGCGATGGCGCTCTATTATTTCGCCGCCTGGAGTGATGGCGGTTGTCTCCTTGGGTGCTCCCATCAACACCAAACAATTGCTTCCGCCGTGCCGTGTATCACAAGCGCAGGGGGCTATGTGATTGCGGTTGAAGATGGCGAACTGCGCGAGCTGACGCGCAAAGAAGAGGCCGAATTCCAATACGCTGTTTACGGTGTTAAGACTGAAGAGCAAAGACGGCGTGCCCATGTCGTTCCAATGCTTCCGGCAAAATGGCTTCTTAATTAGACGAAACCTTCGAGGTTGAAACGGAAGAAGTGAAAGCAAGAACCAACTTATTACATCGCGGTTGAAATTATCAACGATGGATACAGCTTCGAAAGGTTGTGGACGTGCTCGCCTGAGCACGAGCACACTACTCTTGGCGAAGCCGCGCCGTGCCTCTTCACCAAAAAATACGGCAATCTTTACGGAGGTGTGGGGGGGCTGGCGCTACGCGGAGACCGAATACCGGCCTCGCCTACTCACCGCCGAAGAGCAATCGAGGTAGACCAATACATTAAAGTCCCGCTATCAGAAAAGACGGGTTAGCTAAGCTAGGATCGCAGCAATCAGGGAGCGGCCCGCATGATCGAGCGTCGCACAGACAATGTCACTCGCAAGCGCGTAGCGGAGATGTCCCCAGAAGAAATGAGACGAGCCTTGTTAGTCTCTGACAAGACCGACCTGCCCAACAGACGCGCTTTTGAAGAGGGCAAGGCAGCCCCCTGGGTAGCGATAAGCGATGTCAACGGTCTGAAAGCGTTGAATGACGAATACGGTTACTCCGCCGGGGACGCACTCATACGATGCTTTGCGGAGGTGCTAGTTAACGTCGGTTTAGACGCATACCATGACAAAGGGGATGAATTTCTGTGCAAGGGAAAGTCCTATCAGGATCTTAATAATAAACTCTCTAAGGCCCAACGCATTTTGAGGCAGCAACCATTTCCTGCTTTTGCTGTGGACGTCGCATCACGACGATAGCGGGTGCAGATTTTTGCTTCGGGATAGGGATTGACCTTAGAGAAGCGGAAGTATCGCTGAAACACCAGAAAGAATTACGGAAGGCATCGAGATGAAGCGGCTCGCAACGCCCCACTTTAAGGGTTGCCAGAGAGAAGATCCTGGTTAGTCAAACAGACACCGAGGGCAAGGTTTTTGGTCGGGATGTGTGACAAACGTCCCCCCCAAAAAGCAGAGATGGCGCAACCGGGGGAGGTGGTGCCTGTCGCCCAAGAATACTCCGGCTGCGCCATCAGAGGAACAAACGACCACGAGAGCCGCGTAGTTCCTTCGCTTCACAAGAGATTACAACGCTGGTCTACTTGGTTGACTATTCAAAATTGCACAGTTTGGGTGAAATAGAGATCTCGGAGAACGACGGACGGAATGACTCAGGTTCGCAAAAGCACCAAGCAGTTGTGCTCAGTCACGCTGAATTATGAGCGAATATAAGCGGGTTTCGACACGGTTTGGAATTCGAAACCGGACTGGTTTACAGGGATTCTCTCTTGGGCGGTTCAGGAGCGTGGAAAGGCAATAGTTCAAGTCCGAGCGGCCTTTCGTGCGGCCTCCATACCGTTTTCTTCATGCGGTTTTCGCCTGCCCAAATACAAGCTGATCAACTCATTATCAAGGAGGATCAGCGTGCGCCTGAGGTGTGTGAGCATCCCGCTCAGCATCAGCCGTTGTGCTTCTTCGATCTGTTCCTACAGAAGCCTGATCCGTTCCATCAATACTGCATTCTAACGAAGGAACTGCGCACAGTCGTCCAACGTCATCGACTGGGGCTTGGCTCCGTGCAGACGCGGGGGCGTTCGGATACGACGGTCGCCATGTCAGTTGAGATTGAAGGGCAAGTGTTCACGGGTTTTTTCGGGGCAAACTTTGATGCTGACAGACTGCGGGCGTTGACGCACAATGGTCGGATTGAGTGGCTGAAGTTTCGCTTCAACCTAGGCAGTCCCACCGGACGGAATAACGGGGGACTGTAGCGATGTAGCTTGCTACCTCTGGTTTGCCGCAGCTAGATGGCTGCAGCACAGGACGCCAGAGGCGGGAGGCGAGAAGGCAGGAGACAACCCAGTGCACACCTGGGCTTCGAGATAGCTGGGAGTCCTACTCCCCAGCACCAATCATAAGGATGGGCATCGTCGGCACTGAAGAGCCACTCTCTGGTTCCACCGTGATCGCGAAAGCTTTGGCCTCCACGCCCGTGGGAAGCGGCGGATTGATCACGGTCGCGCTCCCGTGCGCATCAGGCTTGAAAATCCCGGCAGGAATCGGCGCGCCGTTGATCGGAATCAGCCATAGCTCGTACACTTTCTGCGCCGGCAACGCCTGGAAGTTGCTGGCCAGGAAAATCAGACTGGACCGATCGCGAACATAAATCGCTTTGCCCTGCGGCTGAGGTGGCGTCTTAGCCGCAACCAGGGTCACACGCATCGCATCGGTTGCGGTGAGCGTGGACACGACTTCACGCGCCCGCTGCAGTTCTGCCTGTTGCTGGGCCGACTGATTCTGCAAGCCACCCACCCGTCGCTGCAGATCCGAGTTCTGCAGCAACGCGGCTACCAGTCCCACCGCCAATGCCGCTGCGGCGACCCAGGGCACAAGCGTCCACCAGTCCCGCCGGGCGGGAGCCGCCGCTCGACGCGGTTCGCGGGCCAACGCCTCCAACAGACGCTGACGTGCCCGTCGCGGCGGCACCGGCCCAGCCGTCGACAAAGCCATCAATGCCATGTCACCCCGCAATTGCTCCAGCTCGCGGCGACAGGCGGTGCACCCTTCCAGATGCTTTTCCAGCCCCACGCGCTCATCGCCCTGCAACACGCCCAGGGCGTAGAGTGCGAGATCCTCGGCGAATTGTTCGTGCAAGCTCATGTTGCAAAAGCCTTGCGCAGGGCCAGCAATCCGGATCGAATGCGAGTCTTGATTGTCCCTAACGGCTCTCCTGTCTTAGCCGAAATCTCGCTGTGGGAGAGTCCCTCGAAGTAAGCCATCTCCAGCGCCTGCCGTTGTCCCGAAGGCATCGAGCCCAGCGTGCCCCTGACTTTCTCCATCGCCCGCGTCCGCTCCGCATCTCCCGCCAGATCGGGTTCCACCGAAACCACCACATCCGCAATATCTGTTTCTGGACGCCGTTTGCGCAGCCCATCAATCGCGCGATGCCGCGCAACCACCGCCAGCCACGGGCCCAGGCTGCCACGGCTTGAATCGAACAGCCCCGGGTTGCGCCACAATTGCATAAATACGTCCTGCAAAACGTCCTCGGCCGCACCTGCATCGCCCAGTACACGAAGAGCGACCGAGTAGACGACAGCAGAATAACGGTCGTACAAAGCCGCCATCCCATTCTCGTCACCCGAGCGGATCGCCGACAATACCGCAGCGTCGGCCAGCCCTCCTTTTAGCTCAGTGCCAGACAAACAGTTGATCTCTTTCCACTTGAAGTACGAATTGGAAGCCTAGCGTGGATTGCAGGGCAACTCCACAGGCCCAAATCCGCTTTCCTTCCTGCCACATGGCGAAGCGCAGAAAGGCCCAAGAAACGAACGGCGAAACCACAGCAGCATTGTGATATTCGACAAGCGGCGCGAGACCGCGAGGGTATCGATTTGCGAGCCAGAATACGAAGCGAATACCAGCCCCTCCGGATTCTGAACCTCTCGCTCTTTGCTAGTCAACCACGGATTTGTAGAAGTGAAATTAATTGGTCCGGTCTTTGCTCGAGAGAAACATCCAGCGGAAGAAATCCGATCTGCGATCAGGCGCGTACTTCAAACAGTAGACGGAGCCGGTCGCAAACCGCTGGGGGCGTGGCGCCGCCCCCCGGCGGTCCCACGATGCGGCGACGTCCACCAATTTCAATTCCCGAGGAAAACTTTATGAAGCGACTGAAAACGATGGTGGCCTTCGCCATGGCGCTGTTCATGCTGGTTCCAGCCAGCCTGTTCGCGTCCAGCCACCGCGAAGCCCCTATATCTGCCCTGGACCACTCCGCAGACATAACGGACTGGTACGCTTTTGTCAGCTATGATCGCCCGGACCGCGTCACCATGATTCTCAACGTCGACGGGTTCCTGGAACCCTCGAACGGGCCCAACTACTTTCCTTTCGATCCCAACGTACTCTACGAGATGAAGGTTGATAACAACCGCGACGGAGTTGAGGACATCACATTCCAATTCCGTTTCAAGACAGAAATACGGATGCCAGGCGTTTTCACTGGCTTCGTCGGTGGCATCGCTGGCATCCCGCCAATTACTTCACTATCAGGCAAGGGTTCCGAAGGGTTGAGCCTTCGGCAGACTTATTCGGTAGTGATGATTAAGAATGGGGTGCGTACTGAACTGAGCGACGGCAAAACGCTTTATGCGGTCCCCTCCAACCTCGGCCCGCGGACTATGCCGAAGTATGCCGAATTGTTTGAACAAGGCGTCTTTGACCTGGGTAATGGTGTGCATGTGTTTGCGGGAACGGTAGATGATCCGTTCTACATCGACTTAGGCGCAGCCTTTGATTCTCTCAACTTCCGAATGGGCGTGGGCGGCGTACTGCCTGCGGCGGAAGATGCGGACGACACTCACAACTATGCACCCGATGCGGTAGCAGGCTTCAACGTGAACTCGATCGTGTTGGAAGTTCCCATCACCATGCTCACGGTGGACGGGAAGATACACAACGCGAACGACAAGGATGCGGTGATCGGGACCTACGGAGCAACATCCCGTAGGCGGGTTACGGTTCGGCGAGTCTCTGAACAAGCCGATGCTGGCAAGGCCCAGTGGCGGCAGGTAAACCGTGAAGGTAACTCACTGATCAATGAACTGATTATCGGAACCGGTTCGAAAGATAAGTTCAGCACAGATGATCCGGTCAACGACAAGCAGTTCGCCAACTTTGTGCTCAACCCTCTACTGGCCCAACTCTTTGCTTCGTTGGGGATTCCCGTGCCGCCGGCGCCTCGCAACGACTTGCTGTTGCTGGTCCAGTACGAGCCTCCGATATGCCCAGGGTGCGGGGCGGGCGATGCCGGCCCGGTCGCCGACCTGCTGCGCTTGAACACCGGAATTCCAGCAACTCCAGTGGGCAGCCAGAAGCGACTCGGCTTCCTGGTGGGAGACGATGCTGGCTTCCCGGACGGGCGTCGGCCCATTGACGACGTCGTGGATATCGCGGCTCGTGCCGTGGCTGGAATTCTAGTCGACCCGGTGAAATATGGCACACGGATTGGTGACGGCGTAAACATCAATGAAGATGGTTACGGCGCAACCTTCCCGTATGTGAAACCGGCCCACAGCGGGCGTGACAGCCACCACATTGGACCCGGACAAAAAGGTTGTAGCGGCCAGCCCAATGGCATTTGCCCGGTGAAGTAAACCTGCCTCGTGGCCGTTGCCGAGCAGTAGCGGCCACGAATTTTCTCCGGGAATTCAAAGACTAAAGAGAGGAATGTCATGAGACGAATTGCGGCTCTTCTACTGTTGGTTCTGGGCGCTGTTGCCGGATTTGCGCAAGGCCCGAGCGCCCCCGCTGAAACCACGCTCTCTCCTGCCGAACGCAGCATGGCTCAGGCGAGAAAGTTAATCGAGAAAAATCCGAAAGACTTCGAAGCATACAACGCACTGGCTCTGGCACTGTCGCGGCGAGCGCGCGAGACTTCCGACGTTAAGTTCTACGCGCAGGCCGAGGAGACGTTGCAGAAATCGTTTGAAGTCTCTGCAGACAATTTTGATGGTCAGAGAATTCAGGTTTGGCTTCAGCTGGGCAAACACGAGTTTGCCGCGGCCTTGGACGCAGCGAAAAAGCTCAACCGTAAGATGCCGGACGATGTGATGCTCTACGGATTTCTGACTGACGCCAATGTCGAGCTCGGCAATTACAGGGAGGCAGAGACGGCAGCGCAGTGGATGCTCGATCTGAACTGATGAACATGGCGTACCAGTCGACGCCGCCCGGCGAAGTCGAAGACGGAGCCTGGATCGTAAGCCAGATGGCGCACCTGAACCTGGCGATGGGAAAGATCGATGAGGCCGAGAGGCTTTCAAAGCAGGCGCTTGTCATGTTTCCGGGATATCACTACGCCCTCGGCAATCTGGCGAAGGCGAAAATTCAGCAGAAGCGATATGACGAGTCGGTAGAGTTGCTGAAGCGGCGTTACGCGGCAGCCCCGCATGCGGAGAATCTGTACGAGCTGGCACAGGCTTTGCAGTTCGCCGGCAAAACAGATGATGCCGGCAAGGCTTTTGCGGAGTTCGAACAGAAGTCGCTACTCGAAACCAACCGTGGCGACAATTCCAATCACGAGCTGATCTTCTACTACACCGACTATGCCAAGCAGCCGGCGAAAGCGCTGGAAGTGGCGGAGCGGGAATTCGCACGACGGCACGATGTCTTCACTCTAGATTCCTACGCTTGGGCGCTGTATGCGAACGGGCGATACGCAGACGCACGGAAGCAGATCGAAACCGCGCTGGCAGTCGGCGTTCGAGACGCAAAGATATTCCGTCACGCCGGGGAGATCGCGCTTAAATCCGGAGATCACGCGGCAGCGGAACGCTACCTGAAGGAGTCGGTCGAGTTGAACGCCTTGGGCTCGGAGCAGGCCCGGATCAGGCTGGCCAGCCTCATGCAATCGCCGGTGGGGCGCTAGGAGCCGAGATGCGCAGGCCACTGCACAGCATAATGGTTGTGTTTTTGCTGGCTGGTTCTGCGTTGGCGGCTGAGACCGTCAACGTCAGCCAGCCAGCAGGACCCAATCCGCCGTCCGGAAACTTCACCAGATTCAGCGTGAGCGGTCAGGTGGTGACCGGGGATGGAACTCCGATCCCCGGCGCAGTCCTGCGGGCGGGGCCAGCAAGCACCACTGCCGACCAGCAAGGAGATTTTCGCCTATCTCTGAGCGCGGGCGATTACAAGTTGCAAGTCTCAGCGCAGGGCTACGCTCCGGTTACGTTGCCCTTATCGATCAACTCAGACACGGAAATCGAGCTCCAAGTGGGTGCATCGTCGACGGCCACGGTCGTGGCCAACGCCGACGAAGTGGCAGCCGACCCTTCCACGCAGGTCTACTCTGCGGATGAATTGGTCGCAGCCAACCCGGGATCGACTGGCATGCCCGTCTCGGTGCCGGGGTTCCCGTCCGAAACCGCGTCGGGAGGCGTGAAGGCGCCACAATACTTTGCCCCCGGAGTGGCGGGTGACCACGGGGAGCCGATTGCGCAGTACATCGAGATCGGCGACTTTTTGTTTCAGAACAACTTGCCTGCGAACGCTCATGGCAACGGCTATGCCGACCCAAACCTGCTGATTCCAGCGGGAATCGGGAATGTCACGACCGACGCCGGCGCCTTCGACGTGCGCCACGGAAATAACGCGGTGAACCTTGCGGTTGCTTATGGTCTTCGGCCGCGACTCGAACCCCTCGCCGAAATCAGTGGAGACATGCACGACTACGACTTCGTAACCGGATGGAGTCCGGCGAACCCGCAAACCGGTGCCTGGGTGGGGCTGGAGATCGCCGGCGGAAACGGTTTTCTCGCTCTGCCGGAGAATCGCAAGCAGTACAAGATCAATGGAGAAAGATCATCTACCATTGGCCGCCATCAGCTCATATTGTTCGGAGCCGGCTACTACGGTTTCTCGCACATTCCTGGCCTGGTACCGATTGAGGCTCTGGTGCGGGGCGACACGATCGATCCACAGCAACAGGATCTCACCCATACATCGTTATTCGTGGCTAGCGATACCTGGCAGATCTCGGCCCAACGACGGCTGCAGTTCTCCGGATTCTTTCGCACTTACAGCTTAAGGTTGCAGTCAGATTTCGGGGATGGTTTGATCCGCCAGTCGGAATTCCGCACCGTCGCCGGGGGCAATACATCCTTTAACCAACAAATCAATAGGAAGATTTCCTTCAGTGCGGGCTTGGACTTAAGGCAAGATGCTTCACGCAATGCCGCGCTTTCGCGGGCAGGTGCGAACGGAGTATTCCGACCAGTAACGCTGAACAACTTCGCCATTGGAGATGTTGCGCCCTACGCTTCTATCAACGGGGCGCTTGCGAAGTTTCTGAGCTACAGCCTAGGTGTGCGTCGAGATGGGATTTTCTTCAATAACACCGATCGGCTGTTTCCCGCGAATTCATGTCAGACCAACTCGGGCCTTACTTCCCCGCGAGGTACGCTCGCCTTCCATGCACCCGAGAGGACTCACATTCCTGTGTTGTCCTTCAGTTACGGTGAGGCATTTCACACCAATGATCCCCGAATTGGCCTGGGGGAGAGTCAGGGAACTCCGATCGCAACTTCGCGAGCGTATCAGTTAGTCGCCGCGGAGACCGTGGCTGGAACTCAGTTCCGATTGACATTGAGCCGGGTAAGTAACTCGCAGGAAGTGGCCAAAATCAATCCGGATACTGGTTTGCAGCAAGATGTTGGACCATCGTTGGTTCGTTCACTGATGTTCTCAATGCATCATCGTTTTTCGTTTGGTTCGCTGCAGGCTACGTTCGCGTGGGCCACGGCCACGGAAACGCTTACCAGGCAGGATGTCCCAGAAGCGCCGCGCCTGATTTGGGATGTGTCCGGCACAACAGTTCGCCTGCCATGGAGACTGCGAGCCGGAGCAGAACTGGAATACGTTGGACATAAGCCCTTGGGGGACGGCTTCACCGCTGTGCCGGTGCGCGAGATTCGCGGATCTTTGACTCGCAGCTTCAGCGAGGGGCTATTCGATGCAGGGGTTCACTTCTTGTTGGCGAACGGCTATACGGGACAAACCCTGGAGACTTTGCAACTGCCCGGTGAGGCGAGTCCATTCGAGCGGATTGTAGGCGTGCGGAACGCGTCCTATGCTGGACTAACGCTAAGCTACCATTTCAGAAAGGAGCATTAGTAAAGGACGCAGTTACACCATTGACCAGAATTCCGGTGCAACCTGGATTAGAAAACTACCCCAGACACGCCTAGAAACCTCATGCACGAGAACCGGAGACCTCGGAGACGCCTGCTGCCTGACTTGGCAGTAGGACGGCGGGAGAAGGCTTAGGCCGTACGGCTCGCATGCAACGCATCAAGCAGAAAGTGGGAGACCTCTTGATACCTGGTAACGTCGGAAGTTGGGAGGAAGTGCGCGACCGTCTCAACCAGATTTTGCGAGGCTGGTCGGCATATTTTTCCTACGGCTCCTGCGCGACGGCGTATCGCGAAGTCAACCGTTACGTCTCGGCGCGTGTACGGCATTTCCTGACACGCCGCCATAAGGTGCAGTCGCGCGGCACGGAACCGGCTCGGATTTTAGAGAACACTGCAAACTAGTCCATACCATTCTTCCGGTAGAGGGCACACAGAGTAATTTCGGGACTCGGCGCCGGTCGAATCTAGTCGGCAGCTTTCTGTACCCGAAGTATCGCGCCGTTGTTGTCCCTATCCGGCTTTCCGAAACAGAATCTCACAGCGAGTCGCTCCTCTGTGCATGCACATGGTCTGGTTGGCGATGATCTTCTCCTGGCGGCCGCGTGTAGACGAGAAGCACTTCGTTGGGACTGAGACGCTGGGTCTTCAACTTCGGTGGTTTAGCATCGGGGTTTTTCACGCGAACTACCGCGTGGACCGTTCCTTCAGTATGGTCGATGATATCGATGGCCCTCCACTCCGGTTTGAGTAGGTGGCCATACATGCGCATCGGAGACGGTACAGTAAACCGCCCAAATCTTCGAGCACATCCGACACCGACAGCCCCGTCTTTGCACAGGCAGCCATGGCTATAGAAATGATTTCAGTAAGGAGGAATCTCTCGTATGAATGCCAATCTTCATTCTATGGAAGGATTGCTACCACCAATGCCGAAGGCCGGAGCTTATCGTGATAAATCACATTCGTGGCTTTCACCATCCGCGTCCCACGCGCCTGCTCTTCCCCGGTGTTCAGGTTCCGGTCGAACCGCGGAAAATTACTGCTGGAGACTTCCAGCCGCAACTTGTGCCCGGCCAGAAACACATTGCTCGTCGCCCAGAGATC
>WNFC01013364.1_pt1 | contig 14402 bp, 18 predicted proteins | sample 5400541 | NCBI WGS metagenome assembly WNFC01 (sample SAMN13153342, study PRJNA577476) | soil metagenome | isolation source: 120 cm saprolite under Douglas fir tree site 2 hole 2 replicate 1 | place: USA:California | collected 2015-04-18
TGCCGCCCGGCCGCGCCATGCTCTCGACGAAGCCGGCGCTGACGGGGTCGATGACATTCACGAACACCATCGGCACGGTGCGGGTCGCCTGTTGCAACGCCAGCACGGCCGGGCTGGCGACGGCCAGGACGACATCCGGGACGAGCGCGACCAATTCCGCTGCGGGTCCGCGACTGCGGTCGAGGTCGACCGCACCCCAACGGTAGTCGATCCGCACATTGCGACCAGCGGTCCAGCCCAGTTGCTGCAGCTCCTGCGCGAATGCGGTGACCCGGGCCGATGCTTCCGGATCGTCGGCAGTCAGATTCATCAGAACGCCGACCCGTCGCATCCCGTCGGGCTGCTGCGCGCGCACCGCGAGCGGCCACGCCGCCGCCGCGCCGCCGAGGAGCGTGATGAAGTCGCGGCGTTTCACTCGATCACCTCGTCGGCGAGCGCGAGCAGCGTGGGCGGAACGGTGATTCCGAGCAGCTTGGCCGTTTGCAGGTTGAAGACGAATTCGAACTTGGTCGGCTGCATGACCGGCAGGTCGGCCGGTTTCTCGCCTTTAAGAATGCGGGCCGCGTAGACGCCGGCCTGTCGATACGCATTCGCAAAGTTCGGTCCGTAGCTCATCAGCCCGCCGATCTCGGCAAATTCGCGCACCGAATAGATCGCCGGCAACGCGTGGCGCGCTGCCAGCGTGACGAGTTGTGCGCGACGGTTGGTAAAGAACGCGTCTGGACTGACGACCAATGCACTGCCAGGCGCCGACGCAAGCTTCACGAAGGCGACATCGATGTCGCGACTGGTGCCGGCGTAAAGGACATCGACCTGGATTCCCAGGGTCCGAGCGCCCGCCTGTAAGTCTTTGGTAGCCTCCCCAGTCAACGGACCGCTGGGGTTCACGAGCGCGACAAAGCGCGCGGCTCCGGACACCAGCTCATGTAACAGACCGAGCCGCTTTGCTGCGAGGTCCGTGCTGATAAATCTGATTCCTGTGGCATTGCCGCCGGGCCGGTTGAAGCTCGCGACAAGACCGGCCGCCACCGGATCCAGCCCGACTGTGAAAACGATCGGAATTGTCGTAGTCGCAGCTTTGGCCGCAAGCGCCGCTTGGGTGGTGCCGGGCGTGACGATCACGGCGACCTGTCGGCGGACCAGATCGGCGGCCAATTCCGGAAGGCGTTCATCCTGCCCGGCCGCCCAACGGAATTCGATACTCACGTTCCGGCCCTCGAGGTAGCCGGCTTCTCCCATCCCTTTGCGGAATGCTGTCACCAGATTGGCATTCGGTTCTGGCGAACCGGCATGCAAAAACCCGATCACCGGCATCGTCGGCTGCTGCGCGCGGGCGGCGAGCGGCCACGCCGCGGCGGTACCGCCGAGAAGGGTGACGAAATCCCTCCTTCGAATTTTCATTCGATCACCTCGTCGGCGCGGCCGAGCAGCGGAATCGGGATCGTCAGGCCGAGCGTCTTGGCGGTCTTGAGGTTGATCCTGAACTCGACCTTGGCCTGCTGTTGGATCGGCAGGTCGCCAGGCTTGGCGCCTTTGAGGATTTTCCCTGTGTAGACGCCGACCTCGCGATATGCCTCGACAAGACTGGCGTCGTAGCTCATCAGGCCGCCGGCAACGACGAATTCACGCCGAGCGTAGATTGCGGGAACGCCATGGCGTGCCGCCAGCGCCACGATCTGATCGCGTCGGCTGTTGAAGAAGTTATCGGGGCCGACGAGGAGCGCATCGGCATGCTTTTGGACGAGGGTTGCGAAGGCCGCGTCGAAATCGTGTTCCGTGCTGGCGTTCAGGACAACAATTTCTCGCCCAAGCGAGCGCGCCGCCATCTGTATGTCTCTCTTCTCGGATTCGGCACTCGGTCTGGCCGGGTTCACGAGAAAGCCGATCACCCCAGTATTAGGCACCACCTCGCACAAGAGCTCCAGGCGTTTTGGCACCAGTTCGACGGTGAGTATGCTTACGCCCGTCAGGTTGCCATTCGGCCGGTTGAGGCTCGTGACGAGGCCGACCTTCACCGGATCGCTACTGGTGTTGAAGACGATCGGGATCGTTGCAGTCGCCGCTTTGACCACCAGGGCCGAAACGTCGCCACCGGTCGCGGCGATCACACTCACCTCACGCCGTACGAGGTCGGCCGCCAACCCCCGCAGCTGGCCGTAATCACCGTTCGCCCATCGATACTCGATCGCGACATTCTGACCCTCGACATAGCCGGCCTCGCTCAGGCCCTGGCGGAACGCGGCCAGCTGGGGGGCGTATGTTTCCGGCGATGCGGGGTTGAGAAACCCGATCACCGGCATCGCCGGCTGCTGCGCGCGCGCCGCGAGTGGCCACGCCGCCGTTGCGCCGCCGAGCAGCCATATGAACTCGCGCCGCTTTAACTTCGCGCTCATTCGATTACCTCGTCGGCGCGCTGCTGCAAAGACAAAGGTACGTCGACGCCAATCGCCTTGGCGGTCTTGAGATTGATCACCAGCTCGAACTTTGTGGGTTGCTCGACGGGCAGGTCTGCGGGCTTCGTGCCTTGCAAAATCTTGTGCACAAAGACGGCGCTGCGTCGATACATGTGGGGGATGTCCGCGCCGTATGACATCAGGCCCCCTGCATCCGCAAAGGACCGCAGGACTGCAGCCGATGGCAGACGGTATTTGATTGCTAGATCGGCAATAGTCTTGGGAAAGAAGATGGCTTGAACGACGACGGCATCCGCCCGCTCTCTCACCATGGCCGCCAAGGCCGCCGCGACCTCGTCAAGTCCTCTGACCATCGCAACAGGAGCGATCTCAATGCCGGCAGTCCGACCGGCAAGCTGGACTTGCTCCAGGATCGAGTTGGTGAACGGATCGACCGGGTTGGCCAGAACCGCGACGCGGCGCAGCGACGGCAGCATATCCCGGAACAGCTCGACGCTTTTTCCTGCCGTCTCAGCACCCATATTGGACAAACCCGTGATGTTCCCGCCGGGCCGAGCAAGGCTCGTCACCAGACCCGTTCCGATAGGATCACCTGCAATCACGAAGATGGGGGTCTCGCGCGTCGCCTGCTTTGCCGCCAAGGCGCACGGCGTGAATATCGCCGCGATGATGTCTACCTTGAGACGAACCAGCTCCGCCGCCAACTCGGGAAGTAGATCGGCATTTCCCTCCGCCGAACGGAACTCGAACGTAAAGTTTTGTCCCTCGTTATAGCCAAGCTCGCGCAATCCTTCACGGAGTTCTTTGCCAAAGGACCGCGCATCCTCATTTGTCAGGACCAGGGCGCCGATTCGAGGCACCTTTAACTGCTGCGCCCGCGCCACCAGCGGCCACACCGCCGCCGCGCCGCCGAGCATCGTGATGAACTCGCGACGTTTCACTCGATCACCTCGTCGGCGCGGGCGATGAGCGTCGGCGGCACCTCGAGACCAAGCGCCTTCGCCGTCTTGAGATTGATGACCAGCTCGAACTTGGTCGGCTGCTCGACCGGCAAATCCGCGGGATTGGCACCCCTCAGGATTTTGTAAATGTGGGTCGCGGTCCGACGGATTTCCTCAGAATAGGGAGGTCCGTAGGACACCAAGCCGCCAGCGGCGACGAATTCTTTCAAATCGTACATGGCTGGGACGCGGTTCTTTGCGGCGAGTTCGGCCACGAGCGCTCTCTGCGACAAGAACAGCGGATCCAGCTGCACGTGAACTGCGCCAGCGTTCGCCTCGACCATAGACGAGAACGCCCGCTCGAACTCGCCAGGTGCGCGGGCCTCCAAGAACTGAAGCGTCAGGCCGAGTGAGCGCGCTGCCGCCTCGGTCTGCCTTACGGTGGGTTCGAATCCTGGGTTCGCTGTGTTGATGAGCACTGCCACGCGCGAGAGAGCCGGAACGGTTTCCCGGAGCAGCTCCAGGCGCTTGCCGGCAAGATCAGGCGCCATAAGAGTGGCCCCCGTGACGTTCGCGCCCGGGTGGGCAAGGCTGGCCACCAGCCCGGTCCCGACCGGGTCGACGTGAGCCGAGAAGACGATGGGAATGGTCTTGGTGGCTTTCCTTGCCGCCAACACCGCCTGGTATCCAGTGGTCCAAATCACGTCGACTCGTGCGCGAACCAAATCGGCCGCCAGCTCAGGGAGTCGATCGACGTGCCCATCCGCCCACCGGAACTCAACGGCAAGGTTCTGCCCTTCCGTGTAGCCGAGCTCACGCAGGCCCTGAAGCAATACGAATGGCGGACCAGAGGACGGCGTGGGCGGGCCGGGAGACAGGATTCCGATTTTCGATACTTTCTTCGCTAGCTGCGCCCGCGCGACGAGCGGCCACGCGGCTGCCGCCGCCCCGCCGAGCAGCCCGATGAACTCCCTCCGCCTCGTGTCGCACACGGGGCTTCCTCCCCGCTGCCCGCGACCAACGACCGTCGGGCCGCAGGACGGCCCGCGCAGTCGGTCTACCGCACGCCGAGCCTACCACGGAGTGGGCGGCAGGTCCCCCGCGGCAGACCTGAATTGTTCTGAATCGAGCCACGGCGGGCGGCGGCTTGCCCCCAGGGAGTGGCCCGGCGCGCTGCGGCTGAGATTCCGGTGGGTCGGTCAGCCCTCCGGTGGGGACGCGCCGGCCGTGGCGGCCGCCACAGCTGCGCTGCCCGCCGACCCGGCTGCTGCGCGGCGGGGATTCGCGAGTGGCGTCGGGAGACGCCGACCGCAGATGTCAATCAGGGCCCAGCGCACCGATTCAGCAGACTCGCCGCATTGAGCAGCGTGGTGGCCTCATATAGCGGCTGCTCCACGTCGAGCATGATCGCGACGGCCCTCTCGATGTCGCCGGCCTCGGCGCACGCCTCCGCCGCCCGCGCGACCGCGACCGCGCCGTCGAGGCGCTCGCGGATGAGTTTCAGGCAGTCCTTCACCGAGATGGCGGGCGGTTGCTGGGTCATGGCTGCGCCTCCGCGCGCGCAGCACTGACGCTCTGCGCGCGAGGGAAGTCCAGCGGAATGTGAGCAATCTTGTTGCTGGCCTGGACCAGCCACCCCCCGAGCTCGATTGACCACTACGCTGGCCTCAGGCTCGGGACCTGCTCAGGGCTCTAAGCAACGTGAGCGGGTCCGCCCCGATCGCGCGCGCTACGGTCATGAATTCGATCACGTCGAGCCGCCGCTCGCCGCCCTCGTACTTGGCCACGAACGACTGCGGGCGCCCCAGCCGCTTGGCCAGGGCGTGCTGGGTCAACCCGGCCTTCTTGCGCGTCCGGGTGATCAGCTCGCAGAAGGCCCGGTACTCGGGGCTGTGGACGGATTTGCGCATGCCGCGCGCGCGAGGAGCCATCGGCGCGGCAGGCTGATCCCGTCATCGGATTATCCCAAATAAGGATATGTTCATCCTCGCCCGGTATGCTTGTAGCTCGGGCGCGCCGGCCATCCCCTATGGGCCGACCAGAGGCGGGGTCAGGCGCTGCCGGTCCAGGTCGCGGAGCGAATGCAAAATGGGCGAGCAGATTGCCAACGGCGGGCGGCAGATCAAGCTCTTCCTCGTAGACGGATCGCCCGTCGGCGTCATCACCGCGGAGGTGGTGATCTGGAATGGCAAGGCGCTCGCCGCACCGCGCTCCCGCCTGAGCCAACTCATCCACCGTGAGGAGGCGGGACGGACAGGGGTCTACGTGCTCATCGGACCTGACCCGGACCGCATGGGGAGATTGAAAGCCTACATCGGGGAGGCGGACTGCATCGGCAAGCGGCTGCGCCGCCACGAGGCCGACGAAGACATGGATTTCTTCGACCGAGTCGCGTTCGTGGTCAGCAAGGACGATAACCTCACCAAGGCGCACGCCCGCTTCCTCGAGAGCCAGCTCATCCAACTGGCCAAGCTGGCCGGCACGGTGGCGCTCGCCAACGGTACTGCGCCCGATTTTGCCCGCCTCCCCGAGGCCGATCGAGCCGACATGGCGTTCTTCATCGAGCAGCTGCGCACGGTGCTGCCGATCCTCGGCTTCGACCTGTTCCGATCGGCCGGCGGGCCGGCGACGTCAGGGCCCGGAGCGGACGAGCGGAGCCCGGTCTTTGAACTGACTTCGGTCGGCGTTAGTGCGACCGCGCGCGAGTTGGAGGCCGGCTTCGTCGTGCTGGCGGGCTCGACCGCGAGGCGAGATGGGACCGCGGCCTTTCCCGAGGGCTACCGGAGCGTCCGGGACCAGCTCGTCAGGGACGGCAAGCTGGTCGAGGGTTCGGAGCCGGGCCACTACCGCTTCGCAGCGGACGTTGTCTTTCCGAGTCCGACGGCGGCTGCCGCCGTCGTGTTGGCACGAAACGCGAGCGGGCCGCAGGAGTGGAAGCTCAGTGGCACCGGCCAGACCTACAAGGTGTGGCGGGCGGCAAAGTTGGCGGACCACGGCGAGGCGGGTTGAAAGTTCGGCGATGAGAACTTTCGCGGAGCCGGAATCAGGCTGCGCTCGCCGACAGTGCGTGGCAGCAAAGCCGAGCCGTTGAACGCGCGACTTAAGAATTTTCCAGGACGTGTCCTACGGCTGCGGCAGCAGGGCGGTTATCAAAAACCTGCGCGCGCCTGAGGAATTGAGGACGGTGACTCAAAGAGAACGAGCGGGCGCGTGAGGGCGTCAAAGTCGCTGTGTCAAAGCGGTCTCAAATCACGCCGTTTTTGAAGCGACTCAGGTGATGATCCCCGCCTCCACACGTTGCTTCCTCCAAGCGCTGACGACTACACCGCGGCCGCAACAATAATCATGAAGTCGTGCGGACCGGGACGCACCGGAGCCGCTGGTTCGACCGCGGGGGAGCGGGGCTGTGACAAAAAGGCCCCGGCCGGACCGGGGCCTTCTGCTCCGTCCTTGCCGGCGGCGCGATCGGCGCCCGTTCAGCCCATTGCGCGATGCAGCGCCCGTTCAGGCATTGCGGTTAGGGCGCCGTGCTCAATAGTCATAGTCGCCGCACACCCAGACCCGCTGCAGGCCGTAGGCCGTCGGCACCCAGCGCCAGCACGAATAGCCGGCATAGGCTCCGTAGGCTCCGACGCCGATGAACGACCGTGCGAAGAAACGGCGGTGCGGAAAGAATGCGCGGTGGGCAAAGACCGGTCGGTGGACGAACCCGCCGTGGAAGCCGCCGACGTGCGCGCGGGCAAAACCACCGTGAAAGCCGCCACCGTGAAAGCCGCCGCCGTGGAAGCCGCCGCCGTGAAAGCCGCCGCCGTGAAAGCCGCCGCCGTGAAAGCCGCCACCGTGAAAGCCGCCGCCGTGGAAGCCGCCCATGCGCGCATCGGCCAAGGTCGGGGCCGCAATCAACACGGCGCCGATCATGGCCGCCGCGGCGAGAGAGGCCAGTTTCTTGTGAACCATGGCTATCCTCCTCCTTTGGACACATCGCCCCTGTTGCTTTATTTTAGAACTTGCTGGATGAATTGGACCTGAACAGCCAACCCGGTCCGTTCACGATTCCGTCACCGGCGGGCGGCCGGAGCGCCGGGGTTTTACCTGCCATTTTGGCATGGGCTTTGGGTGTCCAGAGGCACGCCCAAGGATGTGATCGCCAAACTCAATGCCGCGGTCGTGGAAGCCCTGGCCGATCCGATAGTACGAGCGCGGCTTGCGGGACTTGGTCAGGAAATATTTCCGCGCGAGCAGCAGACGCCGGAGACGCTCGGTGCCTTCCATAAGGCTGAAATCGAGAAGTGGGGCCCGATCATCAAGGCGGCGAACATCAAAGCCGAATGAATCCCTCTGCACAGCTCGCCGGTCGCTGCGATGCGTCAAAATTGCCCGGGAGTGCGCACCGCCAGATGGGACCGTTTCGGCCGGCCGGACCCCATGCCAGTCTATGGCTCATCGGGTTTTCCGACGATCTGGTGGTGGGACGCTAGGCGGGCGACCGAAACTGCGTCGCGATCATGAACTCCGCTCCATGCGGTGAGTGGCACATTGCGATGTTCGCGGCGCATGACAGAAGACGTTTTTGCCGATCTGAGCAGATGTAGTCTTGCATCAATGCGGCCATGCCATGAGCGATGATGCATCGCTTACCAATGCGAGGCCGCATGACCCCTTTTTTAAGCGGCCAAAGTTGCATAGCATATACCGGAGCAGCCGGACCGGCGGGTCATGACCGCCGGCGACTGCCACAATCACATCCTCGATAGACCGACGCTCATCGCTGCCGGTCTATCACCCTTGGAGCCGATCTCATCACGGCTCTTGGCGGAGTGGCCGCCTGCCGCTCGCCGCGCGCCCGCCCTTATCCGTCATGCTAAACACGGAGACAGGCACAATGTTAAAGACGCCCCTCTGCGACGTGCTCGGCATTGATGTGCCGATCATCCTCGCGCCCATGGGCACCGCCACATCGGCGGAATTCGCGGCCGCCGTCTCCAACGAAGGCGGCCTGGGCGGCATCGGGTCGCTCTTCCGAACCACCGCTGCCGTCAAGCGCGACATCGACGTGGTGAGGAAGTTGACGAGCCGACACTATGCGGTCAACCACATCCCGCAAACGCTCGATGCCGAGGCGTTTCGCTACACGCTGGAAGCACGGCCGGCCGTGATCTCCTTCGCGCTTGGTGATCCGGGCGACCTGGTGCGGCAGGCCCATGATGTCGGGTCACTCGTGATGTTGCAGGTCACAACAGTTGCGCAAGCTATCCAAGCGGCTGAGCGAAGCGTCGACGTGATCATCGCGCAGGGCGGCGAAGCTGGTGGCTATGGTGGCGACGTCAGCACGATGGCCCTCGTGCCGCAAGTCGTTGATGCGGTATCGCCGATCCCGGTAGTTGCGGCTGGTGGCATCTTCGATGGGCGCGGCATCGCGGCGGCGTTGATGCTGGGCGCGGTCGGGGTCAACCTCGGCACGCGGTTCGTCGCCTCCAAGGAAGCGCCGGTCTCCGAGGAGTGGAAGCAGGCGATAGCGGCAGCCAAGTCCGAAGATGCAATAAAGGTCGAAGTTCTCAACGACATCAGCCCCCTGCCGGGCACGGCCGGCTTTGGCACGATCCTGCGCTCTTTACACACGCCCTTCCTGGATGAATGGAGCGCCAAGCGCGAGGAGGCGTGTCGCGATCGCGATCGCCTGCGGGGTGAGATCCTGTCGACGCACCAGGCAGGCCGGCAACACGAGACGCTGCTCACGTCGGGCCAGACCGCTGGCGGCATCAAGGAAATCTTGCCCGTGGCCGAGATTATGCACCGACTCGTTGCTGAGACTGAAGGCGGCGGGATTGGTGCTGCACCGATTCAGTTAGCCACGACCGCCGCGCGCGGCGCCGGCGTCGACGAGCCCATGGCCGCTCGCCCGCTCAACCGCGGCGGCATGAGCGTCACGGCGAGCTAGGCAGGACCGGTCACGTCGCGCGGATGGTCGCCGGTGCGGGACGACATCACAACGCAGATCGTCCAGGCTAAGGTCGACGAGGCTGCCGGCTGACCGGCAACTGCACCGCCTTTGAACTCCATTAACGTTTCGAAGATCGTATTGAGTGCAACCGTAGGCGCGTTTATCTAGTAGCAATCGTTTTGGGTCAAACGTCCTGTCGTCGCCGGTACGGCGGAGGCGCACGATCTGATAATTCATACGTCGGCCACGTGACACCGGACAACAGATTTGAAATGAGCAGCCGATGAGCCCAGCTACCAATCATCATTTGTTTCCCAAACAGGGTAAGATCGCAGACGCTCTGCTCATCCTTCTCTATGAGCAAGGCGGAAAAGGTCACGCCCTGCGGGCGGCGGATACCTATGAACCCCTCGCTGACTTCTTCAACTTGAACAACAGGGCGCGCTCGATCACCCGAGCCGAGTACCTTCACGATGGCCGGAACACACCATACTGGCATATTCGAGTTCACGCTGCGCGCGAGAGACTCGTCAAAAGAGGGGATCTTCATCGTCACGCCGGATACGCCTTCTGGAAGTTGACTCAGCAGGGCAGGCGCAGTGCTAAGCTGGTCACGGCAATAGCTGCGCATCGAAATCGGGTTCCGTAGCGGCGCTTGGTTCATTGAGGCGGCAAAAGGCTGATCGCAAGAGGGAGGTGCGCTGCGGACGGAAATGGCTTCGCTCGTCGGGAGCGAAATCATTGCGGAGCGAGGCGGTCATTTACGCAGACCGCATGGCGAATGCGCGAATGCGGGCTGCACGGTCAATCCCCGCAGCATCGCGGAAGACCCAACTCTCACAGGTCATGGAGGCGATCGGGCTATGAGCAAAAAGAAGGTTCCGTCCCGGATCGAATCTCAACTGGCGGGTCACATCAGCAATCCCGCCGACTACGCCGCCGATGCCGGCCACGGCGTCGCCGGCCCGCTGGGCTTCCCACCGCAGAGAGCGCTCACCGAGGCGGAGTCGCGGGAGCTGTTGAAGGTCGCGCTGTTTCTCCGCGACGCGCAGGGGCGGCTCAAGAAGATGGCGCCATGCAGCGAGCGTAACGCGCTGGAGAAGGCGTTCCGGCAAGCGCGGAGCGACTTGTGGGACCAGATGATCGACCACGGATTCGTGGAGTACGTGTGGCCTGGCAAGCTGCGCGTCCGGCTGCCTGGGCTCGATCACAATCGGGCGTCGCCCAATTCCCTCGAGTTCTCAGCGCCCTAGCGAGCCCTATTTAGGGCTAGGCGTGGACTTGCAATGTTGAGGCCAGCTTCTATATAAAAAGGCGACATAGTCGCGCACCTCGCGCGAACCGGCCCTCACGAATCGACGAGCCGGCTGTTCTTCCCACCCTGGGAGAGCGCCGGCTTTTTGCATGCGCGTCTCCCGCAGGCCAATCGGAGACGCGTGCATGTCTTCCAGTCTGTCCTCGCGATACGGCACGAGCGCCGAGCGCGCAGCACAACTGCCCGCCGACCCGGAAGTGCTCACGCTGCGGCAGTGTGCAGCCGTCCTGCAAATTCACCCTGTCACACTGAGCATTTGGCGGCGCGAGGGAAAAGGGCCGCCCGCGTGTAATTTGGCGGACTCGGATAAGGCTGTCCGCTATCTCCGGAGCGACGTACTCGCGTGGGTCGCTATGCAGCGGCGTCCCTCGAAGAAGGTCTGTCGAAAGAGGGAAATCGCTGCTGCGCTCCAGGCTGAGGGGGAGGCTGTCAGTGTTTAAGGCCGTACCCAAGAACACGGACCGAAAACTGGCTACGCGTGCGCCTAGGGTCACCAGCAACTTCTTGCAGTGTGTTCCGACCGGCTTCGCGACGTTCATTCGCGATCCAGTCTGCGGTGGATTCGTCGACCACATCGTGGGCGGGGACAATGACGTGGCGGTGCTGCTCGCCGAGCTTCGCCAGCGATTGCCGGCGCGCGTCAGAACGCGTCAACAGCTGAGAAAGTGGGTGGGCTACGTGTGGTTGCCCAGCACCATTCACCCGGTCAAGCGCGGACGATCTTATTGGCAGCGCTGCGCCTCGATCATCTGGAAGATTTACACAACGACGGCGGACCTGCGCCGCCGCACCAAGAAGGCGATCCAGAAGGAGATGGAGCGAATCGCGAGGGCCGACGAGCGGCGGTGCGCGAAGATGCTGGCCGCGCGTGAGCGGCGCAGGGCGCGGCGCGAAGTGAAGATGCTGGCTACGTGCCCTCATCGGATGACCCGCGCGCAAGCGCCAAACAGAGAAGCTTCGAAATCGCCTTCCGGGCACGCGGGCCGCTGTGCGTCAACCCAACAGGAGTGAGCGTGATGAACCTTTGTCAGACCCCCCAGGTATCCGAGGAAACCGAATGCCCAGGATACAGCATGCCGCCTGAAACGCGCGAACAATGCCAAGCGGAGATCGATCACCTGCGCCGTGACGAGCCAGATTTCGATGAACTCCTCGTGGATGCCATCGATCCGGACACGCGTGAGGTCGTCGCGCGACTGTACCTCCAATTCCGTTCGCCGTTCCGCTCTAGGCGACAGGAAGGCTACGCGATGACCCATCAAGACCCGGCTAAGCCGCAGAAGTGGCAATATAACTATTCGATGGATGAAAACGATCCGGCGCAAGTGCTGCATGCGTTTAACTCCAAGTACCGGGCGATGAAGCTTGAATTGTTTCTGTCGAGCAGCAGGCAGCATGAAAAGATGCGCGATGCGCAGCTTCGTCGCCGGGCAGAGCAGGCAGCCGATCAAGACGCCGGCCGAACGCACTAATCGAGAGGCACGGAAACGCATGCTCCGTTAATGAGGGTGGTCACATGAATCCACATTATGGAGAGGCGAACGGCGATCGCGTCCCGATCTTCGATGACCCGCAGTTCGAGCGGGCGGTCGCGCGCATCGTGCGCCGTCTCACCGCGCTCGACCGGTGGATGGCGCCCAAGGAGATCGCCAGCTACGCACGCGTGTCGAAGGATCACGTGCTTCGCGCTCTGCGCTCGGGCGAGATCGAGTCCGTTGGTTCGGGCCGGCTGCGGCGCGCGCGGCAGTCCGCCGTCGACCGATGGCTGGCCAATGCAAAGAAGAAGGGGCGGGCCGATGGTTGATGGAATCGCTCCAATCCGCCGGCCCGCAATTCGCGTGCCCGGAGCGGCCAATGAACTTCGTGGCGTTCCTGTCTTTCGTGGAGGAGCGCGTGCAGCTGGCGCTCAACCACGAGGTGGCGGCTAGCCGGATCGAACTTAAGACGACCCCAACGCGCACATGGGATGTAACTGTGCGCTAAAGATGGTGAGTCAGATGAGTAAGTCCAAGAAGCGCCAGGCGCGACAAGTCATTCATGCAACGGACTGCGTGCAGCAAGCGGCATCACTAGCGTCTGCTCGGCGCTTAAAGCAACGGAGCCCCCGATGCGAAACCCTCGATGAACTGATTGACTACGCGGCGGATGTCGCCCGCGAGCTATTCGGTCGTCAGGGCTTTCTGGCTCCGATTTATCTATGCGAGCAGAAGAATGGCGACCATTGGCTCGCGCTGCCAACCGAATATGGAGACGATAAGGACCTGTTGGCCGGAACGATGAGGGAAGTCTTCAAGACGCATGACGTCCAACGCTATGTCTCCATTACGGAAGTGTGGACGAGCGCGTTGCCGCCAAAGGATGGCTCGTCGCTTGCCACAAATCCTGACCGCGGTGAAGCTTTGTGGCTCTGCGCGGAGGACAAGGTCGAGACGCGAGCTGCCGAGATGACCATTCTGCGACCAAAGCGGGGCAAGCCTAAGCTCTCGTCCCTTCGCAAGTTCCCGGGCACGTTCGCAATCGGCGGCCGCCTCTCCGGCCTGCTGAGTGAAGGAGACGAGGAGCGGCGTCCCCGAGTCGTTTTTACCTGGCACAACCATCTCGACCAGCGATCGAAGATGCGCGGCAAGTCTGACGCAGGCGCAGCGGCCGGTGAAGGAACAAAGCGGGATTGTTGCGGAAGTTCCGCAGCGCTCGGAATCCGAGGGGCGTAGGTTATCCTACGCCCTCGGAGAGGATACTCCATACGTCAGGCAGCCCGGCGGGGATGGTCATGCATAAAACGTATATCGGTCCTCATCAGGCGAGCGCGCTTCGGGCGAACGGCCTGTGGGATCCTAAGACGATGACCACTAACCGTGCAGAGGCCGCATCATCAAAGGTCGCCTCCACGAATCCACAGATCGAGGCTGAGCTCCCGCAGGAGGGTCCAGCACTGATGAAGCCGCCGGTGCGTTCCGATATCTTCGTAATTCGGGAGCTGGGAGAGTCAAACTTCAAGCCGTCCGCCGGGCAGCTCGATAATAATGAGAAGCTGAATGCAGATGAGGGCAACGCCGGCCCCGGCGCGGTGGACCTGCTCCTAATGCTAGCACCCGAAGGACCATGGACCGTCCGCACGATCTCCGCGTTAGAGGGCGGAGTTCCTCAGCTTCCGAAGAAGCTCGGCTATCGTGTTGGCCCCGACAATGCGGACGACCGCGACAACGGACTCTATGGTTGGGCGGGGGCCGCCGAGGCTGGCATGCACAACTGCTACCTTCATGTCGCGATCGGCCCGGACGGAAAGGCCAAGCTCCGCAAGGAAGATGTCATCGGCTCGCGCGCGGTATGGGTCGATGTTGATCCTGATCCGAGTCGGTTCGAACAGTCACGCGCTGAGATTCTCGCGGCGATGCAGGCCGAAGAGCCGCCGTTCTCGTGCATCGTAGATTCTGGCAACGGACTGCAGGCGTACAAGTTCATCGAGCCGTATCGAATCGATGGTGACCCGCCACGCATCAAGGAACTTGAGCGGCGCAATTACCGAATCTGCCAGAGCCTGAAGCAGCGGCTTGCGCCGGGTATCAAGATCGATTCGTGCCATTCGGTCGATCACCTTATGCGCCTGCCCGATACGACCAACTTCATGACCGACAAGAAATTGAAGAAGGGATATCCACCCGGCAATCGGCAGGCGCGCATCGTAGCCTGGTATCCCGAGCGCATTTACAAGCTTGCGAACCTTCCTTCTCATACGCTCCCGGACGAGGGCAAGTCCGACAACGCCAGCATCTCACAGCAAAACGAAGCTG
>WNFC01005068.1_pt1 | contig 14401 bp, 13 predicted proteins | sample 5400541 | NCBI WGS metagenome assembly WNFC01 (sample SAMN13153342, study PRJNA577476) | soil metagenome | isolation source: 120 cm saprolite under Douglas fir tree site 2 hole 2 replicate 1 | place: USA:California | collected 2015-04-18
CACGGTGTCCGAGGGCAGGGGATCGGCCGACACGTATGCCGACATCGCTGACGTACAGGCCGTGCTGGCCGGTCGTCGTGACGCCTTTGGCGACAAGTACGCGTTCCTCGCCCTCGACGGGCAGGCCGCGGTCGTGGACTGGGTGGGGCCGGTTCGACGTGACGACCAGACGGTCACCGGCGCCATCCTGCTGGACCAGCCCCTCTCCGGCATCGCGGAGGGGATCCGCGGGTCGCGCGCCAGCGATCTCGCGTTCTTCGATTCCGGCGGGCACGCGCTTTTCTCCTCCCTGGTCGGTCAGACCTCCTTGGCGCCGTCCGCGCAGGCGGCAGTGTCGGGCGAGCATCCAGTCCGCATCCTCGAGACTGTGGCGGGCCACGCCTTCGGTCTGCTGGTGAGCGACTGGCGCCTGCGCAGCCGCCCGGTCGGCTACATCGGCGTGGTGCTCCACGCCGACGCGTGGCAATCCGGGCTCAGTCAGCTGCGACTGTTCCTGGTGCTGCTTTTTGCGGCCGCCTCACTGCTCGCCTTGCTGGTGGGCGTCGCGCTGGCGCACTACATCACGCGGCCAATCGACGACCTGGTGGGAGCGATCCGCCGGGTGGGCACCGGCGATCTCCGGCATCGCGCACCGACCGGCCCCCGGAACGAGATCGGATACCTGGCGTCAGCCTTCAACGAAATGACGGCGGGGCTGGAGACCAAGAGCCAGCAACTGGAGCGCGCCTACCTGTCCACGCTGGAAGCGCTCGCCCGGGCGCTCGACGCGCGGGATCCCTTCACGTTCGAAGGCTCGTCGCGGATCGCCGCCATCTGCCAGGAGATGGCGCTGGCCATGGATCTCGCTCCCGATGAGCGGCAGGCGCTCCATCGCAGCGCCCTCCTGCACGACATTGGCGAGCTGGGCCTCGATGACCGGATCCTGCGCAAGACCGGCCCGCTCACGGAGGACGAGTTCGCGACCATCCAGAGACACCCGGTGGTCGGGTACGAGATGCTGAAGGGCCTGCCTTTTCTCGCCGGCAGCCTGGTCGGCATCCGCCATCACCACGAGCGCTGGGACGGGACCGGGTACCCGGACCGGCTCAAGGCCTTCGCCATTCCCCTTCTGGCCCGCATCCTGGCGGTGGCTGATGCCTTCGATGCCATGACGTCCGACCGGGCACACCGCAAGAGCTTCTCCTTCGAGTTCGCCGCGCGCGCGCTCCGAGCCGGAGCCGGGAGCCAGTATGACCCAGCGGTGATCGATGCCTTCGATTCGCGCGCCGAGGTGATCATCGATCGGATGAAGGAGATGGGAAAGCAGCCGACCCCGCACGCGGGGGATATCCGCTCTCTGGAGGAAACGGGATGAGCGTGCTCCGGCGGTGGGCGATCCGAATCGGGACGGCCCTCGGCATCACCCTGGGGTTCTGGGTGGTGGCACTGGTCTCGTCGACCATTCCAGCCCTGACCGTCCTGAGCAACAACGTGCACGGGCTGAGCCTGGCCGACTACCGGGTGACCCCCCTGCGGCATTTCGCCCCCCTCTCCAACCGGGTCGTCCAGGATGTCCAGCAGGACCGAGCAACTGGCCCGACTCCCATACCCAGCCCTACGTCCGGGCCGGGCCCGGTTCCCACCGCGACGCCCAGCGTCGTGCCCAGCGTCGCGGCGACCCCGCCTCCTCCCCTCCCGTCGCTTCCCCCGCTCCCCACGCCGACTCTACCGCCGCTGCCCACCCCGACCCTGCCCCCGCTCCCCACCCCGACCCCCACCGTCCCTCCATTGCCGACCCCGACCCTGCCCCCGCCGCCTCCGCTGCCCTGACCGACCGCGCGCCGGAGACGGCGCCCGGTTCGGGCTAGGACGAGAAGAGAAGCAGCGCCCCGTTCCGAGTTAGCGCACCCTCAGTTGGGGCTGGAGGTCGGCGAGAAGAACTCGAAGGGCCCGTCCTCCAGGCCGGCGCAGGTCCGCTCCCGGTGCCCGCCACCACCGGCACCTGCGACCTGGGTGGGAAGGCAGAACAGGAGATAGGGATCCTCGTACACGGCAGTCGTCCCTCGGAAAACGAGGAAAGGGTCGGAGGTCCGACGGCGGACCGGCGAGGCAAAGAGGGAGCAGCTTCCTCGGCTGATCGCCACTCGCTCGTTGACCGCCTGGCCGCTCTTCATGGAAGAAGCCTATCGACCGGGGGAGTCAAGCTCGCCCTCATTTGGCACTGTCTCTGCCCCCTGCAAACGCAGTGGAACCGCGTCGGGATCTACGCAGCCGGCTTGGCCGAGGCTCCGGCCACTGGGACCCAGTACTCGACTACGGCCCCTGCGCCTGGCGCGCTTTCCATCTGGAGCCAGCCACCGGCCGTTTCCGCGCGCTCGCGCATGGCCGCCAGTCCGAGGTGTCCTGGACGGGCGCGAGTCGCTTCCTCCAGCACGAAGCCGCGTCCATCGTCCTGGATGTGGACCAGGATGCCGCCGGGCTGGGACGCCAGTGAGACCGTCACCTTTCTCGCCTGGGCGTGTTTGCGGACATTGGCCAGGGCCTCCTGGGCGATCCGGTAGATGATGGCGCGGGCTTCCTGACTCAGTTCGCCTTCCAGGTCCTCCTCGACCTCATAGTCCGGGCCTCCGTCAGCGCGCATCTGGTCCAAGTACATGCGGATGGCCGGCGCCAGCCCCTCCTGGTCGAGCGCGACCGGCCGCAGGTCGAAGAGCAGGCGCCGCAGGCGCGTGATGGCCTGGTCGATGGTGAGGTCCACCTGGGCAAGCATGTCCAGGTGGCGCTGGTCCCTGGTCCCCGCCCGCAGCAGATGGAGACGGATCTTCACCGCAAACATGGTCTGGATCGAATCGTCGTGAATGCCGTTGGCGATCTGCCGTCGCTCTTCCTCCTGGACGGTGACGAGGCGGGTGAGCAGGGCCTGGCGCTGCCCTTCCGCCTGGTGGCGGGCCGTGACATCGCGGGCGATGGTGAAGGTCCGCGCCCCGCTGCCCGCCGTCGTCGTCAGCTGGGCCGCCTCCAACTCGATTCGCCGGCCGTCCTTGTGCCGGATCGCCGCATCGAAGCGAGAGGGGCCGGGCGTCTTCATGATTTGGGCGATGCGGGCCTTGAGCTCCTCGCGGTCCTCCGCGGGGACGAGGTCGTAAAGGGACGCCATGCCGTCCAGCTCCGCACGGCTGTAGCCGGTCACCTGCGGGATGGCCGCATTCATGAAGATCGGCTTCTCGCCCTCGGAGACGATGACCAGGTCGCCCAGGTCGCTCTGGGCTTGGATCAGCGCCTCGAAGAGCTCGGTCTGCTCGTGCAGGGCCGCCTCCACCTGCTTGGCCTCGGTGATGTCGAGCGCCACCCCGATGGCGCCCACCAGTTCGCCGTGGCCGTCGCGTGAGGGACCGTAACTCACCGCCAGCGTGCGGTCCGCTTCCCGGATGGTTGCCTGCACGGTCTGCCCCGACAACGCCCGGCGGACATACTCGAGCACCTCAGGGCGATCCGCATACAGCTCCTTCACGGACCAGCCGACCCATTGTCCCGGCCGCCGGCCCAGCGCCACCAGGCCGGCCCCTTCGCAGAACGTGATCTGGCCGGTGCGGTCAAAGGCGATGAGCACGACTGGTGCGTTCTGGACCATCGTGAGCAGACGCTGTTGGCTGGCGTCGAGCGCGTCTTCCGCCCGTCGGCGGTCGCTTGCTTCCCGCCGCCACCGCTCGCGCTCCCGCTCGAGTGCCAGGTTGGCAGCAGCCAGTCCCTGGCGCAGGGCCCGCCACCGGGTGGCGATGACCGCGCTGGCCACGGCGACCACGAGCACCACCGCGCTGCGGACCAGATACGCCCAGGTGGGCGGGCTCGAGCTGAACACGGCCGCCACCTCCCAGACCCGGGCGCCCAGCACCACCAGGAAGCCGACGAGAAAGCCCACCGCCCCTATCCAGCCGTATGCGGCGGCTGCTTCGATGGCCACCAGGGTGTAGATGAGGAAGGTGGTCTGAGTATCACCGCCAGTCAGCAGCAACCAGGCGGTGCACGCGCAGAAGTCCCCGGCCAGCCCCAGGACCAAGCTCGGCTCCACCAGCCGCGCCCCCAGGCGGCCGGCCAGCGCGGCGGGCAGGTTGTACAACGCGATGGCCAGGGTTACCCCCAGGGCCGCCGGACGCGACAGTGGCACGGGAGTGACGAAAAAGGTGAGGAGAAGGCTCACCGTGACCCCCACCCAGCGAAGCCGCGAGATGAGGGACCCCAGCGATCGGCGCTCGCCTGGTTCCGTATCTCGAGTATCCTCCGCAACGCAAGAATGCCTGCATGGGACTTTGGTAAGGTTCTCGTCGCGCAAACGTGACAACTCAGTCGCGTCTCCCTGACGGTCGGCCGCACGCAAGGTGGTCCCCGACCTCTCGTTACCCCCTCGACATCGCATGCCAGAGACGCAGCCGGCTGAGCCGATCCGGGTGCTCATTGTCGAAGATCACCGGCTGGTGGCGGAGGGCCTCGAGGCTCTGCTGAGCGCCACCAGCGACATCCGATCGGTCGGGGTTGCCGGAACCGTGGCCGATGCCGTCCGGCTGGATGGGGCAGTACACCCCGATGTCATCCTGATGGACTTCCGCCTGCCGGACGGGACAGGCGCCGATGCGACCGCCCAGATCCGGCGACAGCATCGAGCGGTCCCCGTCCTGTTTCTGAGCACCGACGACGGAGAGGACACGCTGATCGCGGCCGTCCGAGCCGGTGGGTGCGGCTATTTGTCCAAGTCCCGCGCTGCGACGGAGGTCGCCGCGGCCGTTCGGCGGGCCGCCGAGGGGGAGATGCTGATTCCCGCCGCCCAGCTGGCCGCCCTCCTGGCTCGCGCCCAGGAGCAGTCCCGGGATGAGGCGGAGCGGAGCCGGCTGCTCGCCGAGCTCACGCCTCGCGAGAAGGAGATCCTGCAATTGATGGCCGACGGTCTCGATAATCGGGCCATCGCGGATCGCCTCTCCATCGGCTTCACCACCGTGCGCGGACACGTCCAGCACATCCTCGAGAAGCTGGATGCCCATTCCAAACTCGAAGCGGTCGCCCGCGCCGCCAAATACGCGCTGCTCTCCCGGTAAGAGTGGCGCCGCCCCCCTGCAAGTGCACTGTCAAAAGGCGCTTCGCATGAAGCGCGACTCTTTCGCCCTCGCCGGGTAGGCTTGGACCATGGCGCTCTCAGCCAACCTGACACGGGAGGCATGGATCCAGATCGAACTTGAGACTCGATTGCGGAATCGCCTGGCGCAGGCAGTCCCCGATCTCGACGACGACGCGCCGATCAGGCTTGGAGAGCGGCACGGGCCCATCGCCCCGGCCGACCGGCCGGGAGAGCGCGATTGATGCGGATCCTGGTCGCCGATGATGGGCCGGCGGCGCGTGCCCTGATGCGAAGGCTGCTCGAGCTCGAGGGCTACATCGTGCGAACGGCCCTGGATGGACTCGAGGCGATCGAGGCCGCGCGCCAATGGCAACCCGATCTTATCTTGATGGACCTCCACATGCCGGTCTGTGACGGCATCGAAGCCACACGCACGCTGCAGGCAGATCCCGTCACCTCCGAGATTCCGGTCATCGCCCTCACCGCCAGCAACGATCCGCACGAAGTCCGCGGCGCCTTCGAGGCCGGCTGTATCGGCCACCTCTCGAAACCGATCGAAGTGGCCCACCTGGTGCGCCAACTCGAGGCATGGATTCGGGCGCGCCGGGCGCCGGTCGCCGTCTAGCCGGTTTAGTCTCCTCCCCCTCACCGAGAGGGTATCGGCTACGATAACCAGCCATGATCCTGGCGGGGAAGAAGATCCTGGTCACCGGCGTCCTGACCCCAGCCAGCATCGCGTACGCGATCGCCGAACACGTGCAGGCGGAGGGCGCCGAGATCGTCTTGACCAGCTTCGGCCGAGCCATGAGCCTGACGGAGAAGAGCGCGCGCCGGATGAAGAAGATGCCCGACATCCTGGAGCTGGACGTGACCAACGAACCCCAGATCGCCACCGTGGCCCAGGAGCTGCAGCGGCGATGGGGCCGCCTCGATGGCTTCGTGCACGCCATCGCCTTCGCTCCCGAGGATGCGCTGGGCGGCCGGTTCCTGACGACGCCCTGGGAAAGCGTGGCCACGGCATTTCGGATCAGCGCCTACTCGCTGAAAGCGCTGGCCGCGGCCTTCCTCCCGTTGATGCGCGAGCATGGTGGCAGTATCGTCAGCCTCGATTTCGACAACTCCACCCAGGCCTGGCCGGTCTACGACTGGATGGGCGTTTGCAAGACCGCCCTGGAGTCGGTCACCCGATACCTGGCGCGCGACCTGGGCCAGTACAAGATTCGAGTCAATGCCCTCGCCGCCGGGCCGTTGGAGACGATGGCGGCCAAGGGCATCCCCGGGTTCGGCCAGTTCCGCGACACGTGGACCACGCGATCGCCGCTCGGTTGGAACACCGGCGACCGCACCCCGGTGGCCAAGATGGCCTGCGTGCTGCTATCGGACTTCACGACCGCGACCACCGGCGAGATCGTCCATGTCGACGGCGGCTACCATGCCATGGGCGCCGAACTCGTCAAGCCGCCCCCCGACTGAGGGACCTGGAGGAGGAGGAAGGCTATGCGCCGATTGAGCACCGTCCTGGCGACGCTCGCCAGCCTGGGTATCCCGTTGCAGGGCCCCGCGCCCACCCTGGCGGCAGGCGGGTACGCGACCAGCAACGCCGGCATCGCCAACGTGCAAGCGTCGACCGTGCCGGTGGCCAAGGCCTGCCCCGCCGCGGCGGACTGGCTGCGAGACTCGAATGTCTGCTCACACCGCTGGTCGACCACCGGCAACGATAAGAGTGAGAGCGATCTCCAGGTCGACCCAACGAATCCAGATCACCTGGTGGGTCTGTCCAAGGTGTTCTGGTCCCCCCACGACTACCTGTTCGACCTCGAGTGGTTTGACTCTGAAGACGGCGGCAAGACCTGGTCCTCCGGCGAGCTGCCCGGCTACGATCAGTGGGCCGCCGCCACCGACCCTACCCTGGCCTTTGATAGCGAGGGCAACCTCTACGCGCTCGTGCTGGCCTTCAACTTCGTGATCGAGCCCAACGGGTCGCACAACTGGAGCGTCGGACAGACGGAACCGCTGCACCTGAATGACGCGGTCTTCCTCTCCCGCTCCCTCAGGGGACGGGACCGCGTGGGCGTCGATTGGGAGGTGCCCGTGCTGCTCGCCACGTACAAGAGCAGCGGGCTCGGTGTCAGCGCCGACAAGCAGTGGGTGGGCGCCGACGTTTACGGACACCACAAAGGGTCGGTCTATGCCGCCTGGATCCGGCTGGATGGCGCTTCGTTCAGCGCCGAGGACGTGTTCGCGGTCTCCAACGATTACGGGGCGAGCTTCACGCCGCCGGTGGCCGTGGTCACCTCCGTGTCACCCCACTTCACCGGCGATCCCTATGTCTTCACCGGACCAACCGGCAGCCTCTATTACAGCTTCGACCTCCTGCCGCCCAAACAGAGCTACGGCACCAGCGCCTTCGGGGTCCTGGTCTCCCACGACAACGGCAACAGGTTCAGTGCCCCCGGCCAGCTGATCCAGAGCACCATTGCCAACCAGAGCGGCCAGTCGCTGCCCGACACCTACCGGGACGGCACGCCCTATTCCATCACCGCCGACCCCGTGAACGGCCACCTGTTCATCGCCTACGAACGGTTCGGCACCGGCACACCCAACCGCAACCAGCTGCTGGCCGAATCGATGGACGAGGGTGCCACCTGGCAGAGCCTCGGCCAGATCGACGAGGCCGTTTCGGGCGACACCACGCAGGCCAAGATCATGGCAGCGCGGAGCGGGCTCCTGGCGGTGGCGTTTTACGATCGCCGGCTGGCGTGCCCGGCCGGCGCCGGCACCGACGCGGGCAAGCTCGACACCTGCATCAACGTGACCATCCAGTTCTACACTGCCGATGGGCTGCCAATCGGGGCCAACCGGCGAGTAACCCAGGACGGATGGGACCCGAACCTCAATCCGGCACTGCCCGGCGGCCTGGGCGCGTCCACGACCTTCATCGGTGATTACTTTGGGGGCACGATGACGACGACGAACAAGGGTACCTTTGCGCACCTGCTGTTCGTGTCAACCTCCCCGACCCTCCAGGCTGGTGCGGTCCCTGGCGGTGACCTGACGCCGCCCTACCAGCAGCAGGTTTACGCGACCGTGCCGGCGCCCTAGTGGACTAGTTCCGTGTGAAGAAGATATTTCCGGGACCGCTCTCGTCGGGCCCTTCGCCCCAGGCGGCGAAGGCGTTCCCGGAGCTGTCCAGAGCCATCGACTGGTAGTCGCCGTATGGAAAGGGAAAGCCGGCCGGTTGGTCGATCCGGACCTCGGACGCCCACCCGGTCGCCCCGTCCGGGCTGGTGGTGAACCACACGTCCCAGGTGCCGCATTTCCCAGGCAGGGTTGCGGAGGTGCAGGTCGGGGCCACCCGGTTGTCCATCCAGGCGGCCCGTACTCCATTGGCGTCGGCCGCAGCGCTGGGGAACCCATGCATGCTCCCCACCGGCGCGCTCGACAGCTGGCCCCCGCCGAGCCAGTGTTGCCCGTTGTCATCCGAATACCTGGTGTAGATGCGCTGGGGGGCTCCCTCGGTCAGGCCCTTGTGGTAGACGGCGACCAGGCGGTCGGTCGCCTGTCGGGGCCGCGGCAGGATGGCAAGAGCGACGGAGGCGCCGAAGAAGTCGTAGCTGGCGCCGGAGATCACCGGTTCCGCGGCCGAGACGTCGATGGTCGAGCTCTGCCAGGTCGCGCCGTCATCACTCGATCGGGTCAGCAACAACGTGGTCGGCCCCTTGGCGATTCCCTGGTTGGCGATGGCGTCCCAGGTGAAATAGAGATTGCCGTGTGAGTCGAGCCCACCCGCGCTGGCCAGCGCGACGGTCCCACTGGGGGTCGGGACGTTGACGGGGGTGAACGGCTGATGCTCGATGTCAGGTGTGAACGAGACCATGCTCTGCACGAGGTGCTCGCATGCCACCCAGACTTTCGGCCCACTCGCCACCAGAATGTCCTTGTCGCATCCGCTGCCGCTGTGATCCAGCTTCGTGACCAGAAACGGCCCGTTCCAGCTGACGGAAGAGTCATCTGAGAAGGCCACCCAGATGGGACTGTCGACTTGATTCGAATCCATCCAGGAGGCGTAGAGCCGGTGCCGTCCGTCCGGCATGCGCGTGACCGCCAGCTGGGCGTCGGCTTGAAACTGCGCCTGGCAGACAATGCTGTGCGGCGGACCCAAGGTGGTTCCGCCGTCGGCCGATGACTGGAACACCATGTGCGGGTTGGCCGGCAGCGAGCAATCCGGCGGATTAGCCCCGAAGTGCATCCAGAAGACATAGACGTGCCGCCCATCCACCGCCACCGCCGGCTCCCAGTCGTCCCCCTGGGCGAACCCGAGCTGGAGCGGCGGACGGAACGTCGTCGACTGGCTGGCCGCAGCCGGCAGGCTGACGCTGCTCACACCGAGGACGATCGCGGCGCTCACCAGGCGTAACCGACCGAGCCAACTACGCATCGCGTCCCTCCTCCTCGCCGGCCCGGGGTCGGCGTTGCCCGTATTCAGTATGGAGAAATGTATGGAGCCGGTCGATCTCAGACTGGGGGACTTGCTGGGGTTTGCCAATCAGCCCCGCCAGGAGCGCGACCCGAGCCATGTGCTCCACCGTCACGGCGGCGCTGTAGGCCAGGTCGAGGCTCTCGCCGACGGCCAGAACGCCGTGGTTCGGCAGCAGGACCGCCCGGTCCGGTCCGATCGTTCCGTCGCTGCGCACCGGGCCGCCCAGGAAACCGGCGGCCTCGACCAGTACCGGCGGGATGTCGCGCTGGACGACCGAGAATGCCGTGGCGTAAGGCGAATGCGTGTGGATCACGGCGTCGATCTCCGGCCGGCTTCGATAGATGGCGAGGTGCACGGCGGTATCGCTGGATGGCTTGAGGCTGCCGCCGCGGACCTGGCCGTCCGAGTCGACCAGCACCAGGTCGTTGGGCTCGAGCCGGTCATAGGCGACCCCCGACGGCGTAATCCAGCACTGGTTGGTGCCAGGCTCGCGGGCGCTCACGTTCCCCGAAGTCCCGACGACCAGTTCCTGCGCTTGCAGGCGTTGGGCCACGTCGACGATCCGCTGGCGCACGCGGCGGGCGGTCAGCGGTTTCACCCGACCACGCCCTCCCCCAGGGCGGGACGGATCACCCGCCGCTCGGTCACGATTGCCGTGATCAGCCCGGCGGGGGTGACGTCAAAGGCCGGATTCAAAGCACGGGCGCCGGTGGGCGCGACTTGGTGGCCGTTGACCGACAGAACTTCGTCCTCTGGCCGCTCCTCGATCGAGATATCCAGGCCGGTGGCCGTGGCGGGATCCAGGGTTGACTCCGGGGCCGCCACGATGAATGGGATGGCGGCGTGCCGGGCGGCCAGCGCCAGGCTGAAGGTGCCGATCTTGTTGGCGACGTCGCCATTGGCAGCCACCCGGTCGGCCCCGACCACCACGGCGTCCACGCGGCCCCCCTGGATGAGCGCAGGCGCGGCGCCGTCCACGACCACCCGATACGGAATACCCAGCCGTTCGAGCTCCCAGGTGGTCAAGCGAGCGCCCTGCAGCAGGGGACGCGTCTCAGTCACCAGGACGTCGGCCACGCCACCCTGCTCATGGGCGGCGCGGATGATGCCCAGCGCCGTGCCCCACTCCACGCAGGCCAGCGAGCCGGTATTGCAGTGGGTCAGCAGTCGGAGTGATCGACCGAGATCCGCCTCTCGCTCGCCGAGGAGGTCCGCACCCCGTTGAGCCAGCGCCCGATTGATGGCGTCATCGGCCTCCAGCAGCTGCAGGGCCCGCTGCACGACGGCCTCTGGGCCTGCAGTCAGAAGCTCCCGGGCCTGGTTGATCCCCCAGCGGAGGTTGGTCGCCGTCGGGCGGGTGGCAGCCAGGGTGCCTGCGGCAGCGTCGACTGCCGACCCGATGTCCTGGCCCGCTTCCTGGGCCCGCCGCACAGCCAGCGCGAGCCCAAGCGCTCCGGCCACGCCGAGGGCGGGTGCCCCTCGCACGCGAAGCCGCGTGATGGCTTCCGCCAGTTCCTCCACGCAATGGAGCCGGAGGGTCCGCTCCTCGTGTGGCAACCGAGTCTGGTCGATGATCAGGATGTCGCGACCGTCCCAATCGATGGTGCGGGTCACAACCCTAAGCCTAGCCCGAATCCACCGACTCGAACTTGCATCTTGGGCGCGGGACGAGCGAGCGGTGCGTCGTCTCCTCCGCGCGTTCAGTTACGCACCGACGGGTGCGCGCCTTCACGTGCTCGGCGCCTCCTTCCGCTCATCTCGCCCCGCATCCCAATCTGCGTCGTCCGATCGGTGGATCCGGGCTCAGACCGTCGCCGGGTCTTCAACCAGGGCCTCCCGGTCGACGATGAAGCGGAGTTCCCCATCCACCGGCTGGACCAGGCTGGCGGGAACCCGGGGATCCCGACGCCGAACCGCCTGCAGGGCGCTCCGTTTGGCGGCGCCCTGGACCAGGAAGAGGACCGCCCGGCTGGCGTTGATCACGGGCAGGGTCAGCGTCAGCCGGTCCGGCGGTGGCTTGCTGGCCCGCACCGCCCGCACCCAGGCGCGTTCCTCGAGCAGCGCCGGGTCGCCCGGGAAGAGGGAAGCGGTATGGCCGTCCTCGCCCAGGCCGAGCAGGATCAGGTCGAAGCGAGGCCGGCCGCTGGCATCGCGCGGCAGGGCGGCCAGTTCGCGGGCGTACGCCTCGGCCGCCAGCGCACCGTCCGGTTGATCGACCGGAGCCGGGTGAATCTGCCTGGCCGGAATCGGGACGTGATCCAGCAGGGCCGCCCGCGCCATCGCGTAGTTACTGGCCGGGTCGTCCAGTGGGACCAGCCGCTCGTCTGACCAGTGAACCTCGACCGCGGACCAGGGCACGTCGTTGCGAAAGCCGGGGCCGCCCAGCACCCGGTAGCAGGCGCGCGGCGTCTCGCCGCCCGCCAGCGCCAGGAAGCACCGGGCGCGGGCCGCTACCGACGCCTTGATGGTGTCGGCGATCCAGCGGGCGGCGGTTTCGGCCAGGGCTTCGGGCCCGGGGACGACGATCACCGGCTGCAGCGCTTCAGCCACGGGCCGCGGCCGCCAGCGCCTCTTCGTACACCGGGTCGTGCCCGGGCAGGGTCAGCTCAATGGCCAGCAGCTCGGCCGCGCCACGCTGCTCCAAGCGCACCGTGCGGCCGCCCACGTCCTCGTCGCCGATGCGCGTCTCGGTGGCCAGCCGGCCGCCAGGGAGCTTGGTGATCGAAAACCGGGAGCGCCCGTCAGGGCCGTCGCTGTAGAGCATCAGCCGGCCGACGCCCGGCGGGAGGGCCGGGTCGGCCCGCACCACCCGCCCGACCGTGATCCCCAGCGACGCCATCCGGCTCTCCACCCAGCCGGCCAGGAGCAGCGCCTGGGTGCTGGGGCCGTCCGCCCCGTACCACACCGTCACCCCGTGCAGGCCGGCGAGGCGGGCCAGGGTGGCGGGCATGTCGAAGAACTGGGCGGCCAGTTGCCGCCACGGGAGCAGCCGCGCCCAGTTGAAGTCGCCAATCGCGCACCCCTGACGACGGCGCCGAGCCACCTGCAGCAGATGGGCCAGGTCGGCGGCCGCGAAGCCCTCATCGGTATCGACCACCAGCCGGTCGCCGAGTTCCGAGAGTTCGTTGAACAGCCGGCGATCGAAATCGGGACGGCCGGGCCACCACACCATGACCGGCAGGTCCGGAATCAAGAGCGGTTGAACCAGGCTGGCGAGGTGCTCCGCGATCGCGCCGTGAGCGTGCAGCAAGACCTGCTCGGTGACCACCCGATGCCCGCTGTCCAGGTGGGCTTCGGCGACGACGCCCGCCTCCAGCTTCATGGCCGCGCGTTCTTCCTGGGCGAGCAACACCAGTGTGCGGGACGGGTGGTGGATGGCCAGCTCGTCCAGCACCTGCGTGATCGAGCGGTAACGCGACTCCGACTCCACGACCGTGATCAGGTTGAGGACGCTGGCGCGCGCCTCGGCCGCGGCGTGCATCTCCGCCTCGCCGATCTCGCCGTCCGGCTTCAGCTTCCAGCGAACCTGGGCCAGTTCCTCCTCGATGGCGTGGATGTCGACGATCGGCTGGGTCTGGACCTCGCCGTGGTCGCCGCTCATGGCCGCCGCCAGCGGCGGCCGTCCCGCTCCATCAGGGCGTCGGCCGCCTCCGGCCCCCAGCTGCCGGCGGCGTAGTTCGGGAAGTCGGGCGGGGGCTCGGCCGCCCAGCCTCGCTCCATCTCGTCGGTCAATTGCCAGGCGCGCTCGACCTCATCTTCGCGGGCGAACAGCGTGGGATCCCCCAGCATGCAGTCGAGGATCAGCCGCTCATAGGCGTCCGGCGACTCGACCAGGAACGACGAGCCATAGAAGAAGTCCATGTTCACCGTGCGCAACCGCATGGTGGGGCCCGGGACTTTGGCCGCGATCTTCAGTGACGCGCCCTCGTGCGGCTGGATCCGCATCACCAGCACGTTGGGGCTCAGTTCCTGCACCACCGTCTTGGCGAATGGCTGATGCGGCGCCTTCTTGAAGGTGATGGCGATCTCCGACGCGCGGGTGGGCAGGCGCTTGCCGGTGCGGAGGTAGAAGGGCGTGTCCGCCCAGCGCCAGTTGTCAATGAACAGCCGGAGCGCGACATAGGTCTCGGTGAGGCTGGTCGGGCTCACCTCCGCTTCCTGGCGGTAGCCCTTGACTTCCTGGCCGGCGACCCATCCCGGCCCGTACTGGCCACGCACCACATCGTGGGCGACGTCCACCGGCCGGATGGACTTCAGCACCTTGACCTTCTCGTCGCGGACGGTCTCGGCATCGAAGTTGGCCGGCGCCTCCATGCCGGTGATGCTGAGCAGCTGAAGGAGATGGTTCTGGGCGATATCCCGGAGGGCGCCAGTCTGCTCGTAATAGGCGCCCCGCTGTTCGATCCCGATGTCTTCCGCGACCGTGATCTGCATGTGGTCGACGTAGCGCCGGTTCCAGATGGGCTCGAAAATGCCATTCGCGAACCGGAAGACCATGACGTTCTGGACGGTCTCTTTCCCCAGGTAATGGTCGATGCGGTAGACCTGCGGCTCCTTGAACACCTCGTGGACCGCGGCGTTGAGCGCCTGGGCACTGGCCAGGTCGTGGCCAAAGGGCTTCTCGATGACCACCCGGGTCCAGCCCGCCGTTTGGGCCAGCCCCGCCGTCCCCAGTGATCGAACGACGGTGGTGAAGACGCCGGGCAGCGTGGCCATATAGAAGGCGCGGTTGCCGGCGGTCCCGCGGGTCCGGTCCACGTCCTGCAGGACCGAGCTGATCCGAGCGTAGCCGCTCGGGTCCTCGAAGGCCATGCTGACGTAGTGCAGCCCTTCGC
>WNFC01005070.1_pt1 | contig 14398 bp, 14 predicted proteins | sample 5400541 | NCBI WGS metagenome assembly WNFC01 (sample SAMN13153342, study PRJNA577476) | soil metagenome | isolation source: 120 cm saprolite under Douglas fir tree site 2 hole 2 replicate 1 | place: USA:California | collected 2015-04-18
CCGGAATGAACGTCAGCATTCTGGCGATGTTCACTCTGTGGACTCTGCGGCGCGTCGGCTTGGGAGAGGTTGCAGCCAGCGCTTGCGCCATCATTTTGATCTTTGCTTACGCTGTTCTGACAAATATCGGCCCGCCTGTCTGGCGCGCGGCGCTGATGTTTGCGGTCTATCTGGCGACCCGGCTGCTGTATCGCGATCGAGCGATGCGCTTACATTGCTGATCGTTGAGCCGGAAGCGTTGTTTGGAGCGAGTTTCCAAATGACGTTTCTGTGCGTGGGGCTGGTCGCCGGAGTGGGAGTTCCATTGCTCGAGCGCACCATTGAGCCTTATTCGCGCGGGCTGCGCAATCTGGACGCTCTGGCTTACGACCGCTCACTGCCGCCGCGAGTGGCGCAGTTCCGGCTGGACATAAGGCTTCTTTTGAACCGGTTGGGGGCGCTTTTGCCGGGACGCGTTCCGCGAATTTTATTTCTGAGTGGACTGCGTGCACTTCTCGGATTCTTTGAATTGACCGTGATCTCCGGGGTTTTGCAGCTTGGCCTGGCATTGCCCATGGCGTTTTATTTCCACCGCGCAACTTCAGTTGCGATGCCGGCAAATCTGCTGGCAGTCCCGTTTCTGCAGCTGCTGATGCCGGCAGCGGTGTTGGCGATTGGCGTCAGCTATGTTTCGCTGTGGCTCGCGAAAATCCCGGCGGCGATTGCGGGATTTGCCTTGGAAGGCATTGCCGGAACGGTGAAATGGCCCGGCGGCCTGCGAGTCGCGGATGTTCGCGTGGCCACGCCGGATCTCGCCGCAGTCGTTTTTGCGGGACTCGCAATCCTTATTTGTGCCGCGCTGATGCGGCGGCGAGCATGGCTCTCCTTTGCTGGTCTGAGAGTACTTGCCGCGAGCGGATTCTGGATTTGGATAGTCCCGCCGCCACAGCAGATTCGGCAAGGTGTGATGGAGATGACTGCCATTGATGTGGGCCAAGGGGACTCTATCCTTCTTGTGTTGCCTGATGGCCGCAGGTTGCTGGTGGATGCAGGAGGCCTGCCGTTCTGGATGCATTCGCAGCTCGATATTGGCGAAGATGTGGTGTCGCCGTATCTGTGGGCGCGAGGGATCTCGAGGCTGGACGCCCTTGCCCTGACCCACGCCCACGCGGACCACATGGGCGGCATGGGGGCGGTGATTGCGAATTTTCGTCCGTGTGAGCTGTGGCTGCCGGAAGGCATTCCCGGCGAAGAAATCCAGACGCTGCTCACCGAAGCAAATCAGTATGGCGTATCAGTTCGCTACCGAAAAGCCGGCGACGCTTTCTCGTATGGCGGAGCAGCGTTTCGGGTATTGGCCCCTGATCCCGCGCGCCCGGTGCGATCTGCAAGCAAGAGCAAAGACTCGGCGCGCAGGAACGACGAATCGCTGGTAATGAAAATCAGCTTTGGAAAGACGTCTGCGTTGCTGGAAGCTGACGCAGAGAAAGGGACCGAGAGATTCGTTTCAACCGAGCAGCCCGCAGCGGATGTATTGAAAGTTGCGCATCATGGAAGCGCCAGTTCGACAAACGCTGATTTTCTGGCGGCGGTCAAGCCACGGTTCGCGGTGATCTCAGTGGGCGCGCGGAATGTTTATCATCATCCGTGAGCGGAAGTGCTGCAGCGATTGCAACAGGCGAAGGCGCTTACTTACCGCACAGACATGGATGGGGCTACAAGTTTCTTTCTGGACGGCAAGACGGTTACTTCTCAGCTTGCGGATCTTCACTAGGACTGGCGCTAGCCTCGTCTTCAACGGTTGCAAATTCGGCAGTTTCGTCGAGGTCCCTTCCTTCCGCAGCTTCTTCGGCGGGAGAACGGCGGTACTCCTCAATGAGCTGACGCGCAGCTGGCTCGTCTTCCTCGCGGACCAGAATGAGGGTGCCGCCAATGGGCAGTACATCCTGCGTGTTGTCCACGCCCCTGATCTCCGAGTCGATGCCGACGGATTCAAGCAGTCCCTTGACCACCAATGCCTCGGTGTCCTGATCGGTATCGAAAACGCGGACTAGCTTTTGGTTGGGTTTGGGATCTGGCGTTGGATTTGCGGCCATAGGAAGTGCCTCCTGCGTGATTCTTGATTCTAGACGAAATCGCACCCCGAGGGTGCCCCGTCTCTTCGATCGCGCTCAAGTCAGGCTGTTGTCCCTCCGTTTTTTGGAAAGGGCAGACCCTGCCCTGAGCGAAGTCGAACGGGCGGGGGTTTTTGCCCAGGGAGATGAGTGACCAACGTGCGAAGAGGTCACCAGCGTGCCATTGCTTCGCCTCGGCAGTCTGGCTGACAATGATCTGAAGAGCAAGATCGCAACGCGCGCCGCCATCAGAACATCTAACTTATTGGCCGGGAAGCCGTGCTGAGCAAGGCAAGAGGGACCCTTTGGAAGAAGCGCAAGCCAGCGAGGTTCAACAGGAAGCGCTCAAGATCCGCCGCCTGCAAATCATGATCAGCATGGTGATGTCGGTCATCAGTCAGGACCCAAACCTGACAATCGAAGAAGCCTCAGAGCTGATTGCCGGAACGAAGCGTGCCGCGCTGGCCATGTTTCCTGACAAGGAATTTGCCTACGACATCCTGTATAAGCCACGGTTGCAGAGGTTGATGAAGGAGAGGTTTAGGCTGCAATAGAGCGCGAGCCTCGCGGCATCCAGCGACGTCCCAGCAGTTTCTCCAAGCGTCGGAAGCCCTCGTCCACCCGTTGGCGTTCTTCGTCGCTAATCGGCAATTTGGGAGAGAAGCCGAACACAAAGTCACGGTAGTTTAATCACTTCCTTGATCCTTGACGAAACAATTTGTACGGCACGCTTTTTCGGACAAGAGTGTCCGACCCGCACGAGTTGACTTTGACCTTCGACCTGCCCTGGTACTAGACTCGGAACTCGGTGGTGCTCCCATGAAGACCTGTATTTTTCTGCTGGCAATTCTGTTTCTTACTCCCGCGGTTTTGGCCGACGACGAAGACCATCATCACGAAGAGATGACTGAGGCGCAACTGGGGACGGTGCACTTCCCATCGTCCTGCGCGGCGACGGTGCAGAAGCCGGTGGAGCGTGGCGTGGCCATGCTGCATTCGTTTTGGTACGAAGAAGCGGAAAAGGAATTCGTGCAGATCGAGAAAGACGATCCGAAGTGCGCCATCGCCCACTGGGGCGTGGCCCTGAGTTTGTGGCACCAATTATGGAACCGTCCGGATATGGCTGTGCTCGAACGCGGCGGGACGGAGCTGAAGCAGGCGCGTTCGCTTCATGCGGCAACCTCGCGCGAGCGGGACTACATTTCAGCGTTAACCGCCTTCTATGCGCATCCCGGCAGGCCTTATCAGAAGCGGGTTACGGCCTATTCGAAGGCGATGGAGAAAGTCTCGCAACGCAATCCGGACGACCATGAGGCGGCGGCGTTCTATGCATTGTCGTTGCTGGCCGCTGAGCCGGACCACGACAAGACAAAAGCAACCCGGCTAAAGGCGGCTGCGGTGCTGGAGAAACTGTTTGCCGAAGAGCCGAACCATCCCGGAGTGGCGCACTACTTGATCCACACCTACGACCGGACGGACATGGCGAAACTCGGACTGCCGGCAGCGCGGAAATACGCACAGCTTGCGCCGGCGGCTCCTCACGCCCTGCACATGCCAGCACACATTTTCGCCCGGCTGGGCCTGTGGCAGGACGATATTGATTCCAACGTAGCCTCCGTCGCAGCCACCCGAAAAGAAGCGGCCATGCATATGGGAGGCGAGGGACATCAGTTCCACGCGCTGGATTTTCTGGTCTATGCATATCTGCAAACCGGACGCGAAGAGGACGCGCGCAAGATCATTGATGACGTTCGCGCCATGCCGCCGATGCATGACATGTACGGGATGGGGTTTGATCCGACTAAGTTCGCACGGTCGGTGTTTCCGGCGTCGTATGCGCTGGAGTTGCATCATTGGAGCGAAGCGGCCGATCTTGCTGTGGTGAGCGGCGCCAGCGATTCGGATCAGTCGGTTACTTACACGGCGCGGGCGATCGGCGCGGCACGCAGCGGGAATGCAGAGCAAGCGCGCAAAGAGGTTGCGCAATTGGAGGCGATCCAGAAAAAACTTGAGCCGAACAAGAAAAAAGATGAAGGCGAGTATGAGGGCGTGACCGACGAATTGACCGTCGCCCGGGCGTGGCTGGCGTTTGCGGACGGCAAGCACGACGAGGCAGTCGCATCGCTGCGAACCATCGCGGACAAGGAAAAAGGCGAAGCTGAAGCGAGTCAGGGCGTCCCGGTGCGCGAGATGCTGGGCGACACGCTGCTGGAGGCGAACCGTCCAGAAGAAGCGCTGGCGGAGTATGAGGCGTCGCTGAAGAATGATCCGGGACGGTTTGATTCGCTGTATGGCGCGGCGCGGGCGGCGGAAGCGTCCCACAAGAACGACAAGGCCCGGGATTATTATTCGCAATTGGTTACGAACTGCAAGGGTTCTCAATCGGAGCGCGCGGAGTTGAAATACGCGCGCGAACAGATGGACAAAGTAGCACGGGTTACAGCGGAGCGCAGCGCGGTGGAAAGTCCTGCGACTCTTTCTCCGGCAGCAATGCTGATTCCGGATTCGCTGGCGAGTTCATGAAGCGGGGTTATTTCCCGCCGGTCGGCGGGGCGACCTTCTGCAATTGAAACAACAGTGCTGCGTGTCCCGGCGTGGATTTCATCCGCGTTGGGACGTGCCGTCCGTCATTTGTGAGCCGCACCCAGGATTGCTTTTGCCGCCATTGCCGCGATCATTAATGCGGTGCCCAGTGCGGCGTTGTATTCGCGATGTTTCCAATAGAGATCCCACGAGAAGGTGGCGGCGCTGCTCTGGTAGGGACGCAGGCGGGGAAATAATCGCGGGACATGGCTCGCATATTCGTCAAACTCCGGAAAGTGTTCGTGGAGAAATGCTTCCTCGGAACGGATTACGGGAACATAGATGGCAAAGAACATGGCAGCGGCGATCAGCGCGACCCACCAGCTTCGGGAAGCAATCGCAAAGCCAGCGGCCAGAACGAGAGATCCGAAATAAAGCGGATTGCGGGTGTAAGCATACGGGCCGCTGGTCGTGAGTTGTTCGTTTTTCGTAACGTGTCCTGATGCGAGTGCTCGGATCAGCAATCCGATCAAAGAAATGCAAGTGCCGGCGGCAATTGAACGAAATGTCGGATGCGCCAGCCAGATGTAGGCACCGGCAAACAGGAATCCCAGCGGGACGCGGATGCGCCGCGCGATTTTTTGCCAGCTAGGCATGAGGACTCCCAAGTAGGCGGCGAGCGGCGGAGATGACTTCCTCGGCGGTGATCTGCAGCAATCCGGGATCAGGTGCGCTGGTGTGCGACAACGAAGTCTGACTGGCTGGATTTCGCAGCACGATGCTATTGGTTCCGTAGGGGCCATTGCGGAGGGGATCGGTGGGGCCGAAAAGTGCAACCACTGGAACTTGGAGCGCGGCGGCAAGGTGGAGAGGGCCGGTATCGCCTCCGATAAACAGTCGAGAGCGACGGATGAGCGCGATGAGTTCAGTGATCGAACACAAAATCGGACGGGCCTTGTCGTTGCTGGCCGATTGCACCGCTCGTGCAATATCTTCTTCGCCGGGACCGCAGTTGATGAACGGGGTCAGACCGTCTTGCGCGAGCGCGCTGGCGACCTTGCCGTAGCGCTCGGGCGGCCACTGCTTTGCGCCCCAGCCAGTACCAGGAGTGATGATGACGAATGGTCTTTCTTTGTTCAACCCCAACAGCTTCCTGGCGATGTCTGCTTCCGCTTGATCATCATGTGGCAATTCGATCGAAGGAACGGGGAGCGATTTTCCCACGACGCCCTCGGCTAGAGAATGATATTGCTCGACGACGTGGGCTTTCGGTGTCGTGACGCGGCGGCTGTACAAAATGCGCGCCGGGAGTTCACGCGGACGTTCCAGGCCAACGATGGTGCGAGCTCCGGAACATCGGGCGATGGCTGCAGATTTCAACGCACCCTGAAAGTCCACGGCGATTTCATATTTCAAGTCTCGAACTTCACGGAACGCTGAGGAGATTTGTTTACGAGTGTCTCGCGAGAGCAACGATTTGCGCCAGACTTTGGTATTCACGGCATGGACAATATCCACCAAAGGGCGCGAGGGGCTAACCGGGCCGGACTTGGGGGAGTTCCGCGCGCAAAGCAGTTCCGCCCAGCGTTCTTCGACGATCCAGCCAATTCGCCCATCGGGCAGGGCATTGCGCAGAGCTGTGACCGCGGGCAGAGTGTGGATGATGTCTCCCATGGCGCCGAGGCGGACGATCAACAGGCTTTCAAGGTCTGCGGCGCTCACGGGCGGCGTTGCTCCGTCGAGCGTTGCCCCAGCCGATTGCGAATGATGTCAGTGGCGGAGTGGTCTTTGGGATCTCCGACAATCTCGACGCGTCCACCGCATTCGATGACGGTGTCGCGCTCGGGAACGCTGTCAGCGGTGTAGTCGGTGCCCTTGGCGTGAACGTCTGGACGGATCTCGCGCACTAACGAACGCACATCGTGCTCGGGGAAGATCACCACCGCGTCAACGTCGGCCAGAGCTGCCAGAATTTCGGCGCGCTCTTCCGCGGGCACCAGAGGCCTTCCCTCCCCCTTCAGCCTGCGCACAGAGTCATCAGAGTTGATGGCGACTACCAGATGGCCACCGAGTTGTTTGGCGGCGTGAAGATAGCGGACGTGACCGACATGGAGGAGATCGAAGCAGCCGTTTGCCAGGGTAATCTTCTCGCCGCGGGCGCGCCACGATTCTGTGCGGCGCCGCAATTCTGCGCGATTGACAATTTTGTCGCTGCTCATTTTCTGCAATTCGCAAACGCGCCGCGGAGTACCCTGATCTTCGCGGATTTTTCAACAAATCCAGTCTTTGAAACTAGCTGCAACCTGCCTTATCCGCGCGTTCCGCAAAATCCGCAGCCCGGTTTATCTCGCGTGAGGCGGAGAGTGCTCGATCGCCTCCAGCAGTTCCTGCTGCGAAACTGTGGCGGTGCCGCGCTTCATCACCACGATGCCGCCTGCGTAATTTGCCAGATGCGCCGCTTCTTCGGCGGTCGCGCCCGCCGCCAGCGCCGCGGTGAATGTGGCAATGACCGTATCTCCCGCACCGGTCACGTCTGTAACTTGATCGCCGCCGAAGATGGGAATGTTCACTGGCTTGTGCTTGCCGGAAAACGCCACCATGCCATCGCGGCCGCGGGTGATTATGAGCGACTGCAGTTTCATACGGGAAACGATCTCAGCGCCGGCAGAGCAAAGGCTGTCCCAGTCTTGTCCGATCTCGACTCCCAGCGCTTCCTCTACCTCGGGCTCGTTGGGAGTTGCGGCGGTGACGCCGGAAAATTCCAAGATGCGGTGGCGCGAGTCCAACACCACGGGTACGGAATTCGTCAGTGCCTTAGCGCACGTGGCATTCAGAATTTCAGGGGTGGCCGCGCCGTAGCCGTAATCCGAAACCAGCAGAGCATCCGAGGCTTGCAGATACTGGCGCGCTGCAAGAATCAGCTCACGGGTGATGTGACCTCCGGGTGCGGCTTCCGGTTCGCGGTCAACGCGCACCACCTGTTGACGCCAGGTATGCTGCATTCCGGCAAGAATGCGCGTCTTGGTTACGGTGGGATAGGTTTTGTCTTTCAGAATTCCGGTGACGGGGATGTGTTTGTGGCGGAAGCTGCGAAGCAGCAGGCGTCCGGCATCGTCGTTGCCTACAACCCCAACCGGAAGAACATTTACACCCAGGTCGGCAAGGTTATTTACCGCATTTGCGCCGCCGCCGGGAACTACCGTGCGCTCGCGATGCCGCAGGATGAGCACCGGAGCCTCGCGGGAGACGCGCGAGATTTCGCCGAACACGAACTCGTCCGCCACCATGTCGCCGAGCACAGTGATGGTGATGCGCGGGAATGCGGCGACGATCTTCCGCAGACGGTCGGCTTCTTTCGGAGCACGGGTCATGATGAAAAGAATAATCTCCAGAGCGATTTTCTCACGGCGATGGCCTGCGTTCCTGAATCACGCGCAAAATAGTATCCAGAACGTCAGCGGGTTCGAGAAGCTCCATGACTACGCGAGCGACGGATACTGGCTCAAGGGCGGAAAGGGACGGGCCGAGATTGATGGCGTCTTTCTCGGTGGTGATGAAGCCGCCGGCGCGGTGCTGCTCCCGCAGCGCCGCGAGGTCGTGGACATCGTTCTCTGTGTAGGAGTGGTGGTCGCGGTAGAACTTGGTGGCGACAGGCTGGATTCCAGTCGCTCGCAGCTGCTCAAGGAATTGATACGGGCGGGCGATACCGCAGAAGGCGACGGGCCGCGGCGGGGCCTCGGCAACGGAGGCGCTCCGCCGCAAGCGCCAGATGCGTTGTGGGTCTAGTCCCAGCGCGGAGTAGTTCGATTCTGCTGCCACCACCACGGCATCGGCGCGGCGCAACGACGAGCACGGCTCACGCAGGCGGCCTGTGGGCAGCAGTTGGCCGCGAACATCATCTGGCGCCAGCAGGACGATGTCGAGGTCTCGGGCTAGGGAGCGGTGCTGGAATCCATCGTCCAGAATATGCAGTTGCGGCCCGAACTTGCTCTCCGCGTAGAGACCTGCCAGATAACGGTTTTCACCGGCAATTACTGGGCAACCCAGGCGCTTCGCAATCAGGATTGGTTCATCGCCGAAGTCGCGTGGCGATCCTTGCGGGTCAACCGCCAGCACGCCTCGAGTCTTGCGACCATATCCGCGAGATAGAACGTCGAACGGAATGCCGCGCTGTTGCAGCAGTGAGCCCAGAAGGATGACAAACGGAGTCTTCCCAGACCCGCCGACGGAAATGTTTCCTACGCTGATCACTGGCCCGGACAATCTTTGGGCCTTGAGAACGCCGCGGTTGTACAGGCCATTCCGAGCCTGCACGGCCGCACCGTAGATTGCGCTGAGCGGGTTCACGCGGGTTTTGCCTGGTGCGATTGCTGCGTCAGCAATTCCTGCAACTTCTGCAGGGTGAGTTGTGTCGCTCCCCGTTGAGCTTCCAGCGTCTCGGAGGCGCGACCGCCCAGTTCCAGCCGCTGGTGCTCATCGGCCAGCAGTCGCAGGAATACGGAACTGAGTTCCGACGGGCTGACCACTCGGAGCGCATCGCGGCTGTGGAACAGCTCAACGATGTCGCGGAAATTCTCGGTATGTTTTCCGACCAGAATCGGTACGCCATGCTGCGCCGGTTCGATGATGTTGTGGCCGCCGCGGGGAACCAGGCTGCCGCCGACAAAGGCGATGTCGGCCAGGGCATAGAGACTGGAAAGCTCACCTATGGAATCAATCAACAGTACGCCGCCGCTCAGGGATTCTCCGTTCCACTGCGAGCGTCTCCAAAATTTGATTTTCAATTGTTGAAGCAGTTCCGCGACGTTGTCGAAACGCTCAGGATGCCGGGGAGCGAGCAGCATGACGGCTGCGGGGTTAGTGGTCAAAACATCCTTAAATGCGGCTGAGAGAAGCTCCTCCTCGCCTTCGACGGTGCTTCCGCAAACCAGAACCGGGCCCGAGCCGGATGCGGCCAATGCCGCTCGCAACTGACCGACGATGGGAGGAGAGGGAGGCGGAAGGACATCGTATTTGAGGTTTCCGCCTACCAGAACCCGATCTGCATCTGCGCCGATCTCGACCAGGCGGCGGGCATCTTCGGGGGCTTGCGCGAGAAAAAGATCCACACTGCGAAGTACGCTCGTAAGAACCTTCCTCCAACGCCTGTAGCCGGGAAGGGAGCGATCGGATATGCGTGCGTTGACGATCGCGACTCGTCCGCCGGACTCATGCGCAACTCGCAGGAGGTTCGGCCAAAATTCGGTTTCGGCAATCACAATCAGGGCGGGCCGTAGGGCGTCGACCCAGGGCCGCACGGAAAACGCGAAATCAAACGGGAAGTAGAAAACATTTTCGGCGCCGAAGCGAACGATGGCGAGTTTCTGTCCGGTGTCGGTGGTAGTAGAAATTACGACTCCGTAGTCCGGGAATTGAGCGCGAAGGGCAAGCACCAACTCGCTGACGGCGAGGACCTCCCCGACTGAAACCGCATGGATCCAGATCGAAGGCATGGAAGACTTCCGAAATCGCTCGGGCACTTGGCCGAGCCGTTGCCGCAGTCCCCGGCGATACTTGCCATGGCGAAACATTTCGAACAGCCAGTACGGACTTCCCAGCACCAGCACCAATGCCAGGAGCGCGCTGTAGAGGAAGTACATTAAGGAAAGGACATTCTAACCGTGAATCCCGACCGAGTCCGCACCGAGGCACCAAAAATGGCCTGGCCCCGCATCCTATATCCTGAGTTCCATATGAGAGGATTCACTCGCATTCGATTCTGGCCGGTGCTGGCCGTGGTGATGGCAGTGCCGTTGCTGTGTCTGGCAGCGAAGGAATTCTCCATGCCCAAGGCGCAGCCCGCGTTCAGTTATCCGGCGCGCGACCATCACGCGAAGGAGAACGTTACGGTTGCTCTGGATCCTTACGACGCTCCCCCTAAATCGAACATCTTCGTGGTCAATTATCGCGAGCACGACCTGCTGCCCATCCTGCTGGTGGTCACCAACGACGGCGACGAACCGATTGAGCTTTCGGGAATGAAGGCGGAGCTGGTGACCACGGACCGCACCAAGCTGAGTGCGGCTACAGAGGAAGACGTTCTCCGTAGAATTTCCCATCCCCACGCCTCTGGCGCGCGGGTCCCTGTTCCTTTTCCGACCAAGCGGGTGAAGGGCGGGGTGGATGCCAAAGAATTGAGCGAAATCCAGAGCGCGCAATTCAAGGCTAAAGCCGTGGAGCCGCGCAGGTCGCAGGTCGGATTTCTTTTTTTTGATGTCTCCGACCTTCAGAATCCGCTCGCGGGAGCGCACTTTTATTTGACGGGAGTGCGCGATTCGTCCGGCCACGAGCTGATGTACTTTGATGTTGAGCTGGGGAAAGCAGTGGGCGGTGGTCAGTGATCGGGGGCCAGTCACCGGAGGCCTCCTCCTGCAGGTGAAGCCGTCGCTTTACGTACTGATCACCACCCACTGGCCGCTGACCACTGCTTTTGCCGCTGCTCTATAATCTTCTTAATATGGCGACATCGGTGGAGAGTTCTGTGGGGGCGCGGGCCAAGTATGAGCCGGTGATTGGGCTAGAGGTCCATGTCCAACTGCTGACTGTGAGCAAGATATTCTGCTCCTGCTCCACGCGCTTTGGCGACCCGCCGAATACAAATGTTTGCCCGGTGTGCCTGGGGCTTCCTGGAGCGCTGCCAGTGCTGAATCGAAAGGCGGTGGAGTTTGCGACGCTGGCGGCGATGGCGCTGAATTGCGAGATCCGAGAGACCTCAATCTTCGCGCGGAAGAATTATTTTTATCCTGACCTGCCCAAGGGCTACCAGATTTCGCAGTATGACAAGCCGCTGGCTGAGCATGGATTTATTGATATCGAGACGGCGTCCGGGAAGAAGAAGATTGGCATCACACGCGTCCATCTCGAAGAAGACGCGGGCAAGAGTCTGCATGAAGGGTTTGTTGGCTCAAGCGACGCTACCGCCATTGACCTGAACCGCAGCGGCGTGCCGCTGATTGAAATCGTGAGTGAGCCGGATATCGCGACTCCCGACGAAGCTTATGAGTATCTGACACGGCTGAAGGAAATCATCCTGTACACCGGAGTGAGCGACTGCAATATGGAAGAGGGGTCGCTGCGCTGCGATGCCAACATCAGCGTGCGGCCGCGCGGACAGGAGAAATTCGGCACCAAGACAGAAGTGAAGAACGTCAACTCGTTCCGCTTCATTCGCGAGGCCCTGGAGTACGAGATTGACCGGCAGATAGAAGTGATCGAATCCGGTGGGAAGATTACGCAGGAGACGCGGCTCTATAACGCAGTCGAAGGCAAGACTTACGGCATGCGTTCGAAGGAGCAGGCGCACGACTATCGCTACTTCCCCGAGCCTGATTTGCTGCCGCTGGTTGTGGACGAAAAGTGGCGAGCGGAAATCCGCAGCACGTTGCCCGAACTTCCCGAAGCGCGGCGCAAACGCATGATCGCGGATTACGGCATCACCGCGCAGGACGCGCATGTGCTGACTTTGACCAGGGCGCTGGCCGACCAGTTCGAGGCGGCAGCGAAAGCGGCGAAGAATCCCAAGCGTGTCGCGAACCTGGTGCAGAGCGAACTGATGGGAAGGTTGAAGGCGCGCTGGCTTGAGATTGACCAATCACCGATCACCATGGAGGGCGTGGCCGAGTCGGCGGACCTGGTGGAATCGGGCACGATATCCGGGAAAATGCTGAAGGATTTGTACGATCTTTCCTTCGAACGCGGCAAGGACTTCCCTGAGGTCTATGAGGAAGAAGGGCGGCCCGAGCAGTCGCGGGACACGTCAGCGCTGGAGAAGATCATCGATGAAGTACTGGCCGCGAATCCCAAGCAGGTCGAGCAGTATCGGGCGGGGAAGAAGACGGTGATTGGCTTCTTTGTTGGTCAGGTAATGAAGCTCTCCAAAGGCCAGGCGAATCCGCAGATGGTGAATGAGCTGGTGGGAAAGAAGCTGGGGTAGACGCCGAAACGACATCAAAACCCCCGCCTGTCTCTCCAAAGAGCGGAGAGACAAGGACGGGGCACCCTCCGATGCCCCGGAATGGCAGTGTTATGCGGGTGGCGCAATTGGCCAACATCTTCCGTCATATTCCTGGTTCGTCTAACCCCCTTTAGCATGGTTCTTCCCCTTGAAGAACAGGGCCATCGTGTGCCCGGAGGTGACCATGCAACTCACTGGCAAACGGATTTTCACCGCAGTCACGCTGCTGGGCGCGGTGATCACGGTCTATCAAGTGATGAGCAAGCCGCAGCCGGTGGCGACACCGCTGTCGGCCAGCGCGGCGCGGGAGAGTGCGCAGGCGTTTGATCAGAAGCTGGGGCAACTGGCGGCGGCCAGAAGCGCGGGCAGCGCTCCCGCCGAGGTGCATTTTACTTCTGACGAAGTGAGCGCGGAGATGGCGGAGTCGGTGGGCGTGGTCCCGGCTGATCCTCAGACTTCAACCAAGCCGGTCAGCCCAGCGCCCGCTTCTCAGGCTTCCCCAGATGCGGTAGTCGGCCCGGGAGAGGTTGCGGTCAAGGGCTATCAGGTGAAGCTGGAGGGAGACGTTGCCCACGGCCAGTTCCTTACTCAGGTTGCGGGAAAAGACATCTACGTCACGCTGGCCGGACATTTGGGATCGCAGGACGGCTACGTGACCTTCGACCCGACGGAATTCAAAGTCGGAGACTTGAGCATTCCGGTCTCGCTGGTGAATTCGGCGCTGCAAAAGAAGCTGGCAGAGCAGCGTGAGCAATTGAAGCTACCGGATGGTGTGGGCGGGCTTCGGGTGGAGAATGGGGAGTTGGTGATTACGCAGAAGTAGTGGGCGGGCCTGGTTTGTGTTTGCCAGCTTTGGAAATACCCATCGGAGATGTAAAATTCAGGGGTTAAGGCCATGAGCATCACGATCCATCCACCGCTCGAAACCGAACTTCGGGCCAAAGCCGAAGCTGAGGGGATCAGCGTGGAAGCGTATCTGGAACGCCTTCTTAGATCGGACCAGGACGCAGTGGCCGAGCTTGAAAACCTGGCTACCGAGGGGCTCAACTCAGGCAATCCGATTGAAGTGAGTTCTAGCTATTGGGAAGAGAAACACCGCCGGCTTGACGAGCGGCTCAACAGAAGCCACAGCCGGTGAGCGCCCGCTACTTGGTCCGCCCGAAAGCGGATCACATCTCGAAGACCAGGCTTTCTATCTTGACAGCAAGGCAGCTCCAGCAGTCGGGCATCGTTTCCTGGTCGCGGCTCACGAGACATTCTCTCTTCTAGCCGCGCAGCCGAGGATGGGTTGGTCTCCGCGCCTCCAGATCTCCGAACTGAAGTCCTTGCGAGTCTTTTCGCATATCGGGATTCAAAAAAATGCTCGTTCTTTACCGGCCGCTCGCTGACGGGATTGAAATTCTTCGAGTCATTCACGGTTCCCGCAATGTGCTGGCACTTCTGCGGCGTGAAGGATCAGACTAGACGATTGACGCAGCGGGGAATTGTTCAGCTTCGCCGTCTGTAATACACCGCAAACTCAAATCCAGGATTCGGCGGGAACAACTCGGCAATCTTGCGAAGGCGCTCGGCCAAGGCTGCGGGGGCGAGTAGGGGATAATCGCGTTCGCGCAGGTCTTGATAATCCACGTCGAGAAACATAGACAAGAGATAGATCGAGATGGCGTCCGAGAATGAAGCGGCGAAGTATTCGTTCTTGTGCTTTTCGGCGTCGGGGCCGGGGGCGGTGGAGAGTTTTCGCGACTCCGCCGCGTCGAGGGAAGTTTCGCCGCGGACGCGGGATTCGGCC